>Ga0213872_10000023_pt1 | contig 157443 bp, 157 predicted proteins | sample VelepicomBERX_R2_FD_160071 | JGI IMG/M metagenome (GOLD analysis project Ga0213872, IMG submission 160071) | Rhizosphere microbial communities from Vellozia epidendroides in rupestrian grasslands, the National Park of Serra do Cipo, Brazil - RX_R2 | ecosystem: Host-associated > Plants > Roots...
CTTGAACTCGGCGCCGTGTACGCGCCTCAGGGATTTGGGTTGCATAGGTGCCCACCTGTTTGAATTGGTGGGCACCATCGTCACGGGCGCATCGGTGCCGTTCAAGATGGAATGGCTGGACGCTCACTCAGCATGAGCGCATGCTCGCGCGTGCAAGTCTCGGCGTGAGTTGATTGCGACGAACGAAGCGCAACTGCACGAGGGTTACGGTGCGGTGTGCATGCTTGGTCACTCCTACGCCCTTCTATGAAACTGTCAGGGCGCGTCGAAAGGCGCAGATCGATCGACGGCTAACCCAGAACGAAGAGGCTGCGTGCGCAGTGTGAGCTTGAGCGAAGGGTCTCCCGATGCCCCTGAACTTTAGAGTTGCTGCAAACAAAGGTCCGTGACGCGCCGTCACGGGCTGTTTGTTCTTGACGGTCGTCAAGGCGCTGAATGCCCGTTCCTTGGCATCTATTTCGGGGGCTTAGCCCACCCATGGCGAGGGGGGAGCTCACCGGCTCACAGGACTAGTATCGCTAGCCACAAAGCCCCTCTGAGCCGCGGTACCCATACAGGTATTGCCGACATTTCGAAACCCCCCGCGCTGCTGAATACGCGTCACTCACCCACATCGAGTGCGCCAACAACGGTTCTTGCGGGAATAGCCGTTCTTGCCCATGAAGACCACCAGCAACCACACCTCCAGCGGCTTCACCCTGCTCGAGCTCCTGGTCGTGATGGTCATCATCGGCCTGCTGGCCGGATATGTGGGCCCGCGCTTTTTTGGCCAGATCGGCAAGTCCGAGGTCAAGGTGGCCCGGGCGCAGATCGATGCCTTCCAGAAGGCACTGGACCAGTACCGGCTCGACGCCGGCCACTATCCGAGTACCGAGCAGGGCTTGGCCGCGCTCATGACGCGCCCGGCCGATGAGCCCAAATGGGCCGGCCCCTACCTGTCCAAGGCGCTGCCCAAGGATCCCTGGGGCCACGACTACCAGTACAAGCAGCCTGGCGAGCACGGCGAATACGACCTGCTGTCCTTCGGCAAGGATGGCCGGCCCGGCGGTGAGGGCGAGGACGCGGACCTGACGAGCTGGTGAACATGCCGAGCTTCGAGGTTCGCGTTTTCCGCCCCGACGGGGTCCGGACCCAGCGCATGGATGCACCGGACCGGGCCTCTCTGGCCGCGCTCCTCGGCGTGCCGCCGCAGCATGTGCTGGCGGTCAGGGAGCTCGATTCGCGCGCCGACAAGCCAGGCATCCGCTGGCGCCGCAGCCCGCGTTTCCCGCTTCAGCTGTTCAGCCAGGAGTTGGCCGTGCTGCTGGAATCAGGCATTGCTCTGCTCGAAGCGCTGAACACGTTACGAGAGAAGGAATCGAACCCGGCCGTGCAGGCTGCGCTCGACGCCGTCGTGGCCCAGGTCGAGCAGGGGCAGCCCCTGTCCGTGGCCCTGAAGGCGCAGCCGCAATCGTTTGACGAGCTCGTCTGCGCCATCGTCGCGGCAAACGAGCGCACGGGCCAGCTCTCGATCGCCCTGGCCCAGCACGCCAAATACCTGACTTGGGTGGACGGCCTGCGCCAGCGCCTGGTCTCGGCCTGCATCTATCCCTTGATGCTGCTGGGCGTGGGCGCGGCGGTCATCCTCTTCCTGCTGCTCTTCGTGCTGCCGCGCTTTGCCGGCATCCTCGACGGCCTCGGCGGCGATCTGCCGTGGGGCTCGCGCGTGCTGATCCAGTTCGGCAGCACGGCTGCGACGCATCCGGCGCTGGTCATCGGCGGACTCGGTGCGTTGATCGCGGGGCTGGTGCTCTTCCTTGGCCAGCCCGCGTTGCGGCAGCGTCTGCTATCGCTGGCCTGGACCCTGCCGGGCCTGGGCCCGCGCCTGCGTGTGCTGGCCCTGGCGCGGCTATACCGTAGCCTGGCCATGCTGCTCGCAGCCGGCGTGCCCGTGCTACCGGCCCTGCGCATCGTGCGCGGCGTGGTGGCCGCACCCTGGCGCGAGGCCGTGGGCCACGCAGCCACGCTGATCGAGCGTGGCGAGCGTCTCTCCGATTCGCTCGAGGCGCAGGACCTCGCCACACCCGTGGCGCGCCGCATGGTGCGTGTGGGTGAACGCAGCGGCGAGGTGCCGGCCATGCTCGAACGCGCCGCGGCCTTCCACGACGAAGAAGCCGTGCGCCTGACCGAGCTGCTCACGCGGCTGATCAACCCGGCGCTGATGCTGGTCATGGGCGTGCTGATCGGAGGCATCATTGTCTTGATGTACCTGCCGATCTTCCAACTGGTGGAACAGGTGCAGTGAGCGCGACGGTCAACCACTCCCTCGCCGACTGGCTGCCCGCCGAGCAGGGCCCCTGGCATCTCGACTTCGAGCAATGGCCGCAGGCGCAGGCCCAGCGATGGCGCGCCGTGCTGGCCGTCGGCGCGGCCGGGCGCAAGGTGCTGCTGGCTGAGCGCGACGAAGACGCCCTGCTGCTGCAAAGCGTGGAGGCGCGCCTGCAGTCGCCCGTGCGCTGGAAGCGCTGCGAGGCCGAGGCCGTCACGCATTGGCTCGGCGCCGGCGAGGCCGATTTCCGCGCGCTCTCCGATGTGGAGGAGGCGCTGGTGGAGGCCGAGACCGTTGGCTCGACCGAGGAGCTCTCTGCGCTGCGCCTGTCCGAACAGGCCAGCCCCGTCGTGCGCCTGCTCAACGCCACGCTCTACGACGCGTTGCAGGACGGCGCCTCCGATGTGCACATTGAATGCACGGCCCGTGGCGCCGTGATCCGCTTCCGCGTGGACGGCGTGATGGCACCCGTGCGTCAGGTCGAGAGCGCGCAGGTGGCCGAGCGGCTCGTTTCGCGCCTGAAGGTCATGGCCGAGCTCGACATCGGCGAGCGCCGCCTGCCGCAGGATGGTCGCTTCAAGCTCAAGGTGCAGGGCCGCGAGGTGGACTTCCGCCTCTCGATCATGCCCAGCGTCTTCGGCGAGGACGCCGTGGTGCGCGTGCTGGACCGCGCGCGGATCGAGCTCGGAGAACGGGGTAGGGGCCAGCTGACGCTCGACGCTCTGGGCTTCGACGACGAGCAGCGCGCCGCCATCCGGCACCAGGCGCGCCAGCCGCACGGCATGCTGCTCGTCACCGGCCCCACCGGCTCGGGCAAGACGACCACGCTCTACGCCACCCTGGCCGAGATCCATACCGGCGCCGACAAGATCATCACCATCGAGGACCCGGTCGAGTACCAATTGCCCGGCGTGGTGCAGATCCCTGTCAACGAGAAGAAGGGCCTGAGCTTCTCGCGCGGCCTTCGCTCCATCCTGCGCCACGACCCCGACCGCGTGATGGTCGGCGAGATCCGCGACGCCGAGACGGCCCAGATTGCCGTCCAGGCCGCGCTGACCGGCCACCTTGTTTTTTCCACGGTCCACGCCAACAACGCCTTCGATGTGATTGGCCGCTTCATGCACATGGGCCTGGACCTCTACAACGTCGTCTCGGCCCTGAACGCCGTGCTGGCCCAGCGCCTTGTGCGCCTGACCTGCACGCATTGCGCGGTGCCGCATCAGCCGGCCCCGGAGCAGCTTGCCCGCCACGGACTGTCAGTGGGGGCAGGCCGTTACCTGCGCGGCGAGGGCTGCGGCCATTGCCGCGGCACGGGTTATCGCGGTCGCCGCGCCGTGGCCGAGCTGCTGCGCCTGGACGATGGCCTGCGCGACCTCATCGCCCAGCGCGCGCCGATGTCGACGATCAAGGAAACGGCGCGCAGCCGCGGCATGACGACGCTGCGCGCCGAAGCCCTCGTGGCTGTCACGCGCGGCGAAACGACTTTCGAGGAACTCGAACGTGTCACCCTCGATGAATAACGGCCTGCAACGGCGCATCCAGGCCTGGCACGCGCGCTTGGCCAAGCCGCGCACTCTGGTGCTCAGGGCCGAGGGACCGGACTTTGCCGACTGGTGCGCGCATCACGGTGGCGTGGCCTGCCGCCTCGTCATCAGCAGCCGCCTGCTGCACGACTTCGTCTTCGAGCCCGGCCTGCCCCTGCCCGACGCGGAGGCCCGCGAGGCCTACGCGCGACAGCAGTTCGGCCATTACTTCGGTGCCGCTTCGCAGCGCTGGGCGCTGGCGAGCTGGGACGGCGGCGCGAGTGCGCTGCAGGGCGTCGATCTGGCGGCCTTACGGGCGACCGCGGCCGAGACCGGCGTGGACCTGAGCTCGGTCGAGCCCTGCTGGGCGCCGCTGCTGCGCCGTCTGGCGCATGAGGAGCCGCAATGGGCACAGGCGCAGCGCGCGCAGCTGGCCTGGGTCGAGGGCGCGCATCTGCTGTGGCTGGAGCTGGCCGAGGGCCGCCTCGCCGGGCTGCGCAGCCAACGTCTCGAAGCGCCCACGCTGGCTGCCTTGCAGGCCGTGCTGGCGGAACGCGCGGCGCCGCGCGTGTTGCTGCTCGGATTCGGTCTCGACGGCGCGATGTTGCCGGCCACCCAAGGCGTGCGCCAGATCGGCCGCCTCGACGGCGTCGAGCCCGACGCTGAGCTCTTCGAAGCGCCGCGCGAGAGCCGGCAGCCCGCGCCCGATTTTCTCGGCACGCGCCTGCCCCGCGCTCTGCTGGCCTGGCCGCTGGCGATCACCGGCGCGCTGGTGCTGGCGAGCGCCGCGCAATCGGCCTGGGTCCAGCACGGCGAGCGGGAGGCCGCGCGCGCCGAGCTGGCCCACCTGGTCCAGCGGCCGCGCCCGCAGGCCGCCGCCGTCTCGGCCAAGCGTGACGATGGGATGGGCCGCGCGCTCGAGGTGCAGGCTCTGCTCGACGAGCCCTGGGGACCGCTGCTGGCCGAGGTCGAACGTGCAGGCCTGTCAGGCCGTGAGCGCATCGACTGGCTGGGCCTGGACTACGCGGCCTCGAGGGGCCGCCTGAAGCTCACCGGACTCTCGCCGAACCAGGGCGCCGCGTTGCATCTCGTGGACCAGCTGCTCTCGCAGCCGGGCTGGAGCCATGTCGTGCTGGGCCGCTTCGAGACCGGTACGCAGGGCTTGTCCGGCCAGCGTTTCGAGCTGTCTGCGCAGATCGACGGGCGCCGTCTCGGGGAGGCCAGGCCGTGAAGCTGCCCGTGCAAGTCAGGCGCTGGGGCTGGCCCGGCCTGGCTGGTGTGGTGTTGCTGGTCGCCGCCGCCGAGCTGGTCCTGGCAGGCCGCCAATGGCAGCGTGAGACCCTGGTCCTGAAGGCGCAGGCCAGGACGAGCATCGCCGCGCTCAAGGCGCACCTGGTCAGCACTGCCGCGCCGGGGCGCAATCTGGCTCGCGGCGACTGGCTGGCCAGCCTGCCCGCCGGCAGCCAGCGCCAGCAGCGTCTGGCGGACCTGCTGGAGTTGGCCCTGCGCCAGGGCCTGTTGATCACGCGCACGGAACACCGTCTGAACATCGACGCCGATGCGGGCCTGGAGCGCCTCGACGTCAGCATGCCCGTGAGCGGCAGCTACGCCCAACTGCGTGCGTTCATTGAGTTGGCGCTTACGCAGGATCCCGCGCTGAGCCTGGACAGCCTCAAGCTCCAGCGCGCAACTCCGCAGGCGGCCCAGCTCGATGCCGATCTTGTCTGGTCGCTGCATGCGAGGAGCGGTCGATGAGCAGCGTTCCAAAACGTCACTATGTGATCGGCGGCCTGTTGGCTGTCACGATCGCCGCCGCGCTGTGGGCTTCGCAGCTCGGGCAGGGCGACGAGGCGGCAGCAGTGGCCGGCGCCACGCGCCGCGCGCCGACCGCAGCGCCCAAACCGGCGGACAAGTCCGAATTGCCCGCGCGCCAGGCGAGCTCGCTCAGCGCCGTGCCGCGCGCGCCCTGGCCCGACGCCCGGGTCGAGCAGTTCGGAGCCTGGATGCCGCCTCCCCCACCGCCACCCCCGTCGGCACTTCCGGCGGCACTTCCGCCGCTTGCGCCGCAGGCCCCGGCGCCGGTGGCGCCGCCGCTGCCGTACGAACTGATCGGGCGCCTGGTTGAAGACGGTCAGCCCAAGGCCTTGCTGTCCGGTCCGCTGCGCACGCTGGCCGTTCAGGCCGGCGAGCTGATCGACGAGCAGTGGCAGGTCGACGCCATCAACGAACGCGGCCTCTCGCTGACCTACAAGCCGACCGGCATACGACGAACCCTCGCTTTTCGGATGACGCCATGAAGACGCCCGTCTCCCTTCTGATCGTGGCCTGCCTGGCCCTGAGCGGCTGCACGAACCCGGCGGTGCGCGAGGCCGAGGACCTGAGCCGCGCCAACCGACTACCCCAGGCCGTGGCCCTGCTCGACAAGGCCGTCCAGCAGCAGCCCGGCGAGCCGGCCGTGCGCGCTGCGCAGATGCGCATGCGCGAGCAGCTCGTGCAGCGCCAGCTCTTGCAGATCGAGGGCCTGCGCCAGACCGCGCGCTGGGACGAAGCCGCCTCCGTGCTGGAACAGCTGCGGGCCGTGGATCCTGGCAATGCGCGCCTGGCCTGGTACGAGATCGAGATCGCCCGCGGCCGCAAGCAAGAAGGCCGCCTGGCCGCCGCCCGCGCGGATCTGTCCGAAGGCCGCATTGACCGCGCCGACGCTGAGGCCCGCGAGGTGCTGGCCGAATCGCCGCGCAATGCCGAGGCGCGCCGGCTCATCGCGCAGATCGCCCAGGCGCGGCCGCTGGACCCCGCCAGCTACGGCGAGATGGGCCCGGCCTTCCAGAAGCCCGTCGTGCTGGAGTTTCGCGACGCGCCGTTGCGCCAGGTCTTCGAGGCGCTCTCGCGCAGCTCGACGATCAACTTCGTCTTCGACCGCGAGGTCAAGAGCGATGCGCGCGTCACCGTCTTCCTGCGCAACGTCACGCTGGACGAAGCGCTGCGCGTCATCCTGTCCACCCAGGGGCTGGACCGCAAGCTGCTCAACGAGAGTACGGTGCTCGTCTATCCCAACAGCCAAAACAAGGAGCGCGAGCACCAGGAGCTGGTCACGCGCACCCTGTACCTGACCAATGCGGACGCCAAGCAGGTCATGGCGATGGCCAAGACCATTGCCAAGGTGCGCGACATCCATGTGGACGAGCGGCTCAATATGGTCGTGTTGCGCGACACGCCCGAGGTGCTGCGCCTGGTCGAGAAGCTCGTCGCAGCGGTCGACCTGCCCGAGCCCGAGGTGATGCTCGAGGTGGAGGTCATGGAGCTGGCCAGCGACAAGGTGGACACGCTGGGTCTGCAGTGGCCGTCCTCCGTACAACTGGGCATCAGCGACGCCACGGGCCAGATCCCCGACCGCGTATTCATCGGTGGCAAGAATCCGTCCAATCTGCGCGCCAGCATTGCCAATCCGCTTGCCGTGGCCAACCTGAGCGGCACCGACGGCGACGTGAACCTGCTTGCCAACCCCAAGATCCGCGTGCGCAACCGCGACAAGGCGCGCATCCAGATCGGCGAGAAGGTGCCCGTGTTCACGACCACGAGCAATTTCAGCGTCAACACCTCGGTGGCAGCCTCGGTGTCCTACCAGGACGTGGGCCTGAAGCTGGAAGTCGAGCCGATCGTGCAGCTGGACAACGACGTCAGCATCAAGATCAATCTCGAGGTCTCCAACATCATCAACCAGGTGACCGGCCCCGGCGGCACCACGGCCTACCAGCTCGGGCAGCGCCAGACCACCACGACGCTGCGCCTGGCCGATGGCGAAACGCAGGTGCTGGCCGGCCTGATCAATAACGAGGACCGCAGCAGCAGCACCGGCGTTCCGGGCCTGCAGAACCTGCCGCTGCTGGGCCGGCTCTTCGGCTCGCGTACCGATACGCGCAACAAGAGCGAGATCGTGCTGCTGATCACTCCGCATGTGATCCGCAACCTGAGCCTGCCCGAGGCGGCCAACTCGCGCCTACCCAGCGGCACGGACGCCTCGCCCGGCGCCTTCAGTAGCCTGATCCGCTCCGTTGCCAAGCCCGGCGTGGTCCTGGCCGGCAGCGGCGCGCCGCAGCAAGGACCGGCCGTGCCGCAACGCGCGGTGCTGCGCTACGAGCTGACCCAGAACGTGCCGGCCGGCGGCAACGCCACGCTCACGCTCAGGAACGAGGCCGCCTACGCGGTGAAGGCCTTGGTCGAGTACGACGCCAAGCTGCTCCAGCCGGATCAGCCGGGCGCGGCGGGCGTGCCGGGCGTGCTGGGCCAACTGCAGATCGAGGTGCCGGCCAAGAGCGACAAGGCCGTGCTGCTGCGCGCCCTGCCTACCGCCAGCGGGCAGGTGCTCAGCGTCGGCGTGATCTCGCCGCAGGCCATCGGCGTGCCGGCGGGCGAGAGCCTGCTTGTGGTGGCCGAGGGCGTGGGCCTGATCCAGGTCGAGGCGCGCTGAAGCCATGCGCGGCCGTGGCTTTACGCTCATCGAGATGCTGGTCGTGCTGGCCATCATGGGCGTGCTCGCGGCCGCAGCCCGGCCCATGCTGGAGCTCACGTACCAGCGCAGCCAGGAGTTCGAGTTGCGCGCCGGCCTGCGCACGCTCCGCGGCGCGATCGATGCCTACAAGCGCGCCGCCGACGAGGGCCGCGTGGCCAAGCCGGCCGATGCCAGCGGCTATCCACCTGACCTGGACGCCCTCGTCCAGGGCGTGCCCGACATCCGCACGCCCAACGGCGACAAGATCTACTTCCTGCGTTACCTGCCGCGCGATCCCTTTGCCGATCCGCAGTCGTCCGCGGCCGAGACGTGGGCCCTGCGCGCCTATGACAGTGCACCCGACAACCCGCGCCCCGGCCGCGACGTATTCGACATCCACTCCCGCTCCGAGCGCCGCGCGCTCGACGGCAGCCCTGTGAAGGACTGGTGAGATGCGCCGCTGCTCCGGCTTCACGCTGATTGAACTGCTGGTCGTCATGGCCATCGTGGCCCTGCTCGCCTCACTGGCGGCGCCGCGCTATTTCAAGAGCCTGGACAAGGCCAAGGAGACCGCCCTGCACAGCTCGCTGGCGGTGATGCGCGACGCCATCGACCATTTCGCGGCAGACAAGGGCCGCTACCCCGAGTCGCTCGACGAGTTGGTGAACGCGCGCTACCTGCGCGAGATCCCCGAAGACCCCTTGCTCGAGACTCGCGAGCAATGGATGATCCTCGCGCCGCCTTCCGACGCCACGCTGCGCGGCAGCGTGTATGACGTGCACAGCGCCGCCGCCGGCCGCGCCAGCGATGGACGGCTCTATGCGGACTGGTGATCGCGAGCCCGCGGCGGCCCGGTACCGAAGCCGGGGCTTCACCTATCTCTTTGTGCTCTTCTTCGTCGCCATCACCGCGGCAGCGCTGGCGGCGCTGGGCCAGTCCTGGCATGCTGGCGCCCAGCGCGAGCGCGAATGCGAGCTGGAGTTCCGGGCCGGCGCCATCGCCCGCGCCATCCAGGCCTATCGCCGCGCCACGCCGGGCCTGGAGCAGAACCCGCCCGAACTGGCCGCGCTGATCGAGGACCGGCGCGGCCTCGTGGTGCGCCATCACCTGCGCCAGATCTACACGGACCCCTTCACCGGCCAGCCCGACTGGCAACTGCTGCCCGATCCCGCCGACCCGCGTCGCTTCATCGGCGTGCGCAGCCGCTCCTCGCAGGAGCTTCTGCGCAGCGATATCGGGCCCTGCAAGGCTGTTCGACTGGCCAGCGACTGCGCCTTCCGTGCGCTCGACTATGCGCGCGGCACACCCTTCTCGCCGCCGCAGGCTGCCAGCAGTCCCTAGCTGGCGTTGTTCGCAGTCTCGAGCACGCAGCGCCTGGGGCCGTCTGCCACGGGGCGGCAGACCGTGCCCGGCCTGGGCAGCATGCGGCAGTCGGACATCAGGTGCGAGCGCGCAGCGGCCTCGCGATCGAGCGTGGCCAGAGCATCGGCCGCGGCCTTGAGCGTGGCTTCGTCAGTGTGCAGGCTGGACCAGGCGCGATAAGTGGCCGGGCCGCCACAGGCCCGCGCGCCGATGCCGACGACGCGGCATTGCGCATCGCTGTCGCAGGCGGCCGTGCCGATCAACGAGTCGATCCGGGCCGCCACTTCCTCGCGCGAGGCTGGCTGCGGCGTCGCGCAGGCCATGACCGCCAGCACCAGCATCAGCCAGGGGACCTGCGTCTTCCTCATTGCGCCGCGGCCCAGGGGTCGTAGCTGCCGAAGCACCACAGATGACCTTCCAGATCGCGGCAGGCATAGCCGCGCCCGCCATAGTCCTGGTCCACCAGGGGCATGACGATCTCAGCCCCGGCGGTGACGGCGCGTGCGTGATGGGCATCGACCGCATCGACGATGAGGTAGGGGGCCTGCGTGGAGCGAGATTCGCAGGCGATGGGCTGGACCAGCAGGTGGCCGAATTCGCCCAAGGGCTCGCTGCTGGACAGCATCACCATCGCATCGCCGCGCTTCGAGTCGCGCCAGATCAACTGCGCGTGGGCGATGCCTCCGCGTGCGTTGGGGACCATCAGGTGGACCTCAAAGCCGAAAGCCCGCACCAGCCACGCGAGGGCCGCCGGAGCGTCCGCGTAGCGCAGGCCAGGAATCAGTGCAGAGGGCATCGGCGCATTTTGCGCGTCAGATCCAACCCAGATCAATCGCCCTCAGCACCGCCTGGGTTCTGTCGCGCACACCCATCTTGGAGAAGATGGCCGAGCAGTGGTTCTTGATCACGCCCTCGCTATTGCCCAGGAGGGCGGCAATCTCGGTGTTGGAGCGGCCGCTGGCGACGAGGCGCAGCACCTGCAGTTCCTTGGGCGAGAGCGGGTCCGGCTCGGGGATGGCGTCGAAGGCGCGCTCGGTCTTGCGGCCGGCCTGTTCCACGCGTGTGGTCAGCGTGGGGCGCAGCACCGTGCCGCCATCGGCCACCTCGTGCAGGGCCTGCACCAGCGTGTCAGGGCTGATGGCCTTGAGCAGGAAGCCCTTGGCGCCAGCGCGCACGGCTTCGTCGAACACGGCCGCGTCGTCGAAGGTCGTCAGCAGCACGACAGGGATGGCCAGCGCACGCGCGGCCAGGGCGCGGATCAAGCCCAGGCCGTCCAGGCGCGGCATGCGCATGTCGGAGAGGATGACGTCCGGCATCAGGCCGGGAATGCGCTCGATGGCGTCGGCGCCGTCATTGGCCTCGCCCACGATCTCGATCCCTTCGTGCAGCGCGAGCAGGCCCTTGAGCCCTTCAAGCACCAGTTGCTGGTCTTCGACCAAGAAAATCTTCATGCCGACCTCGGACAACGCAATTCGATTCGAAACCCCGGGTTCGTGCGAGCCACACGCATGCTGCCGCCGAGTTCCGCCATGCGCTCGGCCATGCCCTTGAGTCCGTTGCCTTCAGCATACCGCGCGGCGCCGCTGCCATCGTCATCGACGCTGACCGCGATCTCGCCGGCAACGCCCATTTGGAGGGTGATGACGATGCGCGGCGCGCGTGCGTGGCGCACGCTGTTGGTCACCGCCTCCTGTACACAGCGCAGCAATGCGTGGGCGGCGCGGGGGCTGAGGTCCCGCGCGGCCTCGGCGATGTCGAGCTCGACGCGCGTGCTTGCGATGCCCTCGGCCAGGGCCTTCAGCGCATCAGACAGGTCGATGCGACCGTGGGCCCGCTGGGCGGAGACGGCCTCGCGAACGTCGGCCAGCAGCTGTGCCGCGCCTTCACGGGCGCGCTCGACGGCCTGGCTGGCGCCGAGGGCGTCGCTGCGCGCGAGCAGGGCGCTGCCCAACTGCAGTTGCAGGTTCAAAGCGGTCAGATGATGGCCGAAGACGTCGTGCAACTCACGCGCCAGCGAGAGCCGCTCGGCATAGCGCAACTGCTCGGCTTGCAGGTGCTCGGCCGAGAGCCGCTCGGCCAGCATGACCTGTAGCCAGCGGCGCTTCTCGGCCTCGGCCGCGGCCATGCGGCCAAGGCCGAAGGCCATGCCGTGCAGGGCCAGCATGGCCATGAAGAGCCCGAGCGAATCCATCAGCGTGGGCGCCTCACTGCCGGGCAACAACCAGTACAGGAGCAGGTTCAGGCCGATCTGCCCGAGCGCGAACAGGAAGGCCGTGCGCACCCGCAGCAGCACGGCGGCCAGAGCGGTGACGAGAAAGGGCAGGCCTGGCGTCACCGCCACGGCCAGCGCATCGATCAGCAGGATGCGGGCCAGCGCATGCGGCGCTTGCTGGTCGGCGCGGCCGTCGCGTGCGAGGCGCCAGTATTGCCAGACGAAGGCCAGTAGCACGCCCAGGCACAGCAGCAGCAGGGTCGCGTCGCTGGCACCGCCACCCAGGCGCCGGTACAGGGCCGGCAGGGCGCCGTCATAGGGGTCCGTGCGGTAGCCAAGGAGGGTGGCCACGGCGGCAGCCAGCTCGAGCAGGCAGATCGAAAGCGCCGCCACCCGCAGCACGAAGCTGGGCTGGGCGATGCGCACCAGCAGTTGGTCGAAGCGGTCGAGCAGCTTCACCGGGCGGCGCTGGCGATCACGCCGCCGCCGAGGCAGACCTCGCCGTCGTAGAGCACGGCGCTCTGGCCGGGCGTCACGGCCCATTGCGGCTCGGTGAATGTCAGCTTGAACGTGTTGTCTGCACCCTCGAAGCGGCAGGCGGCGTCGCTCTGGCGGTAGCGGCTCTTGGCGGCGATGTCAGCGTCGGCGGGCTGCTCGTGCGTCCAGGCCAGATCGTCGGCGACGAGGGTCCGGCTGAGCAGCAGCGGGTGGTCGTGGCCCTGCACGACGATCAGCGTGTTCTTCTCGAGATCCTTGCGGGCCACGAACCAAGGTTCGTGATCGCCACCGCCGCGGGGCGTACCCTTGGTCTTCACGCCGCCGATGCCCAGGCCCTGGCGCTGGCCCAGCGTGTAGAACGAAAGCCCCACATGCTCGCCGATCTTGCGGCCGCGCTCGTCGACGATGGGGCCGGGCGCGTGGGCCAGGTAGCGGTTGAGGAACTCCCGGAACGGGCGCTCGCCGATGAAGCAGATCCCGGTCGAATCCTTCTTCTTCGCATTCGGCAGGCCGATTTCCTCGGCGATGCGGCGCACCTCGGTCTTCTTGAGCTCGCCGACCGGGAACAGGGTCTTCGCCAGCTGCGCCTGGTTCAGGCGATGGAGGAAATAGCTCTGATCCTTGGCGGGATCCAAGCCCTTGAGTAGTTGATGCACGCCAGCCACTTCACGCACCCGCGCGTAATGCCCGGTCGCGATCTTCTCTGCGCCCAGGCGCATCGCGTGGTCCAGGAAGGCCTTGAACTTGATCTCGGCATTGCACAGCACGTCAGGGTTGGGTGTGCGGCCGGCCTGGTACTCGCGCAGGAAGGCAGCGAAGACGCGGTCCTTGTAGTCGGCCGCGAAATTCACGTGTTCGATCTCGATGCCGATAACGTCGGCCACGGCAGCGGCGTCCACGAAGTCGACGTTGGACGAGCAGTACTCGCTGTCGTCGTCGTCTTCCCAGTTCTTCATGAAGATGCCGACGACCTCGTGGCCCTGTTGCTTGAGCAGGTGAGCGGTGACGGCAGAATCGACGCCGCCCGAGAGGCCGACGACCACGCGCTGCGGCTTCGGGTGATTCTTGAAACTCATGGGGTGAGATTGTCCCAAACGCTCACAGGAGCTGCTCGGCCCGCTGATAGAGCACCCAGCTCGTGGCGATGTATTTGTCGCCGCCACGCGGGCGGTTGCCGCGGTGCGTGTGAGTGAAGCCGCCCGGTGCGATCAGCAGACTGCCCGTGCGCGGCGTGATCTTGCGGCCTTGGTAGAGGAACTCGGTCTCGCCGTCTTCAAACTCGTCGTTGAGGTAGATGCTCCAGAGCACGGCGCGGTGCAGGGCCTCGCTGTTGTCGCGCGAGGGGTATTGCTCGCTGTGCCAGTAGGGATAGCCGCCCACGTCGGCCAGGTAGCGCTGGATGTTGATCTCGCCGGGCCTGAAGACCTTGGCCACCAGGCCCATCAGCAGTTCGTCGGACAGGGCGGCCACGCCTTCGGCGTCGAGCGGGACCTGGCTGCCGTCGGGCCGGTTCATCTTCAGCCGCAGGGGTGCCAGGGCCAGGTGGGCGTAGCGGCGCAAGTATTGCTTGAAACCCTGGATCACCGCATCGTTCAGCAGGGCGCACGCGTCGCGCCATTCGGGCTGGCGGCTGATGCCGATGTCCCAGCTGTCCTTGAGCTCCAGGTCCACACCACTTCCGGTGGCGCCGCGCTGAACGTGAGCGCTGGCCTTGAAGCGCTCGATCAGCGCCCGGCAGGCGTCTGCGGGCAGGGCGTTGTCGTAGAGCTCGATGAAGTCGTTCATGGCTTCATTGTCCGCGCACCGATTCATGGGCGTAGACGGCCTCCAGCGGTAGGCGCCGCCCGGCGAGCCAGGCCTCGATGCAGGCCATCAGCAGTGGCGTGCGGTGCCTCTCGGGGCAGGCGCGCAGCTCTTCGAGGGTCATCCAGACCGTGCGGACGATGCCTTCGTCCAACACGCGGCCCTCGACGGGCTCGCCCACGCTGCCGCTGAAGGCCATGCGAAGATAGGTCTCGCCCTTGTGGCGCGACATGAACACGCCCAGGAAGGCCTCGGGCCGGAACTCGCGGGTGGTCTCCTCCAATGCTTCGCGGACGACGGCCTCCAGCGGCGACTCCCCGGCGTCGAGGTGGCCGGCCGGGTTGTTGAGCCTGAGGCCGTCTGCCGTTTCCTCCTCCACGAGCAGGAAGCGTCCGTTTGCCTCGATCACGGCTGCTACCGTAGCTGCGGGCTTCCATCTTTGCTTCTGGGTCATGTCTGTTTGGACCTTGATCTCGCGCTTTCCCCGGGGCGGGCTGACACACCTATTGTGTAAGCTCCGGCGCACATCAGCGGGAGGCTTGTCCATGCAGATCGGTGTTCCGCGCGAGAGCGCGGCAGGAGAAACCCGGGTGGCCGTCACGCCCGAGACGGCCAAGAAACTCAAGGCCCAAGGGCACGTGCTGCGCATCGAGAAAGGCGCAGGCCTGCGGGCCAGCAGCCCGGACGAGGCCTATGCGAGCGTGGGCTGCGAAATCGTGGACCGAGCCAGGGCCTTCGGTGCCGAGCTCGTGCTCAAGGTCCAGCGGCCCGATGCGTCCGAACTCGATCTCATGGAGCCCGGCGCGGCTCTGGTGGGCATGCTCAACCCCTTCGATGCTGCAGGACTCAAGGCCATGGCCGACGCCCGGCTGACCGCTTTCGCGCTCGAGGCCGCACCGCGCACCACGCGCGCCCAGAGCATGGACGTGCTCTCCAGCCAGGCCAATATCGCCGGCTACAAGGCCGTCATGATTGCGGCCAACAAGTACCAGCGCTTCTTCCCCATGCTGATGACGGCGGCCGGCACGGTCAAGGCCGCGCGCGTGGTCGTGTTGGGCGTGGGCGTGGCGGGCCTGCAGGCGATCGCCACGGCCAAGCGGCTCGGCGCTGTGATCGAGGCCTCCGACGTACGGCCATCGGTCAAGGAGCAGGTCGAGTCGCTCGGCGCCAAGTTCATCGACGTGCCCTATGAAACGGCCGAAGAAAAGGAAGCCGCCGAGGGCGTGGGCGGCTACGCACGGCCCATGCCGCAGAGCTGGTTGGACCGGCAAAAGATCGAGGTCGCCAAGCGCGTGGCTCAGGCTGATGTCGTGATCACCACCGCCCTGATTCCTGGCAGGCCGGCGCCCAAGCTGGTCAGCGAGGAGATGGTCAGGGCCATGAAGCCAGGCTCCGTCATCGTGGATCTGGCCGCGGCGGCCGGCGGCAACTGCCCGCTGACCGAGGCCGGCAAGACGGTGCAAAAGCTCGGCATCACCCTCGTCGGCGAGACCAATCTGCCGGCCCAGGTGGCGGCCGACGCGTCGGCGCTTTATGCGCGCAACGTGCTGGATTTCCTCAAGCTCATCCACGACAAGGACGGCAAGCTGCAGGTCCCCATGGACGACGACATTGTCGCGGCCTGTCTGATGACGCGCGACGGCATGCTCATGAAGGGGGCCTGAACATGGAACTGGACATCGTCAACCACACGGTCACGAATCTGATCATCTTCGTGCTTGCCATCTACGTGGGCTACCACGTGGTCTGGAACGTCACGCCCGCGCTACACACGCCGCTGATGGCCGTGACCAACGCGATCTCGGCCATCGTCATCGTCGGCGCCATGCTGGCGGCGGCGCTGACCGAAACCCCCTTCGCCAAGGGCATGGGCGTGCTGGCCGTGGCGCTGGCCGCGGTCAACATATTCGGTGGCTTCCTCGTCACGAGGCGGATGCTGGCGATGTTCAAGAAGAAGGACAGGCCAGCGGCGAAGGCGGAGGCCACGCCATGAGCATGAACCTCGTCGTCCTCCTGTACCTGCTGGCCAGCGTCTGCTTCATCCAGGCGCTCAAGGGTCTCTCGCACCCAACGACCTCCATCCGCGGCAATGCCTTCGGCATGACGGGCATGGCCATCGCGGCGCTGACCACGGTCGCCCTGATCATCAAGATCGCGGACACCGCGGCCGGCATGGGCCTGGCCTGGGTGCTGCTCGGCCTGGTGATCGGCGGCGGCTACGGCGCCTGGCGCGCCAAGACCGTCGAGATGACCAAGATGCCTGAGCTCGTGGCCTTCTTTCACAGCATGATCGGCCTGGCGGCGGTGGCAATCGCGGTGGCAGCCGCGGTGGAGCCCGCCGCCTTCGGCATCGTGCCGCGGCCGGAGGTGGCTGTGGCGGGGATCGTCGATGCGCTAGGACGAGCGCTCATGATCGAGGGGCGTCAAGCGGCTACTCCCATCCCTGGTGGCAATCGCATCGAGCTGGCGCTGGGCGCCTTCATCGGCGCCGTGACCTTCACCGGCTCCGTCATCGCCTGGGGCAAGCTCAGCGGCAAGAGCAAGTTCCGCCTCTTCCAGGGTGCGCCGGTGCAGTTCAAGGGCCAGCACGCGGTGAATGCGGTGCTGGGCTTGGCGGCGGTCTTCTTCTGCTTCGGCTTCTGGCACTCGCAGTCGCTGCTGGATTTCGGCATCGTCGTGGCGCTAGGCTTCGTGCTTGGCGTGACGCTGATCATCCCGATCGGCGGGGCGGACATGCCGGTTGTCGTCTCCATGCTCAACAGCTATTCGGGTTGGGCCGCCGCGGGCATCGGTTTCTCGCTGAACAACCCCATGCTCATCATTGCCGGCAGCCTCGTCGGTTCCTCGGGCGCCATCCTCTCGTACATCATGTGCAAGGCGATGAACCGCTCCTTCTTCAGCGTCATCCTCGGGGGGTTCGGGGGCGAGGCCGTGGCGGCTGGCGCAGCTGCGCAGGCGCGTTCAGTCAAGAGCGGCAGCGCCGACGACGCTGCTTTCATCATGGGCAATGCCGAGACCGTGATCATCGTGCCCGGCTACGGCCTGGCCGTGGCGCGTGCCCAGCACGCGGTGAAGGAGCTGGCCGCCAAGCTCCACGAGAAGGGTGTGACGGTCAAGTACGCCATCCACCCCGTGGCCGGCCGCATGCCCGGCCACATGAACGTGCTGCTGGCCGAGGCCGAGGTGCCTTACGACCAGGTCTTCGAGATGGAAGACATCAACGCCGAGTTCGCCCAGGCGGACGTGGCCATCATCCTTGGCGCCAACGACGTGGTGAACCCTGCGGCCATGGTCAAGGGCAGTCCCATCTACGGCATGCCCATCCTCGAGGCCTACAAGGCCAAGACCATCATCGTCAACAAGCGCTCCATGGCCGCGGGCTACGCCGGCCTGGACAACGAGCTCTTCTACATGGACAAAACGATGATGGTCTTCGGTGACGCGAAGAAGGTGGTGGAGGACATGCTGAAGGCGGTGGAGTGAGGGGCGAGCGCTGTGTTTGAAGCCGAACAGGTGCTTAGCGACTTACCCTGACCGCAGGTTTGTCAGCCATGAGTCAGAATTCCAAGATTCTGATGGAGACACTCATGGATCGAATCTGGCTGAAGCACTACTCCGAAGGCGTGCCTGCGGATGTGGACGCCAATGCCTACCCGTCGCTCGTCGAGTTGATGGACGAGGCCTTCAAGAAGTACTCGGCCCGGCCGGCCTGCAAGATGATGGGCAAGAGCCTGAGCTTCGCGCAGATGGACGAGCAGTCGCGTGCGCTCGCCGCCTATTTCCAGAGCCTGGGCCTGGAGAAAGGCGACCGCATTGCCGTCATGATGCCCAACGTCTTCCAGTACCCCGTCGCAGTGGCCGCCGTGCTGCGTGCAGGCTATGTGCTGGTCAACGTCAACCCGCTCTATACAGCGCGTGAACTAGAACACCAGCTGAAGGATTCGGGCGCCAAGGCCATCGTCATCCTCGAGAACTTCGCCGCCACGCTAGCCCATGTCATGTCCAGCGTGCCCACCAAGCATGTGGTGCTGGCCTCGATGGGTGAGATGCTGGGCTTCCCGCTCGGGCTGATCGTCAACTACGTGGTGCGCCACGTGAAGAAGATGGTGCCGGCCTTCGAGCTGCCCGGCGCCGTGCGCTTCAAGGATGCTCTCGCGCGCGGCCGCGGCACGCCCTACAAGACGCCGACGGTGGGACCCAACGACATTGCCGTGCTGCAGTACACCGGGGGCACCACGGGTGTCTCCAAGGGCGCGGTGCTGCTGCATCGCAATCTGGTGGTCAATGTGATGCAGGCCGATGCCTGGTACCAGCCGGCGCTCAAAGGTGTGCCGGCCGGCGAGCAGATCCATACCGTCTGCGCCTTGCCGCTGTATCACATCTTCGGCTTCACGGCGAACCTGATGCTGTCCATGCACATGGGCGGCTGCAACATCATGATCCCGAACCCGCGCGACCTGCCGGCGGTGTTCAAGGAGCTGTCCAAGCACCGCGTGCACAGCATGCCGGCGGTGAACACGCTCTTCATGGCCATGGCGCGCCATCCCGACTTCAACACCGTGGACTGGAGCCACCTTGTGATGTCCGTCGGCGGCGGCATGGCGGTGCAGCAGGCCACGGCCAAGTTGTGGCTCGAGAAGACCGGCTGCCCCATCGTCGAAGGCTACGGCCTCTCGGAGACCTCGCCGGTGGCGAGCTGCAACCCGACCGACAGCAAGGAGTACACGGGCACCATCGGCCTGCCGGTGTCGAACACCGAAATGGCCCTGCTCGACGACGAAGGAAAGCCGGTGCCGCAGGGCGGGACCGGCGAAATCGCGATCCGCGGCCCGCAGGTCATGGCCGGCTACTGGCAGCGCCCGGACGAGACGGCCAAGGTCATGACAGCCGACGGCTACTTCCGCACCGGCGACATCGGCACCATGGACGAACGGGGTTTCTTCCGCATCGTCGACCGCAAGAAGGACATGATCCTGGTCAGCGGTTTCAACGTCTATCCGAGCGAGGTCGAGGACGTGGTCACGCTGATGGACGGCGTGCTTGAGGCCGCGGCCGTGGGCGTGGCGGACGAAAGGTCGGGCGAGGCGGTGAAGCTCTTCATCGTCAAGAAAGATCCGAACCTGACCGAAGCCCAGGTGCGCGCCTACTGCGAGGCCAACCTGACGGGCTACAAGCGGCCCAAGGTCATCGAGTTCCGCACCGATCTGCCCAAGAGTCCGGTCGGCAAGATCCTGCGCCGCGAATTGCGCGACAAGACCTGAGTCCATGCTCGACCTGCCCTACCAGAAGACCGAAGCCGGCCGCGCCGAGATCAAGGTGCGCAGCCTGCCGCTCTCGCGCAGCGCGCGCAACCTGCTGCTGATGCTCGATGCCACTCGCCCCGCGCAAGTCTGGATTGAGATGATCAAAGGCACAAGCGGGGCCGACTTCGCGTATCTGCTGGGGCACGGGTTGATCATGCCTGTCGAAGTCGCCGCGCCGTCTTCACCAGCACCGCAGGCTGAGGCGAGTACAGCGGCAGAGCCGTCGACTGGCGCCACGGCCGGCTACGACGAGCTCTACGAGTACCTGACGACCCACGCTCGCAAGCACATGGGCCTGATCAAGGGCTACCGCATGGTGCTCGATGTCGAGCGCTGCACCGATCTCGACAGCCTCAGGGATCTGGCCTGGAAGCTGATCGCCGAGGTGGACCGGACTGCGGGCGAAGCCGTGGCCGACCAAGTGCGCGCCGAGATGCGCCTATAGACCATGGCGCGACTGTTCGTTGAAGAAGCACTCGCCGCGCGCGGCGAACTGAGCCTGCCCGCGGGTGCGGCCCGCCACGTGCAGGTGTTGCGCCTGCAGCCCGGCGCCGTGCTCACGCTGTTCGATGGTTCCGGTCTCGAGTGGCCTGCCGCGGTGCTCGCCATGGGGCGCAGCGAGGTGAGGGTGGGCCTGGGCGAGCCAGTCGAGGTCGATCGGGAGATGAGGCACGCCGTGCACCTCGCCGTCGTCATGCCGGCCAACGATCGCATGGACGGCATTGTCGAAAAGGCGACCGAACTGGGCGCCGCCAGCATCCAGCCCTTGATGAGCGAGCGCTCAGTCCTGCGCCTCTCGGGCGATCGGGCCGAGAAGAAGCGCGCTCATTGGCGCGGCGTGGCCGTCGCTGCGGCGGAGCAATGCGGTCGTGCGCGCGTCACGGCGATCGAGCCTGTTCAGACGCTGATGCAATGGTTGGCGTCGCTGCCCGTCGCTTCGCAGCGACGCTGGTTACTCAGCCCGACGGCAGCTGAGCCGCTGGCGCGCCGCGTGACCGAGCCCGGCGATGCCACGCTTGTGTTCAGCGGCCCCGAAGGCGGCCTCGCGTCTGCCGAAGAAGAGGCCGCGCGCGCGCGCGGTTTCGTCGCCTTGAGTCTCGGTCCGCGCGTCCTGCGTGCGGACACCGCGCCGCTGGCGGTGCTGGGCGCGCTGTCGCTCCAGTCGGTGTAATCCCGGCCCGGGTGGCCCGCTAGCGGCCACTACCATCGCCGCCTTGATGCGAAAGGCAGGCATGAAGCGACGGACGAAGATCCTGGGCGCCTTGAGCGCCGTCATCATTGGCGTGCTGGTGGCGCTGGGCGTTGGCCACAAAAACGACAAGGAGGCTGCGCCTGCCGAATTGCCGGCGCCGGCCATGGCCGCCTCGGCCACGCCATCGCCCGATGGCATCGCGCTGGCGGATCCGAATGCCCGCGCGGTGCGCGAGCCCAGCAGTCCGAACGCCTGGGGCGGTCCGCGCAGCGGCCAGGAATCGACGCTCAGCGACCGCGTCGTCGACTACAAGATCGAAGCCCGTCTCGACCCCGACAAGCACTGGATCGACGGTCGCGAGCAGCTCACCTGGCGCAACCGGAGCCAGCGCGAAGTTCGCGCCGTCTACCTGCACCTCTACCTGAACGCCTTCGAAGGCGAGGGCAGCACCTTCATGAGCGAGGCGCGCGTGAACGGCTTCAAGTTCCGCTCCGACGTGCCCATCAAGGAAGGCGACTGGGGCCATATCAAGCTGGGCAAGGTCGCCCAGGGCGGTGCGACCGTGCCCTGGCAGTTTGTCCATCCGGACAACGGCCCCGCAACCGACCACACGGTCGTGCGCCTGGACCTGCCCGCCGCAGTGGCGCCCGGCGCCAGCACCACGCTCGACATCGGCTTTCTCGGCCAGCTGCCGCGTGTGCTGGCCCGTACCGGCTACTTCGGCAGCTTCCATCTCGTGGGCCAGTGGTTCCCCAAGATGGGCGTGCTGGAGTTGCCTGGTGAGCGCGGTGCTACCGAGCCGCGCTGGAACGCGCACGAGTTCCACATGCACAGCGAGTTTTACGCTGATTTCGGCAGTTATGACGTCAGCCTCACGGTGCCCGAGGGCTACACAGTCGGCGCCACGGGCGAGGAAACGGGCGAGCCGGTGCGGAAGGATGGCTGGATTACGCGCCGCTTCGTCCAGGGCGACGTGCACGACTTCGCGTGGACGGCCGACAAGCGCAGCGCGCCGGTCCTGGAAGGCGAATGGACGGGCGAGGGCAGCCCCAAGGTCAAGATCAAAGTGCTGTTCCCGCCCGAGTACGCGCACAACGCGCCGGCCGTGCTCAAGGCCACGCAGGATTCGCTGAGCTGGTTCTCCAAGACGCTCGGGCCCTATCCGTACAAGACCGTCACTGCCGTTATCCCGCCCTACAACGCCAAGGAGGCGGGCGGCATGGAGTACCCCACCTTCTTCACGGCCGAGGGCTACGCCAAACTGGAGCCGAAGACGATCGACGAGTTCGCGCTGGACTTTGTCACCATCCACGAGTTCGGTCACGGCTACTTCTACGGCTTGCTCGCCTCGAACGAGTTCGAAGAACCCATGCTCGACGAAGGCCTCAACGAGTACTGGGACCAGCGCATGATGCGCGACCGCAAGCAGGACATCTACCTGACGACCGGCCTGATGAGGCGCCTGGGGATTGGCCTCCAGGGTCTAAAGGTCTTCGACATGGAGCGCCTTACCGCGGGCCTGAACAACCCGCCGGACGGTCTCGGCGAGAACTCCTGGCACCGGTTTTCGAGCCGCAGCTACCAGACGGTCTACTCGCGCACGGCCACGACCATGCGAGATCTCGAAGAAGCCATCGGCCACGCCAAGCTCGAGGAGGCCTTCAAGGTCTATTACGCACGCTGGAAATTCCGCCATCCGAGCGTGGCCGACTTCCGCGAGGTGCTTGCGGAGGTGTCCGGCCAGCCGGCGCTCGTGAACAAGGTCTTCGACACCCAGGTCTACGCCTCGACCAAGATCGACGACCGAGTCGACAGCCTCAAGTGCGAGGAAGAGCTGCCACTGCTCGGCAGTTATGCGCCGGCTCAGGGCGATCAAGTCGAAGTCACCGAAGACAAGCGCGATGCCATCGTGAAGGCACGCCGCGAGGCCTGGAAGAAGGCGCATCCGGCCGAGGCGGCCAAGGCCAGGGACGGCGAGATCGCAGGTCCCTTCCCCTGGCGCTGCACGGTCGTGGCACGCCGCGCCGGTACACCCGTGGCCCAGACCCTGCTTGTCAAGTTCGCCGATGGCAGCAGCCAGACGCTGGCCTGGAACGACGGCTCGCTGTGGCTGCGCCAAAGCTGGGTCAAGCCGGTCAAGGTCGTCTCGGTCGAGCTCGATCCCAAGGGCCTGCATTACGCAGACCTCAACCGCATCGACAACAGCCTCACGACCGAGAGCGACGCACGTCCCGCGCTGCGTCTCACGACCGACTTCGCGGCCCTCTCCCAATCGTTCCTGGCCCTGATTTCAACACTATGAGCTTCATTCGCACTTCCATCGATGCGCTCAGCAAGACCCTGCAGTGGCGCCTGCTCCTGCTGTGGGCTTGTGGCGTGGCCCTGCCGACTCTGATCGCGAGCCTGCCGATCTTCATCAGCCTGAACCAGGCCCTGGGCCATAGCCTCTCAGGCGCGCAGCTGCTCGACGGGCTGGATCCCGGCGTGCTGGGCGACACCCTCATCGGTCTGCTGATCGGAGGTTTCACACCCGTGGGCAGCCTCGGATCCCTCATCGTCTTCGTGCTGCTTCTGCCCTGGCTTGGCGGCATGCTTGTCGCTGTGGCCCGCGCCGATCGCGCCCTGTATTTCGGCGAACTGGCCATGGCGGGCTGGCGCGAGTACGGCCGCATGGCGCGGCTCTGGATCTGGGCCCTCGTGCCTTTGGCCGCTGCGATCGGTATCGGCGCGGCTCTCTTCAACTGGGCCGACGAACACGCCGCGAAGCAGGTGCTGGAGGCTGATGCTGACTTTGCCCGGCATGTGGCCCTGGGCGTCTCGCTGGCGCTGCTGCTCTTTGTCAGCGCAACGCTCGACGCTGCCCGAGCCCGCTTCGCCCGCGAGCTGCACCGCCGCTCGGCCGTCAAGGCCTGGTGGGCGGGTTTCAAGGACGTGCTGCGCCGCCCGCGCTGGTGGCTGATCTATGTGCTGCTGAGCCTGGTCGGCGCCGCGCTGGCGGCCGTGTTCGGCTGGGCCCGCGTGCAGCTGGCCCCGGTCGGGACCTGGAGCTTCTTGGCAGACTTGCTGCTGGCCCAATGCGTCGTCATGGCCCTGGCCTGGGGCCGCGCGGCGCGCGTGGTGGCCTTTGCCGACGAAGGCCTGCTGCGGCGCTGAGCCGCGCTACAGTGAAGCCCCCAACGAGGAGAGCAACATGCCCAAAGGTGAACAACGCAGCAACAAGATGACGAAGAAGCCGAAGAAGGACAGCAGCCCTTCCAAGGAATCGTCTTCGTTCTCCGACCGCCCGGTCCCGCCGACCACGTCGGTCTTGCCCAAGGGCAAACTGAAGAACAAGCCCGGTTGAACCGAAGTGATCAGGGCGTCGGCCTGAGCTTCACGCAAACACCATCAGGTTCGCAAACCACAGCGGTGAGCGCGCTCCAAAGTTGCCGATCGTCGCCGACCGCCAAGTGAATGGCGTCGCGCCACCGGATTGAGTTGCCGGGTACGGCGGTGAGCCGGAGCATTTTCTTGCTCTAGGTGTTGCGCTGCCGATCCATGAGAAAGAAGTTCAGCTCCGAGCGGTCGGCGGGTTTGCATGGCCGAACTCAGACGCACCGTGAACTTGCCTATCCGGGCCGCGCTTTCAGACGCCAGACGATGGCGGCATGGCCCGTCGTTCCAATCGGCCGGGCGAGGGCAGGCTCCGCCGTACAGCGCCCACAGCAGCAGGGTCGGCCAGCAAGCAGACGGTAGCGGCGAAAAATTGCCTCATGAAGCCCGGGCGGGCATCCCCAAATGAGAGGGAGGTCCCAATCTATGGCAATGCTGGGTAGTTCCGGTGATTCTTGAGGTGGCCCTTTGATCGAGGTCAGCGCGCGGAGCCGCGCACGAGATCGAAGCGAAACATCCGGCATTCGATGGGGCCGTTCCACATCGGGATGCGGCGCGATTCCTTGAGGCGCATCTTGCTCGGCAGCTTCATGTCCGGACACAGCAGCCAGGCGGTCCAGGGCTGTTCGGTGTAGGCGTGCTTCCAGTGCGCCGCCAGGCGCGGGAAGAAATCGTCGTCGGCGTCGCGCTGTTCAGAGCCGCTCGCCGCACGTACCGCCGCGGCCTTGCCGCGCACCTCGATGCGCTCGCCGTAGGGCGGGTTCAGCATCAGCGTGCCGCGCATGCCTTCGGGCAAGGTCGGCGCGGGGCGCTCCAGCGCATCGCCGCCGTTGAACTGAATGTACTGCGCCACGCCGGCCCGCTCGGCATTGCGGCGCGCGAAGTCGACCATGCGGAAGGCCACGTCGCTGCTGAAAATGGGCACGGCGGGCGCATGTTCTCGGGCCTTGGCTTCTTGCTTCATGCGCGCCCAGTCTGCACGCAAAGGCTGGAAGGGCAACTGCCGCTCGAAGGCGAAGCGGCGCTGCAGGCCGGCGGCCATGCCGCAGGCGATCTGGGCAGCCTCAATGGCGATGGTGCCGGAGCCGCAGCAGGGGTCCACGAGCGCGGTGTCACCCTTCCAGCCGGCCGCAGCCAGCATGGCGGCGGCCAGCGTCTCTTTCAGCGGCGCATCGCCCTTGTCCTCTCGCCAGCCGCGCTTGAACAGCGGCTCGCCCGAGGTGTCCACGTAGAGCGCGGCGAACTCGGGGCCCAGGTGCAGGACCACGGGAAGGTCGGGGGCGCGTGTGTCCACGCTGGGCCGTGCGCCGCAGGTCTCGCGCAGTTGGTCGCAGATGGCGTCCTTGATGCGCAGGGTGGCGAAGTTCAGCGAGCGCAGCGGCGAGCGCTGCGCCGTCGTATCCACGCGCAGGGTGTGATCAGCGGTAAGCCACTTGGTCCAATCGACCTGCCGGGCCAGCGCGTAGAGATCGTCTTCATGCCGGTACGGGCCCTGCACAAGCTCGACGAGCACGCGCTGCGCGAGCCGGCTCTCGAGGTTCAGTCGCATCACGGCCTCGGCATCGCCCTTGACGGCCACGCCGCCGCGCAGGGCTTCGATGTGAGCCTTTGGCAGGAGCACGCGCACTTCCTCCTCCAGCCAGGGCTCGACGCCACTGGGGCAAGACAGGAAGAGGTGGAGGACGTTGGAATGCATCAGGGAGCGGCTCTTGCTTGGCGGGGTGGTTGCACCGCATCGGCAGCCAAGGCCGGTGTTGCGACGGCGGCGGGCTTCCAAGTATCGGCGATTGCGCGGGCGATGATTCGCCAGCCCAGGGCGTTGAGATGGTGGTCGTACGGACCGACATCGAAGCTGAGATGTCGCGCTGCGTAGTCCGCCGACAGCGCATCGGCGGTTCGCAACACGTCATAGCCGGCCGTGCTCGCCATGTCTGCGAAAAGCTCGAGGTCGGCGCCAGTGCGCGGGCCCAGGCCAGCGTAGATGGCCTCGCGGTGGGCATCCAGCACTATCAGCACGCGATGCGGCCGCAGGGCGGATAGACGCTCAAGAAATTTGGCCGCGACTTCACGCGCACCGGGGCTTACCCGGTGCTCGGCGACGGCAGCGGGTCTTTCGACTTCAGCCGGTTCGGGAGGCCGTGCTTGTAGCCGCGCCTGTGCGATGAGCCGGCTCGGGTCCAGTTTGAGCTGGCCGGAGATGTACTGGGCGAGGGCTAAGTGCCTCAGGATGCGCTTGGCGAGGCCCGGTGGAGGAAGTTTCTCGATACGAGGGCTGAGGGACTGCTTGTCCAGGCAGGGGCCGTGACTCTGACCCGAGCCGCAGATGGACTCCCATAGGTCGCCTTCCTCCAGCACGAGAATGAAGTCTCGAGTACCAAAGCGTTGAGACGCCCAGCGCACCCGTTCCACATAGTCCAGCAGTGCGGAACCCGGCGCACCCATTGCATACAGGAGGCGCCCTCCCAGTACGCGCTCTATCTGGGCGGCGGGGCGGTCGTTCATCGGCAGCATTGACGACTCGACGTAACTGTCGCCAATCAAGCCAATCGCATCGTCTCCCGGACGAAAATCATGCGATGCAACGAAACCGAAGTTGTTTGCCTGGTTGACCTGCGCATTGCGCAGGTCCCATCCCGTCGAAGCCATGAACACATGATGAGCCGGGTAGCTCAGGATAACGGGGTCGACGAAGTAGCCGAAGGCGGTGGAGGTCGAGACGGGCAGGCACCGCAACACCAGCTCGCAACAAAGCAGCGAGACGCAGCATCCCAGCGCCAAGTTACGAAAGTGCTTCCACATTTCAGAAATTGAAGTAGATGAAAGCACTCGCGCCGCTGCGCGTGGTGCCGAGGAGTATGAGCAGCAGGGTGCTTGTGATGGCCGCGCCAGCGCATACGGCTCGAAAGGTGTCGTGATTCGCGCACAGCGCTCGCAAACGTTGCCCGATCGCATTGGAGTTCGGAGCCAGCACGGCAATCAATCCCAGGCCAAGGCACCACGACATGCCGACTTGCCATTGCAGGCCGGCTTGCCAGAGATGCCGGTCGATGGGCTGCTCTTGCAGGCTCAGCATGGCTCGAAGCATGTTCAAAGCCCCTTCAAGCGTTTTTGCGCGGAAGAAGACCCAGGCCACGATCACCGCAAGCATGGTCAGCGCCCAAGCGCCCACGCGGCTTAGTGCGCTCGGGCCCTTTCTGGGCGGCCCCCAGAACGCTCTCCATCCGTGATTGGCCATCAGGTAAGCCCCATGCAGGCCGCCCCAGATGACGAACGACCAGCTTGCGCCATGCCAGAGGCCGCCGAGCAGCATGGTCGTCGTCAGATTGGCATAGCGTCGTGCCGCACCACGACGGTTGCCCCCCAGGGCAATGTAGAGATAGTCACGCAAAAAGCTGGACAGCGAGATATGCCAGCGCCTCCAGAAGTCGCTGATGCTTCTCGACTTGTACGGCGAATCGAAATTGAAGGGCAAGACGACATTGAACATCAAGGACAGACCGATGGCCATGTCCGAATATCCAGAGAAGTCGAAGTAGATTTGTCCCGTGTAGGCCAATGCTCCCAGCCACGCCTCGGCCATGCTTGGCAGCGCACCCAAGTCGACAGGGTCGAAGACGGCGTCGGCATAGGGGCTGACGCCGTCCGCCAAGACCAGCTTCTTGACGAGACCGATGGCGAAAATTGCCAGTCCTGCGCTGAGGTTGCTGCCGTTCCAGCGATACGTGGAAGCCTCGCGGAACTGGGGCATCATTTGCGCGTGATGCAGTACCGGCCCGGCAACCAGGTGTGGAAAGTAGGTCACGAACAGACCGTAATGGCTGAAGCGGACCTCTCTAACGCCTTTGAGGTAGGAGTCCGCCAGGAAGGCGATTTGCGTGAAGGTGAAGAATGAAATGCCGATGGGCAGCGCAATCTTTGCGAGTTGCCAGTGAAGGCCGAACAGCCTATAGACGTTGTCGGCGAAGAAGTTCGCGTACTTGAAATAGGCCAATACGCCCAGATTGAGCGTGACGCCCAGAACGAGCCATCGGCGCGCCCTCAGGCTGCCGACCCCCGCTCCTGCAATTCGAAGGCCGATCAAATAGTTGCCAACGATGGAGGCCAGCAGAAGCCCGACAAACATCGGCTTCCAGACGCCATAGAAGATCAGCGAAGCTAGAAACAGCCAAATCGCTGCGAGATGGTTGCTGAACCGGCCAATCGTGAAAAAGGCGATCAATACGACCGGCAGATATAGGCATGCAAACGCCGCTGTCGTGAAGAGCATCTGACTAGATCTGCTTGCGCAAGTGCGCTGGTGCGATCCTCAGGGCTTCGCGGTACTTGGCCACAGTGCGGCGCGCGACCTGGATGCCTTGCTCTTCGAGCATGCTTGCCAGCGCATTGTCCGACAGTGGTTTGTTGGCATCCTCCGCGCCGACGAACTGCTTGATCAACGCACGCACCGCCGTGCTCGATGCGTTGCCGCCGGCCTCGGTCGCCAGGCCCGAGCCGAAGAAATACTTGAGCTCGAAGGTGCCGAAGCTCGTGGCCATGTATTTGGCCGTGGTCACGCGCGAGATCGTTGACTCATGCAGGCCCAGCTCGTCTGCGATCTCGCGCAGCACCAGAGGCTTCATGGCGAGCGCACCGTGGCTGAAGAAGCCCTTCTGCCGCTCGACGATGGCCTGCGAGACCCGCAGAATGGTGTCGAAGCGCTGCTGGATGTTTTTGATGAACCAGCGTGCCTCCTGCAGTTGACCGCCGAGGGGGCTGTTGGAGATGCCGCCGCGCGTGGCGCGCAGGGCGTTCGCGTAGAGCTCGTTGATGCGTAGCTTGGGCGCGACCTCGGGGTTGAGCATGACCCGCAGTTCGCGGCCCACGCGGCGCACGATCACGTCGGGCACCACGGCGGCGGCTTCTTCGCGTACAAAGCGCCGGCCGGGCTTGGGCTCCAGTTGCGTGATCAGGCACTGCGCCTCGCGCAGCAACTCCTCGTCGGCGCCGGTCAGCGCCATGAGCTTCTTGCTGTCGCGCCGCGCCAGCAGCTCCAGATGCTGCTTGCAGATGATCACGGCGATGATCTGCGCCGGGCTGCGCGGCAGCAGGCGCAGCTGCATGACGAGGCACTCTGGCAGATCGCGCGCGCCGACGCCGGGCGGGTCCATCTGCTGCAGCCAGCGCAGGGCGATGCGAAGGTGTTCGAGCAACTCCTCACGCGCTTCGCCGTCGTCGGCGATCAGGCCCTCGGCGATCTCGTCGAGGCTGTCTTCGAGCCAGCCGTCGTCGTTGAGAGACTCGATCAGGATCATGAGCGCGGTGCGGTCCGTCGCGGAGAGGTTCATGCCCGCGGTCTGCTGCAACAGGTGTTCCTGCAGGCTCACGTGGGCGCTGTCCTGGCTGGTGCGCTCGCCGTCGTCGTCGCCATCGCCGCCCACCCGGCCCGGCAACTCGCGGATGCCGTCGAAATCGTCGCGCTCGGTGCCGTTCTCCCAGTCGTCGCGCTCGGTCGTGCCGAAGTCGTCGGCCTTGATCTCGGGGGCTTCGAAGTCGCCGTCGTTGCCGCTCGAAGCGCTGTCGTCACGGTCCTCCGCGCTGCTGCTCGCGCGTGGCTCGTCGAATTCATGGGCGCTCGGCGCGTACTCCTCCTCGGCTTCGAGCAAAGGGTTCTGCGTCAGCATCTGCTCGACCTCTTGGTGGAGTTCGAGCGTGGAGAGCTGCAGCAGCCGGATCGATTGCTGCAGCTGCGGCGTCAGCGCAAGGTGCTGACTGAGGCGGACCTGCAGGGAGGGCTTCATGGCCGGCTACATCCGGAAGTGCTCGCCGAGATACACCTTGCGAACGTCGGGGTTGTCAACGATCTCGGCTGGCCGGCCTTCGGCCAGCACGGCACCTTCGCTGATGATGTAGGCGCGGTCGCAGATGCCCAGGGTCTCGCGCACGTTGTGGTCGGTGATCAGCACACCGATGCCGCGATCGCGCAGGAAGCCGATGATGCGCTGGATCTCGAGCACGGCGATGGGGTCGACGCCCGCGAAGGGTTCGTCGAGCAGGATGAAGCGCGGCTGCGTGGCCAAGGCGCGGGCGATCTCCACGCGGCGGCGTTCGCCGCCCGAGAGCGCCGGGGCCGGGCTGTCGCGCAGTTTCTCGATGGAGAGGTCGTGCAGCAAGCCATCGAGCAGTTCCTGGATGCGCGCCTTGCCCAGCGGCTTGCCGTTGGCGTCCTGCTGCAGCTCCAGCACCGCACGGATGTTCTCCTCGACGGTCAGCTTGCGGAATATCGAGGCCTCCTGCGGCAGGTAGGACAGGCCCATGCGGGCGCGCTCGTGGATGGGCTGGCGCTGCACGGCCTGGCCGTCGATGTGGATCTCACCGGCGTCGGCGCGCACCAGGCCCACGATCATGTAGAAGCTGGTTGTCTTGCCGGCGCCGTTAGGGCCCAACAGGCCGACGACCTCGCCGCTATTCACGGCCAGGTGCACGTTCTTGACGACCTTGCGCACACCATAGCTCTTGGCCAGACCGGTGGCCTCGAGGCGGCAACTGCCGTTGGCGGGAGAAGAGGGCGATGCTGTCGTCATGAGCCCTTGCGTGGCTGAATGCTCGTGCTGGGCTGCAGGGGAACGGCGGAAGCCGCAGCGCCCGCAGGCGCAGCGCCGGCACCGCGCGGCAAGGTCATCAGCCGGTTGCGACCCGACGCCTGCGCGGCGTTCTCGCCCGGCTCCATGATGAAGGTTTCGCTGCGCTTGTCGTAGACAAGCACAGCGCTGGACGCCTCGTTGACGACCAGGGCACCGCGCAGCACCCGCATGACCGCTCGGCCGATCAGGCGCACGGTATCGGCCCTTGTGTCGTATTCGATGCGGTCGGCCAAGCCGACGACGACTTCGCCGGGCGTATCGCGTGCCTGGCGGAATTCGACCTGCTTGTCCCCGGTGCTGGAGGCGAAGAAGCGCTGAAAGCCGTCGGGCGGCAGCTTCACCTTGACCTGATCCGCAGCGAGGCGCAGCGTGCCCTGGCTGATGATCACGTTGCCGCTGAGCTCGCCTTCGCTGCCGTCAACGGTGTAGACGCTGGGCTTGTCCGAGGTGAAGAGCAGGGGCTTGTCCCGGTCCGCCTTCTCCGCGCCAGCCGGTAGCGCGGCCATGGCCAGGCACAGGGCCAGGAGGGGCGATAGGCGGGACAAGGGGCGGGTGGCTTTGGGCATGGCGGCACAGTTCTTGCAGGCCATTCTATAGGCCCAGTCCGCCGGCCCGCCGGGTTTGCCGGGAGATTTCAGCCTTGGCGCATCAGTCCCAGCAGGTAATCGGTCACGCGCAGCGCCGCCATGCCGATCTGCTGTTCGCTCATGCCACGGCGGCCTGCCATGGAGGGGGCCGTCAGGAAACGGCCGCCGATGCCCAGGGAGGGCACGCCGTCGATGCGGAAGTCCTCGGACAGCCGGGTGGCCTGCATGCACTTGCTCTGCACGCCGAAGGATGCCCAGGCCTGGCGGAACTTGGCCCCGTCCACGCCCAGCTTGATGGCCAGGGCCTGGAGTGCGTTGTCGCTGTCAACGTTCTCGTTGTCGACATGGAAGGCCTTGAAGACGCGATCATGAAGCGTGTCCTCGAGGCCCAGGGCCTCGAGCGCGTAGAAAAAGCGCTGGTGCAGGCGGTGGAGGGCTCCGAAGCCCACGTGCACACGCCTGAAGCTCACATCGGCCGGGAGGGCCGACAGCCATTGCTTGAGCGCCGGATCGAAGACGAAACAGTGCGGGCAGCCGTACCAGAAGAACTCGATCAGCTCGATCTTGCCGGGCGTGCTGGTCGCCAGGGGCTGCGACAGGCGGCGGTAGTCCACACCTTCTTGCGGCGTGCCCTGGGCCAGGGCCAACGGGCTGCCCGCCGCCAAGGCGAGCAGGCTCAGGCAGTTGCGTCGTTGCATCGTCTCACTTGCCGCGCGACAAGCCGATCAGGTGATTGATGACGGGAATCGTCGCGGCGCCGGCCTGCTGCTCGCTGGTTCCGGGCGTACCGGCCATGGCCGGCGAGGTGACGAAGCGGCCGCCGACGGCGATCGTGGGCACCCTCTGGATCTGGTAAGACTCGCTGACCTTGTTGGCGGTCTGGCACTTGCTCACGACGCCGAAGGAGGGCCAGGTCTGCTTGAACTTGCTCATGTCCACGCCCAGGCCCTGGGCCAGCTTCATGATTCCGTCCTCGCTGCTGATGTCGGCGTTCTGCAGGTGGATGGCGGCGAACACACGCTCGTGCAGCGCGGCTTCGAGGCCCATCGCTTCGAGCGTGTAGAACAGGCGCTGAAGCAGCTTGGTCATGGCGTTGAAGCCGCCATGAACACGCTTGAAGCTGACGTCCGCCGGCACCTGGCGCGACCACTGCTGCAAGAACGGGTCCAGGGCATAGCAGTGCGGGCAGCTGTAGAGGAAGAACTCCACCACCTCGATCTTGCCCGGCGGCGTGGGCTGGGGCGAGTTCAGGCGGGTGAACTGGCGGCCCTCGGTGGGCGTGCCCTGCGCCAAGGCGAGGGTGGGCAAGGCCGACAGGCCGAGCAGGGCGGAAAACTCGCGACGCAGCATGGGAGGGCTTTCTTGTGAAGACGGTTGGATTGGGACGTTGCAGCCTTAACGCAGCATTAGCGTGGCGTCATCGCTGCACGCGCACCAGATTGGCCTCGATGCCGTCGGCCTGCAGCTTCTGCTGCTGGGCATCGGCCTCGTCGCGGGTTTCGAAAGGTCCGCTGCGCACGCGATAAATGGTGCGGCCCGACTGTTCCTTTTCCGTGACCTTGGTCACGAAACCGGCGAGCGCCAGCTTGGCGCGCTGCTGCTCGGCGTCTTCCTGGCGCGTGTAGGCACCGGCCTGGACAAAGTAGATGAAAGGGTCAGTGCCGCCGGCCGCAGCCGGCGTGGGCGCAGTTGCGGAGGCGGCCGGCTCGGCTTCGGCCTTGGGCGTGTGCGCATCGGCGGCGGCCACGGGAGCTGGCGCAGGAGTCGGTGCCAGCACCTGCGCCTGCGCCGCGGGCGGCGGGCTGACGACGCCGCTGGCGGCCTGGCGAGCCGCTTTGCCGCCCAGGGGCGCGTTCGGGTCCCAGTTTTGGTTGCGACGCGCCTCCTCGCTGTCTTGCTCGGCGGTGCGCTGAGGCAGCTTGTTGACGAAGGGAACCGGCGCCTTGTTGACGTAGAGCGCCACACCCAGCGCCACGGCCAGGCCCAGCAGCAGGCCCACGATCAGGCCGAGGCCGAAACCACCTTTTTCACCCGTCTTGCTCATCAGCTCTCCGTTGCGAATTCACGCGTCATCTCGTCGGGCGCGCTCACGCCCAGCACGGCCAGGGCGTTGCGGATCACCTGGCGCGTGGCTTCCAGCAAGGCGATGCGCGCGCGCGTCAGCTCCTGCGTCTGGTCGAGGACGCGCTCGGCCGCATAGTAGCTGTGGAAGCTGCCGGCCAGGTCGCGCAGATAGAAGGCCACGTCATGCGGGGCCAGGTTCTGCGCTGCGCTCGTGAGCATCGCCGGGTACTCGGCGAGCCTGAGCATCAGGGCGGCCTCGGTCGGCGCACTCAGCAGGGACAGGTCTGCGCCTGCCAGCGTGGCGGCATCTCCGCCCCAATTACGGATGATCGAGCAGATGCGCGCATGGGCGTACTGCACGTAGAAGACTGGGTTCTCGTCGTTCTGCTTGAGTGCAAGGTCCACGTCGAAGGTGAACTCGGTGTCGGCCTTGCGGCTGATCAGGAAGAAGCGCACCGCGTCGCGGCTGGTCCAGTCGATCAGGTCGCGCAGGGTCACGTAGGAGCCGGCGCGCTTGGAGATCTTGACCTCTTCGCCGCCCTTCATGACAGTGACCATCTTGTGCAGCACGTAGTCGGGGAAGCCTGGCGGGATGCCCACGTTGGCCGCCTGCAAGCCGCCGCGCACGCGCGCGATGGTGCCGTGGTGGTCCGTGCCCTGGACGTTGATGCACTTGGTGTAGCCGCGCTCGAACTTGTTGATGTGATAGGCCACATCGGGTACGAAGTAGGTGTAGCCGCCCTCGGACTTGCGCATCACGCGGTCCTTGTCGTCCCCGTAGTCGGTCGAGCGCAGCCAGAGTGCGCCGCCTTCCTCGTAAGTCTTGCCCGAGGCCACCATCTTTGCGACGGCCGACTCGACGAGCCCCAAGGTGTAGAGGCTGGACTCCAGGAAGTAGTTGTCGAACTTCAGGCCGAAGGCCTGCAGGTCCAGGTCCTGCTCGTGGCGCAAATAGGCTACGGCGAACTGACGGATGCCGTCGAGGTCGTTCACGTCACCCGAGGCCGAGAAAGAGCGGTCGTCGGCCTTGACGGTCTCCTTGCGGAGGAAGGCGTCGGCAATGTCCTGGATGTAGTCGCCGTTGTAGGCGGCCTCGGGCCAATCGGTGTCGCCGGGCTTGAGGCCCTTCAGGCGGCATTGTGTGCTACTGGCCAAGGTGGCGATCTGCACGCCGGCGTCGTTGTAGTAGAACTCGCGCGTGACCTCGGCGCCCTGGGTCTCGAAGAGGTGGCACAGGGAGTCTCCGAGGGCGGCTTGCCGCGCATGGCCCACGTGCAGCGGGCCGGTCGGGTTGGCCGAGACGAACTCGACCATCACGTGCTGGCCGTTCGCCGGCTGCGTGCCGAAGGCGCCGGCGGCGGCCAGGACTTCGGCCACGACCGCCTGCTTGGCGGCGGGTTTGAGGCGGATGTTGATGAAGCCGGGGCCGGCGATCTCCATCGTGTCCACCCAGCGCTGGAAAGCCGGCTTGGCGTTGAGCGCGTCGATCAGGGCCTGCGCCACTTCCCGAGGGTTCTTCTTGAGCGGCTTGGCCAGCTGCATGGCGGCGGTGCAGGCGAAGTCGCCATGGGCGGCTTGCTTGGGCAATTCGAAGGCGGCGGCCAGAGTGGCGCCGGGGCTGACTTCCTGGATGGCCGCGGCAAGGGCGGCGAGCAGGTCCTGCTTAGCTTGGATCATGGGTCCGGATTCTAGTCAGGCGCTCTGACGGGCTCAGGGGCGCCGCTATGATCGCGTCGATGAGTGCGCCTGACACCACGGCTTCCCGGACCGACACAGACCTGCCGGCCCAGATCGGCAAGTACCGCGTCTTGCGCCGACTGGGGGAGGGGGCCACCAGCGATGTCTTCCTGGCCGAGGACCCCTTCAACAAGACCGAGGTCGCGATCAAGCGCATGCGCGCTTGGGCCGGGAGCCAGGGCGAAGGCGACGTGGGCCTGCGCTTCTACACGGCGGAAGCGGCGCTGGCCGGCAAGCTCCAGCACCCAAACGTGGTGCAGATCCTGGATGCCGTGCCCGATGCCGGCGCGCCCTACCTCGTCATGGAATACGTGCCCGGGGTCACGCTCAAGCACTTCTGCCGCAGCGACCGCCTGCTGCCTCTGGACCAGATCGTGGAACTGGGCTTCAAGTGCGCCATGGCACTCAGCTACGTGTTTCGCCAGGGCGTGATCCATCGCGACGTGAAGCCGGCGAACCTTCTGGCGCTGATCGATGCCCAAGGCTATGTGACCGATGTGAAGGTCAGCGACTTTGGCTCGGCGCTGAACCTGATGTCCGACGCCACCCAGGTCCATCGTGTGGGCTCGCTGGCCTATATGCCGCCCGAGCAGATCGAGGGTGGCGACGTGGACATGCGGGCCGACATCTACGCGCTCGGCGCCGTGCTCTATCACCTGATCTCCGGCCGTGCGCCCTTCGACGCTCCGAACCAGATGGCGCTGATGCACCAGATCTACCACCAGACTGCGCCCTCGCTCGTTGGCCTGCGCGGCGGCGTGACCCCCGAGCTCGACGCCGTGATTGCCAAGGCCCTGGCCAAGCATCCGAGCGAGCGTTACGCGGACTGGGAGTCCTTCGGCCGTGCCCTGTCCGAGCTGGTCTCGCAACAGCATGTGCCGCTAGCACGCTTCTCCGAGGTGAAGGACTCCGAGCGCTTCAACATGCTGCGCGAACTGGAGTTCTTCGACGACTTCGGCGACGTGGAGCTCTGGGAGGTGGTGCGGCGTGCGCGCTGGCGTCGCTACCCGCCCGCTCATGCGCTCTACAAGAAGGGGCAGGAGGGCAACACCTTCCACATCATCGCCCAAGGCGACGTGGAGGTCTGGCGCGATGGCAACCTCGTGGCCACCATGGGCCAGGGCACGTCGGTGGGTGAGATGGCGTACCTGGCGCCGAATCCCGCTCTGCGCCGGCACAGCACGGACATCAAGGTCAAGAGCGATTCCTGCACGACGATCTCCTTCACGCCAGAGTCACTCGGCTTGTTGAGCCCCGAATGCCAGCACCGTTTCGACCGTGCCTTCATCCAGGTGCTGGTGCGACGCCTGCATGCGGCACAGGAGTCTCTGGCGCGGCGCTAAGACCTGTGCCGCCAGCGAGCGCGAATCCAGTCCATGGCCGGCTGCTCGATCAGGCTGTGCAGCAGGCTTGCGGTGGCGAGCATCAGGGCGAGCACGAGCAAGATGGCCGAATCGATCGGCACGCCGGCTGCGTCCAGCTGCAGCAGCAGGGCATAGCCGATGTACTGGTGCACCAGATAGAGTGGGTAGGAGATCCGGCCCAGCCACAGCAGTGGGCGCCGGCTCAGCCAGGGCAGGCGGCCGGTTCCGGCCAAGTACAGCGCCAGGCTCAGCGCGGGCGCCACGAGGCCGAGCCTCGCGTCATCGCAAATCGCGATCGCTGTCGTTGCAGCGGCGAGCAGCCCGAGGTGGCGCACTCGCGGCCCCTCGCGAACCACACCATAGACGGCGATGCCGCAGGCGAACCAGGGTGCGAAGGGCAAGATCATGACGGTCGACAGCCGTGTGGGCAGAGTCAGTGGCTCAAAGTGCTGCAGAAGGCGCAGCAGCAGAGCCAGCAGTAGCCAGCCTCGCAGCTGGCCGAGGCGCCCGAGGCTGAAGGCCGCGAGCGCCCAGGCGTAAAAGAGCAGTTCGACCGCCAGGGTCCAGTAGGCGCCATCGGTGTTGCGCACATGGAGCAGGCCCTGGAACATGAGCAAGTTGAGCAAGGTTTCGCGCCAACCGAGCTGCAGCCGGGGCAGGTCTAGCCAGGCTACGAAGACGGTCGTCAGCAGCATGCAGGTCCAGTAAGTCGGGTACAGGCGCGAGAAGCGCGAGACCAGGAAGTCGCTGGCGCGCCGGGTGCGTTCGAGCGTCATGAAGATGACAAAGCCGCTGATCAGAAAGAACAGCTGCACGCCGAGAAAGCCCCACGACGCGGTGAAAAGTACCGATGCACCTTTGTTGTAGAACTTGGGGAAGGTGTAGCTGTAGTGGTAGAGCACAACAGCCAGGGCGGCGATGCCGCGCAAGGCGTCGATCTGCTGCAGGCGCGCGGTTCCCATGCCCTTCAGTCTAGGGAGTAAAGAAGCACATGTGCCGAACGGTAAACGTGTCTTGTCGCTGCCGCGTTGGCGTGCTTGAATGGCCGGACCATTCCCCCTCCACCCTACAAAGGAAACGCACTATGAAGTCTCTGATCACCGTTCTTGCCGCTGCCGCTTTTGCCTTGACCGCCGGGGGCGTTCATGCCAAGGAAAATACCGCGCAGCAGAACAAGATGGCCAGCTGCAACAAGGAAGCCACCGGCAAGAAGGGCGACGAGCGCAAGGCCTTCATGAGCCAGTGCCTCTCGGCCAAGCCCGCCGAAGCCGCTTCGGCTCCTGCGGACAGCGGCGCTCAGGCGGCCTGCGATGCCAAGGCGGCTGAGAAGAAGCTGCACGGCGCCGCCAAGACCAGCTTCACCAAGAAGTGCGTGGCCGACGCTGGCAAGTAAGGCGAACGCGCTTCACACGAGGCGCCGCGCCGCGGGGCCTTTTTCATGAGCGCTGCGCCCAGTACGTGGCTTGCGCGTATCGCGCGCGCAAGAAGTCGATCCACAGCCTCACCCTCAAAGGCAGGTGCTTGGACTGGGGGAACACGGCGTAGATGCCGTTGGGCGGCGCGGCGAATTCATCGAGCACGCTGACCAGCCGTCCGGCTGCGATGTCGGCATCCACTTCCCAGGTGCTGCGCCAGGCCAGCCCAAGGCCGGCCAGGCACCAATCGTGCAAAACCTGGCCGTCGCTGCAATCGAGCCGCCCCAGCGGCCGCAGGTGGGTTGCCTCGCCCTCGACCAGAAAAGCCCAACCGCGGGTCTGGCTGGCCTCGGACGAGAGCGTCAGGCAGGCGTGCCGCGCGAGCTCGCCCGGGTGCCGCGGCGTGCCGGCGCGCTTGAGATAGCCGGGTGAGCCCACGCACAGGCGCCGGTTGTCGGCCAGCCGGGTGCTCACGAGGCTGGAGTCGGGCAGATCGCCCACGCGCACGGCGCAGTCATAGCCCTCGTTGACGATGTCCACGACCCGGTCAGAGAGGTTCAGCGACACCTTGAGCTCCGGGTGCTCGGCCAGGAAATCGGGCACCAAGGGCGCCACATGGCGGCGCCCGAAGCCCGCCGGGGCCGTGATGCGCAGGTGCCCGCTGGCCTTGAGGCCCCCGGCGCTGACGGCCGCCTCGGCGCCGGCCAGGTCGGCCAGCAGGCGCTGGCAGTCTTCCAAGAAGGCCGTGCCTTCGGCGGTCAGGGTCAGCCGTCGCGTGGTCCGCAGCAACAGCTTGACGCCCAGGCGCGCCTCCAGCGCGTCGATGCGCCGCCCCATCACCGCAGGCGCTACGCCCTCGGCCTGGGCGGCCGCCGTGAGGCTGCCCTTGGCGGCCACCGAGACAAACGATTCGATCTGCTTGAGCCGGTCCATGCGCCAGATTGTGCCGATCTGGAAACCTAAATTGCACCCATCTGAGACTCATTTGTGCAAACAACACAAGTATTCCTTGCGTGGAGGTTCATGAATCGGTGGTGGCTTCTCGCATAAATTTGCAGCAATCGCTCCATCCACGAGGATCTCCGACATGACCGCCCGCATCCGCCTCCATCGCCTGCAGATCGCGACGCCGCTCTACCGCTTCATCGAAGATCAGGTCCTGCCGGGCACCGGCATCGATAGCGCCGCCTTCTGGTCCGGCTTCGACGCCCTCGTCCACGACCTGGCACCGAGGAATGCCGCCTTGCTCGCCGAGCGCGATCGCCTGCAGACCGAACTCGATGCATGGCATCGCGCCCATCCCGGCCCCATCGCAGACATGCCGGCCTATCGCGCCATGCTCGAGCGGCTCGGCTACCTTGTGCCCGTGCCGGCGAAGGTGCTGGCGACGACCGCCAATGTCGATGCCGAACTGGCGGTCCAGGCCGGTCCCCAGCTCGTTGTGCCCATCCTCAACGCACGCTACGCACTGAACGCTGCAAATGCGCGCTGGGGTTCTCTCTACGACGCGCTCTACGGAACGGACGTGATCTCTGAGGACGGTGGCGCAGGGAAGGGCCAAGGCTACAACCCCGCGCGCGGCGCCAAGGTGATTGCCTTCGCACGCCAGGTGCTGGACCAGGCCGCGCCGCTGGCGAGCGGCTCGCACCGCGACGCGACGGCTTACCGCGTGGAATCCGGCAAGCTCGTCGTGCAGTTGGGCGCTACGAGCACTGGCCTGCGCGATGCCGCTCAGTTCGCCGGTTATCAGGGCGCCGCCGATGCGCCTTCGTCCGTCCTGCTGCGCCACCATGGCCTGCATCTTGACGTTTGCATCGACCGCTCCACGGCCATTGGCAAGAGCGACGCGGCTGGCGTGACGGACGTGGTGCTCGAGGCGGCCCTGTCGACCATCCTCGACCTCGAAGACTCCGTGGCCGCCGTCGATGCCGAGGACAAGATCCTCGGCTACGCCAACTGGCTGGGCATCCTGAAGGGCACGCTGACCGAGGAGCTGAGCAAGGGCGGCAAGACGATCACGCGTCGCCTCAACGCCGATCGTGTCTACAGCGCGCCTGATGGCGGCACGGTGACCTTGCACGGCCGCTCACTGATGTTCGTGCGCAATGTCGGCCACCTGATGACGAACCCGGCCATCTTGCTGGGCAACGGCGGCGAGATCCCCGAGGGCATCATGGATGCGGTCATCACGACCACGATCGCCTTGCATGACCTCAAGCGCCGTGGCAACTCGCGCACCGGCTCGGTCTATATCGTCAAGCCGAAGATGCACGGCCCGGCTGAGGTGGCCTTCGCCGCCGAACTCTTCAGCCGCGTGGAGCAACTGCTGGGCTTGCCCGACAGCACGGTCAAGCTCGGCATCATGGATGAGGAGCGCCGCACCAGCGTCAACCTCAAGGCCTGCATCGCCGCCGCGGCGAGCCGCGTGGCCTTCATCAACACAGGCTTCCTTGACCGCACTGGGGACGAGATGCACACCGCCATGCAGGCCGGACCCATGCTGCGCAAGGGCGACATGAAGACCAGCGCCTGGATCCAGGCCTACGAGCGCGGCAATGTGCTGACAGGCCTGTCCTGCGGCCTTCGCGGCCGTGCTCAGATCGGCAAGGGCATGTGGGCCATGCCCGACCTGATGGCCGCCATGCTGGAGCAGAAGATCGCGCACCCCAAGGCCGGCGCCAACACCGCCTGGGTGCCATCACCGACGGCCGCGACTCTGCACGCGCTGCACTACCACCAGGTCGACGTGGCCGCCGTCCAGCAGGAGCTCGAAAAGATCGACGCCGATGCCGAGCGAGATGCCCTGCTCGACAAGCTGCTGCAGATCCCGGTTGTGGCCCAGCCCTGCTGGTCGGCCGCCGAACGCCAGCAGGAACTCGACAACAACGTCCAGGGCATCCTCGGCTACGTGGTGCGCTGGGTGGACCAGGGAGTGGGCTGCTCCAAGGTGCCCGACATCCACAACATTGGCCTCATGGAAGACCGCGCGACCCTGCGCATCTCCAGCCAGCACATTGCCAACTGGCTGCTCCACGGCGTCGTGAGCGAAGCCCAGGTGCGCGAAACCTTCGCGCGCATGGCGGGTGTCGTGGACGGGCAGAACGCGGGCGATCCGGCGTACAAGAGCCTGGTGACGAACCCGCAGGGGGCGGCGTTCCAGGCGGCTCTGGATCTGGTATTCAAGGGGCTGGAGCAGCCGAGCGGTTATACGGAGCCGCTGCTGCATGCGTGGCGGCTCAAGGTGAAGGCTGCTTCGAGTTGAAGTGAAGCAGCCTCTCACCGTCGGCTTGTCCAAGGGCATGATCTTGCGCACGTATGGCAACCACAGCTCCGGCAGCCGCAATCTCAGCACTTGGCTCGGTGGGCCGCTGCTTGAGGCCGGCCCCTCATCCTGCACGATTGCGTACACTGACAACATGATCAGGCCGCTTCTCGTGATGGGCCTCCTGGGTGGCGGTGTCGCTCAGGCCGCCGACGACATGCTGCGCATCGAATGGCGCTGGGTCGAATCCAGCATCCCCGGCGCCGCCCTGAGCGGCTTGCGTGACGGCGCCACTGTCTGGGGCACGGCCGGCAGCGTATCGCCCAAGACCGGCGGCACCAGTGTCAGTACGCGCACACCGCAGGACAACGTCGGCCCCGTGCAGGAACTGCGCGTGCTCAACGGCCACGAGGCCAGCCAGCAATTCGAGACGCCCACGCTTGTGCAGTGGGTTGAGGGCGACCGTCAGCATGCACGCCTCAAGGGTCGGCCGGGCACGCGCGCGAATGGCTTTGCCGTGACGCCGCAATGGCCGGGCGGCAGCGCTGCGGTGAAGCTCTCCATCAAGTTGCAGGATGCGGGCGGTGAGCTCACGACCACCGTCTCGCAGGCGATGGGCGAGTGGCACACGGTCCTGCGCAGCGGCGGCCAGGCCAAGGCCACCGAGCGCGGCAGCGTGAGCACGCGCGAGGCCGAGGGCGTGAGCAACCGCGAGCTGCAATTGCGGGTCAGCCTGGAGCCCTGACGCCGAGTTACGGTGGTAGTCTCCGCCGCCATGCGACGCCTGCTCCTAACCTTTTGCTTCAGTGCAATCGCCGGCGTGCCGGCACTGGCCGCTCAGCCTCCTTTGTTCGGGGGGCCGCCGTTGGCGTTCGAGCCGGCGCCCAAGCCGCTCGTCGTCGGTGCTTACGTACCGAGCTGGGAGAGTACGGCCGTGGTCGATGCGATCAAGGCGGGCAGCGTCACTCATCTGCTCTATGCCTTCGCCCGCGTCTGCGGTCCCGGTCAGCGCGCGGCGGATGAACAGCTCTGCGCAGGCCGGCCGCCGTTCACCATCGCTTCGGGCGAGAAAGAGGCCGAGTTCGACGCCGCCTTCCAGCGCTTCAAGGCGCGCGAGCCGGGCGTCAAGATCGTTGCCTCGGTTGGCGGCTGGTCCGGCTCCGACCCCTTCTTCCACCTCGCGCCGGATGCGGAAAAGCGTGCCGTCTTCGTCGCGAGCAGCGTCGAGTTCTTGCGTACGCATCCGGGTTTCGACGGCATCGACATCGACTGGGAGCACCCGGGCGACAACGGCGCCGCCAACGGCGTCAAGCTCGGCAGCCCGGCCGATGGCCAGGCCTATGCCGACCTGATGAGCGAGCTGCGCGTGGCGCTGGACGCGCTGGGCAAGGAGACGGGTCGCAAGTACCTGGTCACGACCGCAGTCAACAGCTCCAGTGCCATCGTCAAGCGCATCAATTTCCGCCAGGCAGCGCGCGCGCTGGATCTGGTGTTCATGATGAGCTACGACTATTACGGGGGTTGGAGCGATCAGGCGGGCCAGCACACTGGCCTGCAGCCGAGCAGCCCAGAGGCCGAGGATGGCTTGACAGCCGGCGTGCACGCCATGGTCATGGCCGGCGTGCCCGCCGCCAAGCTGGTGGCCGGCGTGGCGATGTACGGGCGAGGCTTCTCCGGCGTGAAACCCCTGTCCTCGGGCGGCTTCACGCCGACGCCCAAGACGGGCGCTTTTCCCCCGGGCGGCATCCAGGGCGAGGCCGGCACTGCCACCTACAAGGACATCGCCGCGCGCTGGATCGGCCCCAAGGGGCAGGGCCTGGCCGGCTTCACGCCGCGCTTCGACAAAGTCACCCAGTCCTGGTCGCTGTGGAACGCCAAGACCGGCGACTACATGGGATACGACGACCCGCGCGCCGTGCTGCTCAAGGGCCAGTACGTGCGCAACGCGGGCCTGGCGGGTGTGTTCGCGTGGGAGCTTTCGCAGGACAACGGAGACATCCTCAACGCCATGAACCTCGGCGTGGGCAACACGCCGCTCAGTTCACGCTGAACTCGAGATCCTTGCGCGCCACATTGCCCGAGTAGTCGGCGCCCGTCACGCGCACGCGGTAGCGGCCGGCGGGCAGCGGCGGCAGCATGCCGAGCCGGTAGACGAAGCGTGTCACCTTGCTGCCCTGGATGGTGATTCCGCTGGCCGGCGTGTAGAAGCGCTCCACCGCGTCCTCATCGGGGGGCAGGCGGTCGAAGCGCAGGGCTTCGCGCGGCTGTTCGAGGCCGGGTAGTGGCTGGCCTTGTGCGTTCAGCAGCTGCCAGCTGAGGCTGTACAAGCCCAAGCGCCGGCGTTCCTCGTTGCCGTCCACCTGGTCCCAGCCCTCGACCTGCAGCTCGCCGCCCTTGATCTCCACGCGCTCGATCTGCGGCGGCACATGATCGGCAAAGCCTATGAAATTCAAGGCCAGTGGGTTGCGCTGAGCGCCCGGCGCGCCCAATTGCAGATGCACATGCGCCATCGGGTTGATGGTGCCGAGCACGTCGCCGGGCTTGAAGACTGTGCCGCGACGGACACGTACGCGCAGGAGGCGGCCGCGCTCGTCGCGCACGGCGATGAAGCGTTTCGGATCGAACGGCAGCCCGCCTGCGCTGCGACCCACGCGCACATGTACGTAGCCGAGGTCGCCGATATTGAGTGCCTCGCCGATGTTGCCGAATCCGCTGGCCGCCAGCGGGCTCAGCACCTTGCCCTCCGCGATCGCAAGCACGGGCTCACCCACGTCACCGCGCACATCGAGGCCAGCGTGCAGATGGTCGAGCTTCTCGTGATGCGTGGCTCGCACCTCGCCCAAGGTGCCGACTACCTCGTGCATCGAGCGCTGCGGCGCCAGCGGCCAACGACCATGCGTATCGGGCAAAGGGGCATCGGGCGCCGGGCCCTGTGTCGTGTCACGTGCATGTTCGACGATCTCGTGCACGCGGTGGCCGGCGGCATCGCTGACGGCCAGGCGCATGTGCAGTGGGTCGATGGCCAGTGCGGCTGGACGCGCCAGCCGGGGCCCTTGCGCATCGAGCACGCGCACGAGCACGCCGTCGGCACCCACGGCCAGCACGCGGCCGCGCGCCGCTACCGCGATGAATACGCGGCCATCGGGCGCCAGGGCCAGGGCCAGCGGGTGGCGCAGGTCGGCATTGGTGTCCTTGGGATCGGGCCTCAGTACCGTGATCAGATCGCCCTGCGGCGTGAGCTTGCGCAGCGCATCGTTGCCGGTGTCGGCGATCCACACATTGCCCTCGTGATCGACCGCGACGTCCATCGGCGTGTCCAGGCGCGCGAGTTCACCGCTGCCGTCCTTCCAGTCGGGGTGGCCGCCACCGGTCAGTGTGGACACGCGGCCCGTCGGCGAAATCCGGCGAATGCGGTCGTTGAAACTGTCGGCCACGATCACATTGCCGTCGAGGTCCAGCGCCACGGCCATGGGCATGTCGAAACGCGCCTCCTTGGCCAGACCGTCGCGCCAGCCCGGCTTGCCGCTGCCGGCCAGCACGCTGATCACGCCGCCCGGGGCGACGCGCAGGATGCGGTGATGCCCCGTGTCGGCCACGATCACGGCGCCCTGCGTGTCCACGGCGATGCCCGAGGCGCTGGCCAGCTCGGGTGATTCGACGAAAACGCTGCGTTTGCCGTCGGGCGCGATGCGCCAGATGCGCTGGTCGTCGGCCACGAAGAGCGTGCCGTCGGGGCCGAAGGCCAGGCCATAGGGATCGACCAGTTGCGCAGGCGTGCCATCGCCGGACAGGAGCTGAACTTGTGCCGCGCTGGCGGGCAGGGCGGGCGGCGCGGGTGGTGTTTGGGGGGGCGAGCTCGCTGCGGTCGGGGCGGCCGCGGGCAGCGGTGCTTCGTGGCAGGCTGCCAGCAGCGCGCAGGCCATCAGGGCAATCCATTTCATGGGGACCCATTGTCGTGGCCCACAATGCGCGCCCATGGGAATTCGTCGTCGTCATCTCCTGGCTTGCGGTCTGCCCCTAACTGCAGCATCGACCTGGGCGCAAACGCCTCACGCCACGCTGGTGCAGGCGCTGGCCATCGATGACGCCATCTCGCTGGATCCGGCCGAGTGCTTCGAGATCTCGGGCAGCGAGGTGGTGGGCAATGTCTACGAGCGCCTCGTGGAATTCGACCTCGACGATCCGAGCCAGCTGCGCGGCATGCTGGCCGAGGGCTGGGTTCTGGACGTCGAGGGACGGCGTTATGACTTCCGCCTCAAGGCCGGCCTGCGCTTTGCCTCCGGCCGCCCGCTCACGGCGGCCGACGTGGTGTTCTCGCTCGCCCGCGTCGTGCGGTTGAACAAGACGCCGGCCTTCATCCTGACACAGCTCGGCTGGTCGCCCGCGAACGTGTCCGAGCGCATCCAGCAGACCGGTCCGCTGACGCTGCGCCTGACGGTCGACAAGCCCTATGCGCCGAGTTTCGTGCTCAACTGCCTGAGCGCCACCGTGGCCTCCATCGTCGACAGCCAGGAAGCGCAGGCCCGCCCCGAAGGCTGGTTGCGTCGCGCAAGTGCCGGTTCTGCGCCATGGTGGCTGCGCGAATGGCGCGCCAACGAGATCCTGGTGCTGGACCGCAACGAACGCTTCCACGGCGCGCGGCCGCAGCTCGCCCGCGTCGTCTTCAGCCACGTCAAGGAGTCGAGCATGCAGCGCCTCATGTTGCTGCGCCGCGATGTTGACGTGGCGCGCAACCTCGCGCCGCAGGACCTCGACGCACTGCGCAACGCCTCGCAGATCCGCCTGACCAGCGTGCCCAAGGGCGGGCTCTACTACATCGGCATGAACCAGAAGAACCCACTGCTGGCCAGGTCCGAGGTGCGCGAGGCGCTCAAGTGGCTGGTCGACTACGAGGCCTTGGGCGCGACGCTGCTCAAGGGCATCGCTACGCCGCACCAGAACTTCCTGCCGCAGGGGCTGCTCGGCGCGAGCACGGTGAGCCCCTTCAAGCTCGACGTGGCACGCGCCAAGGCCCTGCTCGCCAAGGCGGGCCTGCCGGACGGATTCAAGATCACCATGGACGTGCGCAGCGCCGAGCCCATCCAGGGCATGGCCGAGGCCTTCCAGCAATGGGCGGCGCGTGCCGGCGTGCGGATCGAGCTGCTGCCCGGCGACGGCAAGCAGACGCTGACCCGCTACCGCGCCCGCAAGCACGACCTCTACATCGGCGAATGGGGCGCTGACTACTGGGACCCGCACACCAACGCCGACACCTTCGTGAACAATCCCGACAATCGCGATGTCGCCAGCCGCCAGACCTTGGCCTGGCGCAATGCCTGGGACCGGCCCGAACTCAGTCGCGCCGCCGAGGCCGCGCTGCTTGAGCGAGATACCGGTCGTCGCGCCCAGCTCTACTTCGACCTGCAGGCCCGGGTTCGCGCCGAAGGCCCCTTCATCATCCTGGCCCAACAGGCCCAGGTGGCCGGTTTGCGCAGCAATCTCCGGGGCCTGCGCCTGGGGCCGACGGCGGACACGAGCTTTCTCGCACCCGTGGTGAAGACATGAAGTTGCTGCGCCTGCTGGCCAGCCTGGCCTTGACCGCCCTGGGCCTGCTCGCCGTGACCTTCCTGATCGGTCGCGTCGTGCCCACCGATCCTGCCCTGGCTGTGGCCGGCGACCGCGCCACCCGCGAGCAACTGATCGAAGTACGCCGGCAACTGGGCCTGGATCGGTCGCTGTACGTGCAGTTCGGGCGCTATGTGGCGGGCATCGCCCGCGGCGACCTGGGCGAGTCGCTGCTCACCGGCAACTCGGTCACAACCGACATCGCGCGCGTCTTCCCGGCCACGCTCGAGCTGGCCACGGTGGGCATCGTCTTCGGCGCCGGCTTGGGCATCCCGCTTGGCGTGTGGGCGGCCGTGCGGCGCGGGCGCTGGCCCGATCAGCTCTCGCGTGTGCTGGGTCTGGTCGGCTACTCGGCGCCCATCTTCTGGCTCGGGCTCACGGCACTGCTGCTGTTCTACGCCAAGCTCGGCTGGGTGGGTGGACCGGGCCGCATCAACGTGGGTTTCCTGTACAGCGTGGAGCCGCGGACGGGGTTGATGCTGGTGGACACGCTGCTGGCCGGTGACGCAGAGGCCTTCATGAGTGCCGTCTCGCACATCGTGCTGCCGGGCGCGCTGCTGGGCTACTTCTCGCTGGCCTATATCAGCCGCATGGCGCGCAGCTTCATGCTCAAGGAGCTGTCGTCTGAGTACGTGGTGGCGGCGCGCGCCAAGGGCCTGCCCGAGCGTCGCATCGTCTGGGGCCATGCACTGCGCAACGCGGCTGTGCCGCTGCTCACCGTGGTGGCGCTCAGCTATGCCGGTTTGCTCGAAGGCTCGGTGCTCACCGAGACAGTGTTCGCCTGGCCAGGTCTGGGTCAGTACATCACGCATGCCTTGCAAAGCGCCGACATGAACGCCGTGCTCGGCGGCACACTCGTCGTCGGCGCCATCTTCATCGGCATCAACATGCTGTCCGATGTGCTCTACCGTCTGCTGGACCCGAGGACGAAATGACGCCGGCATCCAGACACCAGGCCGCCATCGCTCGCGTGAAGAAGGGCTGGCAGGCCTTCGCGCGCAACCGGCTCGCCCTGACGGGCCTGATGCTGATCGCGCTGCTGGCCGCCACCGCCCTGCTCGCGCCCTGGCTGGCGACCTTCGATCCCACCCAGGGCGATCTGCAGACCACGCGCTTGCTCGCCCCCTCGGGTACTCACTGGCTGGGTACCGACGATCAGGGCCGTGACATCCTCTCGCGCCTGATCTGGGGCTCGCGTATCACGCTCTTGATCGTCGTGCTGGTGGCCGTGCTGGCCGCGCCGCTGGGGCTGCTCGTCGGCACGGCCGCGGGCTTTTTCGGCGGCTGGGTCGACGCCCTGCTGATGCGGCTGACGGACATCTTCCTGGCCTTCCCGCGCCTGATCCTGGCGCTGGCGCTGGCCGCCGCCCTGGGCCCCGGCATCGAGAACGCCGTGCTGGCCATCGCGCTCACGGCCTGGCCGCCCTATGCACGACTTGCGCGCGCCGAGACCCTGGCCTTGCGGCAGGCCGACTACATCGCCGCCGTGAAGCTGGCCGGCGCCTCCAGCTCGCGCATCCTGCTGCGCCACATCATGCCGCTGGCCCTGCCATCGCTGATCGTGCGCGTCACGCTGGACATGGCCGGCATCATCCTGACCGCGGCGGGCCTGGGCTTCCTCGGCCTGGGCGCGCAACCCCCCTCGCCCGAATGGGGCGCCATGATCGCCGGCGGCCGCGCCTTCGTGCTCGACCAGTGGTGGGTGGCGGCCGGCCCCGGCGCCGCCATCTTCGTCGTGAGCCTGGCCTTCAACTTGCTTGGCGACGGCCTGCGCGACGTGCTCGATCCCAAGGGAAGCGAATGATGTTGGAGGTCCGCAATCTGCGCGTCAGTTATCCGCAGCGCGACGGCCGCGTGATCGAGGCCGTGCGCGGTGTGAGCTTCTCGCTGGGTCGGGAGCGTCTGGGGATCGTCGGCGAGTCTGGCAGTGGCAAATCGCAGACCGGGCGGGCGATCATGGGTTTGTCGGCTGCCGGGGCATGCATCGAGGCCGAAGCCCTGAGCTTCGATGGGCAGGACCTGCTGCAGATGAACGAGGTCGCTCGGCGTCGCCTGCGCGGTAGCCGCCTGGCCATGATCCTGCAGGATCCCAAATACTCGCTGAACCCTGTCGCGCGCATTGGCGCGCAGATTGTCGAGACGCTGCGCACGCATCGGCGTGTTTCCACTCAGGAGGCCAGGCAGCGCATGCTCGCCTCGCTGCGCGAAGTCGGCATTGAGGACGCCGAGCGCGTGGCGCGCCTCTACCCGCACGAGGTCTCCGGCGGCATGGGCCAGCGCGTCATGATCGCCATGATGACGATCTGCGAGCCCGAGCTCCTGATCGCCGATGAACCCACCTCGGCCCTGGATGTGACCGTGCAGCTGCAGGTGCTCGCTGTACTGGACCGCCTGGTGCGCGAGCGAGGCATGGGCCTGGTCTTCGTCTCGCACGATCTGCGCCTCGTCGCCAGTTTCTGCGATCGCATCCTGATCATGTACGCCGGGCGCGTGGTGGAGACCCTGGATTCGGGTCGCCTGCACGAGGCGCGGCACCCGTATACGCGGGGCCTGCTCGACTGCCTGCCGCGTCTGGATGCACCGCGGCATCCCTTGCCTACGCTGCAGCGTGAGGAGGCCTGGCGCCATGCTTGAAGTGAAAGGACTGCGGGTTCGCTTCGGTGACTTCACTGCCGTCCATGCGCTGGATCTCACAGTTGGAGAAGGCCAGAGCCTGGGCCTGGTGGGCGAATCGGGCTCGGGCAAGTCCACCGTGCTGCGCGCCATCTGCGGTCTGCTCAAGCCAGCCGCCGGTGCGGTGCGCATCGGCGGCGATGCGGCCCTGCCGCTCTCGCGCCGCGTGCAGATGGTCTTCCAAGATCCCTACGGCTCCTTGCATCCGCGCCAGACCATCGACCGCATGCTGGGCGAGCCTCTGGCCATCCACGGCATCGGCGATGCCGACCGCCGCGTGCGCGAGATGCTCGACGCTGTAGCACTGGGCCAGGCCTTCCGCTACCGCTATCCGCATGAGCTCTCGGGCGGCCAGCGCCAGCGTGTGGCGATCGCGCGTGCGCTGATGCTGCAGCCGCAGCTGCTCTTGCTCGACGAGCCGACCTCGGCCCTGGACGCCTCGGTACAGGCCGAAGTGTTGAACCTGCTCGACAGCCTGCGCCGCGAGCGCGGTCTGTCCTATCTGATGGTCAGCCATGATCTCGCCGTGGTCACGCATCTGTGCGAGCGCGTGATGGTGATGCGGCAAGGCCGCGAGGTGGAGACGGTTTCAGCTTCGCAGCTGGCGGCTGCCCAGGTCGGGCAGGACTACACGCGGGCGCTGATGGTGGCCGCCGAGGGATTCCGGCGAGAAGCATGAAGCCGCTTCAAGCTTCCGGCCACTGCGCGAGGAGGCGCTTTCTCACGGCGTGAATGTTGTTGCGCAGCGCGAAGAGCTCCTCGGCATGGGAGAGCGGTACGGCGATGCGGTTGGTGAGCCGCTCCAGCGCCTCGAGCTCCTTGATCAGGTCTTCACGCGGGCCTTCGCGATGCTCCGTCTTGGACTCCACCGTGCGCAGCCGCTCGTACCAGCGGAACACGCGGGATCGCACGCGGTAGTTGTAGAGCGGCGGCACCACGCGCGATAGCGGCAGCATCAGCACGAGCAGGCCGCCGAGCACTAGCCACATGCGTTCGAGCAAATTGCTGGCCCAGAAGGGCAGGTAGCGCTGCCAGATCGGTGGCGTGCCGTTGATGGCGCGATCGCCCTCGGTGCTCACGGGCAACTCACTCGTCTTGGTGTTCGGGAAGTCGCGCGCGCCGTTGAACCAGCCGGCGCTGCTGTGCAGGCCTTGCGCGGCCTGGGCGAAGAGCTGCCTGAGGGCCGGGTGGGTTTGATTGCGGGCGAGCAGGGCCGTGGTGGTGGCCAGCAGAGGCACGTCCTGCGGCGGCAGATCCCGGGCTAGGTCGACCACGCCGCGCGGCAGGGTGACCATGGACAGGAAGGGCAGGCGGCGCGCATACGCTTCGTTCTGCTCGAAGGGCATGAGGGCGAGCTTGGGGTCGCGCAGCAGCGTGTGCACCAGGCGCGATTGCGGCGCCGAGACCATGACGAGGGCGTCGAGCTTGCCTTTCTGCAAGGCCGAGGCTGCATCGTCGGGCTCGAGGTGCACGAGCTTGAAGGCCTCCGGCTTCAGGTGGTTGGCGGCCAGCAGCTTGTCCATGATTTCCGGCGTACCGCTGCCCGGCCGGTCCACGTTGACGCGCAGGCCCGCAAGCTGAGGGATGCGGTCGAGCTGCCGGGTCTTCGGGGCAATTCGGTGCGCCACGTCCTTGCGGTAGAAGATCCAGATCGGCTCGTAGAACAGGCTGCCCAGCGAGACGATGCCGGCTTCCTCGTCGGCCTCGGGATCGGCGGCACCGCCGCGCACGAAGGCCACGTCCGCGTCGCCCTTGCGCAGCAGCGCCAGATTGGCCAGCCCGCCCTCGGTGCGTACGGCCTCGACGTGGATGCCGCTGGCGGCCAATGCCTTCTTGTAGCGCTCGCCGAAGTTGGCGTAGGCGCTGTCCTCGGGCCCAGTGGCCAGGCGCACTTGCTTGGGCGGCTGCGGATCCAGCCACCAGTAGGCGGCGATCAGCAGGCCCAGCACGAGCAGCAGCAAAGGGCCGACCGAGACCAGCAGGTCGCGGATGTTCAGCAGGGCGGACTTGAGCCGCAGCGTGGCGGCATTCATCTTGGGCAGGCGCTGCTGCTCATGCGGACATCCTTTCTCAGCGGCTCAGGCCGCGTGCGGCGATCGGCCAGATGGCTTCGACGCGATCATCGCGGAAGACCACGAGTTCGTTGTGCAGGTTGAAGGTCGGGTCGCAATGGCCGGGCACCAGGAGCAGCAGCTCGTCCAGCCCGGGCACGGGGCCCGAGCGCGGGATCACCGTGCCGTGCTCGTCGCTGATGATGGTGTAGTCCGCCTCGCGACCCCAGACGGTGGGTAAGCCGGTGTCTACGGCGAGGGATTTCAGGCCGGCATCGACCACGGCGCGCGTGCCATCGCCCTGGCTCATCACGCGGCAGGCAAGGAAGAGGGCGTGCTCGAAGCGCAGCGCACCGGCGTATTCATTGCGGGCGTAGTCCACGTCCATGCCGACGTAGGAGCCGGCCTGGATCTCGGTGTAGACGCCGCTACCGAGGTCGAACTCCACGCTGCCCGTGCCGCTGCCGGTCACGGTCTCGCAGTGCACGCCGGCCTTGGAAAGCTCGGCCACCACGACGGCCGCTCGGTCGGACGCTCGCCGCGCCGCTTCGAAACGCTCCTGATGGCCGCGCAGATGCTGAACCCGACCCTGATAGGCCTGCAGGCCTGCAAAGCGCAGCTGCCCGTGGGGCGCCAGGTCATCGAGCAGGCGCATCACCTCGGCGCTGCCCGCCACGCCGCAGCGCTTCTGGCCGATGTCGATCTCGACGAAGACGTCCAGCTTCGTGCCCGCCTCACGCGTGGCCGCAGCCAGCCATTCGATCTGCCGGGCGTTGTCTGCGCACACGCTCATCTGTGCGTGGCGGGCGGCCTCGGCCAGCAGGGTGGCCTTGGTGGCGTTGCCGACCTCGTTGCTGATGTGGATGTTCTTCACGCCCGCGGCGATGAAGGGCAGGGCTTCGCTGACCTTTTGGCAGCACACGCCCACGGCGCCGGCCGCGATCTGCGCCAGCGCGATGGCCGGTGTCTTGTGCGCCTTGGCATGCGGGCGCAGGGCCAGGCCGGCACCGCTGACGGCGGCCTGCATGCGGGCGACGTTGCGTTCGAAGGCGGCCAAGTCGAGCAGCAGGGCGGGGGTGTCGACCTCGTTCAAAAGGGCACCGACGCGGGCGGCGGGGGGCAGGGAAAGCGGCATCTTGATGTGACGGTGTAACGGCGAGGCCATAGGATAGAGGCATGCCGCTCGGAGCGCCCATTCCAAATGAATGATTGACATGCATAAGCCCATGACCCTGGCCTTGATCGCCCATGATCACAAGAAGGACGCCATGGTGGCCTTGGCCACCGAGTTCGCGGACTTTCTCAAGACCTGTGCGCTGATGGGCACTGGCACGACCGGCGGACGCCTGCAGGCCGAGGTCGGCCTCGAAGTCGAGCGGCTGCTCTCGGGCCCCCAGGGCGGTGACCTGCAGATCGGTGCGCGCCTGGCTGAAGGCCGCGTGGACGCCGTGATCTTCCTGCGCGACCCCATGACGCCGCAGCCCCACGAGCCCGACATCAACGCCTTGGTGCGGGCCTGCGACGTGCACGACGTGCCCTGCGCCACCAACGTCTCCTCGGCTCGCCTGTTGCTGGCCCGGCTGGCCGAACTTGCCTGATGCATTAAAATCCCGCGTTCAGCCCCATCGAAGGCTGGTCGTAACTCGCAATTTCTACGGAGCCATCATGGGCAACAAGATCGTCACCGAAGCCGACAAGAAGGCTACCCCCCGCCTCGCCGGTACCACCCTGCGCCAGGGCGACGGCCAGCGGCGCAGCCAGGAGCGTGGTTCGCACACTCGCTCGAAAAAGAACCCCGGCAAGCGTCCGCATAGCGGCTGAGGCCTCGCGGCTCTCGCCGGTAGCAGGCTCCGCCCCACAGGTCGGAGCCTGCTTCACTTTCTGCCTGATCAATCAACATGATCCGCATTCAAGAACTCAAGCTGCCGCTCGACCATGCCGAGCCCGCGCTGCGTGAAGCCGTCGTCGCCCGATTGGGCGTGGTGGATGCGGCGCTGAAGTCCTTTCATGTCTTCCGCCGCGGCTACGACGCGCGCAAAAAGTCCGCCATCTTGCTGGCGTACACCATTGACTGCGAGGTCGATGACGAAGCGGCCGTGTTCGCCCGCCATGAAGGCGACCACAACATCCGGCCGACGCCGGACACCGAATACAAGTTCATCGCGCACGCGCCAGCTGACTGGCCCGAGGACAAGCGCCCCGTGATCGTCGGCTTCGGCCCCTGCGGGCTGATGGCAGCGCTGATCCTCGCCCAGATGGGCCTGCGCCCCATCGTGCTGGAGCGCGGCAAGCAGGTGCGCGAGCGCACCAAGGACACCTGGGGCCTGTGGCGCAAGAGCGAGCTGCAGCCGGAATCGAACGTGCAGTTCGGCGAGGGTGGCGCCGGCACCTTCTCGGATGGCAAGCTTTACAGCCAGATCTCGGACCCGCGCCATCTCACGCGCAAGGTGCTCCATGAGTTCGTCAAGGCCGGCGCGCCCGAGGAGATCCTCTTCGTCAGCAAGCCGCACGTGGGCACCTTCCGGCTCGTGTCCATGATCATCAAGATGCGTGCCGACATCGAGGCACTGGGCGGCGAGATCCGCTTTCAGAGCAAGGTCACGGATCTGCTGATCGAGAACGGTGCTGTGCGTGGCGTCGTCCTGGAGAGCGGCGAGCAGCTCGCTGCTTCCCACGTCGTCATTGCCCTGGGACACAGCGCCCGAGACACCTTTCAGATGCTCCACGAGCGCGGTGTCCAGATGGAGGCCAAGCCCTTTTCCATCGGCTACCGCATCGAGCACCCGCAAAGCGTCATCGACCGCGCCCGATTTGGCCCCAACGCCGGCAACGAGATTCTCGGCGCAGCCGACTACAAGCTCGTGCACCATGCCAAGAACGGCCGATCTGTCTACAGCTTCTGCATGTGCCCCGGCGGCACGGTAGTGGCGGCCACGAGCGAGCCGATGCGCGTGGTCACCAATGGCATGAGCCAGTATTCGCGCAACGAACGCAATGCCAATGCGGGCATCGTCGTTGGCCTCACGCCCGAGGACTACCGGCAGGACGGCAAGACCGATGGCAGCCCGGTCAGTCCGCTCGACGGCCTGGCCTTTCAGCGCTTGTGGGAGAGCCGTGCCTACGAGCTGGGAGAGGGCGACTACAAGGCGCCGGGTTCGCTCGTAGGGGACTTCATCAAGCGCCAGCGCTCGCGCGAGTTCGGCGGCGTGATGCCCTCTTACAAGCCCGGCGTCACCCTGACGGATCTGCAGCAGAAGAAGAACGGCAGCCTGCCCGGCTACTGCCTGGACGCCATCCGTGAGGCCCTGCCCGCCTTCGAGCGCCAGATCAAGGGTTTTTCCATGGCCGATGCGGTGTTGACGGGCGTGGAGACGCGCACCTCCTCGCCCCTTCGCATCAATCGCGGGCGCGACTATCAAAGCCTCAATGTGCGCGGCCTCTACCCTGCCGGTGAAGGTGCCGGTTATGCCGGCGGCATCATGAGCGCCGGCGTGGACGGCATCGAGGTGGCCGAGGCGCTCGCGCGCGACCTGCTCAAGCTGGATTGAGCAAGTCGATCAGTTCGCGCACGAACTCGAGCGCCTCTTCCGGCGTCGCGAAGTGGTACTCGCCGCCGAGGTCGGCCGCGTCGCCCTCGGGGCCGATGTGCACGACGGACCAGCCTTGCGCTCCGCCGTCGATGGCGCAGATGCCGAAGGCGCCCGGCGCCAGATCGCGGGCGCTGCCCGCGGTGAGGAAGATGTCCTTGCCCCGATGCTCGTAATATCGCTTCACGGCGCGATTCTCGCCCGGCTAACTTGATGCTCAGCTGACAAGGAAATTCGAAGATGAAAGCTGTCTGGAATGGCGTCGTGATCGCCGAGAGCGACGACACTGTGGTGGTCGAGGGCAATCATTACTTCCCCGAGGCCAGCCTCAAGCGCGAGTACACTAGCTTTTCCAACCACCGCACGAGCTGCGCCTGGAAGGGCCAGGCCAGCTACCTGAGCCTGTTCGTGAACGGCGAGTTGAATCCCGACGCCGTGTGGTTCTACGCCGATCCGCTGCCGGCCGCCGCGCAGATCAAGGGCCGCGTCGCGTTTTGGAAGGGCGTGCAGGTTATCGAGTGAGATCGGCCGGCCACAGGACCCATGCCTGCAGGGGCTGCTTCATCTTGCCGGCCTGCTCCTCGGCTTCGGGCCCCCAGCCCCAGAAATAGTCAAGGCGCACCGCGCCCGTGATGGCGCTGCCGGTGTCCTGCGCCATCACCAGGCGGCGCAGCGGGGTGTCGCTGCGGGGCCAGCTGCTGGCGATCCACATCGGCGTGCCATAGGGGACGGCGGTCTTGTCCACGGCCACCGAGCGGCCGGGCGTCAGCGGTGCACCTTGGGCGCCGCGCGGGCCCAGATCAGGGTCGGTCAAGGGCTCCTCGCGGAAGAACACATAGCGCGGGTTGGCGGCCAGCAACTCGTTCAGGCGCGCAGGGTTTTGCCGGGCCCATTCGCGGATGGCAGACCAGGAGCCGTCGCGAACCTCGCCGCGTTCCAGCAGCAGCTTGCCGACCGATTGATAGGGCTGGTCGTTATGCCCGCCGAAGGCCAGGCGCACGGCGCGCGTGCGGCCGTCGGCTTCGGTCACGCGCAGACGGCCGGAGCCCTGGATCTGCATGACCAGCAGCTCGATCGGATCAGAGACGTAGGCGATGACCTTGAAGCGCGAGGCCTGTTCGGCGATCTGTTGGCGCGTGAGATAGGGCCGGCGTGTGGCGAGATCAGGCGGCGGCTGGAGCACAGGCGTCTGGAAGGCGCCCTGGGCCTGGCGGCGGCCTTCGAGCTGCGGCTCGAAATAGCCGGTGGCCAAGCCCGCCGCCTCGCCGTTGAGGCTCTCTACGCGGTAGGGGCGCAGGCGCTGCATCAGCCAGAGCAGCGCCTCGGTATCGTCGGCGGGCGCTTGCAGCGCGGCCTGCGCGCACAGCCGGGACCATCCTTGCGCTGGTCGCGCGCACGAGCGCAGCAGCACCGGCCAGAGCTCGGCGGCGCGGTCCTCGCCCCAGCCAGGCAGCTCGCGCCAGTCCGCCTCGATCCAGCGGGCGTTGTCGCGCAGCAACTGCCGGCCGGTCGTTTCGGCTGGCTTGGATACGGCGGGAAGCGGCGCGGGCGCCTCGATCGGAGGCAAGCGGCTGGCGCAGCCTGCGAGCACTCCTAGAATCGCCAGCGCCTGGAGACACCTGATGCTGTTGATCGTGCTGGAAGCCTTGGCGGCGCTCGCGCTGCTGCTGTTCATCGTGTGGTGGACCATGTTCGCTGGCCGCAAGCGCGGCGAGCGGCGCAACGACGCCGATCAGTGAAGTGCGCTGGTGTCCGAGAGTGCGAACTCGGCCACCTCGGTGTAGAACACCTCAGCCGCCTCGGTCACGCAGAGGAACTTGCCGCGCATGCTGCCTTGCGGCGTCTCGATCTGGGCCCAGGAGCTGTACTGGAACTGCTGGCCCGGCGCGAGCAGGGGCTGGTGGCCGACGACGGCCAGGCCGTCCACCGACTGCATGCGCCCACGGGCGTCGAAGATGCGCCAGTGCCGACCGATCAGCTGGGCTGTGGTGTCGCCTGTGTTCTTGATGGTGATCGAGTAGCGATAGGCCCAGACGCCGCGCTCGGGCCGCGTCTCCTCGGGCAGGGGCTGCACGGCGACTTGGACGGTGAATTCGGGTTTGGCCATGGCTTTGATTATGCTGCCCTGAATATGAAACCCTTGTATCTGCCCGAAGATGGCCAGCCGCGATGCCCCTGGTGCGCCGCCGCCCCCGGTGATGTTGAGTACCTGCGCTATCACGACGAGGAATGGGGCTTCCCCGTGGACGACGATCGCCGGCTGTTCGAGAAGCTGAGCCTCGAAGGCTTCCAGGCCGGCCTGTCCTGGCGGACCATCCTCAACAAGCGGCCGGCCTTTCGCACCGCCTTCGCGGGCTTCGATTTCAGGCAGGTCGCCTGCTTCACCGAGCGCGACGTGGAGCGATTGCTGCAGGACGCGGGCATCGTGCGCCACCGCGGCAAGATCGAGGCGGTGGTCAACAACGCACAGCGCTGCGTGGAGCTGGTTGCCGAGCAGGGCTCGCTGGCGGCCTACCTCTGGCGCTTCGAGGCCGCAGCGCTGAACAAGCCCGAATACGCGACCGAGACCGAGGCCTCGCGGGCCTTGTCCAAGGAGCTGAAGAAGCGCGGCTGGAAGTTCGTCGGGCCCACCACCATGCACGCCTTCATGCAGTCCATGGGCATGCTCAACGACCATGCCATCGGCTGCGTGACGCGCGAGCGCGTGGCCGCCGCACTCGGCTCGTTCAAGCGCCCCAAATAGAATTGCGGCCCATGAACTCGCCCAAGCACAACATCGCCCCCAGCATCCTCTCCGCCGATTTCGCCCGCCTCGGCGAAGAAGTGCGCCAAGTGCTGGCAGGCGGCGCCGACTGGATCCATTTCGACGTGATGGACAACCATTACGTACCCAACCTGACCTTTGGTCCTATGGTCTGCGAGGCGCTGCGCAAGCACGCCGTCAAGCCCGACGGCGCGCCCGCACCCATCGACGTGCACCTGATGGTGCAGCCGGTGGATTCGCTGGCTCAGGCCTTCTGCCGCGCCGGCGCAGACCTCGTGAGCTTCCACCCGGAGGCGTCCGCCCACGTGGACCGCACGCTGCAACTGATCCAGGGCGAGGGCAAGAAGGCGGGCCTGGTCTTCAACCCCGCCACGCCGCTAGACGTGCTGGAGTGGGTGATCGACAAGGTCGACCTCGTGCTGATCATGAGCGTGAACCCGGGCTTCGGGGGCCAGAGCTTCATTCCCTCGGCGCTGAAGAAGCTCGAGGCGGCGCGCAAGATCATCGACAAGAGCGGCCGCGACATCCGGCTGGAGATCGACGGCGGCGTCAAGGTCGACAATATTCGCTCGATCGCCGATGCCGGCGCCGACACCTTCGTGGCCGGCTCGGCCATCTTCGGCAAGCCCGACTACAAGGCCGTGATCGACGCCATGCGCGCCGAACTGGCCCGCTGACCTTGGACGCGGTCCTCTTTGTCTGCCTGGGCAACATCTGCCGCTCTCCGATGGCGGAGGTGGTGATGAGGGCACGCCTGCCCGAGGTGAAGCAGGTCGCGTCGGCGGGCACCAGCGCGGTCGGCGGCCCCATCGATGCGCGCGCCGCCGCCGCGCTCGAGCGGCAGGGCCTCAAGCCCTTGAGGAAGTTTCGTTCGCGGCCCTTCGATGCCTCCGATTTCGAGCGTTTTGATCTGGTCCTCGCAATGGACCGCTACAACCTGTCCGAGCTCGAATCGCTCCGCCCTGAGGGCGCGCGTGCGCGCGTGCAACTGCTGCTCGACTACGCGCCTGGCCTGCAAGGGCAAGATGTCCCCGATCCCTACTATGGGCCCGCCGCGGGCTTCGACCGCGCGTTGGCTTTGATCGAGCAGGGCATTGCGGGGCTGCGGGCGTCCATCGGAGATCGGAATTAGGGTTGCGGGTTCCGCTCATCGACTGCCGAGCGGAAAGTCGTGATTGTGGTTGGTGGCGCCACGGCCCGGACGGCCGCGGGGCTCGTGCTGTGGCGGTCGGCCTCGCTGGCCGAGTTCCCTGCGGTGCCAGCGCGGGATGGGAGGCATCCGAACTCAAGTCGCTGCGTTCAGACAGGCCGGACCTGGTCAGTCGCTCATGTGCGCTTCACGCGCGTCCCGTTCCGCTGCCCTCCTCGGCGCCACAGAAGTCGCCCCGCACGCGCCCGCTTGGCCGGGCTCGCCGCTCCGACCCGTACCAACGCAGGCCATCGCCCCGGAAAGACCGTCCGACACACACTCTCTCGCCCACGTCCTACACCTCGACTCAGAGGCTGTGCGTACGGATTGGCGGACATGACGCTCTGCCTGGACAGGGTACGTGCTTTGTTGTTCCGGTTTCTAGCGCCGCCCGCTCACGCCGTCCGCCCGGCAAAGCGCCAAGTCGCCGATCGCTGCCACATGACTGATTTAAGCCGCAAGCTCCGGCTCCGCCAGCTGCATCAACAACTGCAGCGACTCCTGCCAACCCATGTAGCAGGCTGCCTCGGGTATGACCTCGGGGATGCCTTCCTGCGTGGCGCGCAGCTCCGTGCCGCAGAAGACCTTCACGAACTCGATCGTGGTCGTCATCTCGCCGGGCAGGTTCGGATCGTCGAAGACACTCGTGTAACGCAGCTTCTTGCCCGGCTCGCATTCAAGGTAATTGCCACCGAAGCTGTGCTGGTGGCCGCTGGAGAAGTTCGTGAAGGACATGCGCCAGGCACCTCCCGGCTTGGGGTCCATCTCGTGCACGGTGCCGGTGAAGCCATGCGGGGGCAGCCACTTGCACATCGCGGCGGGGTCCGTGAAGGCGCGGTAGAGCTTCTCTGGGGAGGCGCGGATGACGCGGTGCAGGCGGATGGTGCCGGTGGGCATGGGGCTCTCCTTGGAACTCAAGCGCGACCATAGCGCGACGTCGGCCTGAGCCAAAGTCCTGCAAATACCTGCGACGGGATCGGATTCCTGGCGCTGGGTGGGCACCGCCCGTACAATTGACGTTTACGTTAACGTCAACCAAATCCTCGGAGACAAGCCATGAACCTGCCCGGCCTCAATTTCCAGCTTGGCGAAGACATCGACGCGCTGCGTGACGCGGTGCGCGCCTTTGCTGATGCCGAGATCGCGCCCAGGGCGGCCGAGATCGACCGCAGCGATCAGTTCCCCATGGACTTGTGGCGCAAGATGGGCGATCTGGGCATTCTGGGCGTGACGGTGGCCGAGGAGTACGGCGGTGCGGACATGGGATATCTGGCCCACATGGTCGCGATGGAGGAGATCAGCCGTGGCTCGGCATCGGTGGGTTTGTCCTACGGCGCCCACAGCAATCTGTGCGTGAACCAGATCCATCGCAACGGCAATGCGGCGCAGAAAGCCAAGTACCTGCCCAAGCTGATCAGTGGCGAGCACGTGGGCGCGCTGGCCATGAGCGAGCCGGGCGCGGGCTCGGACGTGATCAGCATGAAGCTCAAGGCCGAGGACAAGGGCGGCTACTACCTGCTCAACGGCAGCAAGATGTGGATCACCAACGGCCCTGATGCGGACACGCTGGTGGTCTATGCCAAGACCGAGCCCGAGCTCGGGGCGCGCGGCGTCACGGCCTTCCTGATCGAAAAGGGTATGAAGGGCTTCTCCATTGCGCAAAAGCTCGACAAGCTCGGCATGCGCGGCTCGCACACGGGCGAGCTCGTGTTCCAGGACGTCGAGGTGCCGGCCGAGAACGTGCTGGGCGGCGTCAACATGGGCGCCAAGGTGCTGATGTCGGGCCTTGACTACGAGCGCGCTGTGCTGACGGGCGGCCCGCTGGGCATCATGCAGAGCGTGATGGACAGCGTCGTGCCCTACATCCACGATCGAAAGCAGTTCGGCCAGAGCATCGGCGAGTTCCAGCTCATCCAGGGCAAGGTGGCTGACATGTACACCGTGCTGCAGGCGGCGCGCAGCTTCGCCTACACAGTGGCCAAGAACCTCGACATGCTGGGCAAGGAACATGTGCGCCAGGTGCGCAAGGACTGCGCCTCGGTGATCCTGTGGACCGCCGAGAAGGCCACCTGGATGGCCGGCGAGGGCGTGCAGATCTTCGGTGGCAACGGCTACATCAACGAGTACCCTCTGGGCCGCCTGTGGCGCGACGCCAAGCTCTACGAGATCGGCGCCGGCACGAGCGAAATCCGCCGCATGTTGATCGGCCGCGAGCTGTTCGCGGAAACGATGTAAGCAAATTGCTGCAGCGCAGCGACAATGCCCCGCATGAGCACTGAACTCCAAGACCTGCTAGACAAGAACCGCGCCTGGGCCGCCAAGACCGAGGCTCAGGAACCTGGTTTTTTCTCGCGCCTGCTGAAACAGCAGACGCCACAGTACCTGTGGATCGGCTGCGCCGACAGCCGCGTGCCGGCCAACGAGCTGGTGGACCTGCTGCCGGGCGAGCTCTTCGTGCATCGCAATGTGGCCAATGTTGTCGTTCACTCGGACCTCAACTGCCTCTCGGTCATGCAGTTTGCCGTGGACCAGCTCCAGGTGCGCCACATCATCATCGTCGGCCACAGCAATTGCGGCGGTGTGGTGGCGGCCCTGCACGACCGACGCGTGGGCCTGGTGGACAACTGGCTGCGCCATGTGCAAGACGTGCGCAACGCCCACCAGCCCTGGCTCGACGGCTTGCGCGAAGACCAGCGCGTGAACGCCCTGTGCGAGCTCAATGTGCTGGAGCAGGCCCGCAACGCCTGCCAGACCACGGTCGTGCAGGACGCCTGGTCGCGTGGGCAGCAAGTGACCGTGCACGGTTGGGTCTACGGTCTGCACAACGGCTTGTTGCAGGATCTGGCCATTACGGCGGCCGCGGCCGAAGAAGTGGGGGCAGCCTACCAGCGCGCGCTGTCAGCCTTGAAGACTCGTTACGCCTGAAGACGGCTGGGTCGGCCCGCAAGATGTTCCCGCAGAAGCTCACCGACCCCCGCGCCTTCGAGATCGCCCGGGACCTGCTGGGCGGCTTCAACCGACATTACCGCCTGTTCCGCGCCACCAGCGCCGCAGCCAAGCAGCGCTTCGAGCAGGCCGACTGGCATGGCCAGCAGCGCGCCCAGCGCGAGCGTATCGAGTACTACGATCGCCGCGTGGCCGAAGCGGCCGAGCTACTGGAGGAGCGCTTCCAGATCAGCCGGCTGCCCATGGAAGTGTGGGAGCAGGTCAAACTGCACTACATCGGGCTGCTGGTGAACCACCACCAGCCCGAGCTGGCCGAGACCTTCTTCAACTCGGTGTGCACGCGCATCTTGCACCATAGCTACTTTCACAACGACTTCATCTTTGTGCGGCCGGCCGTCTCGACCGAATACATCGAGAACGACGAGCCCGCCGCCTTGCCCACCTACCGGGCCTACTACCCGACCCCGGCCACGCTGCGCGAGACGCTCTCGCGCATCATCACCAACTTCCAGCTCAAGCCCGCCTTCGTCGACCTTGAGCGCGACGTGGACCGCGTGCTGGTCGCCGTGCAGGCGCAACTCGGCGAGGACCGCTGGCGCACCAACTTCCAGATTCAGGTTCTTTCGTCGCTCTTCTTCCGCAACAAGGGTGCCTACATCGTCGGCAAGATCATCAACGGCTTCACCGAGACGCCGTTCGCCCTACCCATCCTGCACAGGCACGATGCGAAGCAACTCTACGTGGATGCGGTCCTGTTCGGCGAAGACGACCTGCTGATCCTCTTTAGCTTCGCACGGGCCTACTTCATGGTCGAGATGGAAGTGCCCAGTGCCTATGTGCAGTTCCTGCGCTCGATGATGCCGAGGAAGCCGCGCAGCGAGATCTATTCCGCGCTGGGACTTCAGAAGCAGGGAAAGAACCTCTTCTACCGTGACTTCCTCTACCACCTGCGGCATTCGTCGGACCGCTTCCGCATCGCGCCCGGCATCAAGGGCATGGTCATGCTGGTGTTCGACTTGCCGAGCTATCCCTTCGTTTTCAAGCTCATCAAGGACTTCTACCCGCCGCAGAAAGACACCACGCGCGAGCTCATCCAGAGCAAGTACCTGCTCGTGAAGCAGCACGACCGCGTGGGCCGCATGGCCGACACGCTGGAATACACTCGCGTGGCCTTCCCGCGCCAGCGCTTCGAGCAGGAGCTGATCGACGAAATTCGACATTTCTGTCCCAGCCTGCTGGAGGAGCGCGGCGACGACATCGTGCTCAAGCACGTGTACATCGAGCGCCGCATGGTGCCGCTGAACATCTACCTGCAAGAAGCCAGCCCGGCACAGATGGAGGCGGCCGTGGTCGAATACGGCAATGCCATCAAGGACCTGGTGGCCGCCAACATCTTTCCTGGCGACATGCTGTGGAAGAATTTCGGCGTCACGCGCCACGGCAAGGTCGTGTTCTACGACTACGACGAGATCGAGTACCTCACCGATTGCAACTTCCGCGCCGTGCCCGCGCCGCGCAATGAAGAGGAGGAGATGTCTGGTGAGGTCTGGTACAAGGTCGGCCCGCGCGACGTCTTCCCCGAGACTTTCGGCCCATTTCTATTGGGCCATCCGGGCGTGCGCGACATTTTCATGCGCCGCCACGCCGACCTGCTCGATCCGGCCTTCTGGCAATCCCACAAGGCTCGCATCTTGGCCGGATATGTGCATGATGTGTTCCCTTACGAGGAGCACAAGCGATTCGGCAAAGGCGCTTCAGCGCCTGCAGCGATACCCGTCGCCAACTGCACCGTCTACGAGGCGGGCCACGGCGATCTTCCCGTTCCATAGACGTCCTCAGTTCCAAGGAGCAGCCTCATGAGTGATCCCATCGTCATCGTTTCCGCCGCGCGCACGCCCATGGGGGGCCTGCTCGGCGACTTCGCCAGCCTGCAAGCCTGGGAGCTCGCCGCCGTGGCCATCAAGGCCGCGGTCGAACGCGCCGGCGTGCCGGGCGATGCCATCGACGAAGCCTTGATCGGCAACTGCCTGATGGCAGGCCAGGGCCAGGCCCCGGCCCGACAGGCCGTGCTCAAGGCCGGCCTTCCGCAATCGGTCGGTGCGGTCACGCTCTCCAAGATGTGCGGCGCCGGCATGCGTGCCACCATGTTTGCCCACGACACCCTGAAGGCCGGCAGCGCCGACATCATGATCGCCGGTGGCATGGAGAGCATGACCAACGCCCCGCACCTGATGTTCGCTCGCAAGGGCATCAAGTACGGCGCCTCGCAGATCTATGACCACATGGCCCTGGACGGCCTGGAGGACGCCTACGAGCGCGGCAAGGCCATGGGCGTGTTCGCCGAGCAATGCGTGGGCAAGTACGCCTTCACGCGCGAGGCACAGGATGCGTTCGCCATCTCGTCCACCGAGCGCGCCAAGCGCGCCAACGAGGACGGCAGCTTCGAGTGGGAAATGGCGCCCGTCACCCTGGCCGGCAAGGGCGGCGACGTGGTGATCAGTCGCGACGAGCAGCCCTTCAAGGCCAAGCTCGACAAGATCCCCGGCCTGAAGCCCGCCTTCAAGAAGGACGGCACCATCACCGCCGCCACCTCCTCGAGCATCAGCGACGGCGCCGCGGCCCTGGTGTTGATGCGCGAAAGCACCGCTGCCAAGATGGGCGTGACGCCTATTGCCCGTATCGTCGGCACGGCCGTGCATGCCAATGCGCCCGAGTGGTTCACCACCGCCCCGGTCGGCGCGATCCAGAAGCTGCTGACCCGGAACGGCTGGGATGCCAAGAGCGTCGACCTGTGGGAGGTGAACGAAGCCTTCGCCGCTGTGACCATGGCCGCCATGGCCGAGTTCAAGCTGCCGCACGAGATCGTCAACGTCAACGGTGGCGCCGTGGCCCTGGGCCACCCCATCGGCGCTTCCGGCGCGCGCATCATCGTCACGCTGCTGGGCGCGCTCAAGCGCCAGGGCAAGAAGCGCGGCGTCGCGGCGCTGTGCATCGGTGGCGGCGAGGCTACGGCCCTGGGCGTCGAGCTGATCTGATTCTGGTTCTGCGCCAATGAACAACGCCCGCTTCAGCGGGCGTTGTTGCCTCAGCTCAGCCTGTCGAGCGCCTTCTCCACCTGCCCCCGCTCATGGTCCGGGAGCCCGCGCGCTCGGGCGCGGTAGGCGTTGAGCAGCTCGGCGTCGTTGGGCATGTGGCCAGCCAGGGAGACGAGCACTTGCGTGGTGTCGAAGCTCGATCCCATATTGCTCAGCGCGGCGATCACGGCCATCGCGCCGGCCTTGCTGATCTGAGATTGGCGTTCGATCACGGCCACCAGAGACTCGCGCCGATCGAAGTCGCCTGAGATGCGGCCAGCCGATTGCGCGTAGGCGTTGATCTGCGCGTCGCTGACCAAGTGCGGCACGCTGGCGATCAGGGCGCTGCGGTGATCGAAGTCGCTGCCGATATGCACGCTCGCGGCGATGGCGGCGTCGACCTGCGCGGGCGTTGGGTTGTCCAGCTTCATGAGGCTCTCGATGGAGGTGCGGCGGTCGAAGTCGGAGCCGATGCGCGCGACGACGGACTCCCAGGCCTTGAGCACCTCGGGCGTTGAGACCAGGGTGCTGCTCAGGTGCTCGAGCACGGTGCGGCGATCGAAGTCGCTGCCCATCGAGGCCACGCCGGCCAGCAGGTTTTGCTGTTGTTCTGCCCCGAGCAACTGGTGCTCGATCAGCGCCACATAGGATTCGCGCCGGTCAAAGTCGCCGCCCATCTTCTCCACGCTGCCGAGCAAGGCGCGCAACTGCTCAGTGTTCAGCGGGCCCACCTCGGGGAGCTGGAGCAGGGCCTGGATGACGGCGCGGCGCTGATAGTCCGAGCTGGACTTCGCCAGCCAAGCGATCACGTTCGGCACGCCGCCCTTGGCGTAGAGCCTCGAGGCACGCTGCTCGGGCGGCACCATCGCGTCGGCGGCGCGCTGCACCATGATCTTGAGCCAGGCGCGTCCCGCCTCGTCCAGCGCCTGCTCCTTGCCGTTCACGCTGTACATGAAGGTGATGTTGCCGTCGGGTGCCGGCGTGTATTCAGCGGCGCGCTTGACGCCCTTGGCGTCTTCGGTGAGCGTCACCACGCCCGAGACCTTGACGATCTCGTCCTCGTCCTCGTTGAATTCCGGCCGACCGCCGCGCGACTGGATGCGCCAATCGCCCGAGGGGCTGCGCGAGGCCACCACATGGGTGTCGCCGCTCCAGTGCCAGCCCAGGTCCATCTCGTCCAGCACGAAGGCCGGTGCCAGGGCCGCGGCGACGCCGCCGATCAGGAGCGCTGCCAACAGCATCCGGCGCCACGGCAGGCGGCGCGAATTGACGGCTTGTTCATCACTCATCGGCTTGCTCTCCAGAAGGGTTTGAATGCGGGCCACCAGGGCGGAGCGCGGCTGACCCATGGCGGCAGCCAGACGGGGCGCACGCTTGCGCGTGAGCTGGCTGGCACAGACGTAGAGACTTTCGGCCAGGGCACGACCTAGTTCTTCGGAGCGGGCAGCCCAGGCATCGCAGGCCAGCTCGGCGAGCGTGTCCAGGCGGCGGGCGGCGAGGCGGTTGAGCGGCTGCATCCAGGCCAGGGCGACGATGGCCTGCGTCAGCAAGCGCCAGGCCGGATCGCGGCGGCGCAGATGCGCGACTTCATGCGCCAGGACGGCCTCGCGCTGGGCTTCGTCGAGCCGGCTCGTCACCCATTCGGGCAGGCAGATCGAGCCGCCCGGCGCGACCAGGGGGCTTTGCCAGCGGCGCGACAGCAGCAGTTGCGGAGCCCGGACCTCGGCGCGGCGGGCCAGCTGCTGTGCGAGGGACTGCAGGCGGGTGTCGGTGTGAGCAGGCAGCCTTGCCACCTGGACGCGCAGCAGCAGCCAGCGAAGTCCAAGCAGCACGAGGCCGACGACGGCCAGCGGCAGCCACAGCACGGTGAGAACGCTCGCGACGCTTCGCCAATCGGCTGATGATTCCAGAGGCTGCGCCGGAGCAGTCACGACTTGAAGCCGTGGCGCAGCTTTTGTAGCCGGTTCGGCGATTACCGCAGGCCCGGGCAGCACGGCGGCCGAAATGACCATGGGCGTCGGTTCGGGCCGTGCATGCAGATGTGGCCAAGCCAGCTGCCAGCTCGCCGTGCACAGGCCGCCCAGCAGGGCAGTACGCCACAGCGCCTCGCGCCAGGCCGTGTGACGGCGGACCAAGCGCGTGCGCTCCAGCATCCAGGCGGCGATCAGCAGCACGGTGCTGTGAAGCAGATAGTTCACGTGCCAGCTGGCCAAGGACTCAAGCATGCCTGCCTCCCTTGCGTGCGTTCAAAAGCTTGCGCATCTGCGCCAGCTCGTCGTCGTCGATGCTGCCTTCGCTGACCAGGTGCGAAAGCAGCTTGCTCGGCTGTCCGGCGAAGAGATTGGCGAGCAGCCCCGTGACCATGGCTCGCTGCACCTGGTGCTCCTGCACCGTGGCCTGGTAGCGAATCTGCCGGCCCTCGCGGGTGCTGCTGAGCAAGCCGCGCTTCTCCAGCCGCGTGAGCAGGGTCGCCACGGTCGTGTGAGCCAGCGGACGGCCGGCTTCGCGCAACACATCTACCACCTCGGCCGTGCTCGCTTCGCCGCGTTCCCAGAGCGTGCGCATCAAGGCCAGCTGCAGGTCGCTGAGGGCGATGTCGGGGCTGTCGTCGTCCATGAGAATTTTCTTCTACAAATGTAGTACTACAAATGTAGTTGAAGAAGCTTCAGCTTGGCAAGCACTTAAACTCGCCGGCTAGAAAGGTTGTCCCCATGAGTCAAGTCCTGATCGTCGGCGCCTCGCGTGGCATCGGCCTCGAGTTCGTCCGCCAGTACCGCGAGGCGGGCGATGCCGTGGTGGCAACGGCGCGCAAGGAAGAAGACCTCCTGCGCCTGCGTGAGCTGGGTGCCACGGCGCTGAAGCTGGACGTGCTGGACGCTGCGAGCGTGTCCGGCCTGGCCTGGCAGATCGACGGCCATGCCTTCGATGTGGCCGTGGTCAACGCGGGCGTCAATGTGCGCTCCAGTGGCCTCAACACGCCCACGGAATTGGATTTCGACAAGGTCATGCACACCAATGTGCTCGGCCCCATGCGCGTGATCCCTCAGATCGCCGAGGCCCTGGCGCCCGGCGCGCGCCTGGCCGTGCTGAGCTCGCGCATGGGCTCCATCGGCGCGCGCACCTCCCACAGCGACTGGCTCTACCGTGCTTCCAAGTCGGCGGTGAATTCGGTGCTCAAGGACACCTCGCTGGCCCTGGCCGGCCGCGCCATCTGCGTGAGCTTGCACCCGGGCTGGGTGCGCACCGACATGGGCGGCGCCGGTGCCGACATCGACGTGTCCACCAGCGTGGCCGGCATGCGCAGCGTGCTCGCGAGCGTGAAGGCCGAGCACAACGGCAGCTACTTCAATTACGACGGCCAGGTAATTCCGTGGTGAGGCCCATCGTCATCCGCGCCTGAACGCGCGGACCACCTTGCTTCATGGCGGCCCGCCTGAACTCCCATTTGATTTCCCACCATGATCCTCAGTGAAGACCATCGCGCCATCCAGGACGCCATCCGCGACTTCGTCCAGGGCGAGATCGCCCCTTACGCGGCCGAGTGGGACAAGTCCCACCATTTCCCAGCCGAACAGCTGAAGGGTCTCGCGGCCCTGGGCTGCTACGGCGTGGCCGTGCCGACCGAGTATGACGGCGCGGGCCTGGACTATCTGTCGCTCTCGCTGATCCTCGAGGAGATTGCCGCCGGTGACGGCGGCACCTCCACCGTGGTCAGCGTCAACAACTGCCCGGTCTGCTCCATCCTGATGGCCTTCGCCAATGAGGCGCAGAAGCAGGAGTTCCTCAAACCGCTGGCGCGCGGAGACATGCTTGGCGCCTTCTGCCTGACCGAGCCGCACGTGGGCTCGGAAGCCGGTGGCTTGAAGACGACCGCCGTGCGCGATGGCGACCACTACGTGCTCAACGGCGTCAAACAGTTCATCACCAGCGGTAAGCATGGCGACGTGGCCATCGTGATGGCAGTGACCGACAAGTCAGCGGGCAAGAAGGGCATCAGCGCCTTCATCGTGCCGACCAATACACCGGGCTACGTCGTGGCGCGCATCGAGGACAAGATGGGCCAGCACAGCTCGGACACGGCGCAGATCCTGTTCGAAAACTGCCGCATCCCTGTCCGCTACCGCATCGGCGACGAGGGCCAGGGTCTGAAGATCGCGCTCTCGGGCCTGGAGGGCGGCCGTATCGGCATTGCTTCGCAGTCGGTAGGCATGGCACGCGCGGCCTTCGAGGCGGCGCTGAAGTACAGCAAGGAGCGCGTCGCTTTCGGCCAGGCCATCTTCGAGCACCAGGTCATCGGCCACAAGCTGGCCGAGATGGCCACCCGGATCGAGGCCGCACGCCAGCTGATCCACCACGCCGCCAGCTTGAAGGACGCGGGTCAGCCCTGCCTCAAGGAAGCGGCCATGGCCAAGCTCTTCGCCAGCGAGATGGCCGAGGCCGTCTGCTCGGCCGCCATCCAGATCCATGGCGGCTACGGCTATGTGAGCGACTTCCCGGTCGAGCGCATCTACCGCGATGCGCGGGTTTGCCAGATCTACGAAGGCACCTCCGAGGTCCAGAAAATCCTGATCCAGCGAGCTCTCGGCTGAGGGCTGCTCACTCAGGGAGAGCATCGATGAACACACGCCGCCGTTTCCTGGTCCAGGCCCCGCTGCTGGCTGCCGCCGCCAGCGCCCGGGCCGCCGACACGCCGCCCGGCACTGCCGGTGCGCCGCCCACCTGGGCCACCGCCCCCGGCGTCGGGCCCGACGTCACGCCGCAAACCTTCGCCGAGGCCGGCAAGCTCATGCAGGTGAGCATGAAGCCGGCCGAACTGGCCCAAGCCGCCAGCGCCTGGCGCAACACCATGGCGCCGCTGATGGAGCGCCGCAGCGGCCCCAAGCATGTGGCCCTGCCGGACTCGGTGGCGCCGGCCACGCTATGGCAGCCGCTGCAGTTCGCACCGCGCGCCAACGTGGGTGTGGAGCGCTTCAAGCGCTCGCCCGATGCCCACCGCCCGCTGCCCGCGAGCGATGCGGACATCGCCCACGCGCCGGTCACGCAGCTCTCGCGCTGGATCGCTGCCCGCCAGCTCACGAGCGAGCGCCTGACGAAGATCTACCTAGATCGCATCGGACGCCTGGACGGCCGCCTGCGCAGCATCATCACGCTGAATGCCGATGCCGCGCTGGCCGCGGCGCTCGCGGCCGACGCGGAGATCCGGCGCGGCCACTACCGCGGGCCGCTGCACGGCATTCCCTTCGGCGTGAAAGACCTGCTCGACACCGCCGGCCTCGCCACGACCTGGGGTGCCGAGCCCTATCGCCACCGCGTGCCCGAACACGACGCCGTCGTCGTTGCCCGGCTCAAGGCCGCGGGTGCCGTGCTGCTGGCCAAGCTCAGTCTGGGCGCGCTGGCCCTGAACGACGTGTGGTTCGGCGGTCAGACCATGAACCCCTGGTGCCTCGACGAAGGCGCTTCGGGCTCCAGCGCGGGGCCAGGCGCCGCCACGGCCGCGGCATTGGTGGGCTTTTCCATCGGCAGCGAGACGGGCGGCAGCATCGTCAGCCCTAGCATGCGCTGCGGCGTGACGGGATTGCGCCCGACCTTCGGCCGCGTGGCGCGCACGGGTGCGATGACGCTCGCCTGGACTCTAGACAAGCTGGGCCCGATGACGCGCAGCGTCGAGGACGCGATGCTCGTGCTGCAGGCCATCAGCGGCCCAGATGCGGGCGATCCCTATAGCGTGCCCAGCACGGTCAGTTTCGATGCGGGCGCCTCGGTGCGCGGACTCAAGCTCGGCTACTTCCCGGCATGGATGAACGAGGATCCGGCCACGCCGGTGGACCGTACCGCGCTCGAGCACTTGCGTGCCCTGGGCCTGCAACCCACGCCGGTCAGCCTGCCCGACTGGCCCTACGGTACCCTGGACACAGTGATCTTCGCCGAGGCCGGGGCCTCCTTCGAGGAACTCACGCTCTCGGGCGGTGTAGACCAGCTGAAGATGCAGGTCATCGACGCCTGGCCCAACATCTTCCGCCAATCGCGCTTTCTCTCGGCCGTGGACTTCGTGCAGGCCGACCGCCTGCGCCGCCGCGTGGCCGGCGAGATGGCGCGGATCATGAACGAGGTCGACGTGCTGCTCGTACCCTCGCTGCGCGGCGAGATGCTGACCATCAGCAACCACACCGGCCACCCCTCGCTGACGTTGCGCACCGGCTTCGTCGAGGTGGGCGAAGCGCGCAGCGACTGGGCGCCTGATCCCGCCAACCCGCTGCCCAAGTTCAATCCGCCGCGCCGTGTGCCGCATGGCGTGACCCTGATCGGCCGCCTCTTCGACGAGGCCCGGCTGGCGCAGGTGGGCGCGGCACTGGAGCGCGCCGCTGGTGTGGTGGCTGAGCGGCCGCCCAACTTTGCCTGATATCGTCCGAACCCCATGGATTCCGACGCCGACAACGACGCGCTCCGCGAGGAGAACACCGCCTTGCGCCGGCAGCTCGAGCAGTTGCTGCGCGAGGCGCGTGCCAACGAGGAGAAGATGCGCCGCTTCGAGCGGCTCGAGCATCGGCTCATCGGCGCGCGCTCCTTCATCGAGCTGCTCGAGCTGCTGCTGGGCGATTACAAGCAGGAGTTCGGGCTCGAGGCGCTGGGCCTCACCCTGGTGGACCGCGACGGCGAGGCCGCCACCGTGCTGGCCGAGGTCATGCGCGAGGACGGTCTGCTGCAATCGCTCTCGCTCGCGCCCGAGGCCACCGAGCTCGAAGTCCTGCACGGCGAGTCGCGCCGGCCCTGGTTGGGTAGCTTCGACCTGCAGGCGCACGGTCATCTGTTCGGCCCGCGGGCCGGCTTCATCGCCACGGTGGCCCTGCTGCCGCTGCGTCGCCAGGAGCAACTGATCGGCAGCCTGAATTTTGGCAGCTCCGACTCCAAACGCTACGAGAGTGGCACGGCCACGGACTTGCTTGAGCGCCTGGCCGGCATCGTCGGTGTGTGCCTGGATAACGCACTCAACCAGGAGCGGCTCAAGATGGCCGGCCTGACCGATGCGCTGACCGGCGTGCACAACCGGCGTTACTTCGACCATCGCTGCCAAATCGAGGTGGCCCATGCACGCCGCCACAAGCACACGCTGGCCTGCATGTTCCTGGATCTCGATGGCTTCAAGCGCATCAACGACACCTACGGTCACCAGCTCGGCGACGAGGTGCTGCGCGCAGTGGGCAGCACCATCCAGCATTGCCTGCGCACCGGCGACACCATCGCGCGCTTCGGCGGCGAGGAGTTCATCGCCCTGCTGCCGCAGACCAGTCGCAGCCATGTGCGCGAGATCGCAGAGCGCATCCGCGAGGCCGTGGCCGCCAGGCCGCTGGCCGCCGGTGTTTCCGCCACCATCTCCATCGGCCTGGCCATGCTGCCCGGCGATGCCGACCAGCGGGGCGTGGCCGAGCTGGCGACCGAGCTGATCACGCAGGCTGACCATGCGCTTTATCAAGCCAAGCGACAAGGCCGTAACCAGGTCGTCTGTGCCTGAGCTTCAGCGGGAACTAAGCGATGTGCCGAAATATCAAGACCCTGTTCAACTTCGAGCCGCCGGCCACCGAACTCGAGATCCGCGACGCCTCCCTGCAATTCGTCCGCAAGCTGAGCGGCTTCGCCGTGCCCTCCAAGGCCAATGAAGCCGCGTTCAACCAGGCGGTCGAGGATGTGGCCACCGCGGCCCGCGTGCTGATCCGGTCCATGACCACCAGCGCAGAGCCGCGCGACCGCGAGGTGCAGGCCCAGAAAGCGCGCGAACGTTCGGCCCGGCGTTTTGGACCATGAAGCGATTTTTTCGGGACAACCGCGGCTTTATCGCCTTCCTCGTCTGCTTCGGCCTCATGCGCACGGCCTTGGCCGACTGGAACCCGATCCCCTCCGGCTCGATGCGCCCCACCTTGCTCGAAGGCGATGTGGTGCTCGTCAACCGCGTGGCCTACGACCTCAAGCTGCCGCTGACCGAGGTGGTGCTGGCGCATCTGGGCGACCCGCGGCGCGGCGATGTCGTCACCTTCAGCTCGCCACGCAACGGCGACCGCCTGATCAAACGCGTCGTTGGCCTGCCTGGCGACGTGGTCGAGATGCGCGACGAGAAGCTGCTGATCAACGGTGCGGCCGTGTCCTACAGCGAAGCGCAGGACATCCGCGAGCAACTGGTCTCCGGTGCCTCCATTCCGGCCGTGCGCGCCACCGAGCATCTGCAGGGGCACGATCACCAGGTGCAGGTCATGCCGACCGTCGCTGCCAGGCGTGACTTCGGCCCCGTCACCGTGCCGGCCGGCCAGTACTTCATGCTCGGTGACAACCGCGACAACAGCGCGGACTCGCGTTACATCGGCTTCGTGCCGCGCGAGAAGCTGATCGGCCGCGCCCACCGCGTGCTCGTCTCGGCCGACATCCTGGACAGCTGGCAGCCGCGCTTCGGCCGCTTCGTCTCTACGATTCTTTGACCCAGTCGCGCTGGGCGCCCTGCTCGCACTTGCGGCAGTCGAGCGTCTCGCCGATCGCAGCCGCGCGGCCCGGTGCAGTCTGCGTCCATGGCCGGTTCTGCCAGGGCGGATCGTGTCGCACATGTTGCTGGTGGCCGCAGGCCAGGCGCGCCACCCAGTGCTGCTCCTCGTCTTGATGGAAGCCGACGATGGCCTGCTTCACAAGCCGCCTTCGGTGAGCCGTGCCGGGTCGAGCAACTGCTCGAGCTCGGCGCGCGGAATGCCGCTGTCTTCCTCGGCCACGTCGATGATGGGCCGGCCTTCGCGGTAGGCCCGCTTGGCGATCTCCGCGGCCTTGAGGTAGCCCACGCGCGGATTCAGCGCCGTAACGAGGATGGGGTTGCGCGCGAGCGCCTGCTTCAGGCCGGACTCGTTGACTCTGAAGCTCGCAATGGCGCGCTCGCCGAGTTCGCGGCTGGCGCCGGCCATCAACTGCAGGCTGTCGAGCACGTCATGGGCCACCAGCGGCAGCATCACGTTGAGCTCGAAATTGCCGCTCTGCCCGGCGATGGCGATCGCCGCGTCGTGGCCCATAACCTGCGCTGCCGCCATGGCCACGGCCTCGGGAATCACGGGGTTGACCTTGCCCGGCATGATGCTCGAGCCGGGCTGCAAGGCCTGCAACTCTATCTCGGCCAAGCCGGCCAGCGGGCCCGAGTTCATCCAGCGCAGGTCGTTGGCAATCTTCATGAGGCTCACGGCCAGGCCGCGCAGCGCTCCGCTCAGGGCCACGGCAGCGTCCTGTGAGCTCATGGCGGCAAAGAAATCGGGCGCCGGCGTGAAGGTCAGGCCCGTCAGACCGGAGAGCTGCCGGCAGAAGGCTTGTGCGAACTGCGGATGCGCGTTGATGCCCGTTCCCACGGCCGTACCGCCCTGGGCCAGGCCCTGGATGCGCGGCTGCAGGCTCCGCAGTTGATCCCGCTGCGCCTCGACTTGCGCGGCCCAGCCGCCGAGCACCTGGGCCAGCGTGACCGGCATGGCGTCCATCAGGTGCGTGCGGCCGGTCTTCACGTGATGTCCCACTTCGGCAGACTTGGCGCGGATCGCTCCCGCCAGGCCGTCGAGCGCCGGTAGAAGCTCGCGGGCCACCGACAGCGAGGCAGCGATGTGCAAGGCCGCAGGAATCGAGTCGTTGCTGCTCTGGCCGGCGTTCACGTGGTCGTTGGCGCTGACGGGCCTGCCCAGCGCCCGCGAGGCCAGAGTGGCCAGCACCTCGTTGGCGTTCATGTTGGAGCTGGTGCCCGATCCGGTCTGGTAGACGTCTACGGGGAAGTGCGCCATCAGGCCAGGATCTGTCAGCAGCTGTGTCGTCGAGCCCACGATGGCCGTGCCGATCTCAGCGTCGAGCAGCTTCAGCTCTACATTGGCCTGCGCTGCCGCACACTTCTGTAGCAGCAGGGCGCGGATGAAGCGCTCGGGCATGGGACCACCAAGGCCGGCGAAGTTCTGTACCGCGCGCTGTGTCTGCGGCCCATACAGCGCCTCACGAGGCAGCTGCACCTCGCCCATGCTGTCGCGCTCGATCCGGGTCTCGCTCATGGCCACTCCTTGCGTCGAGTTCGATCCTCGCACAAACACCTTTGCACGGCGGCCTCGGCATGCGTTACTGTGCGGTTCATGGAAGACATCAAGCTCCCGGGCAAGGCGCCCATCCAGTTCTATTTCGATTTCTCCTCGCCCTACTCGTACATCGCCTCCGAGTGGATCGAGGCTGTCGCCGCTCGCCACGGTCGGCGCGTGCAATGGCATGCGGTGCTACTGGGCTTTCTTTTTCAGAGCACAGGCCTCAAGCCGCTGGTGGAGTACCCGATCAAGCGCGACTATGCGACACGCGACATGTTTCGCTCAGCCGCTTTTGCCGGCGTGCCGTTCAGCCTGCCCGATCCCTTCCCGATCGGCACGGTCAATGCCGCGCGCGTGTTCTGGTGGCTGGAGGGCACAGACCCCTTGCGCGCCGCAGCCTTTGCGCGCGCCGCATTGCGCGGCTACTTCACCCGCAACGTCAATCTCAGCGATCCGAACCAGCTCAAGCGCCTGTGCGCCGACACCGGCCTGGACGCCGAGGCGGCCGAGGCGGCCTGGGGCGATCAGCAGTGGAAGGCCAAGCTCAAGGCTGCCAATGACGCCGCCCAGGCCGCCGGTGTTTTCGGTGCCCCGTATTTCATCGTCGATGGAGAGCCCTTCTGGGGCAATGATCGTCAGCAGCAGATGGAGGCCTGGCTGCAGTCCGGCCCGCCCAAGGGCCTGAGCTGAGAAGGGTCCCCGCAAGCCAAGGGCGGCCTCACTTCACAATCGGGCGTTAATCTTGCGTTCAACGAAAACTGAAGGGAGTTTCCTGTGCGCATCCTGCTGGTCGAAGACGACGCCGCCCTTGCCGAATCCACCTCCCGTGCCCTGCGCTCGCAGGGCTGGGTCGTCGATTGCACGGCCCGCGGCGAGCCCGTCCCTCTGTCACTGCGGGAAGACCGATATGACCTGCTGATCCTGGACATCGGCCTGGCCGGCATCGACGGTTTCGAGACCCTGCGCCGCGTGCGCAACCAGGGCAGCCCTATTCCCGTGCTGGTACTGACCGCCCGCGATGGCGTGGAAGACCGCGTGCGCGGCCTAGAAAGCGGTGCCGATGACTATCTCGTCAAGCCCTTTGCCCTCTCCGAGCTGATCGCCCGCGCCCGCGCCCTCGTGCGCCGCAGCCAGGCCCGCTTTTCCAACGAGCTCAAGATGGCCGGCCTGCGCATGGACCTCGATGCCCGCCGCGCATGGCTGCACGAGGAGCCGCTGGCGCTCTCGGCCCGCGAGTGGGAGGTGCTGTCCTTCATGATGGCCCGCATCGGCAAGGTCATCGCCAAGGAGCAGATCGTCTCGGCCAGCAACGGCTGGGACCAGAGTACGACGGACAACGCCGTCGAAGTCTGCATCTCGCGCCTGCGTGCCAAGCTCGAGCCTGCGGGCATCCAGGTGCGCACCGTGCGCGGCTTCGGCTACCTGCTGGAAGAGCAGGCACCGGTTGCCAAGACTTGATTTGAGACAGCCACTCTCCCTCAAGCAAAGGCTGATCTGGTGGCTGGTGCTGCCGCTGATGCTGACCGTGCCGGCCGGCAGTCTGGCCCTGTACACCCTGATCCGCGACACCACGATCGCCTGGCTCGACCAGGGCCTGGGCGATACGGCCCTGGCCCTGTCCAACTTCATCCGTACGCATGACGGCGAGCTGGTCGTCGAGATCTCCGGCCAGACCGATGGCGCGCTTCGCTTCGACCGCCTGGACCGCATTTACTACGCGGTGCTCGCGCCCGAGGGTCAGCTGCTTTCCGGTGATGCCATGCTGGCAGCACCCAGCGTCAAGCTCGGTCCGGGCGAATGGGATTTCCAAGACGTCGAGCTCGACGGCCAGACCCTACGCCTGGCCAGCCTGGGCGTGGCCTGTGGCGTGGTCGGCAACGTCTGCCAGGTGCGCGTGGCCGAAACCACTGCCAAGCGCAGGGCCTTGCGGCGCGATCTGCTGGTGGCCCTGGGCCTGACGATGATCGTGCTGGCCACGGGCTTGGTCGCGGCGGGGTGGCTCGCCATCCAGCAGGGCTTGCGGCCGCTCGGGGAGCTTTCGCAGGAGGTCGCCCGCCGCGACCTCGACCGCCTCGACCCGCTGGAGCACCCCGTGCCCAGCGAGGTGCGGCCGCTCATCAACGCGCTCAACAGCCTGTTCGAGCGTCTGCGCCTGGCCTCGAACGCGCAGCAGGACTTCTTGGCCAACGCCGCGCACCAGCTGCGCACGCCGCTGACCTCGCTGCTGACCGAGATCGAGCTGGCGATGCTGGAGCCGCACGAGGACACGCAGGAGCCGCTGCTGCAACGGCTCAAGATCGGCGTGGACCGCAGCGCCCGCCTGGCCCAGCAGATGCTCTCCATGGCCCGCAGCGATGCCGGCGCGCCGCGGGAAGGGCTGCGTCCGCTGGATCTTCGCGAGCTCGCGTCCCTGGCCGCTGAAGACTGGGTGCCACGGGCCCTGGCCGCCGGCATCGACCTCGGCTTTGAGCTCGAAAGCGCGCCGGTCATGGCGCGCAGCTTCTTGCTGCGCGAGCTGCTGGAGAACCTCATCCACAACAGCGTCAACTATGCAGGCGAGGGCGCGCGCGTGACAGTGCGCACCGGCGTGCGGGACGGCCGCGCCGTGCTAGAAGTGGAAGACACCGGCCCCGGCATTCCCGAGGCCGACCGCGAGCGCACCATGCAGCGCTTCCAGCGCGGCAGCGACGCCAAGGGCAGCGGCTCCGGCCTGGGCCTGGCGATTGCCCGCGACATCGCGCTCAGCCATGGTGGCACGCTGACACTGTCCGACGGCGCGCATGGCCAGGGCCTGCGGGTGCTGCTCACGCTGCCGCTGGCACGTCAGACCTAGCTGGTCTTGACGAACTTCACCACGGCCTCTGCGGGCGCTGCAGTCCTGCCGTGGAAGCGGTCGAGAAGTTCGGTCGCTTGAGCGCGTGCACTGGCCACATTGGCCAGCTTCACGTGGCCGTAGCCCCGGATCTTCTCGGGCAGCGACGCCAGGCGCACGGCCAGTTCGAGCTTGTCCGCGCTCAGGCTTGCGAGCAGGGAGTCGATCAAGGCCTCGTACTCCGTGATCAGCGTACGCTCCATGCGGCGCTCCTGCGTGCGTGCGAAGGGATCGAGCCAGGTGCCGCGCAGCGGGCGCAGACGGGCCATTACACGCAGCACCGTCATCATCCAGGGCCCCATCTCCATCTTGGCCACTCGCCCGTCCTTGCCGGGCTTGGCCAGCAGAGGCGGGGCCATGTGAAAGCTGATGTGCTCCCAACTCTGGAACTGGTGCTTCATTGCATCCAGGAAGCGGCCATCGGTGTAAAGCCGCGCCACCTCCCATTCGTCCTTGATGGCGAGCAGCTTGGCGTAGTAGCGGGCCACGGCCTCGCTGAGGCGCGTGGAGCCCAGCTGAGCCTCGGCCTCGCGCACGCGGTTCACGAGCGCCACGTAACGCTGTGCGTAAGCGGCATCTTGGTAGGCGGTCAGATGCTCGACACGGCGTTTGACGAGGCTGTCGAGGTCCTGCGCCAGGGGCGCTTCGGCCGCTGCACCCCCCAGACGATCGAGCGCCTCGGGCGCGGCCATGGCCAGGCGGCCGAGCGCAAAAGCGGTCTTGTTGGCGGCCACGCCCACGCCATTGAGTTCCATGGCGCGCATCAGCGCCGCTTCGGAGAGTGGCACCAGGCCGCGCTGCCAGCAGGCGCCGAGCATGACGATGTTGGCGGGCATGGTGTCGCCCATGAGCTTGAGCGCGATGTCCTGCGCGTCGAGTGTGGCAAGCAGGGAGTCCGTGCCCACGGCGTGGCGCATCTTGGCCAGCAGCGAGTCGGCATGCAGGCTCGCATCAGGCTGGCGCACGAAGGCAGCGGTGGGCAGCTCGTGCGTGTTGGCGATGATGGCCGTGCGGCCCGGCTTCACGGTGACCAGCGCATCGGCACTGGCGCCCACGACCATGTCGCAGGCCAGAAGCACGTCGGCCTGCTGGGTGTCGATGCGGACCTGATTCAGCTGGTCCGGCGTCTCGGCCAGGCGCACGAAGCTCAGGACCGCACCGCCCTTCTGCGCAAAGCCCATGAAGTCCAACACCGAGCTCTGCTTGCCTTCCAGGTGCGCGGCCATGCTGACCAGGGCGCCGACCGTGACGACGCCCGTGCCGCCCACGCCGGTGACGAGCAGGTCGAAGGGACCGGTCCAGTTCCACGCTTCAGGCGCGGCGATGCGGCCCAGCTCGCGCGTCAAGTCCTCGGGCGTGTAGTTCGCGCCCTGGCGCTTCTTCAGCTCGGCACCATGCACGGAGACGAAGCTCGGGCAAAAGCCGTTCAAGCAGCTGAAGTCCTTGTTGCAACTGCTCTGATCGATGTGGCGTTTGCGGCCGAAGTCCGTTTCGACCGGCACGACCGAGAGGCAGTTGCTGGCCTGCCCGCAGTCGCCGCAGCCCTCGCACACTGCTTCGTTGATGAAGATGCGGCGCGGCGGATCGGGGAATTCCTTCTTCTTGCGGCGGCGGCGCTTCTCGGCGGCGCAGGTCTGGTCGTAGATCAGGACCGTTACTCCTTCGATCTCACGAAGCTCGCGCTGCACGGCATCGAGCTCGCTGCGGTCGTGAAAAGTGGTGCCGGCCGGGAACTGCTGCTTGTGGCCTTCGTACTTCAACGGCTCGTCGGACACCACCGCGAGCCGCTTCACGCCCTCAGCCTCGACCTGGCGCGCGATCTGCGGCACGCTGGTCGAGCCGTCCACGGGCTGGCCGCCCGTCATGGCGACTGCGTCGTTGTAGAGGATCTTGTAGGTGATCGTCGCCTTGGCGGCGATGGCCTGGCGGATGGCCAAGTAGCCCGAGTGATAGTAAGTGCCGTCGCCGAGGTTCTGGAACACATGCTTCTCGGCACTGAAGCGCGACTGCGCGGCCCAGTCCACGCCCTCGGCACCCATCTGGATCAGGCCGGAGGTGCTGCGCTCCATCCAGCTGGCCATGAAGTGGCAGCCGATGCCGGCCTGGGCGCGCGAGCCCTCGGGCAGCTTGGTCGAGGTGTTGTGCGGGCAGCCCGAGCAGAAATAGGGCTGGCGGCGCACGGCGTCGGCGGCATTGGCGAGCAGGGCAGGCGCCTGGAAGTCGACGACGAGATGACGCCGGTCCAGCGCCGGGTTCAGTCGCGCCAGCCAGTCGGCCACCGTGCCCATGATGCGCGAAGGCCGCAGCTCGCCCAGGGCCGAGAGCACCGGCCGGTTGTGCTCGTCAGTCTTGCCGACCACGCGCGGGCGCTGCGCGTCGGGCAGATGGTAGAGCAGCTCCTTGATCTGGCGCTCGACGACGGGGCCCTTCTCCTCGATCACGAGCATGTCGGTCAGACCCTGGGCGAACTCGGCCATGCGGGTCGGCTCGATCGGGAACACGAGGCCGACCTTGTACAGGCGCACGCCGGCGGCGGCGAGCGCATTGGGATCGAGGTCGAGGCGGCGCAGCACTTCCATGAAGTCGTAGTGCGCCTTGCCCACCGTCACGATGCCCAGCGTGGCACGCGGGCTCACCACGATGTGCTTGTCGATGGAGTTGAGCTTGGCGAAGGCGCGCACGGCATCGAGCTTGTGCGCGAGGCGTTCCTCGAGTGCAAGCGAGGGCAGGTCCACGAGGCGGATGTGCAGATCGCTCGGGGCCGTGAAGTCCACCGGCTGGTCGAAGCTGATCGGCGTGGCATCGAGATCGACCGTCATGCCCGACTCGACGACCTCCGAGATGGCCTTGAAGCCCACCCAGGCGCCCGAGAAGCGTGAGAGCGCCCAGCCGTAGAGGCCGAACTCCAGGTACTCGGCCACGTTGCCCGGATGCACGATTGGCATGGACCAGGCCTGCAGGGCCTGGTCGCTCTGGTGTGGCGTGGAGGAGGACACGCAGCCATGGTCGTCCCCACAGACCACGAGCACGCCGCCCTGCTTGGAGCTGCCGTAGACATTGCCGTGCTTGAGCGCATCGCCCGAGCGGTCCACGCCCGGGCCCTTGCCGTACCACATGGCGAAGACGCCGTCGGCCGTGCGCTTGGGGTCCAGGGCCACGCGCTGCACGCCGAGGCAGGCGGTGGCGGCCAGGTCTTCGTTGATGGCCGGCAAGAAGTCCACGCGAGCGGCGTCGAGGAACTTCTTGGCCTTCCACATCTGCTGGTCGACCATGCCCAGCGGCGAGCCGCGATAGCCGCTCACGAAGCCAGCGGTGTTGAGTCCGGCTTGCTCGTCCAGCCGCTTTTGCGCGAGCAGCAATCGCACCAGGGCCTGGGTGCCGGTCAGAAACACAGCGCCCGATGTGGCGCCGAGGTTGTCGGAGAGCTTGTAGTCGCGCAGCATGGGCAAGATTTTTGCGCTGCAAGCGCGAAGAATGTTTTCGTTTTTACCTCGCCAAGCTGGAATGGTGAGAGAATTAATCTCAAATTGAGATTGTTTTGGGATGCAATATTTCGATCGCGCCACGCGGCTGATCATCGAGGCCTTGCAGGAAGACAACCGGCAGAGCAATCAGCTGCTGGCCGAAAAGGTGGGCCTCTCCGCCACGCCGGTGTGGCGGCGCGTGAAAGAGCTCGAGGAGAGCGGCGTGATCCGGCGCCATGTGGCGCTGATGGATCGCGAGAGGCTCGGTCTCTCGCTGTGCGTGCTGGCCCATGTGAGTCTGGTGCGACACACCGAGGGGGCGGTCGACGATTTCGAGCGCCTGGTGCGCTCGAGTCGAGAGATCATCGAGTGCCATGCCATCACTGGGGAGGCCGACTATGTGATCAAGGTCGTCGTGGCGGACATGAAAGCCTACGACCAGTTCCTGCAGGCCAGCATCTTCAAGCTGCCCGGCGTGGCCAGCGTGCGCAGCAATGTCGTGCTGCGCGAGGTGAAGTACGAAACCGCCCTGCCCGTGAATCCGTGACGCGATGAAGCCTTTGTCTCTTGCTCTCGTGGGCGCCGGCCGCTTGGCCACCAGCATCGGTCTAGCCCTGCATGCCAAGGGCCAGCCGCCCCGTGTCGTCGCCAGCCGCAGCACGCGCAGTGCCAATGTGCTGGCCCAGCGCATCAACGCGGCGGCCTGCACGCTGGAACAGGCGGTGGCCGCGGCCGATCTCGTGCTGCTGACCGTGCCTGACGATGCTATCGAGTGCGTGGCCGCCGAGCTGCCCTGGAGGCCCGGCCAGGCCGTCGTGCATTGCAGCGGCGCCACCGAGGTCGACGCGCTCGCGGCAGCGGCCGACAAGGGTGCCCTGGTGGGAGCGTTCCATCCGCTGCAGATCTTCTCCGACCCCGAGCGCGGCGCGGTGATGATGGAGGGCTCCAGCGTCACCATCGAGGCCGATGAGCCCCTGCTGGGTCAGCTCGTGGGCCTGGCGCGGGTCTTGGGCCTGCGGCCCCTGCACCTGCCGATGGGCGCGCGCGCCGCCTATCACGGCGCGGCCAACTACGCGGCCAGCTTCCTGCTTTCCATGCTCGACGAGGCGATCCAGGTCTGGGAGGCCGTGGGCCTGCCGCGCGAAGAGGCCCTGCAGGCCTTGCTGCCGCTGGCGCGTGGAACCTTGTCCGCAGCGCAGACCAAGGGTCTTGCCGGAGCGCTGAGTGGCGCGGTCTCGCGTGGCGATGCTGGCGTGGTGCGCCGCCACCTACAGGCGCTTGATGCGCTCGGCGGCGAACATGGCTCCTTCTACCGCGAGCTCTCGCGCCGCCAGCTCGAGCTAGCACGCGCGGCTGGCCGCCTCGACGATGAGGCGCTGGAGCGTCTTCGCGCCCTGCTCACATGACGCTCGATGTCCCGACGCTGTTCTTCGTCTCCACCCTGATCAGCCTGCTGATGGCCGTGTGGGTAGGCCTGATGGCGCTGGGCAAGCCGCGCAACGATTCGCTCTGGTCCTGGTTCGCGGCCCTGGCCTGCTACTGCGCCGGGAATATGTTGGTGGCCCTGCGCGACGCCAGCACGCCGCCGCCGCTGGCCATCATCGTCGTCGCCAACTCGACCTATGCGCTGGCCCTGGCCCTGATGCTGGTGGCCTTGCGTCGCTTCCAGGACGCGCCACTGAATCGCTGGCATGTGCTGCTGCCCGTGCTGGCGGCGCCCTTGGTGCTGGGCGGCGCGCTGGCGATTTCGGCCGCGGCGCGCGTGTACGCGACGCTGCTGGTCTACGGCGGCCAGATCCTGTTGCTGCTGTGGACCCTGCGCGATCGGGCCCATCCCATCGCAGGCCGTGGCCGCTTCCTGCTACAGGTGGCCTATGCCGTCCTGCTGCTGATCCTTGTCGGCCGCACCGGTCTGGTAGCAGGGGGCTGGATCGAGCCCGCGAACCTGATCCGCAATTCGCCCATCCAGGCCATCATCTTCACCGTGCTGAGCTGTGCTGTGCTGTCCCTATCACTGGGCTTCGTGTACTTGAGCATGGAACGTGCCGAGCAGCGCTACCGGGAGATGGCGATGAGTGACGTGCTCACCGGCCTACCCAACCGGCGCGCCATCACCGAGGAGCTCGAGCGCTGCGTCTCTCGCGCGCGCCGCGACGGCGAGTTGGTGGGCGTAGTGCTGCTGGACATCGACCACTTCAAACGCGTCAACGACAGCTTCGGTCACCAGGCCGGGGACGTGGTGCTCAGGAGCGTGGCCCAGGCCGTGCGCTCGCGCCTGCGCGGGCACGACCAGGTCGGCCGTTTCGGCGGCGAGGAGTTCTTGGTCGTGTTACCGGGTGCGGACCTGAACGGCGCGCTGGCCGCGGCTGAATCGCTGCGCCAGACCGTGGAGAGCTCGCCCGTGCGCTGGGGGGCGCAAAGCATTGCAGTCACCGTGAGCGTCGGCGTTCGCGGCGGCATCGTCACGGCGGCCGAGACCGCCGATACGCTGGTCGGCAGCGCCGACGCGGCCATGTACCAGGCTAAGCAAAGCGGCCGCAATCGTGTCTGCGCGGCAGGCGACGGAGTGAAGACTAACTGATTGAATCGACTGATAAATTTGCCCAGGGCAAGTAATTATTTCGAATGACATATTAATGACGGCTGACGCGACATTCATCACGTCGGCCGTGCGTGCGGACGAGCTCGGTCTGCGGTGCGTCGAAGACAATCCAACCCGGTTTCGCGATCGTGCGGGACCGCTCCAGTACATCCTTGCTTGCCGCCCCACTGAGGCCTCCATGACCACAGTCGAGTCTTCCGCTGCCGTTCCGTCCGAGGCCCTTCGCCAGCTCAGCGCCGAGCTGCCCGATACCTGCGAACGCCTGGGCTATGTGCGCAAGATGACGGAGCAAGCCGCCAATAAGGTGCTCGACCTCGTCGACACCGGGCGCGACGCCGCCGAGCAGGTGCGCCGCCAGGGTGCCGATCTTTCCGAGATGCTGAGCCGCCATGCGACTGCGCCCGAGCTGACGCTGGAGCGCGCACGCTCCATGCTCAAGCTCTGTGCAGCCTATGCAGCCACGGCTGCCGCCTTTGCCGAGCGCGAGAAGCACATCCACGCCGAGATCATGCAGGCCCAGGATTTCCAGGACCTCTCGGGTCAGGTGATCAACAAGGTCGTTCGCATGCTGAACCAGGCCGAGGGCCCTCTGAACGAGCTGCTGGCGCAGCTGCCCGCGCCAGACAAGGCGACCGAAGCTGAGGCCCTGGCAGGTGTGCAGACGCCCGACAAGGCGCTGCAGCAAGACGACGTGGACGACCTGATGGCGTCGCTGGGCTTCTAAGCCACCGCCTTACTGCCAGGCCGCCGTTTCCACCGCGTAGTAACGCCGCAGTTCGGCATACAGTGCCGGATGCCAGTACGCCAGCTCAGCGCCGCGCTCGAAGAACACCTCGCTGGACACTGCGAAGAACTCCGCAGGGTCGGTGGCGCCATAGGCGTCCAGCAGGCCGCCCGATTCTCCGGTTTCTCCGCAGGCCAGGCGCCCGCGCAGGGCGTCGTACTCGTTCTGCATCACCCGGGACCAGGACGCATAGTCTGCGGCGTGGGCCATCGGCGGCGCGCCGTTGGCAAAGCCTTTGACCTGGTCAAGCTGGTGAGCGAACTCATGGACCACCACATTGCGCCCGTCACCCGGATGCGCAGCGTCACGCTGGACATGGTCCCAGGCCAGCAGCACCTGGCCCTGCGTCCAGCTCTCGCCGGCCAGGGCGCGGCGCTGCTCCATCTGTACGCCGCCGACGTTGACGGGCCGCTCGACGACGAAGGCGCCCGGGTACAGCAGGATCTGGCGCAGCTCGGGGTAGAAGCCGCGGCTGCGTCCCAATAAGGGCAGGCAGGCCATGGCGGCGATGGTTACCCGCATCTCGTCGGTCACGGCGAGGCCGCCGCAGCCGATGACGGGCTTCTCGGCGAGGAAGACCTGCATCAGCTTCTTGAGCCTGAGCTGCTGATCGGCCGGCATGCGGGCGACCAGGGGAACTCGGCGACGCAGGATGCGCCGCCAGGCCTGCGGAAAGGCGAGGGCGGCAATGCGCGCGCGCCGGCGGCGCTGCCAGGCGGGGCGTCCAAGCAGCCAGGCCACGAGGGCCAGGCTGACAGCGAAGCAGAGAAGAAGGACCATGCCCGCGCAGATGGGTGCGCCGCCGGCGTTTGCAATCCCACCTGGCTCCTCAGGGAGCGTCGTAGCCGAGCTTGTGGATCGCGTCGTTGATGCGTCGCAGGACGGCGGGCATCACCGCCTTGCTGCACCAGAAGTGACGGGCCAACCCCGGGGGCATGTCGGCAAAGTGCAAGGTTTGGATGCCGCTGCCGCTGAGCTCCTGGCTGCGATCTAGGTACTCGAAGTCGTCCTGGTCCATCAGCATGTAGTCGGCACGGTGGGCAGCGATCATGCGGCCAAGTTGGAGCGGCGACACGGGCACATGCATGGGCGGCTCGGGCATGGCCTTGATCATCGCGTCGAGCTCGGCCCCGTAGGACACGCCATCCACCACAGCGAGCCGGAGCTGCCGGTCCTGCAGCAGGGCCTTTACGCTCGCGTGGGCGCGCGCGGCCGGAGCGGCCTTCGCTGAGGCGAGCACGATCTGCGGCTTGTCCTGGTGAATGGCCAGGCTGAACGAGCCGATCGCCTCGCGCGCTGGCAGGTGATACCAGCCCGGCGAGCACAGCGGCCGCTTGTTGGCCTCGAGTTCGGCGACGACGCGCTTCTGCGGCATGACCAGATAGCGCACCTCCAGCCCGGCCTCGCGGAAGATGGCGCGGCTTTTGTCGATCAGGATGCCTATGGCCTGGCCGTTGTCCTCGGTGGAATAGGGCGGCTTGTCCCGATAGGCGATGAGTAGTGGCTCGGCCGCAAGGGTGGTGCAAGCGACCAGCGCCAGGGGCAGGGCGAACAGCAACTTCACGCCAGGCTTTCAGGCTTCCATTTGCCGGCGCGGCGCAGCTTGCGCTCCTTCTTGGCGGCTTCTCGCTCGGCCTCCTTGGTCACGGCCTCCTGCTCCCAGCGCAAGAACTCGGCCGGCGTCTCCAGCGTGATGCGGCCGAGCACGGCTTGGCGGAATTCGTAGACCAGGACTTCGGCGGCCTTTTGCATATTCACGCGCCCGCCACTCTGCACGGCGCCGCGCCTGCGGCCCAGCAGCTCAAGGGCCTCGGCATCGCTGAGGCCGCCGAGCTCGCCGAGCTTGTAGCGGGCTTCGAGCAGCTCGGCGTAGTTGCCGCGCAGGTAACGGATCAGCTCGACGGCCACTTCCTCCTCGTCGAAAGCATTGCGGCCGATGGCGCCGCTGGCGGCAAGGTTGTAGCCGCTTTGCTCGACGCTGATGCGGGGCCAGAGCATGCCGGGCGTATCGAAGAGGTAGAAGTCGTTCTCGAGCACGAGTTTCTGCTCGATCTTGGTGATGCCGGGCTCGTCGCCGGTCTTGGCGGCGCGCTTGCCCATGAGGGTGTTGATCAGCGTGGACTTGCCCACATTGGGAATCCCACAGATCAGCACGCGCAGCGGCTTGTCCATGCCGCCGCGCAAAGGCGCCAGCTGGCGGCATTCGTCCATCAGCGCCTTGGCCGGGGCGCGCACGCTCGCATCCAGCCCGATGGCGCGGGTCTGAGGCAGGCTGTTGAAGTGATCCAGCCAAAGCGCGGTCCGCGCGGGGTCCGCCAGATCTTGCTTGTTCAGCAGTTTCAGGCGCGGCTTGCCCTCTGTGAGGCTGGCCAGCAGCGGGTTGCTGCTGGAGCCGGGCACGCGGGCGTCGAGCATTTCAATGACCACGTCGAGTCCCGCCTTCATGCGATCGTGGATCGCACTGCGGGTTGAGTTCATGTGGCCGGGGAACCAGTGGATGGCCATGTCAGGCTGAAATTTCGAAATGCAGACTTTTGCGCCATTGTCACAGCAGGGCGGCGGGGCGTCAGCATGGAGGCGTTTGCAGGTCGGTCTTGCGTGCGGGAGGTCACGCAAAGGCCGGCCACGCCGCGGGGCTCTTAGGGCGTGGGCGCCTGGCAGGCCGTGTCCGCCCGCAGCTTGGACAGGAAGCGCGCTAGATGCGGGTCGCTGCGCAGCTGCGAGGCTTCCTCAAACGAGAACCAGCGCGCTTCGCCGAACTCCTCGCAATCGAAGCGAAAGGCGGTAGAGCGGCTGGCCTTCACCGAGTACCAAAGCGAGACATCCACATGACCGACGGTGAGCCCCACGGTCTCGCTCACCGTGACCATGTGTGGTGGCGCCAGCTGTTCCTGGTCGATCTCGAGCCCCAGTTCCTCCTGCAACTCCCGCACCACCGTGGAGCGCGGATCCTCGTGCGGCTCCACATGCCCGCCGGTGGGCAGCCATTTCAGCGCATTGCGGTGATTGACCAGCAGGATGTGGTCCTCATGCACGACGGCGAAATAGGCCACCAGATGCTTGGGCGGCGTGGCCGGCTTGGCGGTGCGGTAGAGCGGGGCGCCGGACGCGATCCAGGCCAGCGCGTCAGCGAGATGGGCCTGTTCGATCTCGTCGAGCGGCTCGATGGCCGCCAGTTCGATTCTGAGGTGTTCGGGCATGCGTGGCATGGTAGCCGCGCCGCGCCGGCCTATTCCCCCAGGCCCGATGACAGGCGGAACACATGGCCGTCCGGATGCATGATGCGGCACTCGCGCACGCCCCAGGGTTCGTCGGTGGGCGGCCACAGCACGGTCACACCCTGGGCCACCGCGCGCGCATGGGCCTCGTCGACGTCGGCCGGGCTCCCCAGCCACAGGCTCAGCCACATCGCGCCAGTGTCGTCATCGCCATCGAAGCGGGCCGGCTTGCCGCCGCGCAGCCCCTGGCCGTCCTTGCACAGAAAGAGCTGCATCTCGCCCGAGCAGACACTGCCGAAGGTGGGCTCGCCCCGTTCGTTCAGCATCTCGCCCGGCTTCATCATGCCGCCGGCGTTCCAGGTGAATCCATGCGACCAGCCCAGGGACTCAAACCACTGGATGCTCGCCGCAACGCTTGAGACGTTGAGGATGGGAGTGATGGCAGAAACTTTCATGGGCGGGGCCTTCTGTTGAAGCGAGCATCCTCGCCCCGGCGAATGATTATTCACAAGGCTGCCCGGTGCCATACGGGCCGATTTCTGGTGGAATCCGGTTCTTCATCTCCGCGACCGACGAAATCCATTTATGCCCAAGCAGTCTCTTGCCCTGACCGCTCCGGCCGACCGCGCCCTGCAGCTCTGGTTCGAGCCCTGGGCCGAGGACTTCACCGTGCCCGCAGGCGCATTGGTGGAACTGCATGCGAACTCGCGAGTGGCCGGCCAGCTGATGTTCGAGGAGCAGGAGGGGCGCACGGTCGTCTATGGCTGGGGTGGCAGCACCTTGCGCCTGATGTTGGACGGGCGGATCGTCAAGTCCTTCGATGAGCCAGCCCCCGACTTCATGGACCGCGAATCCTTCGGCCTTCTGTTTGCGCCCCCGCCGGCTTATGGCGCCGCCCGGCCCTCGCCGACCCCCGCCCCTGCAAAACTGCGCCGCTGGTGGCAGTTTTGGGCGAAGTAGGGCGCTTCGCATGAGGACTGCCGGCGCGCACGTCGCGCGCGCAACACAGCGTCGCACCGCAACCTTGTCTCGCCTTCGCAATCGGCCCGGCATGCGATGCCGCATCCTCGCCCTTGTCCTGACGATCTTCTTCACCGGAGCCGCGGGGGCGCAGCAGCCCTGCGCCATGAAGCAGCGTTGGAGCGATGACCCGCCCTACAGCATGAAGCTGGCCGATGGCCGTGTCGTCGGCATCTACGTGGACCTGCTGAGGGAGGCGCTGGGACGCATGGGCTGCAGCACCGTTCTCGTCGAGATGCCCTGGGCACGTGCCGTGGCCGAATTGCAGGCCGGGAGGCTGGACGTCCTGCCCGGCATGCTGCGCAATGCCGAGCGCGAGAGCTTCGCGCGCTTCGCCCCCGAGCGCTGGCACTCGCGCAACCTGCTTTTCGCGCACGTGGACGCCAAGGACCGCTGGCCTCGCGAGAAGCTCGACGAGATCCGCCACAGCGGCTTCAAGCTCGGTGCCCAGATCGGCGTGAAATACGGCCCTGACTTTGCAGCGCTGGACAGCGATCCGGGCTTTCACCGTCTACTCGAACTCGGCTCCTCGCGCATGCGCCTGTGGCAGATGCTCCAGAAGCACCGCATCGACGGGCTGATCGCCGACGAATGGACGGCGCGCTACGAACTCGCGCGGCTAGGCATGCAGGACGAGGTGCGCGCCACCGGCATCGTGCTGTCTGTCGAGGCGGCAGCTATCGCCTTCTCCAAGGCCTCGGTCAAGGCCGACTTCGTCGAGCGCTTCAACGCGGTGACAGAGGCCATGGACCGTGAAGGCCGCTACCGCGCCATTGTGCGCAAGTACACCCAGGAGTCACCAGCTGGCAATTAGCACCGTTGGGATGGGGTCATCGTTCTCTCAGGTACAATAACGACATAGATACGCGCAGGACCGTTTTCTCAAGGTCTTCGTCTGCAGCCTCGCCGACCTCCCCAAGGTCCTTTCTCGCGGGCCCTGCATCACACAACTCCCGGCAAGTGTTCTTGAGTGTTTCTGTCTTCGCTGGCGAAGTGCGCCCGCGGAGTGTTCTTCATCATCTACGTTTCAAAGGAAACACCATGACTACCATGCAAACCGGCACCGTGAAGTGGTTCGACGACGGCAAGGGCTTCGGCTTCATCACGCCCGCCGACGGCAGTAAGGACCTGTTCGCCCACCACAGCGAAATCCGCAACAACGGCGGCTTCCGCACCCTGGCCGAAGGCGCCAACGTTGAATTCGAAGTCAAGCAAGGTCCCAAGGGCCTGCAGGCTTCGAACATCCGCGCGCTCTAAGGCCCGCGCACCGGCCGTGCCGCTCTGGCACGGCCTGGTTTTTCAAACCGCGCCAAGACGGTTCCCGCCGATCAAGGCGCACACCTCAAGAAAACATGCAAAAGAAGAGCATTGAGGTGGGGCGTTTCCTTGTCTCACCGATGACCCAAACCCACACCGATGGTGGCTTCGCCGCCTTGGTGTCCATCCGTTCCGGCCAAGGCATGGCCAGCATCGATCGCGTGATGCGATTTGTGCCGAGCTTCTCCAACCGCCGGGCCGCACTGCGTTACGCCGCCCATGAAGGCATGGCCTGGGCGCGCCAGCATTGAACGCTTGTGCCCCTTCAGGGCCCTGCATTTGAGCAATCCACAGGAGTGCCTGACATGGCCAAAGAAGAATTGATCGAAATGCACGGCGTCGTGAACGAAATCCTCCCGGATTCGCGTTTCCGCGTGACGTTGGACAACGGCCACCAATTGGTCGCCTACACGGGCGGCAAGATGCGCAAGCATCACATCCGCATTCTGGCCGGCGACAAGGTCTCGCTGGAACTTTCGCCCTATGATCTGAGCAAGGGCCGGATCACGTTCCGACATCTCGAGCGCCGCTGAGGCGGCCAGGGCTTTTCTGCGCGCTAAGTACTGAGCGACTCACGCAGCCGGCGCAGCAGTTCGCGGCGCTGCTCGACCGTCTGCACAGCCAGTCGCTCGAACTTGTGCTGACCCAGCTTCGCGTCGGCGAACAGGCCGGCCGTATCCTCATGGAAGTGCAGCTAGGCTTGCGCGCGGTGGTAGAAGATGCCCGGCTTGCGCTCCTGGAGTCCGGGCAAACGGCGTATCTCGGCGAGTAGGTCTTCGAGGGCGTGGAGGGCGGCGGGGCCGGCGTGCTTCATCTCGGCGTCAGTCTCCCACAAGCATCTCCGTGTGCGCTCCCATATGCCTTCCTTATGGCTTCGGTGGGACAAATGAATCGCGGCACCACCGAGTGCCGCGCGATTCAACGGAGATTAAAAAATGTCCTTCGATGCCATTGGCGGAAGTTGGCTGCTTCCGCTCGTCTTCACGGTCATGACGCTGCTGGCGTTGGCCATCCTCGTGCGCGTGTCCGGCGTGTTGCGCTACATCCCCAATGACCGCGTCGGCGTGGTCGAAAAGCTCTGGAGCCTGTCGGGCTCCTTGCGTTCGGGCCTGCTGGCATTGCATGGCGAAGCTGGCTTCCAGCCCGAGCTGCTGCGCGGCGGCTTCCACTTCTTCACGCCCTTCCAGTACCGCGTCCACATCCTGCCCATGGTGGCGGTAACGCAGGGCAAGATCGGCTACGTCTTTGCCCGCGACGGACTGGACCTCGCCGCCGGCCAGACCCTGGCCAGCAATGCCGCGGCCAACGACTTCTGCGACGTCCGCGGCTTCCTTACCGGCGGCGGCCAGAAGGGCCCGCAGCGCAAGGTGCTGCGCGAGGGCACGCACGTGGTCAATCCGGCGCTCTTCGTCACCATGACCGAGGAAGGCACCTATGCGATGGCGCTGGACCGCCACGAGAAGACCTATTACGAGAACATGCGCGCCCTGCTCGAGGAGCGCGGCGCGTTCCGGCCCGTGGTGATCAGCAGCCGCGCCGGCGCCGAGCAGATGGACATGCTGGCGGTCGTCACCGTGCAAGACGGGCCGGCGCTGGCGCGCGACGAGCTGCTGGCCCCTGATGTCGGCGATGCCCACATGAGCTTCCAGGAGCCGGAGGCCTTCCTCGCCGCCGGCGGCCGCCGCGGCCGCCAGGAGCGCGTGCTTGTGGAGGGCACTTACTACATCAACCGCCTGTTCGCCACGGTCGAGCTGATCGCCAAGACCGTGATCCCGGTCGGCTTCGTTGGCGTGGTGGTGTCCTATACCGGCGCGCGTGGCGAGGATGTGTCGGGCAGTGAGTACAGCCACGGTGAGCTTGTGCGGGCCGGCTGCCGTGGTGTCTGGCGCGACCCGCTGATGCCGGGCAAGTACGCCTTCAACACCTATGCCGGCAAGATCGAACTCGTGCCCACGACCAACTTCGTGCTGATGTGGAAGAGCGGCGAGAGCGGCTCCAGTTTCGACAGCAATCTGCGCGAGATCACATTGATCACCAAGGATGCCTTCGAGCCGCTGCTGCCGCTCTCGGTTGTCGTGCATATCGACTACCGCAAGGCGCCGCTGGTCGTGCAGCGCTTCGGCAATGTCAAGCAGCTCGTCGAGCAGACGCTGGACCCGATGGTGTCGAGCTACTTCAAGAACGTGTCGCAGACGCGCACTTTCATCGAGCTGATCCAGTCACGCAGCGAACTTCAGGCCAATGCCTCGCACGATATGCGCGAGCGCTTCCTCGCCTATTCGCTGGAGTTCCAGGAAGTGCTGATCGGCACGCCGCGCCCGCAGCAAGGCGACTCACGCATCGAGACCATCATGGCCCAGCTGCGCGACCGGCAGATCGCGCGCGAGCAGGTGGAGACCTTTGCGCAAAAGGAAATCGCCGCCAACAAGCAGCGCGAGCTCAACGAGGCTGAGAAGCGCGCCGAGAAGCAGAGCGAACTGACCGCTTCGCTGGTGGACATCTCCATCAAGGAGAACCACGGCGCGGCCGCGGTGAAGGCCGCCGAGAAGCGCCGCCAGGAAATCGAGGCCCTGGCCCTGGCCGAGGCTTTCCGCCAGGAGCGCGAGGGCCAGGGCCGTGCATCCGCGATCCGATCGATCGGCGAGGCCGAGGGCGCTGCCATCCGCGCCAAGTCCGAGGCGTTGGAAGGCGAGGGCGCTGACAAGCAGCTGACGCAGACCGTGATGCTGCGCCTGGCCGAAGCCTTCGAGACCGCCAAGGTGCCGCTGGTGCCGCAGATCCAGCTCGGCCAGGGCGGCGGCGAGGGCGGTAACGCCATCGCCACGCTGCTGGGGCTGATGACGGCGCTCAAGGCGCGGGAACTGGACGCAGCACAGCGTTGAACCGAGGCGCGTCCGCCAGCCTCACGGGCTGGCGGGCAGGCGAATGCTCTGAGGATGGTGCAGCAGATCATCCGGGTCGTAGCGGCGCTTTACTTGCTGCAGCCGCACGTAGTTGACGCCGTAGTAGCTCTGCTCCCAATGCGCAAAACCGATGTCGGGGTAGTTGGCGTAGTGGGCCGATACGCCGCTATCGCGGAACAAGGCTTGGATGGCGTCGAAAGCGCGCATCAGGCCCGGGGCCGCGGCGTCGTGTTCCCAATAGGCCTGCAGTTCTCCAAGGTAGGGCAGGTGACGGTGCGGGAAGCACGAGGCCTGCTCAAAACCGGGATCGGCAATCCGGCCGCCCAGGGTGTTGATCTGGAAGACGATGCCCGGGTGGCTCACGAGCTGGTCGAACAGCGGCTGAAGAACGCGCAGCACCTCTTCCAGCCCGCTGAACATGCCGGCCGAGGCGTTCTTGAAATTGATCGGCCCTGGGCGCCCGTGGTAGCGGCGCATGGCCGTGGGCAGGTCTGCCTGCAGCGTCGACTCGGCGCTGTCGGCCATGGCGCGCAGCGGCGCGACGAGCTGGGACAGTTCGGGGCCGGCCTCATAGCCCGTGACGAGGACGGTCAGCGTACGCCCATTGAGCACGAAGGCGCCAAAGCCATGCGGCGGCAGCCTGCCGCTCAGCGAGAACCAGGTGCGCAAGATCTGCTCGAAACGCCCGACATCGAGCTTGCGAAACTTGAGCACATGGCTGTCAAAGTGCGGCGGCAGGGCCTGCGTCTTGAAGCACAGCGAGCTGACCACGCCAAAGTTGCCGTTGCCACCGCCCTTGCAGGCCCAGAGCAACTCTGGATCCTCCAGGCCATCGACGACGCTTCCATTGGGCGCCACCATGCGCAGGCTCAAGAGGCTGTCGCAGGTCAGTCCATGCTTGCGGCTGAAGAAACCGTAGCCGCCGCCGAGGGTGAGGCCGGCAATGCCCACGCTGCCGCAGGATCCTGAGGGCAGCAGGCGACGCCGGGGGAACAGCGCGGCCTGGATCTCCCGCAAAGTACATCCCACCTCGATGCGCACCGTCTCGGCATCGAGCCATTGGATCCTCTTCATCTGGGAGACATTGACCACCAGTCCGCCGTCGTTGTTCGAAAACCCTTCGAAGCAATGGCCGCCACTGCGCACGGCGACCTTCAGGCCCTCTTCGCGGGCCAGCTGCAGTGCCTGGCGGATATGGTCTTCGCTGCGGCAGACCGCGATGTACTTCGGGGCTGGATTCAAGCGCTTGTTGTATCCCTGCCGGAAGGCCACGTAGAGGGCGTCGTCGCGGCTGTAGATGTGGGCAGGTCGGTGTGGCACCTGCGCGAAACAAACGGCGAGCGGGGCAAGGCTCCCGCCCAGGCCAAGCAGGGCGACGAGCTTGCGCCGGCCGGACTCGCTCAAGCCACGCGCTCGCCGGTCTGCAGCTTCCACAGCGCCGCATAGGCATCGCCCGCAGCCAGCAACTCCTCATGCGTGCCGCTCTCCACGATGCGGCCGCGCTCCATCAGGTGAATGCAATCGGCTTGCCGCACGGTCGAGAGGCGGTGTGCGATGACGAGCGTGGTGCGGTTGCGGCTCACCACGGCCAGCGAGCGCTGGATCGCGGCTTCGGTCTCGTTGTCCACCGCGCTGGTGGCCTCGTCGAGGATGAGGATGGGCGGGTTCTTGAGGATGGCGCGGGCCAGGGCCAGGCGCTGGCGCTGCCCGCCTGAAAGCTTCTGGCCGCGCTCGCCCACGCGGGTGGCGAATGCCAACGGCAGCCGTTCGATGAATTCGAGGCTCTCGGACAGGCGCGCCGCCTCGCGGATCTGCACGTCGCTCGCGCTCTGGCTGCCGTAGGCAATGTTCTCGGCAATCGTGCCGTCGGTCAGGAAGGCGTCCTGCGCCACATAGCCGATGGTGCGGCGCAGGTCCTGCAAATTGAGTTCGTCGATGGGGGCGCCGTCGAGCAGCACGTGGCCTTGCTGAGGTTCATAAAAGCGCAGCAGCAGCTTGATCAACGTGGACTTGCCCGAGCCTGTGCTGCCGACGAAGGCCACGGTCTGGCCCGCCTGCACTTCCAGCGTGATGTCGCTGAGCGTCGGCGTCTCGCCGTACGAGAAGCTCACGCGATCGAAGCGTAGGGAGCCGCGTGTGGCGCCGGCGGCGAGATGCCGGCCCTCGTAAGCGATCCGGATCGGCGTGCTCAAGAGGCCTAGGGCGCGCTCGGTGGCGGCCATGGAGCGCTGGTACATGTCGGCCACCTCTGCCAGCCGCGTCATCGGCCACAGCAGGCGCTGCGTGAGGAAGACAAGAACCGAATACGCGCCCACCTCGAGCCGGCCGTGGATCGTCAGCCAGCCGCCGTAGACCAAGGTGGCTGTGAAGCCTGCGAGGATGGCCATGCGGATCACGGGCGTGATGGCCGAACTGACGGCGATGGCTTCGGTATTGGCCCGGCGGTAGACGTCACTGGCCTGCTCGATGTGGCGGGCCTCGAAGTCCTCGGCCGCATAGGCTTTGATGGTGGCCAGGCCCAGCAGGTTGTTGTTGAGGCGCGCACTCACGTCGCCGGCTGCCTCACGCACGGCGCTGTAGCGCGGCGCGAGCTTTTTCTGGAACCAGAAGGCGCCGAGCAGGATCACGGGGATCGGCACAAGCGAGATCACCGCGATTCCTGGCTGCAGCGCGAAGAACACGGCCGAGACGAGCAGGGAACCGAAGAAGACCTGGATGATCTGGGTGGCGCCGAAGTTGATGAAGCGCTCCATCTGATTGATGTCGTCGTTCAGCACCGACATCAGCGCGCCCGTGCGCTGGTCCTCAAAGAAGCGAAGCTCGAGCTTTTGCACATGGGCGTAGCAATCTTGGCGCAAGTCGTGCTGGATGTTCTGCGCGAGGCCACGCCACTTCACTTCGAGCAGGTACTCGAACAGCGACTCCAGGCCCCAGACGGCGACGTTCAGGGCACCCAGTGCCAGCAACTGCGGCCACACGCCGGTGATGCCGAAGCGGCCGAGCATGCGCGTGGCGATAAAGCTTTGGTCGCCGCGCACGACGACGTCCACGGCGGCACCGATGAGCACCTCGGGCAGCACGTCGAAGAGCTTGTTGAGGACGGAGTAGAGCGTGGCGAGTCGGATGTCGCCTCGGTAGGCGCGCGCGTACGCCAGCAGCGCGCGCAAGGGGTGTGCGGATTTCAAACCGGCGAGACTCCGATCAGCAAGAGATGCAGGCCGCCGGCGAAGGCGCCGTAGACGAGCAGACCAACGACCAGGCTTGCCACCGTCTGCGCAACGCTGACCTCGGCAGCGGCGGGTGGCGCGGCGCGGTCACGCCGGCGCGCAGCCCGGAAGCACAGCACGGACCAGAGCAGGAAGCCGCCGAAGAGCAGCAAGTCGGCAGCGGTATTGTTGGATAGCAGATGGGCGAAGGCCCAGGTCTTGGTGCCCAGCAGCATGGGGTGGCGCAGCTTCACGCGCAGCCAGCTGCGCGGGAATTGGCCCCCAACCACGAGCAGTAGGGCCGGCAGCATCAGCGCCGCCGTGAGGTGACGCATGCCGGGCAAGGCCGGCCACAGAGCGACGGGTGTCTGACGTGCCTGGCCGAAGCCCCAGCAGATCAGGGCAAAGCCGATGAGTGAGACGGCCGTGTAGCCCAGCTTCCATTTCGCCTCGCCCCAGGCCGCTAGGCGCGCGGTGCGCCAATCGTCGGCGAGGATGCGCACCGAGTGGATGCCCAGGAACAGGAGGAGGCCGGTGACCAGTATCGCCATGGGAGTTTCCTCGCCGTGAAGGTGGCGCGAGCATAGTCCCTTCCCGGGCACTACGATCACAGGGATGTACTGGCCGCAGCTGCGCTATGTGCGGATCGCCGCTCCCATCATGGTGGGTCTTTCATGGGTCGAAGCCGTGGTGCTGGCACAGCGTTCGCGCGACGACTGGCGCGCGCTGGCGGTGTCGATCACGGATGTGCTGCTGCGGCTCTTCATCCAGACCTTCGTGCCCCCGTCGATCGCGGTGCCGCTGCTTCAATGGGCTGTCGAGAATCCGCTGGCTCAGGATCGAGCTGAACCCATGGGCGGCGCTGGGCCTGCTCTTTGTTGGCCAAGAGTTCTGCTACTACTGGTATCACCGGGCGGCGCATCGCGTGCGCTGGTTCTGGTGCAACCATCAGGTGCATCACGCGCCCAACGAGCTGAACCTCGGCGCGGCGTAGCGTATCGGAATCTTCGGCAAGCTCACGGGCACGCAGTTGTTCTTCGTGCCGCTGGCCTGGCTTGGCTTCCCGCCGGGCATCGTGTTCGAGGTGCTGCAGATCAATCTGCTGTACCAGCTCTGGCTGCACACGAGCTGGATTCCGCGACTCGGGCCGCTGGAGTGGATCCTCAACACCCCCTCGGTGCCTACCGTGCCGAACGTGCTGAGGTGCCATGCCGTTCTGGCTTGATCGAGCCGGTGACAAGCTACAACCCACTGCGACTGGAACTCGGCCCTTGGCTCAGGCTGTGGCGCGATCTGCACAGGGCTCGCGGCTGGCGGGCCGTACTGGGCACCCTCGTCATGCCACCAGGTTGGAAGCCCGACGGCGCCGGAGACACGGTCGAGGAACTGCGGGCCCGAGCCCTACTGCAGGACGTGTCTTAGGGCCCACAGCAGTGAAGGGAAGCCCACCGCCCAGATGACGACGACGAGGGCGACGGCCTTGGTTCCGGTCAGGTAGAAATCGCTCGAGTGCTTCATAGCACGATCCTCCAATATGGAAGACAACGTGCAATTGCCGTGCCACGTTGACGGCCTTGCAAGTGCCAATTTTTCATCCAGCATGGTGCGTCCACGCCCAAGAGACGGGCGGCGGCTCACTTGATCGGGGGCCTGCCGCGCCGCGCCGGCTCGCTGGCCTCGGGCTTGATGCCGCGTTTGGCCAAGGCCTCGCGCAGCAGGTATTCGATCTGCGCGTTACTGGACCGGAGCTCCTGGGCCGCCAGACGCTCGATGGCCTCCCACAGCGCCGGATCCAGGCGCAGGGCGAAGGCTTTCTTCTCGGGACTGGCCATCGGTGTCGGGGCCTGAGCCGGCCTCAGTTGTAGAGCGTGCCGGCGTTGACGATGGGCTGGGTCTCGCGGTCTGAGCACAGCACCACAAGGAGGTTGGAGACCATGGCCGCCTTGCGCTCGTCGTCCAGATTGACGATCTGGCGTTCCGACAGGCCGATGAGCGCAGCCTCCACCATGGTCACCGCACCCTGCACGATCTTCTGGCGCGCGCTGATCACGGCCTCAGCCTGCTGTCGGCGCAGCATCACCTGGGCGATCTCGGGCGCATAGGCGAGGTGGGTCAGCTTGGCATCCATCACTTCCACACCGGCTGGGCTGAAGCGCTCGCCGAGTTCGCGGCGCATCGCGGCAGCCACTTCGTCCTGGCCGGCCCGCAGCGTGGTCTCGCCGTGTTGCAGGTCGTCGCCGTCGTCATAGGCGTAGAGCGAGGCCAGATGACGCACGGCGGCCTCGGCCTGCAGGCTGACGAAGAGCTCGTAGTTGTCCACGTCGAACACCGCCTGCGCACTGTCGCGTACGCGCCAGACCACGACGGCGCCGATCTCCACCGGGTTGCCGCGCTTGTCGTTGACCTTGAGCGTGGTCACGTTGAGGTTGCGTGCGCGCAGCGAGATCTTGCGCTTGACCTTGAGCGGGTTGGCCCAGCGAAGGCCGGGTCGGCGATCCGTGCCCGTGTAGGAGCCGAAGAGCATGAGGATGGCCGCCTCGTTGGGCTGCAGCATGTACAGGCCTACAAAGACCAGCACTGCGCAAACCAGGGCCAGCACGCCGGCCGCAAGGAGCCCGAGGGCAAGTCCGGCCGATTCCAAGATCGAGGCCCCGCCCACCAGCAGCAGGGCCAGGCCGATCAGGAACATCAGATAGCCATTGGCACTGGCCGCGGCTGTTTCACGATGACTCGCGTTCATGTCGTCTCCACGCATTGCGAAAATATGATATCACTTTAATCGCATATTTCACGAAAGGCAACAAAGCCGTTGTCCTGATTCCATCAGGACTCCATCAGGCGCGCCTGAACGGCTTCAAGCCACGCGGTCCACGCGCATGGCCAGCACGACCGAGCTGTTCGTACGCAGAACGCCCTCGATCTCGCCAATCTCGTCGAGCAGGTCGTCCAGGCGCACGGTGGACTCGGCCTGCAGCACGGCCATGTAGTCGAAGGCGCCGCTGACCGAAGCGAGCTGGCGCAGCTCTGGCAGCCGGGTCAGCCGCTTGACCACCTCGCGGCCGGCTTTGGGCTCCACGCTGATACCCACGAAGGCCTGGACGGCGCGCTCGGCCTGTTGCAAGCCCAGGCGCACGGTGTAGCCGACGATGGCGCCGCTGGCCTCAAGCCTGGCGAGCCGCGCCACCACCGTCGTGCGAGCCACGCCGAGCTTGCGCGCCAACTCGGCCGTGCTGGCGCGTGCGTTGGCCTGGAGCAGGGTGATGAGTTTGCGGTCGCTTGCGTCGAGATTCATCGTTATCCCTTGATTAATTCAATTCGTCCGTCATTGATGACGGTTCGTCAATTTAATGCGATTGTTCGACGAAAGTGTGCTTTTTTTCGTCCGACCTCCTTTTTAGACTTCAGCCATTCACCTCTGTTGGAGCTCGTCCCCATGAAAGTTGCACTGCTCGGCGCCGGACACATCGGCCAAACCATCGCCCGTTTGCTCCACGGCTGCGGCGACTACACCGTCACCGTGCTCGACAAGAATCCGCAAGCGCTGGCCGTGCTCGCCAAGGAGGGCATCGGCACCCAGCAGGTGGACACCGAGAACAGCGTCGCCCTGGCCGCCGCGCTGCGCGGCCAGCAGACTGTCGTCAACGCGCTGCCCTACCACTTGGCCATCTCCTCGGCCAGGCTGGCCCTGGAAGCCGGGTGCCACTACTTCGACCTGACCGAAGACGTGGCCGCCACCCAGGCCATCAAGGAAATGTCCGAAGGTGCCAAGACTGCCTTCATGCCGCAGTGCGGCCTCGCCCCGGGCTTCATCGGTATCGTGGCGCATCACCTGGCCAAGGGCTTCGAGCAGGTTGTGGACGTGAAGATGCGCGTCGGCGCGCTGCCGGCCTTCCCCACCAACGCGCTCAAGTACAACCTGACCTGGAGCGTTGACGGGCTGATCAACGAGTATTGCCACCCCTGTGAGGCCATCCACGACGGCGCCCAGATCGCCGCGCTGCCGCTCGAGGGCCTCGAGCACTTCTCGCTTGACGGCGTCGAGTACGAGGCCTTCAACACCTCGGGTGGTCTCGGCACCCTCTGCGAGACCTGGGCCGGCAAGGTGCGCAACCTGGACTACAAGACCGTTCGGTACCCCGGCCACCGCGACCTGATGCAGTTCCTGCTCGAGGACTTGCAGCTCAAGAGCGACCAGGCCCTGCTGAAGGGCGTGATGAAGAAGAGCATGCCGGCCACCATGCAGGACGTGGTGCTCGTGTTCGTCACGGTCTCGGGCTACAAGAACGGCACCCTGCTGCAGGAAGTGTTCGCCCGCAAGATCTTCGCCGAGCGTGATGGCGCCGCCCCGATCTCTGCCATCCAGATCACCACCGCCGCCGGCATCTGTGCCGCTGTCGACCTGTTCCGCGAGGGCAAGCTGCCGCAGAAGGGCTTCCTGCGCCAGGAAGAAGTGGCTCTGCCCGACTTCTTGAACAACCGTTTTGGCAAGGCCTATCAGCAGTCGCGCCAGGTCGAGAGCATCGGCTGACATGAGGCCCCCACGCCCGGGCTTTGCCCGGCCTGCCCCCCGAGGGGGCGCAAGGAAACTTGGGGCGCCCCGGCGTTTCCTTAGGACAATCCGCGCATGAACACGAACGAACTCCTCTCCTCACTCGGCGTCCCCGTCGCGGCCTTCACGGGCGGCTCCCTGCTGGTCCGCTCACCCATCGACGGCGCGCAGATCGGCGCCGTGCCTGAGAACACAGGCGAAGAGATGCGCGCCGCTGTTGGTCGCGCCCACGCTGCCTTCCTGCAGTGGCGCAACGTGCCTGCGCCCAAGCGCGGCGAACTCGTGCGCTTGTTCGGCGAAGAGCTGCGCGGCCATAAGGCCGCGCTGGCCCGTCTCGTCGCGCTCGAGGCCGGCAAGGTCAGCAGCGAAGGGGAGGGCGAGGTGCAGGAGATGATCGACATCTGCGACTTCGCCGTCGGCCTCTCGCGCCAGCTCCACGGACTGACAATCGCCAGCGAGCGCCCCGGCCACCGCATGATGGAGCAATACCTGCCCCTGGGGGTGGTGGGCATCATCAGCGCTTTCAACTTCCCCGTGGCCGTGTGGGCCTGGAACAGCGCCCTGGCCCTGGTCTGCGGCGACACCTGCGTGTGGAAGCCCAGCGAGAAGACGCCGCTGACCGCGCTCGCCACGCAGGCGCTCTTCGAGCGTGCCGTCGCTCGCTATGCCGGTGCGCCCGCGCACCTGTCGCAGCTGCTGATCGGGCGCGCAGACGTGGGTGAAGCCCTGGTCGACGATCCGCGTGTGGCGCTGGTCTCCGCCACCGGCTCCACGCGCATGGGCCGCGCCGTGGGCCCGCGCGTGGCGGCGCGCTTCGGTCGCTGCCTGCTCGAACTCGGCGGCAACAACGCCATCATCGTCACGCCCAGCGCAGACCTGGACCTGGCCGTGCGCGGCATTCTCTTCGGCGCTTACGGCACGGCCGGCCAGCGCTGCACGACCACACGCCGCGTGATCGCGCACGCCAGCATCCACGACGAACTCGTTTCGCGCCTCGACCGCGCCCGCGCCCAGCTCACGATCGGTGATCCGACCGAGCCCGGCAACCTGATCGGCCCGCTGATCGACAAGGGCGCGTTCGACGCCATGCAGGCCGCGCTCACGGCCGCGAAGGCCCAGGGCGGCCAGGTCAGCGGCGGCGAGCGCGCGCTGGCCGATCGCTACCCGGAAGCCTGGTACGCCGTGCCGGCCCTGGCCCGCATGCCCAAGCAGACGGACATCGTCCGCCACGAGACCTTCGCGCCGATCCTCTACACCCTGAAGTACGAGACCCTGGACGAAGCGATCGCCTTGCAGAACGACGTGCCCCAGGGGCTGTCCTCGGCCATCTTCACCAACGACATTCGTGAGGCCGAGGCCTTCGTGAGTGCCAGCGGCTCCGACTGCGGCATCGCCAATGTCAACATCGGCACCAGCGGCGCCGAGATCGGCGGGGCCTTCGGAGGGGAGAAGGAGACCGGCGGCGGACGCGAGTCGGGCTCGGATGCGTGGAAGGCCTATATGCGCCGCACGACCAACACGGTGAACTACTCGCGTGAGTTGCCTTTGGCGCAGGGCGTGAAGTTCGACGTGTAAACCGGCTAGGTAGGCTCACCTATCGCCGATGCATTGATGCTCCCGCAAAATCCTGTCCGAGTCTGCTTTAGACAGGCTGGATCAGGGAGCATCGATGCATTTTCCAGAGGGCCTGCGAGCCCTGTTGCTGATTCTTTGCGGTACTGTCCTGGGCCCCGCACATGCCGGCTCGTTGACCGGGCCCCCGCCCGATTGGGTGCAAGCTCTCCCAAGTGTTACGCCTTTGCCCCTTACTCCGGATGCGGAGGGCGCGCAGTTTCTGCTGGTGGATCGCCAGACGCGGGTCGTCGCCGCCGGCGTGACCACCTATCGGCACTATGTGCAGCGGGTGCAGAACGAGAGTCAACTGGCCGAGTCCTCCGAGATCAGCATTGATTTCGACCCAAGCTACCAGCGCCTGACGCTCCATCGTGTGCGCGTCAGGCGGGGCGCGCAGGAGCTTGACAAGCTCAAGCCTTCTTCGATCCAGCTGCTGCAGCGTGAGCGCGAGCTCGAGGCGCGAGTCCTCGACGGTCGTCGGACGGCTCACCTGATCCTGGACGATGTTCGCGTGGGCGACGTCATCGACTACGAGTACACCATCGATGGCGGCAATCCTGCCCTTGCCAGGATGCGCTACGGCCGCTGCGATCTTCAGTACTCGGTGCCGGTCGAACATGTGCGGTGCCGGCTGCTTTGGCCCGATGGTCGCGATTTGCAGACGCGCCAAGCCAACGGCGCCGCCGTAGGCCAGGAGACGCACAGGTCCAGTGGCCGTGAGTTCGTCTGGGAGCGGCGTCATCAGCCCGCGCTCAAGATCGAGGGCGACGCTCCCGCGTGGTTCGACCCCTATCCCTACGTCGAATGGGGAGATGCCCAGCAATGGCAGGACGTGGCAGCCTGGGCGCGGTCGCTGTACAAGCTGCCGGCCCAGCTTGGGCCCGAACTTGCGCGCGAACGCGACGCCATCCTCAAGATGGCGGCCAGTCCCGAAGAGCGCGTCGCCGCTGCGCTGCGCGTGGTCCAGGGGCAGGTGCGCTACCTCGGCATCGAGATCGGTGCCGGCTCCTATGCGCCGCGCGACCCCGAACAAGTGTTCCGCCGCCGGTTCGGCGACTGCAAGGACAAGGCGCTGCTGCTGAGTGCGCTGCTGCGCAGCATGGACATCGAGGCGGCGCCAGCACTCGTTAACACGCGCTCCCAGCAGGTGTTGGCCGAGGTGCTTCCTTCAGCGGTTCAGTTCGACCACGTCATCGTCAAGGTTCGCCTCGGTGAGCGCAGTTACTGGCTGGATCCGACTCGAGCCACGCAATACGGTCGCCTTGACCTGATCAGTCAGCCCGACTTCCGTCAGGCGCTCGTCGTGGACGCGCAGTCCCGGGGTCTTGAGGCCATGCCGCGCCCGGCCGCCGAACTCAGCAAGCGGCGCATGGCCGTCACCATCGATGCCTCCGGCGCCCGCGATCAGCCGGCCGCCATGACGGTGCATTCGATCTTTACCGGCCGCGTGGCTGACGGCTTCCGCGCAGACATCGCCCGGCAGGGCCACGAGGAACTGCAGAAGCTCTATCTGAACTTCTACGCCGGCTACTACCCCGGGGTGACGGTGGCCCAGCCCTTCGAGGTGACGGACGATCGGTCAGGCAACGAGATTTCTCTGATCGAGCACTACAGCATTCCGGGCCTATGGCATCGACCCAAGGACGACAGGCGACTGCAGGCTTCCATCTTCTCCGGAGAGTTGCGCGAATTTCTCAAGGCCTCTGGTTCACCGCGCCGGCAATCTCCCTACCAACTTGCCTTTCCCGTGGACGTGGAAGTGACGAGCGAGATGCGCCTGCCGCGAAAGTGGGGCGCCAGGGACGTTGATGCGCGCATTGCCGGTCCCGGCTTCGAATACAAGGGCACGGTGCGCTGGCCAGAAGCGGACCGAGTTGTCGTCACCGAGGCCTACAAGACGCTCGACGACGAGGTGTCCGCACGGGAGACGCCCGAATACAACGACAAGATCAACCGCGCCCGCGATTCATTGGGCTACACGCTTTACGACCTTGGCCCTGGTGTAGCCGCGTCAGCTCGCACGGGCGGCGTCAACTGGCCCGTGCTGTTGGTCGCGCTGGGCTTGGTCGCCGTGTTGACGCGTACCGCCTGGCGGCTGTATCGCTGGGACCCGGTGCCGTCGCAGCTTGCCGATCCCAATGGTCTGCGTGGACTCGGCGGCTGGCTGGTGCTGCTGGGTCTGGGTCTGATCCTGCGCACGCTAACGCAGGCTCGGGCGGGTGTCATGAACATATCCGCCTACTCATTGGATAACTGGAGTGCGCTGACCACTCCAGGTGGTGACCGCTATGACGCGTGGTGGGCACCCGCGCTGCTGCTCGAGTTGATGGCCACGTGCTTCATCGTCGCGGGCGGCCTTTTGCTGCTCACCTTGTTCTTTCGCCGACGCAGCAGTTTTCCCCGCCTGACGATGGGCTATCTTTGGATTTCCACCGCCTTGCTGTTCGCCGATGCTTTGCTCCTGAAGCTTTTGCCTTTGCAATCCGCGCATTCGGGCGTAGATCCCGGCAGCGTCGGCTCGCTGATCGGCGTGGTGCTCTGGACGGCCTATCTGATTCGGTCCCGGCGCGTGGCCAATACCTTCGTGGAGCGTCTTCCCGTGGCTTTGAGCAAGCGCGGCGCACCGGCGCACGCGGGAGCGACGAGCGAAGCCACGGGCTCGTGAAATGTCATGCTATAGTCGCGCCTCTTCGGAATTGACCGAAGCACCTGCCCAGGTGGCGGAATTGGTAGACGCACTAGTTTCAGGTACTAGCGGGTAACTCCGTGGAGGTTCGAGTCCTCTCCTGGGCACCAAATGAGAAGGGCCAGCGCGCAAGTGCTGGCCCTTTGCTTTTGCGCCGACTCGGCTAGCATGGTCTGCACATTTGAAGGAGCCGCCATGAACCTGCCTCGACTTGCTTTCGCGCTGGTCATTGCCTTTACGGCGCTTCAGGCCGGCGCGACTCCGGCCGACAAGCCGGTCTACGATCCCGCCCTTGCCGCGGCGACCGGTGCCGATGCGCATGGCATGCGCGCCTATGTGCTTGTGATCCTCAAGACCGGACCCAACAAGATTCCCGCAGGCCCCGAGCGCGACGAGATGTTCAAAGGTCACATGGCCAATATCGGCCGCCTCGTCGATGCCGGCAAGCTCGCCGTGGCCGGGCCCTTCGTGGCGCAGAAGGGCGTGCCTTCGGATGGCTGGCGCGGCCTCTTCATCTTTGCGGTGTCGACCGTGGAAGAAGCGCAGCAGCTCGTCGCCACCGACCCGGTGATCCAGAAGGGCGAGATGGTGGCTGAGTACCACCCGCTCTATTCGTCCGCCGCGCTGATGTTGGTGAAAGAGGGCCACGGTAAGGTAGCCAAGGATTCGTTCTAGCTTCCTGAAGCCAGGCGCGCCACGATGTTCTCGTAGCGCTCGAGATGCCCGGGCGGCAGGCGGCCAATGAAGACGCTGATGGTCGGCCAGTCGCTCGCCCAGCCGATGGCGCCGCCATGGTCCACGGGCCACATTGGCCAATGCTCATGGCGACTGGGATGAATGCAGGCCGAGTCGCGCAGCACCACGCCGTCGTTGATCACGCTCTTGTCAATGCCTCCGAGCTTGCGTGTCAGCCAGAACAGCGGCGAGCCGGCCTTGTCGGAGCGGCCGTCGCAGGCGATGTCCACGTAGCGCACGCCGTCCACATCGTCATCGAGCGGCGTCTCGCGCAGGGCTAGGTCGGGCAATGCGCCGCGGTCCACGCGCGCGGCCGCGATCAGCGCACCGGGAATGCCGGTGCCGAACAGCGCCGAGGGATGCAAGAGTTCACTCGCCACAGGGGAACCCAGATGCGGCGTGCCGATGCACACGAGCGAACTGATGCGCCGGCGCAGGTCGGCGTCGCGCACTAGCACGCGCCGCGCGTCGAGGCCGCCCATGCTGTGGCCGATGACGTGCATCGTGGTGTTGCCTGGAAAGCGCACGCGCAGCTGGTCCGCGAGCTCGCGGCTGCGTGCCTCCACCGAGCCGTTGCCCGTCACGCCGGGTTCGAACACGTCGTGACCCAACTCGCGCAGTCGCCGAGCCACGCCCTTGAAATAGGGTGTTAGCACATAGCGAACGTCCTCGCTGCCATATCCGAGGTAGCCGTGGGTGAGGACGATGTTGAGGGGCATGTGGTTCCTGCTGACAGGGGGCGGATCATTCTTGCATCGATGGTCGCGTCGTCAATCTCAAGGTTTTGCGAAACGCGTCAACGCTTTAATGAAACTCTTTCAGAGTTTTCCCTTTGTTCATCGGCACTCCGGCGATTTTTTGGGTCAGAATGCGCTCCGCCCGAGATCGTCGGGCATTTCAATGAGATGAGACCTCTGAATGAACAAGACTGAACTGATCGAGCACCTGGCCGGCAAGCATGAACTGACCAAGGCCGAAGCTGGCCGCATCGTCGAGACCCTGCTGGATGCCGTGGTCACGACCGTCAAGAAGGGCGGCGTGGTGTCCATCCCCGGCTTCGGCTCCTTCAAGCAACACGCTCGTGCCGCACGCACCGGCGTGAACCCCAGCACCGGCGAGAAGATCAAGATCGCCGCTGCCAAGCTGCCGAAGTTCACTGCCGGCGCCGGCTTCAAGGCTGCCGTGGATCCCAAGGCTGCTGCCCGCAAGGCCGAGAAGGCTGCCAAGCCCACCAAGGCTGCCAAGCCCGCGGCCAAGGCCAAGAAGAAGTAATTCCGCGTTCGCACTGACCGTGCGATGCAGAAGAAGCGGCCGGGGCCCTCGCGGGTTCCGGCCGTTGTTCCTTGTGGCACAGTAGGCCGACGCCATGGCAAGAACCCCAAGAGCCCCCGGAGCCGCGCCCACCATCGTCGAGGTGGCTGAGAAGGCCGGTGTCTCGATCAAGACCGTCTCGCGGGTGCTCAACCAGGAACCCGGCGTCCACGAAAAGACCCGTGAAACGGTGCTGCAGGTGGTGGCCGAGCTCAAGTACAGACCCAAGCTTTCTGCTCGCAGCCTCGCCGGCGCGCGCAGCTTCCTGATCGGCTTGCTGTACTACGACCCTTCGGCCGTCTTCGTCGGTGGCGTGCAGCAGGGGGCCACGCTGCGCTGCCGCGAGGCGGGCTATCACCTCGTGGTCGAGTCCCTTCACAACGACGCGCCGGACCTGGAGCAGCAGATCGAGCGCATGGTGCTTGCTCTGCGGCCCGACGGCATGGTGCTCACGCCGCCGCTTTGCGACAACCCCAAGGTGCTCGCGGCGCTGCGCGCAACGTCCACGCCCTGCGTGCTGATCGCGCCGGGCTTCCACCCCGGCCAGGGCGGGGCGCTCGACCTGGTGCAGGCCGACCTGCCGACGGTGGGCATGGATGACCTGAGGGCCGCCGAAGAAGTGACGCAGTTGCTGATCGGGCTGGGCCACCGGCGCATCGCGCACATCAAAGGCGCGGCCGACCAGTCCGCTGCAGGGCAGCGCTACCAAGGTTTCCTCAATGCAATGGCCCAGCACCATCTGTCCGTCGATGCAGAGCTGGTCTACCAGGGTGCGTTCACCTACGCCAGCGGCGTGGCCGGCGCGGAGCAGCTGCTGACATGCTCGGTGCGGCCCACCGCCGTGTTCGCGGCCAACGACGACATGGCGCTGGGCGTGCTGGCGGTGGCGCAGCGCCTGGGCCTGAGCGTGCCGCGGGACCTGTCCATCGTCGGCTTTGACGACTCGCAGGCCGCGGGTCTCGTGTGGCCGCCGCTGACCACGGTGCGCCAGCCCATGGCCGGGATGGCACGCGCCGCCGTGGAGATGCTGATCTCGCCGACCGGCGGACCGGCGCCGCACCGCATCCTGCCGCACGAGTTGATCGTGCGGCACTCCACGACAGCGCCGCCGGCTTAGACCGCGACGAAGTGTTCCACGTTGGGCGGGCCGTCGAAGAAAGGCCCGACGATGGCACGCCAGGCCGTGAACAGGGGGCTGCCGCGGAAGCCCTCGGTGTGATCTTCGAGCGTGGCCCACTCGATCATCAGCACGTAGCGCTCGGGCGATTCGATGCCGTGCTGGACGCGCGCGCCGATGAAACCCTTGGAGGTGGACAGCACGGTGGCGATGCCGTGGCGGATGGCGTCCTCGAACTCGGCCTGGCGGCCCGCCTGGATGCGAATGTCGGCGATCTCGAGAATCATGATCCTGTTCCTATCGTTGCTGCCATTGGCCCAGGCCGTGCACCCAGCCGGCGGCCTCGTGATCCAGCCATTCTCGGGCGCTACGGCTGCCGCGCACTTCGGCATCGAGAAAGGCTGTGCTCAGCGTGACGATGGCTTGAACTTGCGCGCGTGCGGCGCCGTTGAAGTCTCCGCGACTTCTGTCGGCGCCACGGCCGGCGCCGCCGTACCCGGGGGCATCGCCGCCGCTGCCGCCCCCGCCGCGGCGTTGCCTGGCGCCTCCACCTCCACCATCGCGACTGCCATTGCCATGGGCACTGTGCGAGCTGCGCGCTTCCTGAGGCGTGGCGACCGCACTCGCCCCATCGTCGCCATCGAGCTGGCCGGCCGCGCCCGAGAGCAGGGCATGGTTGGCGTCGTCCAGCACGAGCATCTGCTTGTGGCCCGGCGGCAAGGTCGCAAAGCCCTGGAGGCGTTCGGCCGGCGAGGCGACGAGGCCGATGAGATCGTCATCGCGGCGCGAGCCGATCATGAGCATCGGCTGCTGGAGGTGGCCGCTGAGCTCCGCGCCCAGTGGCATCGGGCTCAGCAGCAGCAAGGCGCGCGCGGAATTCGAGGCCTCGGCGGCGCTCAGGCTGCCTATGTCATAACCGGCCATCACGACGGTGTCGAAGTCCACGCGCGACCACAGCGAGTCGCCCGAGGCACCGCGCCGTCGCGCTTCTGCCAGCACGAGGGCCACGCGCTCGTTGCGCCGGGGCTGCAGCTCCGGCGCTCGGTGGTTGCGGGCCAGGGCCTTGAAGTCGGCATTGCGGGCCAGCTCAGACTGCCAGGCTTCAGCGTCGAAGGCCAGGGGCTGCACCGAGAGCACGGCGTAGCCAGCGCGGGCCCAGGCCTCGCGCCAGCGAGAACCGGCCTGTGCGCTCTCGCCAAGCCCCGGCAGGTAGACGACCAGGGGTAGCCTCGTTCCCGATCCCGGGAAGGCGAGCGCGAGCGGCTGCACCTGGCCGGCCACCACCCATTGCTGGAGGGCGACGGTGAGGCTCTGGTCCTGCTCGGCGCGGTAGCCGCTCAAGGCCAGCTGGTCCGCACGTTCCTGCGCCTGCTGACGCGCGGCATGGTGAGGGTCGTCGTGGGCGCAGCCGGTGAGCAGTGCGACAAGGAGTGCTGGCAGGAGCGGCAAGGCGATGTGGCGGTTCATGCGCGCGATTGTGGAGGCGAGCCTTTTCTGTTCGGTTTCCAGCTGTACTGATCTACCATGCGCGCCCATGGACCTTGATGCACCCGAAACCGTCGAGCAGGCTTGGCAGTCTGCCGGGCGTTTGCGGCGTCTGAATGGCGCCGTGGCCGTCAGTGTGCTGCTGCTGGCCAGCTTCATGGCCATCTGCAAGGTCAAGGACGACAACATCGTCCAGGCGATGCAGGCTGCGCAGGCCGACAGAAGCGACGCCTGGGGCAACTACCAGGCGCGCGACGCACGCCTGGAGATCATGGAGGCCACGGTGCTGCAGCTCGAGGCGCAACGCATCGGCGCGTCGCCTGCCCAGGTGGCCAAGCTCGACGATCGGATCGCGCAAGAGAAGGCCGCGGCCGCCGAGCAAGGCCGCAAGAAGGCCGAGCTCAAGAAGCGGGCAGAGGCGGCCGACCAGCGTTACAACTCGCTCAACTACCGCGACGACCAGTTTGACCTGTGTGATGCCCTGCTCGTCCTGGCCATCGCCATGTTGGCGGTGACGGCGCTCACCGAGCTGTGGTGGATGTTCTGGGCCTCGATGCTGCCGTCGGTGTTCGGCGTCATCATGGGTGTGGCTGGACTCGTCGGGTCGACGGCCGTGCACCCGGATTGGCTCATCAAGCTTCTGGACTAGCCATGGCTCTTGCGCAGTATCTGGCCGCGCGCGGTGTCGCCCGCTTGACACTCGACCGCCCTGAGGTCTTCAACGCCTTCGACGAAGCTCTGATCGCCGAGCTGACCGAGGCATTCACCCGCCTGGGCACCGAGCCCGCTGTGCGCGTTGTCGTGCTCGACGGTGCGGGCAAGCATTTCTGCGCGGGGGCCGACGTGCAATGGATGCGTCGCGCGGCCCAGAGTCCGCTTGAATGGAATGAAGAGGACGCGGGTCGCTTCGCCGCGATGATGGCCGCAATTTCCGGCTGCCCCAAGCCCACGGTGGCGCTCGTGCACGGCCTCGCGCTTGGGGGAGGCGTGGGACTTATCGCGGCCTGCGATTTCGCCATCGCCACGCCCGAGGCGCAGTTCGCGGTCAGCGAGGCGCGGCTGGGCCTGATCCCGGCCGTGATTGCGCCCTATCTTGTCAACGCCGTGGGCCTGCGACAGGCGCGCCGCCTGGGTCTCACCGGCGCGCGGATCGATGCGGACCAGGCATTGCGTATCGGCCTTGTTCACGAAGTGGCCGAAGACAGCGAGGCGGCGCTCTCACGCTGGCTCGACGAACTGCTCGCCTGCGGCCCCGTTGCCCAGGCTGAACTGAAGCGGCTGTTCGCTCAGCTGGCGGTCGGGCCCGTCACACCAGAGATGCGCACGCTGACAGCGCAGACCATTGCGCGCATGCGCCTCGGCGACGAGGCTCGCGAGGGATTTGCCGCCTTTCTCGGCAAGCGCGCCCCGAACTGGAAAAATCCGACATGAAGTACAGAATCGACGCCGATGCACGCATCGGCGTGGTGGGTGCCGGCATCATGGGCGCCGGCATCGCCCAGGTGGCCGCGCAGGCCGGACATGAGGTGCTGCTGCTCGATGCTCGGGAAGGCGCCGCAGCGGCGGCCGTGCAGGGCATCGCCAAGGCCCTTGGTGGTCTTGTGGCCAAGGGCCGCATGCAAGCCTCGCAGGCTCAGACCGTGGTTCAGCGCATCAGCGCGGTGGACTCGCTCGCGACCCTGGCCGGCTGTGCCCTGGTCATCGAAGTCATCGTCGAGAAGCTCGAACCCAAGCAAGTCCTGCTGCGCGAGCTCGACGATCTGCTGGCCGAAGGCGCGCTCATTGCCTCCAACACCTCGAGCATCAGCGTCACGGCCCTGGCCAATGGCATGAAGAACCCGCAACGCCTGGCCGGCATGCATTTCTTCAACCCGGTCCCGATGATGAAGCTTGTGGAGGTGGTCTCGGGTGCGGAAACCGATCCCGACGCCGCAGCCGCCATCGAGGCGCTGGCGCGGCGCTGGGGCAAGACGCCCGTGCATGCGCGCTCAACGCCGGGCTTCATCGTCAACCGCATCGCGCGGCCCTACTACGCGGAGACGCTGGCACTCCTGCTCGAGCAGGCCTGCACGCCGGACCAGGCCGACCGGGCGCTGCGCGGTGCGGGTTTCCGCATGGGGCCTTGCGAGCTGATGGACCTGATCGGCCACGACACCAACTTCTTGGTCACGCAATCGGTCTTCGAGGCCAACTTCGGCGACAAGCGCTACATGCCCTCGATGGTGCAGCGCGCGCTGGTGGACGGCGGGCGACTGGGGCGCAAGGTGGGCCGCGGTTTCTACGAGAGCGCGCCGCCCGCGGCCGCAAGAGTGGTGAAGCCGGAGCTTGCCCTGCCCGAGGTCGTGCTGATGGGCCGCGGACCGCTGGTCGAGCGGCTCAGCGAATGGCTCGCGCATCGCGGCGTCGCGCATGTGCATGGCGAGTCGGCCGACTGGTCGGGCCTGCGCGTGGGCGGCCTTGAGGTACACCTGAGCACCGGTCGGCCGGCGGCCCGACTCGCACACGAGCGCAGCCATGCGGAGCTTGCCGTGATGGACTGGCCCATCGCACCCGATCGCGCTGACGGCCTGGCGCTGGCCTACGCGCCGCGGGTGACGGTGGAGCACAAGATGCAGGTCGAGGCGCTGTGGCGCACGCTCGGATGGGAACCGCTGTGCCTGCGCGACGCGCCGGGCCTGGTTGTGGCGCGCACGCTCGCCATGCTCGTCAACGAGGGCGCCGATGCGGTTTGGCAAGGCGTGTGCGACGAGGCGGCTGCGGACACGGCCATGAAGCTCGGCGTCAACTACCCGGCCGGACCCTTCGAGTGGCTCGCGGCCATCGGCGCGCCGGCCGTGGTCGAGATGCTGGACGCGCTCTTCGATGCCACGCGCAACGAGAGGTATCGCGTCAGCCCGCTATTGCGCCACCGCGTCTGGGGTTAGAGAAGCATTCGCAGATGGGCCTGCACGTTTAGCAGCGGGCCGAGTCCCAGCTCGATCAGCTGTTCAAGGCTCAGTCGGGCGTTCTGCACGACGAGATTGATGGCGGCCACGGTCTCGCCGCGGTAGTTCTTCAGCGGTACCGCAATGGAGCGAAGGCCGTTCTCGAGTTCCTGGTCGATCAGGGCGTAGCCACGCTCACGCACGAGCTCGATCTCACGGCGCAGGCGCGCAGGGTCGACGATAGTGTGCATGGTCTCGGCCTTGAACACGCGTGCGGCCAGCCAGTCGTCAAGGTCGCCCGGATGAAGGGCGGCCAGCAGCACCCGGCCGATGCCTGTGCAGTGAGCCGGAACACGGATGCCCGGCTGCAGCGCAGAGGACAGCGTGCGCCCGGCATTGGAGGCGGCGATGCAGATCGCATGCTCGCCGTCGAGCACGCCTGCCGCGCTGGCCTCTTTGACCGACTGAGCGAGCTTGAAGAGCTCCGGCTCGATGATCCGGGGCAGGCGGGCCGAGTTCATGTAGCTCTGCCCCAGGCGAAGCACCTTGGGTGTGAGCGAGAACATCTTGCGGTCCTGGGTCACGAAGCCCAGGTGCGAGAGCGTCAGGAGGTAGCGACGAGCGGCCGCCCGAGTCAGCCCCGTATGCGTGGCGACTTCGGAGATCGTCAGACGTGGACGCTCCTGATCAAAGGCGGTGATGACGGAAAGACCTTTTTCGAGCCCGGCCACCAGATCGCGCTTGAGCGGTCCTGCACCCGAAGCATCGATGTCCTGCGGATCGAAGGCGTGGTCTGATTCGTCTGGGTCTGTGGCGAACGGCATCGAACTCTGGTCAACTTCCGCCCGGCAGATCCGGGCCTCCCTTGTTACGAGTTGACTATAGGAGCCATTCGGACCGGTGAGGGCGCTACCAAAAACCGCGGGACTGCTATTCGCACAAGCTTGGTGCCGTCGTGCGCATAACGTCACATTCCGTTTGACTTTCGCATCAGACCCGCTCGAGCAACAGCGCAATTCCCTGTCCGACGCCGACGCACATCGTGCAAAGCGCGTAGCGCCCGCCCAGCGTGTGTAACTGGTTGATTGCAGTTGTGACGAGCCGGGCTCCGCTGGCGCCCAGGGGGTGGCCCAGGGCGATGGCGCCGCCCCAGCGGTTCACGCGCGGATCATCGTCGGGCAGGCCGAGCATGCGCAGCACGGCCAGGCCCTGAGCGGCGAAGGCTTCGTTGAGCTCGATGACGTCGAGCTGGTCCAGCGCGATCCCGGTCTGCGCAAGCAGCTTTAGCGTCGCCGGCGCCGGGCCGATGCCCATGACGCGCGGCGCCACGCCGGCCGTGGCCATGCCGAGCACGCGGGCGCGCGGCACAAGGCCGTGCCGGGCCGTGGCCCGCTCGCCGGCCACCAGCAGCGCGCAGGCGCCGTCGTTCACGCCCGACGCATTGCCCGCTGTGACGCTGCCTTCGGGGCGCACCACGCCCTTGAGCCTGGCCAGCGCCTCCAGGCTGGTGGCGCGAGGGTGTTCGTCTTGCGAGACGATGAAGGGCTCGCCCTTCTTCTGGGGGATCGTGACTGGCACGATCTCGCGCGCCAGATGCCCGGCGGCCTGTGCCGCCAAGGCCTTGACCTGGCTGGCCAGTGCCATGCGGTCCTGGGCCTCGCGTTCGATGCCGTAGTCGGCGGCCACGCGCTCGGCGGTCTCCGGCATGGAGTCGATGCCGTGCTGCTTCTTCATCAGCTCGTTGACGAAGCGCCAGCCGATCGTGGTGTCGTAGAGGGCCGGGCTGCGGGCGAAGGCGGACTCCGCCTTGGGCATGACGAAGGGTGCGCGACTCATGCTTTCCACGCCGCCGGCCAGCACGAGTTGCTGTTCGCCGGACCGGATTGCTCGCGCGGCCGTTCCCACGGCGTCGAGGCCCGAGCCGCAGAGGCGGTTCAGCGTGACCCCGGGCACGCTCTCTGGCAGGCCGGCCAGCAAGGCGGCCATGCGGGCTACGTTGCGGTTGTCTTCGCCGGCCTGGTTAGCGCACCCGAGATAGACCTCGTCCACGGCGGCTGCGTCGAGTTGCGGGTGGCGGGCCATCAGCGCGCGCAGGGGGAGCGCGGCGAGGTCGTCGGCGCGCACACCAGAAAGCGCGCCGCCGTAGCGGCCGAAGGGGGTGCGCACCGCGTCGCAGATGAAAACCTCGGTGGGGCGCTCGGGGCTCATGTCTTTGTCTCCGTGAATCTATGGCTGTCCCGGATCATCGCAAACCGGGCGGAGCGCGGCAGGCGAGCTTTCTTTGCTGCGGAGTGTTGCTAAACCGATGCGCACGCGAACAAAGATGTGAGAATTTGCACTCGAATCCCTTCCGATCCCGGTAGCTTGCTTCCGGGAGGCCTCAGAGTCTCGACTTTGAGAGTGCCGAGAAATATGGCGATGACGGAGGAGGGCTCCCGAATGCGGAGCGAGTGGCGTCCATGAAGGAAAAAAACAGCGATCCGCTGATCGATGTGAACCAGTTGAAGGTGGGGATGTTCATCCACCTTGATCTGGGGTGGATGTCGCATCCGTTCCCCTTGTCCAGTTTCAAGCTGAGTTCCGAAGACCAGCTCGTGGTGCTGCGACGCCTGGGCCTGACCCAGGTGCGCTGGAGCCCTGGCAAGAGCGACCTCAAGCTGGAAGGGGAGGCTCTGGCTCCCGCGGCTCCGAGGGAGGCTCAGACCGCCGAGATGAGTCCCGAGGACTTGGCCCGCGAAGCCCGTCGCCTGGCCTTGCAGGCGCAGCGCGATGCGCTCGCCCTGTGCGAGAAGCAGTATGGCGAGGCCGGTAAGGCCTTCAACATGGTGATGGAGCTGGTACCCAAGCAGCCGGTGATGGCCCGCGAGCAGAGCGAGGCACTCACGGCCGCCCTGCTGGACAAGATGTTGATCGAGGGCGATCTCAACATCCGGCTGCTCAGCGAGGGGGCGGGCGACCGCGTCACCGCGCATGCGCTCAACGTCTCGATCATCTCGCTGCTGCTGGGCCGCGCCTTCGGCATGTCGCGCGACGAGATGATGGACCTCGGCGTAGGGGCCTTGATGCACGATGTGGGCAAGAGCGAGCTGCCGGCCCGGCTGCGTCATCGCGACGACAGCTTCACCGCCGTCGAAACCCAGACCTACCAGAGCCACGTCGCCAAGGGTGTGGCCATCGCTCAGAGCATGGCCATGTCGCCGGGCCCCCTGCTGGTGATCGCCCAACATCACGAGAACGCCGACGGCTCGGGCTTCCCGCAGAAGCTCAATATGGACCGCATGAGTGCAGCGGCGCGCATTGTGGCCTTGGTCAATCGCTTCGATGGCCTGTGCAATCCGGTCCAGATCTCTCGTTCGCTGACACCGCACGAGGCGCTCTCGCTGATGTTCGCGCAGGGCCGCAATCGCTTCGATTCGACCATGCTCAACGCCTTCATCCGCATGATGGGCGTGTATCCGCCGGGCTCGATCGTGCAGCTCACCGACGACCGCTACGCCATCGTCGACGCCGTCAATTCCAGCCGCCCGCTCAAGCCCAAGGTGCTGGTGCACGACGCCAAGGTGCCGCGTGAAGAGGCCTTGATCCTCAATCTGGAGGAGCAGCCCGACCTTGGCATCCGTCGCAGCCTCAAGGCCCAACAGCTGCCGCGTGCCGCGCTGGACTACCTGAGCCCGCGCGCCCGTGTGGCTTACTTCTTCGAATCGGCCGGCCCGATCACGGTTAGCGGGGAGCTCGCCGCGTGAGCAAGGTGCGGCTCGTCGCATTCAAGCCGCCGGGGATCAGGCGCCCGGAAATCGACGCCCAGGCTGCGCTGATCGCGGCCTTGCCGTACGCCTGCTGGCTGGTTGATGCTGCCACCCACGAACTGCTGGCCGTGAACCCGGCGTCGGAGCAGTTGCTGGGCATGGGCCCGGCCCAACTGCTCGGTCGCACGGTGGATTCCCTGGTCAGCACGCCCGAGGACGCGCTGTTCTGGATGGAGGCCGGCACGCTCGCCGACAAGGTCGGCGCCATGCTCGAATCCGACACGATGATCCGACATGCCGAGGGCCACATGCTCTGGGTCACACGGCGTGTCTCCTTCGTTCCGCTCGAGGGCTCCGAGGGATTTTGGGCGCTGAGCTTTCGCGACCAGACCCAGCAGCGCCGCCAGGAGGAGGAGCGCGAGGCCCTGGTCTCCGAGCTGCGCGCCACGCTCGAATCCACGGCCGACGCGATCCTCGTGACCGATCTGGCCGGCCGCATGCGCAGCTTCAACAAGCGCTTCGCCGCGCTCTGGGACCTGCCCGAAGACCTGCTGGCCGACAAGAACGACGAGGCCGTCCAGGTCTGGATGCGCCGCTCCGTGGCCGATGGCGCAGCCTACGCGGCCCGCCTTGCGGCTATCCAGGAGGCGCCGCTACTCCAGAGCAGCGACCAACTGCACCTGCTCAACGGTCGCGTGATCGAGCGCGTCTCCCTTCCTCAGTTCAGCCGCGGCCGTCCGGTGGGCCGCGTGTACTCCTTCCGCGATCTCTCTGAGAAGGTCGCTGCCACCCAGCGCATCGAGGAGCTTTCGCACTCCGACATGCTCACCGGCCTGCCCAACCGCCGCGCGCTGGCCGAGCGCATCGACTATGCGCAGGCCATGGCGCGCCGCGATGGCAGCGCGTTCGCACTGCTCAACGTCGACCTGGACCGTTTCAAGCAGATCAACGATACCCTGGGCCAGAACTATGGCGACCGCGTTCTGCGCGAAGCTGCTGAGCGCCTGCGCGGCGCTTTGCGCGAGGTCGACACTGTGGCCCGCCTCTCGGGCGACAGCTTTGGTCTCCTGATCCATCAGGCCGATGCGCGCATGGCCGAGCAGGCGGCACAGCGCGTGCAGGAGGCGATGAACCAGCCCTACGGCTTTGACACGCTGAGCTTCACCGTCACGTGCTCGACTGGCATTGCCCTGTTCCCCAGCGACGGCGCCGGTGCCGACGAACTCATGGCCAGCGCGGAGCGCGCCATGCACTGGGTCAAGGAGAGCGGCCGGGGCGCCTTCCGCTTCCATGCGCCGCGCAAGGACGTGGACCTGCTCTCGCGGATGCGCCTGGACCACGCCATGCGCGCGGCCCTGACCGAGAACCGCTTCCGCCTGCACTACCAGCCGCAAGTGGACGTCAACACCGGCCGCGTGATCGGCGCTGAGGCCCTGATCCGTTGGCGCGACCCACTGCGCGGCGAGATCTCGCCGGTCGAATTCATCCCTGTGGCCGAGGAGAGCGGCTTCGTCGTCGCCATCGGCGAATGGGTGCTGCGCGAGGCCGTCGAGCAGGCGGCCGAATGGATGCGCCAGGGCCGCCCCATGCAGGTGGCTGTCAACGTCTCTGCCCTACAGTTCCAGCAGGCCCAGTTCGTCGAGACCGTGGCCGAGGCGCTGCGCGCCAGCGGCCTGCCGCCTTCGATGCTGGAGCTCGAACTCACCGAGTCCGTGCTGCTGCGCGACGCCGATGAAGCCCTGAACCGCATGGAGGCGCTCGCGGCCCTGGGCGTGTGCATGTCGATCGATGACTTCGGCACCGGCTATTCGAGCCTGGGCTACCTCAAGCGCTTCCCCATCCAGCGCCTCAAGATCGACCGCAGCTTCATCAAGGGTCTGCCCGGCGACGCGAGCGATGCCGGCATCGTCAACGCCATCATCCAGATGGGCCGCGCCCTGCGCCTGCAGGTCATCGCCGAGGGCGTGGAAACCGAGGCCCAGCGTGAATGCTTGGCCCGCCTGGGCTGCAACGAATACCAGGGCTGGCTGTACGCGCCGGCGCTGGAGCCCCGGGCGTTCGAAGAGCGAGTTTGGCGCCGCCGCTAGATCTGCTAGCGACCGCTAGCTTTCCCGTAGAAGCGAGTCGGGGGCACGGCCTCACAATTCGCCATGCTCTACAAGTTCCGCTCCAAGGCCGGTGGCGACGTCATCATGATGGGGCCCAATGGCGACCAGATGCTGCGCCTGCTGGGCCGGGATCCGACGCCGCAGGGCATCATCACCAAGCTTGACATGGCTGCGGCCGTGGCTGCGCTTGAAAAGGCCGTGAGCGACGACGAGGCCGCCTTCGCCGCAGCGGTGGCCGAGGCTGCAAAGACCGGCGAGCCTGCGCCGCGGCGCAGCGGCATCCAGTTGCGTCAACGCGCCTGGCCCTTGGTGGAACTGATGCGCCACGCCTTGCGCGAAGACGAGGACGTGATCTGGGGAGTTTGATGGACAGCACGCGCATTTTTGCCATTCGCCATGGTGAAACGGCCTGGAACCGCGATACCCGTATCCAGGGCCAGCTCGATATCGGCCTGAACGAACGCGGCCTGGCGCAGGCGCAGGCCACGGCGCAGGCGCTCAAGGACGAAACCCTGGCCGCCGTCTACAGCAGCGACCTGGCGCGGGCGCGCAGCACGGCGCATGCGCTGGCAGCGGCCGTTGGCGCCCCGTTGATCCTGGACAGGGCGCTGCGCGAGCGCTCCTTCGGCCATTTCGAGGGCCACACCTGGGCCGAGATCGAAGCCAACTGGCCCGAGGACAGCCGGCGCTGGCGCAAGCGCGACCTGGACTTCACGCCCGATGGCGGCGAGTCGCTGCCCGTGTTCTACGAGCGCTGCGTCGGCGCCGCGCTGCGCCTTGCCGCCGCTCATCCAGGCCAGGCCATCGCCATCGTGGCGCATGGCGGCGTGATGGACTGCCTGTACCGTGCCGGCACGCGCCAGTCGCTGCAGGCTGCGCGAGGCTGGCAGCTCGGCAACGCCACGATCAACCGCCTGCTTTACACGGGTGAAGGCCTGTCGGTCACGGGCTGGAACGACGACACGCACCTCTCCCACCTGACGCTTGACGAAGCCAGCACATGAGCACAAGTTCCGCCCAAACGATCGTCCTCGTGACCCCGGTGTTCTTTGCCATGATCGCCGTGGAAGCCTACGTCGGCTGGCGCCGAAACCGCAACACCTACCGCCTGCCCGACGCCATGGCCAGCATCGGCCTTGGCATGCTGAGCCAGCTGACAGGCTTGCTGACCGGCGTGCTGGGCATTACCTTGTACATGCTCGTCTACGACCATCTGGCGCCCTGGCATCTGAACCCCCGGTCGCCCTGGGTGTGGATCGGCGCGCTGATCGCCTACGACTTCTTCTACTACTGGCTGCACCGCATGGGCCACGAGGTGGCCATCCTCTGGGCCGCACACGTGATTCACCACCAGAGCGAGGAATACAACCTCAGCACGGCATTGCGCCAGACCAGTTCCGGCTTTCTCCTCGGCTGGGCCTTCTACCTGCCCATGGCCCTGGCCGGTGTGCCGCCGCTGGTGTTCGTGGTGGCCGGCCTGATCGACCTGCTTTACCAGTACTGGGTCCACACCCAGCAGATTGGCAAGCTCGGCTGGTTCGACTACTGGTTCTGCTCGCCGAGCAACCACCGCGTGCACCACGCGGTGAACGAGGTCTACCTGGACAAGAACTACGGCGGCATTCTGATCATCTTCGACCGCATCTTCGGCACCTTCCAGGAGGAGCTGGACGAGGAGCCCTGCGTCTATGGCACGCGCGACGCGCTGCTGAGCTTCAATCCCATTGTGGCGAACTGGCAGGTCTACGGCCGGCTGTTCCGAAAGACCTGGCGCGCGCGCGGCCTCGACCGCCTGCGCGTGTGGGTCAAGTCCGCGCATTGGCAGCCGGCCTCGTGGGGGGCACTGCCGCAAGCGCATTACGATCCCTTTGCCAAGAAGCTCTACCGTCCTGCCGTGCCCGCCGGGCGTGTCAAGCTGGCGGTGGCGCTCTTTGTGCTGCTGCTTGGCGCCACCACCTGGCTTCTCTGGAACGCGAATGTGCTGAGCTTGTGGGAGCAGGTCGCCGGCCTTGCCGTGGTGGCCGCGGGGCTGTCGCTGGTCGGCTGGCTGTGCGAGGCCGGCAGCGAAAAGGGCGAGGCGACGGCGCCGGTCGTGGTCGGCGCGTAGTCTTCGAGGTTCGCTCGAACCCGGCCGAGGTACAACCCAAGGGCCTTGGCATGCATCCAAACCCTGCCGCGCAAGCCATCCTGATCACGATGCCGCACAGCCACTACGCGGAGAAGGCGCGCTGGGCGCTGGACCGGCTTGCGCTGCCGTATCGCGAGGAGCCGCATGTTCCCCTGCTGCACCGATTTGCCACGGTTCGCCGAGGAGGCCGCAGCGTACCGGTGCTGGTGCACGGGGCCCATCGCCTGACGGACTCGAGCGACATCCTGGCCTATGCCGACTTTCTCCACGGAGGCGGCGAGCTGTATCCGGGCAATGCTGAGTTGAAACGCGAGGTTCAGGCGCTCGAGGAGCGCTTCGACATGGAACTCGGGCCCCACGCACGGCGCTGGGCCTATGCGCAGCTGCTGCCGCAGCGTCGCCCGCTGCGCCGAGTGATGTCGCGCGGCGTTCCGCGGCTGGAGGCGATTCTGATGCCCATGATCCTGCCCGGCGTGGCGCGCCTGATACGCTCGGCGCTCAGGATCACGCCGCAGAGTGCCCAGAGTTCGCTCGAACGTGTGCGCGGCCTCTTCGCGGAGGTCGATGAACGACTGCGCGATGGGCGAGCCTTCCTGATCGGAGAGCGGTTCACCGCCGCAGATCTGAGCTTCGCCGCCCTTGCCGGGCCGGTTCTGTTTCCGGAGGGCGGTGGCGCCGCCTATTTCACGCTCGATGAAGCCCCTCAGAGCATGCGCGAGGAGGTGCTGCGATTGCGCGATACCGAGGCCGGACGCTTCGCGCTGCGCCTGTTCTCGCAGGAACGCCGGAAGGTGCTAGGCGACAGCGCCTGACTTGTGCGCGGCCTCGGCGCGCAGCTTGTCCTTCTTGCTCACGCGCCGGCCCTTGATGCCGCCCACGGCCTGCGCCTGGCTGGCCAGTACTTTGGCTTCGAAGCCGGGGATCTGCTCGCGCGGCACGCGCCGGCCTTGGCGCTTCTCGATCAGGCGGAAATGCGCTTCCGCATCGGCCGGGATGAAGCTCACGGCCACGCCGCTTTCCCCCGCGCGGCCGGTGCGGCCGATGCGGTGGGTGTAGTCGGCCGCCGCGCGTGGCAGGTCGTAGTTGAGGACGGCCGGCAACTCCGGAATGTCCAGGCCGCGGGCCGCCACGTCGGTGGCCACCAGCACCTGTACGTCGCCCGTGCGCAGCGCCGCCAGCACTTTGCTGCGCGCCCCCTGGCTCAGCTCACCGTGCAGGGCGGCCGCCCGGACGCCTTGGGCCCAGAGTTTGTCGGACACATGCTCGGCCGCATACCGGCTCGCCACGAAGACCAGCAGGCGGGCCCAGCCTTCGGTCTTGAGCAGGTGGCGCAGCAGCGGCGTGCGCTGGGCCTGATCCACGTGGATGGCACGTTGCCGGATGGCATCGCTGCGCGCCGGCTCGGGGGCGATCTCGATGCGTTCGGGTTCGCGCAGCAGGCCTTCGGCCAGCGACTTCACCGGCGCGGGGAAGGTGGCCGAGAAGAATAGATTCTGTCTTTGACTCGGCAGCAGGGCGAGGATGCGGTTCAATTCGTCCGCAAAGCCCAGGTCCAGCAGCCGGTCGGCCTCGTCGAGCACCAGCGATTGCACGCCCGACAGCCGCAGTGCGTTGTGCTCGATCAGGTCCAGCAGCCGCCCCGGCGTGGCGACGATCAGGTCGCAGCCGCCGCGCAGGCCCATCAGCTGCGGGTTGATCGATACCCCGCCGAAGGCCACGGCGATCTTGAGCCGTTGCGGCAGGGTCCGTGCCAGATCGCGCAGCACCTCGCCAGTCTGGGCCGCCAGCTCGCGCGTCGGTGCCAGCACGATGGCGCGCAATTGGCGCTGCCCTTCGGCCTCGGTCACCCGTTGGATCAACGGTAGCGCAAAGGCTGCCGTCTTGCCCGAGCCGGTCTGCGCCAGGCCCAGCACGTCGCGGCCGCGCAGAATGGCGGGAATGGCCGCGGCCTGGATGGCCGTGGGGGCGTGATAGCCCTGCTCGCGTACCGCGCGGACCAGGGCGGGCGCTAGGCCCAGGGTGTTGAAAGACATGGCGGCCCTATGCGTCGAACAGCCCGGCGGCCGTCTTTGACGGGGCGACACCCAGGTGGCGATAGGCCGCGAGAGTGGCCACGCGGCCGCGCGGCGTGCGCTGCAGGAATCCTTGCTGGATCAGGTAGGGCTCGATCACGTCCTCGATCGTGCCACTCTCTTCGCCGATGGCCGCCGCCACGTTGTCCAAGCCCACCGGCCCGCCGTCGAAGCGATGAACGATGGCCTCCAGCAGCTTGCGGTCCATCACGTCGAAGCCCTGCGGGTCGACGTCGAGCATCTTCAGGGCCGCCTCGGCGATCGGGCGGGTGATGCGGCCGTCGCCTTTCACGTCGGCGTAGTCGCGCACGCGCCGGAGCAGGCGGTTGGCGATCCGAGGCGTGCCGCGCGAACGGCGGGCGATTTCCAGGGCTCCCTGCGCATCAATGGGCGCGTTCATCAGGCCTGCCGACCGGGTGACGATGCGCGACAACTCCTCGGCCGTGTAGAACTCCAGCCGCGCCACGATGCCGAATCGGTCGCGCAGCGGGTTGGTCAGCATGCCCGCACGGGTGGTGGCGCCCACCAGCGTGAAGGGCTGCAGGTCCAGCTTGATCGAGCGCGCGGCCGGGCCCTCGCCGATCATGATGTCGATCTGGTAGTCCTCCAGCGCCGGGTAGAGGATCTCTTCGACCACTGGCGAGAGGCGGTGAATCTCGTCGATGAAGAGCACGTCGTTCTTCTCGAGATTCGTAAGGATGGCCGCCAGGTCTTTGGGCTTTTCAAGAACGGGCCCGGAGGTCTGGCGCAGGTTCACGCCGAGTTCGGCGGCAATGATGTGCGAGAGCGTGGTCTTGCCCAGGCCCGGCGGGCCGAAAAGCAGCACGTGGTCCAGGGCCTCGCTGCGCTTCCTGGCCGCGCCGATGAAGATCTCCAGCTGCTCGCGCGCCTTCATCTGGCCCACATACTCGTCGAGCAGCTTGGGACGCAGCGCGCGCTCCAGCGCCTCTTCGTTCGGCGACGAAGGGGCGGCGCTGACCACGCGTGGTGCCGGGGCGAAGTCGTCGGTCTGGATGCTCATGACAGTTTCTTGAGCGCGAGCTTGATGCCTTCGCTAACGCCGACGTCCTGCGGCAGGCTCTTGAGCGCGGCACCGGCTTCCTTCTCGCTGTAACCAAGGGCGACCAGGGCCTGGAGGATGTCGGCCTGCGCGTCGTTGGCCACGACCACGGGGGTGGAGAGATCGGCGCCCAGCTTGCCTTTGAGCTCAAGCAGCAGGCGCTCAGCAGTCTTCTTGCCGATGCCCGGCACTTTGACGAGGCGGGCCCCGTCCTGGCGGGACACCGCCTGGGCCAGCTCCTTCACGGACAGACCCGAGAGCAGCGCCAGCGCCATCTTCGGGCCCACGCCGGTGATCTTGATCAGCTGGCGGAAGGTATTGCGTTCCTCGGCAGTGAGAAAGCCGAAGAGCACATGCGCGTCCTCCCGGATCGACAGGTGGGTGAGCAGGCTCACCCGCTCGCCCAGCCCCGGCAGATTGAAGAAGGTGCTCATCGGCACATCGACTTCATAGCCGACGCCCTGTGCGTCGAGGAGGATTTGCGGTGGCGTTTTTTCCGCGAGGATGCCGGTCAGTCGTCCGATCATCGGCGGATTATCGACGGGCTCAGTTCCTTCCGAAGAGACCGAGTCGCTGGGCCTCCAGCGCCGCCTCGGCGCGGGAGCTGACGTTGAGCTTGCGATAGATCTGCTTGACGTAGTCTGCGATCGTGTGGCGCGAAAGCCCTAGCTGCACGCCGATCTCTGGCAGCGTGAAGCCCTTGGCCACGCGCAGCAGCACTTCGGTCTCGCGTTCGGTCAGCGAAACCTCGTGCAGCAGGGCCGCAGTGTTGGGGCGTCGCTGGGCCGCGAAATAGGCGATGACTTTGCGTGCGATCGAGGGTGATAGCGGCGGTTCGCCCTGGCTGATGCGTTGCAGCTGCTCCATCAGCAACTCGCGCGATTGTTCCTTGAGCAGGTAGCCGAAAGCGCCGGCCTGCAGGGCCGGGAAGAGGTGCTCGTCGTCGTCGTGGATGGTGACGATGACGGATTGCACCTCCGGCTGCTTCTCGCGCAGGGCGGTGACCACGTCCACGCCGGAGCCGTCGGGCAGACCCAGGTCCAGCAGAGCCAAGGTGAAGCGCTGGCTGTTCACCTGGAGCAGCGCGTCCTGCACGCGCGAGCATTCGGTGATTTGCGCATTGGCGAACACCTGCTTGACCAGCACCTTGAGCCAGGCGCGGATCTCGGGAATGTCTTCGAGCAGAAGGATATGGTTCATGAGGCCCTCTCGATTAATCTGTTCAAGTTAGCGCTTATTGATGCGCTTGCCAAGTCAACAAGTCCCTGGCGCATGCGCTCAGAGCGGAATCGTGAGGCGGATCACGGTTCCCCAGCCCGGACCGGATTCCACCAGGCACTGGCCATGCATCTGCTTGGCGCGCGACTTCATGCTGGACATGCCGTGGCCGCGGTCCAGGCGCGCATCGCTCTCACTTGAGATGCCTTGGCCGTTGTCCTGGATCACGATCAGAAAGTCGCTGCCCTGCACATTGCAGGCCACCGTACAGTGAGTGGCGCCGCTGTGCTTGATGATGTTGGAGACAGCCTCGCGCACGATGCGCGTTGTCTGCACATAGGCCCGCGCGGGCAGGGTGTGGATGATGTCCTCGGCCGGGCTTTTCCATTCGGCCATGATGTTGGCCTGGCCCAGGCGCGCCACGACCTCGGCGCGCCAGTCGCCCAGGGCATCCAGCAGCTGCACGGGCTTGCCGGTCAGGCCGCGAACGGAGAGGCGCATTTCCTCAAGCGCCTCCCGGGCCAGCGTGGAGATGCGATCCGATTCGCTGGTGTGGACGATGGTCAGCAGCTTGGCGCCGAGGTCGTCGTGCAGGTCGGCGGCAATGCGTTTTCGCTCGCGCTCGGTCACCTGCTCGACCTTGGCTTCGGCCATGGCCGCGTAGCTGCGCTCGACCTCGGCAACGCGTTCGTGCATTTGCTGCTCGGCCTCGACGTTGCGGGCCTCGGCGACGCGCCGCTGGTGGGTCACCGCCAGCAAGACCTGCACGCCCAGGCCCAGCATAAGCAGGGGCAGGCCCAGGTGCGCCCAGCCCGTGGCCGTGTTGGCGCCGATCAGGCCGGTCAGCACCGGCGACAGCAGCAGCAGCACCGCGGACGCAGGCAGCAGGCGACTCGGCTCCTCGGCCGGGGATTCAGTGCTGATCGTGACCCGGTGGCGTCCGCGCAGCCATTGCAGGCCCAGAACAGCCAGCAAGGCGGCCATCATCAGCAGTTCCCAGAGAATCGCCAGGGTCGGCGCCCAGCCGGCCGGGGCCAGCAGGACCGACAAGGGCGCGAGCAGGCATTGGGCGGCCAGTGCGAAGTCCAGGCTGGCGCGGTTGTAGTCCATGGCGCGCAGCAGGTAGCGCACGCCGAAGAAGGTCACGAGCGCGCGGGCGAGCAAGGCGCCCCAGTCCGGCATAGGGAAGGCGAGCGGCAGCCAGCACAGCATCATGGCGGCCAACAGGCGCACATGCTTCTCCCGCCGGTGCTGGAGCGAGAGCAGGCCCATCAGCGCGGCCATGAGCAGCAGCATGGCGGCCGCGCCGCCGATGGCGGCGTGTAGCAAATTGCCGGGAGGAAGGGACGACAGGTCCATGGCCCGGGATTGTGCAGGAGGCGACAATGCGGGCCTTGTCAACAATTCCACCGCTTCGTGATCCTCAAGCACGCCCTGACGCCTCCGGACAACAACCGCCTCGCGCACCTGTGCGGCAGCCTCGACGAGCACCTGCGTGAGATCGAGGCCGCCCTGGGTGTGAAGCTCTCGAACCGGCAGGAGCTGTTCCGCATCGAGGGCCCCAAGGCCGCGGCGGAGCGCTGCGTGAAGCTGCTCGACGCGCTTTATGAACGTTCACGCCGATCCTGGCCGCCCGAGGCCTTGCAGCTGGCGCTCGTGGAGGCGGCCAACGACATCGGCCTGGCTCCGCGCGCCAGGGCGATCAAGCCTGCCAGCACGGCTTCTGACGAGATCGTGCTGCGCACCCGCCGTGCCGACTTGGCCGGTCGCACGCCGCGCCAGCACGAATACTTGCGCAACATCCTCAACCACGACATCACCTTCGGCCTCGGCCCGGCCGGTACCGGCAAGACATTTCTGGCCGTGGCCTGCGCCGTGGACGCCCTTGAGCGAGCCGGCGTGCAGCGCATCATCCTCACCCGCCCCGCGGTGGAGGCCGGCGAGCGCCTGGGCTTTCTGCCCGGCGACCTGACGCAAAAGGTCGATCCCTACCTGCGGCCACTTTATGACGCACTCTACGACCTCATGGGATTCGATCGCGTGAACAAGGCTTTCGAGAAGGGCCAGTTGGAAGTGGCGCCGCTGGCCTTCATGCGTGGCCGCACGCTCAACCACGCCTTCGTCATCCTCGACGAGGCCCAGAACACCACGCCCGAACAGATGAAGATGTTCCTCACGCGCATCGGTTTCGGCAGCCGCTGCGTGGTGACCGGTGACACGAGCCAGATCGACCTGCCCAAGGGCGCGCTCAGCGGCCTGATCGATGCCGAGCGCGTGCTCGCCAAGGTCAAGGGCATTGCGATGACGCGCTTCACCAGCGTGGACGTGGTCCGTCATCCGCTTGTCGCCCGCATCGTGGATGCTTACGAAAAGCGAGCCAGGCAGGAGAGCCGTGCATGAAACCCGAATTGACGCTGTCATTGCAGTTTGCAGACCCGCGCCATCGCGAGCTGCTGCCGCGCCACAAGGTCGCCCGCTGGATCCGCGCTGCGCTCCAGGCGCCGGGCGAGATTACCGTGCGCATCGTCGATGCCGAGGAAGGCCAGCAGCTCAACAGCGAGTTCCGCGGCAAGGACTACGCCACCAACGTGCTGACCTTCGACTACGCGCAGGAGCCCGTGATCCTGGCCGATCTGGTGATCTGCGCCGAGATCGTCGAGGACGAAGCGAAGAAGGCGCGCATCGACATCGCCGCGCATTACGCCCACATGCTGGTCCACGGCACCTTGCACGCGCAAGGCTGGGACCACCTCGAGGACGACGAGGCCGAGGCCATGGAGGCGCGCGAGAGCGAGCTGATGCTAGGCCTCGGCTTCGACGATCCCTACAAGCGCGCCAAGGGCTGATTCCATGGCCAAGCGGCGCGCTCTGAACCTGGCCTTGCAAGGCGGCGGCGCGCACGGCGCCTTCACTTGGGGCGTGCTGGACGCGCTGCTGGAAGATGGGCAGACGGAGTTCGACGGCATCAGCGGCGCGAGCGCCGGCGCCATGAACGCCGTGGTGCTGGCGCAGGGGTTGATGGAAGGCGGCCGCGACGGTGCGCGTGCCGCGCTGGAGCGGTTCTGGCACGACGTGGCGGCCGCTGCGCCTAAGGGGCTGACCGTCGAGGAGGGTCGGGCAGTGGATGCTGCCCCCGTGGTCAAGCTCATGATGCAGTGGGCCCAGTACCTCACGCCGGCGCAGATGAATCCGCTGGGCCTGGACCCGCTGGGCGACGTGGTACGAAAGCAGATCGATTTCGAGAAGCTGCGCCGCGCCAGTCCGGTCAAGCTCTTCGTCGCCGCCACGCGGGTGAAAACCGGCAAGCTGCACATCTTCCGCAACGCGCACCTGAGCGCCGAAGCCCTGCTCGCGTCGGCCTGCCTGCCCACCATCCATGCGCCGGTGGTGATCGACGGCGAGGCTTACTGGGATGGCGGCTATGCCGGCAACCCGGCCGTCTTCCCGCTGTTCTACGAGTGTCATTCCCCCGACACCCTGCTGGTCCTGCTCAACCCGCTGGAGCGGTCCAAGATGCCGACGACGGCCGATGCGATTGCCGACCGCGTGGCCGAGGTGGGCTTCAGCGCCGCCTTCCTGCGCGAGATGCGCATGTTCGCCCTGCTGCAGTCGCAATTGCCCAAGCGCTGGCTGGGTTTCTCGCTGGGCATCATGGAGCGCCGCCTGCGCAAGGCGCGCTTCCACCTCATCGACGGCGGCCACGCCCTGCTTGGTTACGACCCTGATACGAAGCTCACCGCCGGCCTGCAGTTCTTCGAGCGGTTACGCGAACTGGGGCACAGACACGGCAAGGCCTGGCTGTCGGCTCATTCGGCTGCTGTGGGCAAGACTTCGTCGGTGGATATCTGTGAACTGTTTCTCTAGGACCCATACGAGTTCCTGATGAGCTAGCGCCTAGCATGGGCGCACATCAACAGCGTCGGTATGACGCGCAAGGAGTGCTATGAGTCTGGGAATCGAACTGCAGGGCGACGACGGCCGCATGAGTCCCCTCAAGGTGCTGCGCTGGGGGCTCGTGGCCTTGGCCATCGTGATCGTTCTCGTCGCGCTCTGGCCCTTCGCCAGCGTGCCCACCGGCCATCGCGGCGTGGTCACGCAGTTCGGCCGCATTGTGGGCATCGAGGGTGAGGGCCTTGCCGTGCTGCCGCCGTGGCAGAAGCTCTCGGTCTTCAACGTGCGTTCCGAGCAGGCCGACGTGGAAGGCGCGGAGGGCTCGACCTCCGACCAGCAGCCCGTCAAGGTGAGCCTGACCGTGCGCTACGCCATCGCCCCTGATCGCGTGGCCGAGGTCTTCGAGAAGTACAGCCGCAGCGGCGACCTCAACAGCTACGTCAACACCGCCACCCAGGAAGTGTTCAAGGCCGTGACCGCGCGCTACACAGCGCCGGACCTAATCGCCAAGCGCGCCGCCGTGTCCAACGACATCGGCATGGCCCTCAGGACCAAGCTCGTGGTCTACGGTGCCAACGTCATCAACATCGACATGCGTAACTTCTCGTTCAGCGCGAGCTATATGGCGGCCATCAACGAGAAGGTCACGCAGGAGCAACTGCGCCTGGGCGCCGAGAACAAGCTCAAGACGGTGGAGGCCGAGCAGAAGCAGAAGGTGGCAGTTGCCGAAGCCGAGGCCAACGCCTTGCGCGCCAAGGCCGATGGCGAGGCCTACGCCAACCTCAAGGTGGCGCAGGCCCAGGCCGAGGCCATGCGCGTGCAAAACGCCGCGCTGCGCGAGAACAAGGACGTGCTAGAGCTGCGCCGCATAGAGGTCGAGCTCAAGAAAGCCGAGCGCTGGGATGGCAAGCTGCCCGAGCACATCTACGCAGGCGCGCCCGTGCCCTTCATGAACGTGAATCCGGGCAAATGAGCCCCCGGACCAGGCCGATGCTGCCCATCAGCGCCACGGCGATCCAAAAGCCGGTGGCGCTCGTCTTGGCCGGTCCCTTCAACCCCGTGCAGGGTATCGCACGAGGCCCGAAATAGAGGCTGGTCGTCGCAAAGGCTGTGCGGATTGAGCAGCCGCGTTTGAAGGCGACCGAATTGACGCGTCAGCGCGCGCAGGACGCCCCGATGAAGCCCCGCGCGGGCAGCTCAGCCAGCAGCTTGTCGAGCTCGGCGAAGCGCTCGCTGCCGACATGAAAGCGGCGCATTAGCTCTTGGTTTCACCTTTGAGCAAGCGCGCGGCTTCCAGTGCGAAATACGTCAGCACGCCATCGGCGCCGGCGCGCTTGAAGGCGAGCAGGGATTCCATCATCACGGCATCGTGATCGAGCCAGCCATTGGCGGCGGCGGCCTTGAGCATCGCGTACTCGCCCGACACCTGGTAGGCAAAGGTCGGTACGCGGAATTCGTCCTTCACGCGGCGCACGATATCGAGATAGGGCATGCCGGGCTTGACCATGACCATGTCGGCGCCCTCGGCCAGGTCCAGCGCCACCTCGCGCAGTGCCTCGTCGCTGTTGGCCGGGTCCATCTGGTAGGTCTTCTTGTCGGCCTTGCCGAGATTGCCTGCAGAGCCCACCGCATCGCGGAAGGGGCCGTAGAAGCTGCTCGCGTACTTGGCGCTGTAGGCCATGATCTGCGTGTGGATGTGGCCGGCAGACTCGAGCGCGCTGCGGATCGCGCCGATGCGACCGTCCATCATGTCGCTGGGCGCCACGATGTCCACGCCCGCTTCGGCCTGCACGAGCGCTTGCTGGCGCAGGATGTCCACGGTCTCGTCGTTGAGGATGTAGCCGTTTACATCGATCACACCGTCCTGGCCGTGGCTGGTGAAGGGGTCCAGCGCCACATCGGTCAGCAGGCCTAGTTCGGGCAGTTCCTTCTTGAGGGTGCGCACGATGCGGGGCACCAGGCCGTCGGCGTTGAGGGCTTCGCGGCCATCCGGGGTCTTCAGGCTCGAATCAATGACGGGGAACAGGGCCAGCACGGGGATGCCGAGCTGCAGGCATTCCTCGCCGACATGGAGCAGACGGTCCAGCGACAGGCGCGAGACACCCGGCATGGAGGCCACTGGTTCGACGCGTTCCACACCCTCGTGCACGAAGACCGGCAGGATCAGGTCGCTGGGCTGCAGATTCGATTCTCTGACCAGGGCCCGGCTGAAGGCCTTGCGGCGCTGGCGGCGCGGACGTGAAGCGGGAAAGGTCGGCGGCGTGAGGAAGGTCATGTTGCTGGCAGCACCAAGGTAGCTTGCGCGGCGGGCCTCCGTTCATGGGGGATGGGCCGTGTCCGCGTCATTTGTAGTGTTAATACGCAGCACCACATGGTGACGGTGGGAATCCGGCGCTGCTAAACTGACTTCTGAATGATAGCCGCGAGGTTGTCGTTCCCTGCTTTTCCTCCCTGAGCAGGAGCCTTAACGTGATGACAGCGATAGGGCTTTGCGGCCCCGACTTTTAAGTCGGGGCTTTTTTTTGGGGTGCGCCCGGCATGAACTGACCCCCAGAAGGTGGATGCCAGTCGAACTCAAGGGGGCTTTTCATGGCGAGGCACAGCAAGCGAAGTGAAGCGCCACTGTGTGGGCGCGACCGAGCGTGCAGAGCAAGCAATGCGAATTTCGCAAGCCAATGAACAAGACCCGTCGGCGGATCGCGCGAGTTAGCTTTGCACGCCGCAGGGCGCTGGTAACCGCGCTGTGCCTGAAGTGGCGCGGGCAGCGACCGGAACGAACCGCTGAGCAACTCCGACCGATGCTGCGTGGCTGGATGGGCTTCCTCCAGCACGTCCAGGGCCGAAGGGCGATCGACGAAATGGATGCATGGTTGCGGCGCCGACAGCGGGTCATTGTCTGGCGGCCGCAGAAACGCCCCTCCGTACGCGCGAATCAGGCCGGCGAGCGTCCGGTCTGGACGCGCCTCGTGCGTGGAAGTCGAGCGTCAACGCGCGCGGCCCGTCTTGGAATGCACAGGCGAGCCACAAGACGGCAGAGCCCCGCCGTCCCACCGCCCTGCCGCCCTGACGTCCTGACGTCCAAACGCCTTGCCAACATGGGGCTGGTCTCGCTGGTGGATCTTCACCAGAGACTCCAGCGATCCTTGAACCGCCGGATGCGGACCCGCACGTCCGGTGGTGTGAGGGGGCTGAGGGGCTGAGGGGCTGAGGGGGCTGAGGCGGAGCCCTCACCCCACTTGATTCTGCTCATTTGCCCGCGTCAGCCAAAGGGCTTGGCTTCCGGCTCCCCGCCCCCATGTGTCAGCCTTCCGCCCCCTAGAATCTCTCGCATGGTTCCGCACCTCATCACCGCGCTGACAGGCCCCATCAACGAACTGGAGCAGCGCATCCTCGAGTCGATGCCGGCCATCGAGCGCTGGTTCCGCCTCGAATGGATGGAGCACACGCCCACCTTCTACAGCGCCGTGGACCTGCGCAACGCCGGCTTCAAGCTGGCGCCGGTGGACACCAACCTCTTCCCAGTCGGCTTCAACACCCTGACGCCAGACATGCTGCCACTCGCCGTTCAGGCCGGTATGGCGGCTATTGAGAAAATCTGCCCCGAGGCGCGTAACCTGCTGATCGTGCCCGACCAGCATCGCCACAGCAGCTTTTACCTGTCCAATCTGGCCACGCTCTCGCGCATCTTCACGCAGGCCGGGCTGAACGTGCGCCTCGGTACGCTGGACCCGAAGATCACCGCGCCCACCACGTTGAATTTGGCCGACGGCAGCGAGCTGCACCTGGAGCCGCTCGTGCGCAACCGCGGGCGCCTCGGGACCAAGGACTTTGACCCCTGCACCATCCTGCTCAACGACGACCTGACCGATGGCGTGCCGCCCGTGCTCGAAGGCCTGCACGAGCAATACCTGCTCCCGCCCCTGCACGCCACCTGGACCCAGCGCCGCAAGAGCCGCCACTTCGGCGCCTATGAGGAGGTGGCCAAGAAATTCGCCAAGCTGCTGGGCATGGACCCCTGGCTGATCCATCCGGCGTTCGCGCCCGTAGAGGCCAGCGCGGGCCTGGAAGGCCTGCAGACCCAGATCGACGCGGTGCTGGCCAAGATCCGGCGCAAGTACAAGGATTACGGCATCAACGAGAAGCCTTTCGTCATCGTCAAGGGCGATGCCGGGACCTATGGCAAGAATGTGCTGACTGTGCGCGACGCCAAGCAGCTGACCGAGCTCGGTGATCTCGCTGAGGCCGGTGATCTCGTCGTGCAGGAAGGCGTGCCCACCCACGAGCGAGTGCATGAGGCCGTGGCCGAGCCGGTCGTCTACATGATGGATCGCTATGTGATCGGCGGCTACTACCGCATCCATGCCGACCGAGGCATAGACGAGAACCTCAAGGGCCCGGGTGCCAGCTTCGTGCCCCTGGCCTTCGCCGACTCCGGCCAGTTGCCCAAGGCCGGCATCAAGCCCGGCGCCAGCGCGCCGAACCGCTTCTACATGTACGGCGTGATCGCGCGCCTGGCCATGCTTTCGGCGGCCTATGAACTGGAAGCCACCGATCCGGAAGCCGAGGTTTACGCGTAGTGCATCAAGAAGGGCGGCGCGCACAATAGCGCGTTTTGACTCGGGCGTCCCCCCGGCGCGCCCACAGCTGTTAGTGAGTTCTAGCAATGCCGCCACGGCCTCGCTGCGCAGGCCCTCGGCCCTGGCGGGCCTTACCTTCGGTGCCCTAGGCGTCGTCTATGGCGATATCGGCACCAGCCCGCTGTACTCGCTCAAGGAAGTCTTCCACGGCGGCCTGATCGCCGTGACGCCGGAAAACATCCTGGGCGTGCTGTCCTTGCTTTTCTGGACCCTGACCATCGTGGTCTCGGTCAAGTACGTGCTGCTGATCCTGCGCGCTGATAACAACGGCGAGGGCGGCCTGATCGCCATGCTGGCCCTGGCCACCAATGCTGTGAACAATAAGCCTCTGCTGCGGCGCAAGCTCTTGCTGCTCGGGCTGTTCGGCACGGCCATCTTCTTCGGCGACGCGGTGATCACGCCGGCCATGACGGTGCTTGGCGCGGTCGAAGGCATCGACGTCTACGCGCCCGATTACGACGGCCTCATCCTGCCCATCACTTTGCTCGTGCTGACGGGGCTCTTCACCGCGCAGCGCATGGGCACGGGCGGCATCGGCCGCGCCTTCGGCTCCGTCATGCTGCTGTGGTTTCTGAGCTTGGCGGCGCTGGGCCTGCCCCACATCCTCGCCAACCCGGACGTGCTCGTGGCCGTTAACCCGATGTACGCCCTGCGCTTCTGCCTTGAGCACCACTGGGCGGCCTTCCTTGGGCTCGGCGCCGTGGTGCTTGTCGTGACCGGCGGAGAGGCGCTCTACGCCGACCTCGGACACTTCGGCAGGAAACCCATCCGTATCGCCTGGTACGGCGTGGTCATGCCCTCGCTGGTGATGAACTATTTCGGCCAGGGCGCCATGCTGCTCGAGCGCCCCGAGGCCGTGAAGAACCCCTTTTTCCTGCTCGCGCCGCCGTGGGCCGAAATCCCGCTGTTCGCGCTCGCCACGCTGGCCGCCATTGTTGCCTCGCAGGCCCTGATCACGGCGGCTTATTCGGTCACCAAGCAGGCCATCCAGATGGGTCTGCTGCCGCGCATGCGCATCCTGCACACCTCGGTGCGCGATATCGGCCAGATTTATGTGCCCTTCATCAACTGGGGCCTGTTCACGTTGATCGTGCTGGCCGTGGTCTTCTTCGGGTCCTCGAGCAAGCTGGCCGGCGCCTACGGCATTGCCGTGACCATCGACATGACCATCACCACGATCATGACCTTCTTCGTGATCCGCCACGGCTGGGGCTATCCACTTGCGCTTTCGGTGCTGGCCACAGGCTTCTTCTTCGCCATCGACGTCACCTACCTCGCCTCCAATGCGCTCAAGCTCCTTCACGGCGGCTGGTTTCCGCTGACCATTGGCGCGGGCATGTTCACGCTGATGCTGACCTGGAAGCAGGGCCGCCGGCTGCTGCAGCGCCGCTTGCGCGAGGACGCCATCGAGCTCAAGGTCTTCCTCGAGGCCGTCTTTCTGAGCCCGCCGCTGCGCGTGCCTGGCACGGCCGTGTTCCTGTCCGCCGACGTGGGCGTGACGCCCAACGCTCTGCTGCACAATCTCAAGCACAACAAGGTGCTGCACGAGCAAAACCTCTTCGTCACCGTCAAGCACCACGAGACGCCCTGGGTCGGCTTTGATAAGCGCTGCGCCGTCGAGGCGCTCGGCAACGACTGCTGGGCCGTGCAGCTGCATTTCGGCTTCAAGAACGAGCCCGACGTACCCGAGGCGCTGACCCTGCTCGCCTCGCGCGGCGTGCACCTCGACGAGATGGAGACCAGCTACTTCCTCTCGCGCGACATCGTCATTCCCAACATCCACGAGAACTCGGGCATGGCCGACTGGCGCGAGAAACTCTTCGCCAGCATGCACCGCAATGCCGCGGCGGCGGCCGACTTCCTGCACCTGCCAACGAACCGGATCGTGGAGCTGGGGTCGAAGTTGGAAATCTAGGTGAGCGGGCGCAAGGCCCGCTCGGGCCAGGCCGCGACGGCCGGCCCGACGTAGACCTGGTGAGCATCGGCCGTCAACCACTTGGCAGCCGCCTCACAGCTGACCGACGGGTCGTTCGAAGACTGGATGCCGAGCTGGCGCAGGCCTTCGGTATCAGCAACCCACCACTGGCAGTGCCCCCGCTTCACGACGATGTCCAAGCTGTAGCTCTCGTGGTCGAATTGCACGCTCTTGAACTCGTCAGGCTGGGTCAGTTCACGCAGGAACTTCAGAGCAGCTCGGGCAGGAGGCTGTGGGCGGCTTCGCGCATCAGGGCGGACTTCTCGGTCTTGTTCTTGAGTCGGATCAGCAGGTGCCTTTCCTCCTCATCAATCATCTCGCCATCTCGCCATCTCTGCCCCGTTCCACCGCGAGCGCTTCCCGATCGGGGCACGCGTTGAACGCGTTCAGCGTCCCGGCAGGAAGGCATGCAGCGCGGCCGCTGGTCAGCAGGGAGGTGGCGCGGGGGCCGACGCGGGGGCGTTGCACCTCCACCACCGGCCGGCGCTCGTGCAGCCACAGGCCGATGCGCACGGAATCGAAGAACATGGCTTCGGCTTCGGCTTCGGCCTCGGCCTCGGCATCGGCATCGGCATCGGCATCGAGCTTGGGCTGCAGTCCCCTGGGGAAGCCGGTGGCGAAATCCTGCATGACCTTCTCGCAGTCACCCGGGCGGATCTTGCCGTCGATGTGCGCGTACCTCAGGATGTGACCTACGGAGGCGGCGTGGACGGCGCTTGAGGCGAACAGGCTGACAAGCGCAAGGAGTTTGGTTCGAATCCTCTTCGTGCCGGCGAGTCAAGATTCACCGCAGCGCCCGACTCTCCACACCGTTCGCCGACAAACTCAACATCGTCCCCGGCGCCATCATCTCCCAGCCCTCGTGCCCGTCTTCCAGCGGCTCCGAAGCCACGAGCATGCCGCCGGCGGATGGCTGGTGCACGTAGAGCGTGGGCGCGAGCTTGTCGCTGGACCAGCGGAAGGCGTGCAGGGTCTCGCCGTCCGATAGGGTCGCGGCAAAACGCAGCGGCGCGCTGACATGCAGCACCTGCATCATCGCCAGCGTCTCGCGCAGCACCTGGGTGACGGCATCGGCGACCGAGGCGCCAAGGTCGAGCCGGGCGATGATCAGCAGGAACAGCAGCTCCGAGTCCGTGGCGCCGCGGCGTTCGGCGAAGAGATAGTCCGGCACGCGCGCCTCCAGCGCGCGGCGGATCTGGCTGTAGCCGCCCACCTGACCGTTGTGCATGAACAGCCAGCGCCCCGAGGTGTAGGGGTGGCAGTTCTGTCGCGCAATGCCGGTGCCCGTGGCGGCCCGCACATGGGCGAAGAAAAGCCGGGAGCGCACGCTGGCGCAGATCGAGAGCAGGTTCTCGTCCGACCAGGCCGGCATCACCTCGCGGTAGACGGCCGGCTGCTCGCGCTCGCCGTACCAGCCGATGCCGAAGCCGTCGCCATTGGTCACGGCCTTGGCCTCGTCGGCGTGGAGCGACTGGCGCACCAGGGAATGCTTGGGGCGACAGATCAATTCGTCCAAAAAGATTGCGTCGCCACGGTAGGCTAGAAGACGGCACATGAGCGAGGGACTCTCGGCTTGGCTATGCTGCCGCCCATATTACGGATAGGGACCCACCATGCAACTGCTGGTTGTTGCGGACGCGCTGGAACATTTCAAGACCTACAAGGACAGCACCTTTGCCATGATGCGCGAGGCTGCTCGGCGCGGCTGGACGCTTTGGGCTTGCCACCCGGCCGACCTGGCCTGGGTGCGCGGGGCCAAGGTCACGGCGCTGGGCGCGCGGCGCGTAGCACTGACGGGGGGCGAGCACGACTGGTTCACGGTCGAGGAAACGCGCGATTTGGCGCTGGCCGACACGGGCGCCATCCTCATGCGCAAGGATCCTCCCTTTGACAGCGAGTACTTCTACGCCACCCACCTGCTGGGCCAGGCTGAGCGAGAGGGCGCGCACGTGTTCAACAGCCCCGCCGCCTTGCGTGACCACCCCGAGAAGCTGGCCATCCTGGAATTCCCCGAGCTGATCACGCCGACCCTGGTCACGCGCAGCGATGCCGCTATCCGCGCTTTCCAGGCCGAGCATGGCGACGTCATCCTTAAGCCGCTTGACGGCATGGGCGGCATGGGCATCTTCCGCGTCAAGGCAGACGGCCTCAATCTCGGCGCCATCATCGAGACGCTCAACAAGGGCGGCGCGCAGACCGTCATGGTGCAGCGCTTCATCCCGCAGATCAGCGAGGGCGACAAGCGCGTGCTCGTCATCGGCGGCGAGGTCGTGCCCTATTGCCTGGCCCGCATCCCGCAGGGCCAGGAGGTGCGCGGCAATCTGGCCGTGGGTGGCAAGGGCGTGGTGCGACCCATCACCGAACGCGACCGCGCGATCGCCGCCGCCGTGGGCCCCAAGCTCGCCGCGCGCGGTCTGTTACTGATTGGCCTGGACGTGATCGGCGACTGCCTCACCGAGATCAACGTCACCAGCCCGACCTGCTTTGCCGAGATCAGCGCCGGCAGCGGCTTCGACGTGGCGGCGATGTTCATCGACGCCGTCGAGCGTGCGATCAAGCCTCTCATGCCTGCGAGCTGATCGAGTCGCCCTCCAGGTCCTCCAGCACCTTGAGCGGCACATTGCCGGTCTGGAGCACGAGGTTGTGGAACTTCTTGATGTCGAACTTCTCGCCCAACGCGGCGCGGGCCTTGTCGCGCAGCGCCTCGATCTTCAGTCGGCCCAGCACGTGGGAGCAAGCCTGGCCGGGCCACACGACATAACGCTCGACTCCATTGGCAGGAATGCCGTATTCGATCGCCCGCTCAAGCGACCAGCCGATCACGCCGCCGACACGTTCTGCACCGGCGTCAGCGTCTTCGGATCCATGGCCTTGAGCTCCGCCAGCGCCCTGCGCTCCTTCTCGATCTCGGCCAGGCGCGCGGCCTCCAGAGTTTGGAGGCCGATTGGAACCGATAAGCTTGCCCCCCATGCGAACTTCCTGGAAACGGCTTTCGGCGGCACACCTCAACGGCGTGACCGTGGGCCTGGGCGTGGCCGCCGTGCAGCTTCTCGTGGGCGGCTGCTTTGGCAACGTGGCCGGCGTCGCGGCAGTCAGCGGCGCGGTCTGCGTAAGCCTGTGCGATGTGCCCAATCCGCCCCAGCGCGTGCTGAATCGCGTGCTGCCGGCCGTGGCCATCAATGTGCTCGTCACGCTGCTGACGGGGCTGGGGCACGGCATGTTCTGGCCCATGCTGATGCTGGTGGCGCTGACGGGCTTTGGCTCCCAACTCTTCATGGCCTGGGGTCTGCGCGCCGGGCCCATGGCCTTCGTGGGCGTGCTGAGCCTGGTATTCGCCATGGCCTCGAATGAGCGGCTGGCCCGCACCTTCGTGTTCGAGCACGCCGGCTGGACCCTGCTCGGCGGCCTGCTTTACGCCAGCTGGGCGCGTCTGAGCGCTCATCTGCTGCGCCGGCGCTATCGCGACCTGGCCCTGGCGGCGGCCCTGAGAGCTGGCGCAGCGCGCCTGCGTTCGCGTTCGGTGCGCGTGGGTGGCACGGCCACGCCCGAGCAGGCCCGCATCCGTGCCTCGATCGCCGACGACGTGCAGCTAGCCGAGCTGCTACAGGCCGCGCGCGATCAGGTCTTCGCCGCCGCGCGTTCAGCCGTGGCCCAGCGCCAGACCGAGATTCTGCTGCGCTTGATCGAGCTGCGCGACCTGCTGCTGGCGAGCCGGCTCGACATCGACCTGCTCGGCACCGATGCTGCCGCCCTGGGCTGGCGCGCCGCGCTGGCCGCCGCCCTGGCCCGCCTGGCCGACGAGCTTGACGCGCTGGCCGTGGCGGTCGAAGGCCATGGCAGGCTGCCGCTAGCCGACCGCGAGGCCTGGCGCTCCCGACTGGACGCCGAGCTGGCCGATGTGGCGGCAGCGCCGGACGATGCTCGGCTGCACCTCGTCAACGCCCTGCGCACGCGCGTGACGCACATCTTCGACGAGGTCGACGCCATGATCCGGGTGCAGGACGGCGCCCCGCCTCAGCTCGCCGTCGATTGGACGCCCGAGCAGCTCCAGCCCTTTCTCTCCCCCGACGGCTGGCCCTGGGACGCGCTCAAAGCCCAGTTAAAGCTCTCCTCCAGCGTGATGCGGCACGCGCTGCGCTCGGCCCTCGCCCTGTCAACGGCCTTTGCTCTGGGGCACCTCTTGCCATGGGCCTCTCACCCGCATTGGCTGGTGCTCAGCGTCGCCGTGGTGCTGCGCGGCAACCTGGAGCAGACGCTGTCGCGCCGCAACGACCGCATCGCCGGCACCGTGATCGGCTGCCTGATCGTGATGGCGCTGATGCGCGTGCCCGATGCGCCGCTGCTGCCCCTGGTCTTCATCGTGGCCGTGGGCACCGCCCATGCCTACGTGAACCGCCGCTACCGAGTGGCGGCCACGGCGGCCACGCTGATGGCCTTGATCCAGCAGCTCATGCTCTTCCCCGGCGCCTCGCCGCCCATCATCGAGCGCGTGGCCGACACTTTCGTGGGCGCCATGCTGGCCTGGGCCTTTTGCTTCGTGCTGCCGAGCTGGGAGCACCACACCCTGGCGCGTCTCGCAGCCCAGCTGCGCAGCGTGATGGCCCGGCACACGGCCAATGTGCTGCGGTGGGCGCCCACGGCCGAGCAGGCTCTGGCGGCGCGGCTCTCGCGCCAGCAGCTCTACACCGTGCTCGGAGGCCTGGCCGCGGCCGCGCAGCGCACGCGTGTGGAACCCGAGAGCGTGCGCCTGCCCGATGCCGAGATCGAGGCGCTGCTTTCACACAGTTATCGCTACGCGGCCCTGCTGAGCTCGGTGCAGCAGATGCTGGCGCGGCGCAAGGACAAGCTCGATGCCGGTCAGGCCCAGGCCGCCCTGCTGCCGACCGTGAAGGCCTGTGTGCAAAGCCTCAAGGCCGAAGGCCCCTTGCCCGAGGTCGCCATCGACGAACCGCCCGACCCCGATGCCGGCCTTTGGCCCGAACACCTCGGCCAGCCCGACCTCACGCCCTGGCTGCTGCGCCGCCTGCGCCTGGCGCGGCGCGAGGCCCGCTTGCTTCAAGCAGCGGCCACCACGGTTGCCAAGAAAGACTGACATGCTGCGTTTTCTCGTCCTCGCCCTGCTGGTTGCCGCTGCTCAGGCGCGCGCCACCACCAGCGTGCTCTTCATCGGCAACAGCTTCACCTACGGCGCCGGATCGGCCATCATGGGCTATCGCCCCGAGCTCGTGCACGACCTCAATGGCGAGCACGCCTCGGGCATACCGGCGCTCTTCAAGGCCTTGGCCGACCAGTTGGGGCTGGACTTCGACGTCAGCCTCGAAACCGGCCCGGGAAGGAACTTTGACTGGCATTGGACCGAGAAGCGCGCCCTGCTCGATCGCCACTGGGACGTGGTGGTCCTGCAGGCCTACAGCGTGCTGGACGCCGAGAAACCCGGCGATGCCACGCAAATGTCGCGTTATGGCGACCGGCTGGCCAAGCTGCTGCGCGCACGCAATCCGAAGGTGGAGCTCAACCTCATGGCCACCTGGTCTCGCGCCGACCAGACTTACCCTGCGGGCCAGCATTGGTCCGGCCAGCCGATCACGGCCATGGCGAAGGATCTTCAGCAGGCCTACGATCAGGTGGCGCAGTCGCTCGGCGCCCGCCGCGTGATCCCCGTGGGCCTGGCCTGGAACCGTGCGATCGAGTCCGGCCTGGCCCGGGCCAATCCCTACGACCCGGCCGCCAAGGGCCTCCTGCTGTGGGCGGACGACTACTACCATGCGAGCGCGCACGGCAGCTATCTGGAGGCGCTGACCGTGCTGGGCGCGCTGACCGGATGCGACCCGCGCCTGGGCGAGGAGCGCGTGGCGCACGAGCTCGGGATCACCGCGAGCGACGCCCTGGCACTGCAGGAGGTGGCCTCGAAGAGCCTGCCACCCACGCGCTGCTGCCCCTTGAAGTTGAAGTGAGGAGACTGGCATGAACGCCTACACCGACAAGGCCGAGGTCGGCCATTTCATCAACGGCCGCAAGGCCACAGGCGGCACGCGCCGCCAGCCCATCTACAACCCCGCCATTGGCACCGCGGCGCGCGATCTGCTGCTCGGCGACGCCGACACCGTGGAGGCCGCAGTGGCCGCCGCGCGTGCCGCGCAGCCGGCCTGGGGCGACATGCCCCCGATCCGCCGCGCCCGCGTGATGCTGGATTTCCTCTCCCTCATGAATCGCCACCGCGACGAGATCGCAGCCATGATCACGGCCGAGCATGGCAAGGTCTTCAGCGATGCGCAGGGCGAGGTCCAGCGCGGCATCGACATCGTTGAATTCGCCTGCGGCGTGCCCCAACTGCTCAAGGGTGATTTCACCGACCAGGTCTCCACCGGCATCGACAACTGGACGCTGCGCCAGCCGCTTGGCGTGGTGGCCGGCGTCACGCCCTTCAACTTCCCCTGCATGGTGCCCTGCTGGATGTTCCCGGTCGCCATCGCCTGCGGCAACGCCTTCATTCTCAAGCCCAGCGAGCGCGACCCCTCGCCCTCGCTGTTCATGGCCGAGTTGCTGCGCCAGGCTGGCCTGCCCGACGGCATCTTCAGCGTGGTGCAGGGCGACAAGGTGGTGGTCGATGCGCTGCTGACCCACCCGGACGTGCGCGCCTTGTCCTTCGTCGGCTCCACGCCCATCGCGCAGTACATCTACGAGACCGGCGCCCACCACGGCAAGCGCGTGCAGGCCCTGGGCGGCGCCAAGAACCACATGGTCGTGATGCCTGACGCCGACATCGACCAGGCCGTGGACGCTCTGATCGGCGCCGCCTACGGCTCGGCCGGCGAGCGCTGCATGGCCATCAGCGTGGCCGTGCTCGTGGGTGAGGTGGGCGATCGCATCGTGCCCATACTGGCCGAGCGCGCCCGCGCCCTGCGAATCGGCAACGGCATGCAGCCCGAGGTCGAGATGGGGCCCATCGTCACGCGCCAAGCGCTGGAGCGCATTGAAGGCTATATCGCCATCGGCCAGCAGGAGGGTGCAAACCTCGTCGTCGACGGCCGCGGCCACCGCGTGGCCGGCCACGAGCAGGGATTCTTCACCGGCGGCACGCTCTTCGACTATGTGACGCCCGCCATGCGCATCTACCGCGAGGAGATCTTCGGCCCCGTGCTCGTCTGCGTGCGCGTGCCCGATTTTGCTGCGGCGCTGGAGCTCGTCAACGCGCACGAATACGGTAACGGCGTGGCCTGCTTCACTGGCGACGGCCAGATCGCGCGCGAGTTCAGCCGCCGCGTGCAGGCCGGCATGGTCGGCATCAACGTGCCCATCCCCGTCCCCATGGCCTGGCATGGCTTTGGCGGCTGGAAGAAGAGCTTGTTCGGCGACATGCACGCGTATGGCGAGGAGGGCGTGCGCTTCTATACGAAGCAGAAGTCCGTGATGCAGCGTTGGGCGTCGTCGCTGGGGCGGGGGGCGGAGTTTGCGATGCCGACGGCGAAATAGCTCCTGACGGTTCATCAAAATCGGCCGTTAGCGACGAGCAACGCCCCTCGGTTGAGGGGGCGGCGCTCGCATTTTGGGCTCGCCATGTGGCCAAAGTTCACGTCAAATCGCAGTGCGCGGCGCTTGGTAGCTTCGGCGCCGCAATTCTTGGCAGACACGCTCTGCGGCATCTGTTTGCCGTGGTAGTGTCGTATGGGAAAATCGGCCGCCAAATGACTTGATGGCGCCATCCTCGGAGGAGGAGCCGAGGCTCTCCAAGCCTAAGTGCTATGGTTTTTTGCCTGTCAAGTCATTGGAAAGCTGGCGCTGACTGCCAAGCAGGGCTGCGCAGGAGCAAAACGGGGGTGCCCTATGACGAATGAAATCTCGAACGCCTCGGTAGACCGAGAGCAGGATTCTGATGGCGCTGTGGATCTCAGCCGTCGACGGATGGGAAGCGCTGGAGCCGTCGTACTGCTCACGCTGCCGAGTCGCTCCGTCATGGCTGCGTCAACATGCACGGCATCGGAGATTGCGTCAGGCAATTTGTCGCGGGCGGGGACCGCCAATCCCTGTGGCTGCAGCCCCGGATTCTGGGGGCCTCAGAATCAGAACGGTACGAGTCTCTGGCAAACCGCGCCGAAGTTGAATCTCGTTTATCCCTGGGCGACAGCAACCTTCAATGCAGTATTCGGGGTGCCTTATTTTGAAAATTCTGGCGGCACCATCGGAGACAGTATTCTATTGCATCAGGTATTTCCTGGCCAGATCGCCGGACCTGGACAAAAATATCCCAATAAATATGGTGGTGGCTCTAGTACGGCCATGCTGGTGGTCGCAGCCTTGTTGAATGCGCAGTACTATGGCTCCCGCTTTCCAATCCCCGGCTTGCAGACACCGAGTGCGGTCATCGCCGCGTTTCAAACGGCCTGTGCAGGGCCCAGTGGTACCGTTGCTAGCTTTGCCTCGACGTTGGATATCTATAAATCAACGTCAAACCTGTGGTGCAGTGGTAGCCCAGAAAATGGCAGTGGATATTAAGGCGTTTGCATGTGCTTTAGCTTGCGTCCCGGAGTGTTGACGCGAACATACCCTGACGGCGTTGCCGTGTATGTTGGTGAAACCTGTGAAACGCATATCCTCGCACCGGATTTTGAAGAACTCCTGAAGGCGCCGGATCGAGTTTCGATCGTCGAAGAATCGGGTGTATTTCATGTGTCCGCCCCTGGTCCTGATTTGGGCCGAACGGTCAGCGTGTCCCGAGCCTTTATAGAAGAGCTTTCGCGACTCAAAATTGTAGACCGATCAACTTGAGGGTCGCCCAGCTAAAATTCGACGAGCTCAGTTCGAGCCTGTCCGGGACCGGCCTGCTGATTCCTTGCGGGCCGTTTTGCATTCGAGTTCGCTCCGATCTCCGCGAATTCCAGCGGGAGTTCTATCGGCTCTATGCAGACTTTCCGGTTCTCGATGCCGACACCTATGTGGACTTCGAGGTCGGCGTCAGAAGCCCGAACCCCTTGCGCCGGTACTTCAGGCCGCAAGTCATATTTACGTGCGATGGGAGAATCCCGTTCAAGCCGCTGCCCTTGGCTCAGGCTTTTCCCACCTTCGAGTGGGGCTTGAATTGGACGATTTACACCCATGCTCACGACTATCTGGTGATGCATGCCGGCGTGGTCGAGCGAGGCGGGCGCTGCTTGATCCTCGCCGCCGATCCGGGCTCCGGCAAAAGCACTCTGAGCGCAGCGCTCGCTCAAAGCGGCTGGCGCTTGTTGTCCGATGAGCTTGCGCTGATCGGCTTGGTCGATGGTCTGGTCCGCCCCATTGCGCGCCCCGTCAGCCTCAAGAACGCGTCGATTGGTGTCGTGCGCTCACTAGGGCCGCAAGTCGTGATCGGGAGCGTCTGCCCAGGCACCGCCAAGGGGGACATCGCTCACATGCGGGCCCCGAGCCCCAGTGTTCTGGCGATGAGCGAGCTGGCCAAACCCGCTTTGCTGATTTTTCCAAAATACGGGAAGGAATCAGCCCTGCGGACGACCTCGAAAGGAAAAGCGCATTCCCTGGGTGAATTGACTCGGCATACGTTCAATTTTGCGGTCCTGGCCGAGCAGGGCTTTGACGCCCTTGGTCGTTTGATGGATCAGGTGGAGACTTATTCGATTGAATACTCGTCGCTTGATCAGGTCATTCCCGAGGTCGAGCGGCTCTGGGAGCGCAGCAAATGACGGCAGCGCCGTACACGCACCTGCTGATTGAAACCTTGCGTGAGCCCCGTCGTGCTGCGGGCTACAGCGTCGGGCATTGGCAAGCGCTCATCTGGCAAAGTCGCGCGACCGAGTTGATGGCGCAACTCCATCAAGCGCTGGATGCGGTGGGCGCGATGGAGACGGCGCCGCCCGCAGCTCGAAGACATCTGGAACTTGCCGGGAAAATTGCAACAAGGCACGCCGCGGCGGTCACCAGTGAGCTTCGCTCATTGCAGGAGGCCCTCGAACCCTTGGGCATCCCTGTTTTACTATTGAAGGGCGCGGCTTACTGTGCCCTCGGCCACCAGGCATCAAAGGGTCGGCTTTTTAACGACCTCGACATCATGGTGCCCAAATCGGCGCTGGCGAAGTCTGAGCAGCAATTGATCTGGGAGGGGTGGCTCCCATTGCACACCAATGCATACGACGAGAGGTACTACAGGGACTGGACCCACGAAATCCCACCGCTTGAGCACAAGCACAGGGCGACGACGCTGGACGTGCATCACACGATCTTGCCGCCAACGTCAGGGATTCGGCCCAACCCACAGGACTTCTTTGACGCGGCGCGACCCCTGAACGGCGAGTTCTCGTTCTTCAAGGTCTTGTGCCCGGCCGACATGGTGATTCATTCAGCATGTCATTTGTTCTTCGGCGAGTTCCACAAGGGCTTGCGCGATCTGCACGACCTGAATCTGCTGCTGAGCGATTTCGGGCAGCGCGCGGAGTTCTGGGATAACCTGGTCGATCGCGCCAGATATCTTCAGCTCTCCCTGCCGTTGCTGGACGCGCTGACGCAAGGACGCCGCCTCTACGGCACGCAAATTCCCGACAATACGCTGCGCCAACTCAAGGCTTGCAAAACGAGCCCCTTCCCCGGCTTCATGCGCGCGTGGCTGTTTGAGCACGCGCTCAGGCCGGCCCACCCATCGGCATTTGGCACAACGACCAGGCTGGCAAACAAGGTGGCCTTTGCCAGAAGTCACTGGCTGCGCATGCCTTTGCCTTTGTTGGTCTACCACCTATCGTACAAGGCCTTCATCGCGCCATAAGCGGGCCGGCTGCAGGCCCCACGCTCGTGACATCCCGGACGCTGCATGGATCCCCACTTCCAGTCCTCCCGTATCGCGCGCCGAAGCCTGCTCTTGTCGGCGCTGTTGGGTCGCTTGGCGATGGGCGCGGAGGCGGCCTCCGTCCCGGTAGCGCTCGACGAGTCTCCCGAACTGCAGCGGATGCTCGATGTCCTCAGTCCGGATCTCGACTTCAGCTGGAACCGCCAGGTCGTGCCTTGGGCGCGGCTGATCAGCATGGCCGAGGCCGGCACGGCAATCGGCATGAGCATCGCGCGCACAAGGGACCGGGAAGCGCGGCTCGACTTCAGCGCGCCGATCTTTCACAAGCATGCGTGGATGGTGGTGCGCCGCGGCGAGGGCTTCGGCTACCAGCGCTTGGCGGACCTCGCCGGACGCCGGGTCTGCCTGCGGCGTGGCGTGAGCTACGGCGATGCCTTCGAGGCCGCCGAGGGCCAGGCGTACCACCTCGAAGTGGTCGACTCACCGCTCGAGGCGCGGTTGCGGATGGTTCAGCGCGGGCGCTGCGACCTCACGGTATGGTCCAACTCGGCGTCCGGTCCTGACGCGGCGGTCCGGCGCCTTGCCACCTGGCCGGACCTGGCGGCGCAAATGGAAGTGCTGCCGGTCCCGATGCTGACCGTCGGCGTCCATTTCGCAACGCGCAAGGGCGGACCGCTGGCGCATTGGTTGCCGCAGATCGATCAAGCGCTGCGCCGGGAGCGTGCCGCGCTGCAGCGGCTGGCCGCGGGCACTGCGGAGGGCCGCGCGGAGGGCAGTCGCTAGCCTTGGCCATCGCAGAAGAGGCCGACGCGACGCCTCGACGTGCGCCGCGCCGACCGGATCTGCTCCTACTTGAAATCACCCGCAAACACGAGCTGGAAGTTCTCCAGCTTCAGGTGCTTCCTCAACGCCGCATTGACCGCCTCAGGGGTGACAGCGGCAATCGCATCGAGTTTGGCCTGCGTGCGCGCCATCGTGCGGCCCAGCTGGGATTGCTGGGCGAGCTGGCCAGCCAGCGCGCTGTCCTGCGCCAGGCGCAGCTTGGATTCGCTGAGCAGGGCGTTCTTGGCGTCGCTCACTTCCTTGGCGCTCACGCCGTCGGCCAGCAGCTTGGCGGTTTCCTCGCGCAGGCCGGCTTCGATCTTGGCTCGGCCTTGCGGGGCAAAGATAGCGTAGACGTACCAGCCCGAGTGCGGGTCGCGCGGATCCAGGGCGACTTGGCTGCCGGCGCCGTAGGAGAGGCCGTCCTTCTCGCGCATGCGCATCCACAGTCGCGAGTTGGCACCACCGCCGAAGATCTGGTTGGCCACTTCGAGCGCGGCTGCATCGGGCGTGTCGTCGTTGAAGGCCAGGGGCATCAGGCCGAAGAGCATGGCATTTTGCTTGTCGGGCGCGGGCAGCAACTGCAGCTTGCCGGGCTTGTTGACGGCGTCTTCAGCCACGCGGACGGGCGCCACCGGTGCGGCCCAGTTGGCGAAAGCCTTCTCGGCTGCGGCCTTGAAGGCGTCGGCGTCGAAGTCGCCGACCTGGGCCATCCAGGCGCTGCTGGCGCCGTAGAAACGCTGCTGGAAGGCTTGCACACCCTCGAGCGTTACGGCCTTCAGGTCCTGCTCGCGCTCGGCGAAGCTGGGCGTGTAGCGGGCATCGCCGCGGGCGGTGTTGTTGAGCGCCGCCTCGGCGACGTTGGGCGCCATGCTCATGGGGTCTTCTCGCTCTTCCTGCAGCTTGGACAAGGCCGCGGCGCGCAGCTCTTCCAGATGCGCGGCCTCGAACTTGGGACTGCGCAACATCTGCGCGATCAGCTCCAACGCCTTGACGGCGTTCTCGCGCGTGGTGCTCCAGCTGATGTTCACGCCCTTGGCCGAGCCCGAGATATTGAGCTGGACCTTGGCGGCGTCGAGCGCGTCGCGCAACTGGCTGCGGCTGAGCTGTTGCGTGCCCATGCGCAGCATGGCCGCCGTCAGCTCGGCCGTGGCGGCCTGGCCTTGGAGCGCTTCGAGCGTGCCGGTCCGGATCGTCAGCGAGCCCTGCACGGCGCCGCCGCGCGTGGGCTTGGAGAGAAGGGCCAGCTGCATGCCGCCGGGCAGGGTGACGCGGCGCGTGGCCTTGTCGATATTGGCCGGCGAAGCGTCGAACTGCGCCACCGCGGCCGCAGCTGCGGCGGGCTTGAAGCCGGAGAGCTCAGCCTTGAGGTCGACGGCCGCGGGCTTGGGCGCGCGCTCGGGCTTCTCGGTCGGGATGTATTGGGCCAGCGTGCGGTTGCTGGGCATGAAGTACTGCGCGGCCACGCGCTGCACGTCGTCCAGCGTGAGCGCCTTGACGCGGTCGCGTGTCAGGAAGAAGAGCCGCCAATCGCCTTGCGAGATGTACTCGGAGAGCACGATGCCGACCTGCTCGGGGCTGGTGAACTGCTTGTCCCAGAGGTTGAGCCAGCGCGTCTTGGCGCGTTGCAGTTCCTCGGCGGTGACAGGGTCCTTGGAGAAGCCTTCGACCGTGGCCGTCAGGCCGGCGTTGAGCTTGTCCTGCGAGGCGCCCGGCGCGGCCTTGGCCATGTACATGGCGAAGCCGGGCTCGGCCAGGGCGAGGCTGAAGGGCGAGACCTCGGCGGCGAGCTTGTCATCGATGACCAGGCGCTTGTGCAGGCGGCCGTCCGGTGGACTGGTCAGGATGAGGTTGAGCAGGTCCACGGCGGCGTAGTCCGCGGTGGGGCCGGCGGTCACGTGATAGGCCACGAGCGAGAGTGGGTTGCCGCCGACGCGGCGCACGGTGACGACGTTCTCGCCGTCCTGCACCGGGTCCAGGGTCCAGGTCTTCTCGATCACGCGCTTGGGGCGGGGGATCTTGCTGAAGCTCTGATCGATCCAGGCCAGCGCCTTGGCGGGGTCGAACTTGCCCGAGATGATCAGGGTGGCGTTGTCGGGCTGGTAGTAGCGGCGGTAGAAGTCCTGTAGGTGGGCGATGTTGACGTTCTCCACGTCGGCGCGCGCGCCGATGGTGTCCTTGCCGTAGTTGTGCCAGATGTACATGGCACCGAGGGCGCGCTGGGTGGTGACGTTCTCGGGGTCGTTCTCGCCCATTTCCATCTCGTTGCGCACGACGGTCATCTCGCTGTCAAGGTCCTTGCGCGCGATGAAGCTGTTGACCATGGCATCGGCTTGCCAGGCGAGGTAGGACTTGAGGTTGTCGTCGCTGGCGGCGAAGGCGGCGAAATAGTTGGTGCGGTCGAACCAGGTGGAGCCGTTCCAGGAGAAGCCGCGCTTGGTGAACTCGGCCTTGGGGTCGCCGAAGTGCTTGCTGCCCTTGAAGAGCAGGTGCTCGAGCAGGTGGGCCATGCCGGTCTCGCCGTAGTTCTCCTGGCGCGAGCCGACATGGTAGGTCACGTTGACCGTGGTCGTGGGCTTGCTCGCATCGGGCGCGAGCAGGATCTGCAGGCCGTTGGGCAGCGAGTATTCGGTGATGCCCTCGACCTCGCGAACCTTGGTCGGGGCGGCATGCGCCAGTCCGGCAGCCAGGGCCAAGGCCAGCAGGGTGTGCTTGTGCTTCATGGAAACTCCGTCGGGTTCGAAAGAGGCAGAGTGTGCCTCGGCTTGCGGCGCGCGCCGGGTGCCGAAAGTCTGGGCAAATTCACCGTCGGGCCAGGGACAGGCGCAGGGGCGTGGCCGGCCGCAACGTGATGTTGAGCGTGGGCCTGGGCGGCGCGGCGCCCGGCGCAGGCGCGAGGCGGAATCGCTGCAGCAGCATGGCGGCGACGAGGGTGATCTCGGTCATCGCGAAATGCTGGCCCAGGCACACGCGCGGGCCGGCGCCGAAGGGCATCCAGCTGCCGCGCGGGATCTCCGGCGCATCGGGTGCGAAGCGCTCGGGGCGGAAGGCCTCGGGCTCGGGGAACCAGCGGGCATCGCGCTGGATCAGGCCGGGCGCGAGCAGCAGCAGGGCGCCGCGCGGCACTTGATACCCGCCGACCTCGAATGTTTCAAGGGCGCGACGCGAGAGCAGGGCCGGCGCCGGCGGGTACAGGCGCAGCGCCTCCTTGATCGTCTGCGTGAGCCAGGGCAGGGTTGCCATGTCGGCCAGCACGGGCGTGCGGCCCTGCAGCGGCGCGAGCTCGGCCTGGGCGCGCTCCTGTGCCTCGGGGTGGGCCGCCATGCACCACGCCCACCAGGTCAGGGCCGTAGCGCTCGTCTCGTGGCCGGCGAGGAAGGTGGTCATGCATTCGTCGCGCAGCGTCTCGCCCGTGAGGCCAAGTTGCATCAGCATGGCGAGCAGGTCCTCGCCCTCTTGCCGGCCGGCGCGGGCGGCCACGTGGCCGCGAATCAGGCCATCGAGCGTGCGCAGGGCACGGCGCTTGCGGCCCTTCCAGGGCAGCCAGTCGGGCAGACTGGCGGGCCAGAACATTTCGCTCTGGCCTTCGATGCTGATGTCGTGCACGGCCGCGGCGGCCGCGCGGCTCTCCTCGCCCGAGCGGCTGCTGAACAGGCTGCGCAGGATCACGTCCATGGTCAGCGCCGTCATCGCCGCTTCGAAGTCGAGCTCGAAGGCGGCCTGCGCGGGCCATGCCTGCAGGGCTTCCTCACAGGCCGAGGTCATCAGCGGCACGAAGGCCTCCACGCGCCGCGGCGAGAAGCCCGGCTGCATCAGTTTGCGGCGCTGCTTCCAGGCCTCGCCCTCGACCACCAGGACGCTTTGGCCATGCGCCTCGGCGAAGACCTCGGCGCCGCGCTCCCAGCGGATCAGAGCGTCGTGCGAATGCACGAGCGCGTCGCGCACATGGTCGGGGTGGAAGAGCAGGATGTTCAGGTAGCGCGGCACGCGCAGCAGCACCACGTCGCCGTACTGGCGCTGCTGGGCGGCCATGAAACCGAGGAAATCCCGGGCCATGTCGCGCACGTGCAGCAAGCCCCACCAGGGCGAAGGAGGACCGGGCGGGAGGGGGGCTGAGCTCATGGCGGACAATCCTAGCCTCTCGAAAAGAATCCTCATGGCTGTCCTCTCCATCTCCAACGCCCACCTCGCCTACGGCCACGTGCCCCTGCTCGATGGGGCCGACTTCGCTCTCGAAACCGGTGAGCGCGTCGGCCTGATCGGCCGCAACGGCACAGGCAAGTCCTCCCTGCTCAAGATTCTGGCCGGCATCGACAAGCTCGATGACGGCCTGCTGCAGCTCCAGCAAGGCCTGACCAGCGTCTACGTGCCGCAGGAGCCCGAGCTGCGCGCCGAGGCGACGATCTTCGACGTGGTCAGTGAAGGCGTGGCCGAAGCGCGGTCCTTGCGCGAGATCTACGAGCGCCACGACCCGGCCGATGACCTGGACGCCGTGCTCGAGCGCATCGAGCACATCGGTGCCTGGACCTGGGAGCAGCGCGTGGACGAGACCCTGCACCGCCTGGACCTGGACGGCTCGCGCACGATCGGCCATCTCTCGGGCGGCCTGAAGAAGCGCGTGGCTCTGGCCCGCGCGCTGGTGGCGCAGCCTGACGTGCTGCTGCTCGACGAGCCGACGAACCACCTCGACCTGGACGCCATCGCCTGGCTCGAAGGCCTGCTCAAGGATTTCAAGGGCTCGCTGCTGCTGATCACGCACGACCGAGCGTTCTTGGACAACGTCGCCAACCGCATCGTCGAGCTGGACCGCGGCCAGCTGCGTGGCTACCCCGGCAACTTCGCTGCCTTCCAGGCCGCCAAGCAATACGAGCTCGAGAACGAGGCCCTGGCCAATGCGCGCTTCGACAAGCTGCTGGCCCAGGAGGAGGTCTGGATCCGCAAGGGCGTGGAGGCGCGGCGCACGCGCTCGGTGGCGCGCGTGCAGCGTTTGCAGGCCATGCGCGCCGAACATGCATCGCGGCGCGACGTGCAGGGCAAGGTGAAACTGGACATCGACACTGGCGGCGCCAGCGGCAAGATCGTGGCCGAGCTCGAGGACGTCAGCAAGGCCTACGGCGGCCGCACCATCGTCGGCAAATTCAGCGGCACCATCCTGCGCGGCGACAAGGTCGGCCTCGTCGGCGCCAATGGCGCGGGCAAGACCACCCTGCTCAAGATGATCCTCGGCGAGCTGCCGCCCGACAGCGGCTCGGTGCGCCTGGGCAGCAAGATGACGGTGGCGTATTTCGACCAGATGCGCGACGCGCTCAACCTCGACGCCACGCTGGCCGACACCATCAGCCCCGGCAGCGAGTGGATCGAGATCGGCACGCAGAAGAAACATGTGAAGAGCTACCTCGGCGACTTTTTGTTCTCGCCGGCCCGCGCCGATTCTCCCGTTCGCACGCTCTCAGGTGGCGAGCGCAACCGCTTGCTGCTGGCGCGTCTGTTCGCGCGGCCGGCCAATGTGCTGGTGCTCGACGAGCCGACCAACGACCTCGACATCGAGACGCTGGAGCTGCTGGAGGAACTGCTGGCCGACTACGACGGCACGGTCTTCCTCGTCAGCCACGACCGGCGCTTCCTCGACAACGTGGTGACGAGCACCATCGTCTCCGAGGGCGAGGGCCGCTGGCGCGAGTACGAAGGCGGCATCGAGGACTGGCTGACCCAGTCCCGGCGCGCCGCGTCCATCGCTGCCAAGCAGGCTCCCGCACCAGCGCCGGTGGCGGCACCCGCTCCCGCCCCGGTGGTCGCCACGCGCAAGAAGCTCAGCTACAAGGAGCAGCGCGAGCTCGACGAGATCCCGGCCAAGATCGCGGCGCTGGAGGCCGAGCAGACCCAGCTGAACGCTCTGCTCAACGGCAGCGAGCTCTATTCGCAAGGCGCGGGCCGCATCGCGGAAGTGACGGCTCGCGCCGGGGCGATCGACGAAGAGCTGCTGGCGCTGATGGAGCGCTGGGAAACGCTCGAAGCGCGCTGAGCTAGGCGTCGAGCACCTCGAGCAGGTGCGCGGCAAAGCGGTCGAGCAGCCGGCCATCGGACCAGTAGGCCATGTGGCTCAGCGGCGTCCAGCGGGTGAGGAGGTCGCCCACGAAGAAGGGGTAGTCCTTCACGCCTTCATAGCTGCCCTTCTCGTCGAGCTGGGCCATCGGCCAGCCCAGCACATCGCAGGGGTCGTAGTAGTTGTGCCACTCGAAGCCCGGCTTCATCTGGAAGTTCTGGCGCCGGCTGAGGCCCGCCGTGAAGATCGGGATATTGCAGCCCATGGTCAGGAAGCGGCGCCAGGTGTGCAGGCTGGAGAATTCTTCTGGCGGCGTTGCGGGCGCCGGGTGCCGGGGGTGCATCACGTCCCAGGCGTAGGACGAGAACACCTGGCAGCCCAGCGAGTGCGAGAGCACGACGAGTGGTGTGCCGGGGTGTTCGGCGCAGACCTGGAAGCCTTCGCGCAGCTTTTCGACGATGCGATCCTGCACCTCTTGGTACGTCGCCCGCTCCACGTGAAAGCTGCGCTCGAAGGCGGTGGCGTCGGCGAAGCGGAAGAGGAAGAACTGGCGCACCCCGGCCCATCCGAGCTTGTTCTGCGGGTTGGCCTCGAAAGCGTCCCAGACCTTCTGCTCGTTGATGTGGAAGAGGTCGCCGTAATACACGGGCTGCAGCGAGACCTCATGCCAGCGTGCACCGAGCCGTTCGGCCAGCCCGGCCTGGAGTTCGATGTAGTAGTCGGTATCGACTACGCCCATGCCGTGCAGGACCAGCAGCACCAGCCTTGGCATGCGGGCCTCAGTACGCGGCGGGTTCGGCCAGTGTGACGCAGAGCAGCTTCTCCAAAGAGGCGTCGCCGGGCGGCGTGCTGGGGGTGCTCAGGCTCTGGGCCGCTGCGAGCAGCGGGCTGAGCGACAACGCGGCAATCAGAATCAGTTTGCGCATGGAGTCCACCTCTTTACAGAAATATCAAAGACGGGCGCGCCATTCTCCAAGATCTGCGAAGCGCGCCACTGCCAGGTCACCGGCTCGCAGCTTGAGCGCCACACGCCAGGAGCCGGTGGTCACCACGCTGCCGGCCGGCACGGTGGCACCGTGGCGGGTGGCGGCCTGCAGCCAGGGCACCATCACCCAGGCCGGGTCGTTGAGGCCATGGCCGCCCAGGCCGGCCATCGGCGCTTCGCCGTTGATCTGCAGCTCGCAGGGCTGGCGTGCCCAGTCACGGCCGGGCTTCCAGCGCATCCAGGGGCCCAGAGACAGGCCGCCGTGCGACTGGCAGTCAGCGTTCTTGAGCAGAGGATCGGCTGCCATGCCCTGCTGCCAGCGCGAGGCCAGGCCTTCGATGGCCACGCTAAAGCCGTCGATCAGGTCCTCGCCCTCGCCGAAGTTCATCGCGCGCGCCCGCTCTGGCGTGACATCGCACTTGAGGCGCAGCGCGATCTCGGCCTCCGCGCCAATCAGGGAGAGGCCCGTGAGATCCTCGCTCTCGCGCACGCCCTCGGGTGCGAGCGGCGCATGGCCGAAAGGGCCGCTGCGCGAGGAGCCGCCGCACTTCCAGAACTGCGGTCGCCCTGCGGGCGCCCAGTTCAGGGCTGAAGAGAGATGCGCATGCACGGCCTGGCCGGCGGCTTCGTCGGGCAGCGACCACGCGCCGGCATCGAGGGACGCGCCGTCGCGCCAGGCTTGCGCCAGTGCGGCGGCGAGGACTTCAGGATCGCTCATCAAGGTTTGGCGAGATAGTTGATCGGCACGTAGACATAGCCCTTGCCCTCGGCGCGCAGATGACCGATGCCCGGAAAAGACAGGTGGGCGCCCGCCACCCACTCGCCCTGGGCCGCGACCTCCTTGAACAGCTTCTCGCGCCAGGGCAGGGCGGCCTTGGAATCGCTGTCGAAGTTGGCCGTCACGGTCGGATCGGGGAATTGCGCGGCGGCCACGTGCATGGTGTCGCCCCAGAGCACGAGCTTCTGGCCCTGGCTCTGAACCACGTAGTTGGTGTGGCCCGGCGTGTGACCATGAGCGTCGATGGCATGCACGCCCGGCACCAGTTCCACGTCTCCCTCGAAGGGCTTGAAGTGGCCGGCCGCGACATACGGAGCGAGCATGTCCTGGCCCGATTCACTCTTGAGCGCGAAGTCGGCCTCGGCCTTGCTCATGCGCACGATCGCATTCGGGAACACGGCCTTGCCCTCGGCAGAGAGCCCTCCAATGTGGTCGCCATGGCTGTGGGTGATGTAGATCTCGTCCACCTGCTCGGGCGTGTAGCCCGAGGCCTTGAGGCTGGCGAGCAGGCCGCCCAGCGTGGGTCCGAAGAGCTTGCCGGCGCCGGTGTCGATCAGCACGAGCTTGGCGCCAGTATTGACGAGGAAGCCGTTGACCGAGGTTGGCACGATCTCGGGCGGGAGGAAGTTCCGTGCGAGATCGCTCTTCAGCGTCTCGGGTTTGATGTGGGTGAGCACCTTGGCTACAGGCATCATGAAGTTGCCGTCGTTGAGCGCGGTGACCTCGACGTCGCCGAGCATCATGCGGTAGTAGCCTGGCGCTTGAGTCTTCAGCTGCGGCGCGGCGGCGTGAGCGGCCGAGGCCAGCAGGCTCAGGGACAACAGGGCGTTGGCGAGTCGGGTCATGGGCTCCTCCGGTTTGAGACAGGCCGAGAGCATAGATCGACCCAGGGGGTCAGCGCAGCAAAGCCCAGAACTTCGGATCCTGGCCGGTGGCGAAGTTGATGCGCATGAGCGTGCCGACCTGGCGCGTGGCGCTGAACAGCAGGCCCGGCGCAGTGAGCCAGCCGGCGTCGAGCAGGCGCTGGGCGAGCCGCTCGGTGTCAACGCCCACGTCGAGCCATCCGAACAGGCCCTGCGGCGGCGTGACGAAGCGGCAGCCCGCGGTCTCGGCCAGGCGCACAGTGCGGTGGCGGGCGGTGTCCAGCCTCGCGGCCACTCGCTCGGCATGGCGGCGCAGCTGGCCTTGCTCCAGACACAGGGCGACGGCGCGCTCGAGCATGGGGCTGGTGGTCAGCGTGGACAGCAGCTTGAGGTCGGTGAGCTTTTTGATCCGTTCCGGGCTCGCAGCCAGATAGCCGACGCGCCAGGCCGGCGTGAGAATCTTGGAGAAGCCCGAGACATAAACTGTGCGGCGCAGCCCGTCCAGCGCGCTCAGGCGCGGCGCGTGGTTGGGGGCGAGGAAGGCGTAGGTGTCGTCCTCGACGATCAGCAGGTCGCCTGCCTCGGCCAGCTTCAGGACGTGGTGAGCCTGCGCGAGCGTGAGGCTGTTGCCGGTCGGGTTGTGCAGCACCGAGACGGTCACATAGGCGCGCGGCCGGTGCTGCTCGATCAGACGCTGCATGACCTCCAGATCCGGCCCGTCGGCGCCGCGCGGCACGGGCAGCAAGCGCATGCCGGCCTGGGTCAGGCGCGCGAACTCGATCGACCAGCCTGGGTCGTCCACGAGCACCGCGTCGCCCGGTTGCAGCAGGGCGCGGGTAACGAGGTCCAGCGCATGCGTGGCACCCACGGTGGTGACGATCTGCTCGGCAGACGTGGCTACGCCCAGGTCGCCCAGGCGCAGTGCGAGGGTTTCGCGCAGGCGGGCGTCTCCGCCGGGCTGGCCGTATTGCAGCGCCAGTTGATCCGGCCCCTCGCTCTGCGCCACGACTTTGCGCATGGCGCTCTGGATCATCGGCAGGTCCAGCCATTCTGCCGGCAGCGTGCCCAGGCCCGGCGCGCTGTTGGCCTGGGCCTGGAACATGCCGCGGATCAGGGTGGTGGCGTCAAAGGGGGGTGAGCTGCTGACGGGCTGGGCGGGGTGCTGACTCGTCCGTCGCGACGCTTGTTCGCGGACGAAGAAGCCGCGCTGCTTGCGTGCCTCGAGCAGCCCCTGGGCGAGCAGCTGGTCATACGCCGCCACCACCGTGTACGTGCTCACACCATGGCGCTTGGCGCACTCGCGCACGGAGGGCAGTCGGCTCCCGGGCAGCAGCAGGCGTTGACCGATGCGCTCGGCGAAGCGCTGGGCCAACTGCTGGGACACTCAATCTACGATCACCTCGAGCGCTGTCTCCGGCCTGACCCGTGCTGGGACTGGTGCTATGCCTTTGCGTTGACCTGTCGGTCAGATGC
>Ga0213872_10000024_pt1 | contig 155437 bp, 145 predicted proteins | sample VelepicomBERX_R2_FD_160071 | JGI IMG/M metagenome (GOLD analysis project Ga0213872, IMG submission 160071) | Rhizosphere microbial communities from Vellozia epidendroides in rupestrian grasslands, the National Park of Serra do Cipo, Brazil - RX_R2 | ecosystem: Host-associated > Plants > Roots...
GAAAAACCCTTGCGGAACGCAAAACGCTGCCTGTAGAATACGGCCTCGTTCAGCAGTTGTGACAAACGCTGACAAGTTTAAAGACGGGCGCTTAGCTCAGTTGGTAGAGCGGAGCCCTTACAAGGCTTAGGTCGGGAGTTCGAGCCTCTCAGCGCCCACCAGTCTCAAACTTGATACGAATTTGGAGCGGTAGTTCAGTTGGTTAGAATACCGGCCTGTCACGCCGGGGGTCGCGGGTTCGAGTCCCGTCCGCTCCGCCAAATTCCGAGAGACGGCGCATATCGCAAGGTATGCGCCGTTTTTCATTTGCAAACGGGATAAAACCGGCGACAATGGCAACTTGGCAATTGTTTCCGCTGGAGTTCCCGTGATTCTCGGCTTCCTCAAACCGCCTCCCCTGTCGCCGCGCCTGCTGCGCCTGAAAGACTCGGCCCTGTTCGCCACGCTGACGCCGCTCGAACTCAAGATCGTCGACGGCCTGCTGCACGAGCGCCGCTATCTGGGCGAGGAAATCATTTTCGACGAAGGCGAAGAAGGGCAGGCCCTGTACCTGATCATGTCGGGCCGCGTGCTGATCAGCCGCGCCCTCGGCAGCGAGGTGGAAGTGGTGGCCGAGCTGTCGCCCGGCGCCTTCTTCGGCGACCTGGCCCTGCTCGACAACACGCCCCGCAACGCCCAGGCGCGCGCGCTCGACAACTGCGAGATGGCCGTGTTCTTCCGCGCCGACTTCATGGGACTGATGGAAACGGACGCCGTGATCGGCTACAAGATCTCGCTGGCCCTGGCGCGTCACATCGGCGCCCGCCTGCGCGAGTGGATGACCTCGGGCAAATCGCAGATCGACGCCCTATGAACCTGATGCCGCACCAGCAGCGCTCCGGCCCCGTGGTATGGAGCGGCATCATCGGCGCCACCTGCCTGCTGCTGTTCCTCATGCAGCAGATGCTGTGGCTGGCGATTCCCTTCCTGTTCGCGATCATCCTCTACTACATCCTGCTGCCGCCCATGCAGCGCCTGATCCGGCTGGGCATAGGCCATAACACGGCGGCAGTGCTGGTGGGCTGGCTGTTTCTGCTGGTGCTCGTGCTGGGCACGCTGGTGGCCGTGTTCTGGACTTCCCCCCCGACCGAATCGTGGCAAGCCATGCTGGGACGCTATCTGAACGGCGGTCTGGCCTTTTTGCGCGAGACCATGCTGTCGCTGGAGGAGCGCTTCCCCATCCTGCACCAGGTCAAGCTGAGCAAGATGGTCAACAGCCGCATGGCGGCCTTCACGGAAAACTTCGTGCAAAAGCATTTGACGGAAATCCTGGTCTCGGTGGCGGCCTGGCTGCCCTCGCTGCTGCTGACGCCTTTCCTCACCTTCTTCTTTTTGCGCGATGGCCTGCGCTTCAAGAAATTCCTCGCCCGCGCCGTGCCCAACGCCTTCTTCGAAAAGACGCTCTACCTGCTGCACGAGGTGGACCAGACGGCGCACCGCTATTTCCAGGGCCTGCTGAAGCTGACCATTCTGGATACGGCCGTACTGGCGCTGGGACTGTGGGCGATCGGTGTGTCTTCGCCGCTGACGCTGGGACTGATCGCGGCGCTGCTGGCCTGGGTGCCGTATGTGGGCTCCATCGCCGGCTGCGTGCTGGTGGTGATGGTGGCGTCCACCGATGCGCCGGGCGATCCGCTGGCGGCCTACAGCGCCATCGGCGTGTTCATCTTCGTGCGCCTGCTGGACGATTTCATCTTCATGCCGATGACGGTGGGACGCAGCCTGCACATCCATCCCTTGATCACGGTGCTGATGATCTTCATCGGCGGCTCGGTGGCGGGCGTGGCGGGGCTGATGCTGGTGCTGCCGCTGCTGGGGGTGGTGATGGTGGTGGGCGAGACGCTGGGCCGCCTGATCACCAATCCCCGCCTGCGCGCCCGCCACCGCTACGCCCAGGCCCTGCGCATGAAGCAGGCCAGCGCGGATCTGGCCGCACAATAGAGCCACATCAAACATTCGCCTCTCCGGACGCCTAAACTGGTGCGATGGCTTACCTTCGGAGGTAATCATCATGCTAAGGTTTAATAACCTCACGTCGGAAGAAATAAGAGAAATTTGCCAGCGGGTTAGCGAAATCATGTCCCGCCGCCCACTGCAGCGGCCAAGGTATTATTTTTCAGATTGGCCCTGTATTCAATTCAGCCGAGAAGAAATTAGTGCCGCGCTAGAAGTCGCGTGGAAAAAGGCCTGGAAACGCTGAACCTGTGCTATGTCCGGCATGTATCAGCTACTTGCTCGCGATTGCAACGAGGTGTTGGCGACTTTTGCTTATGCGGCCTATAAACAGCACAAAGCTGAGGTACTGCAAACCATTCTTGCCGAAACCGGAAAGCCGGCCACGCCCGAAGACCTGGAATTGTTCCAGCTGGCCGCCAGCACGCCATCCATGCGAGCGATGTACATGCAGTGGGCAGAATTCATGCTGCAGAGCTTTATCGAGCAGACACTGGAACTACGCAAGCATGAGGTCGAAAGCGAGTTCATCACAACTAAAATCAGCGAGCAATTACAGGCGATCCAAGATGGGCAGCAGCAGAAGCGCAGCTGGAAAGGCTGGACGGTGGATGTCTGCGGCAATTTGGCGGTGAACTTTGTCACTATTCTTGTCATCGCCGCGCTGCTGTTCGGATTTCGCGGACTGGATGGGATGCTGGCTGACTTTGGACACCACACAGGCGGGCTGGATACGCGGCACGCTGCGCCGAAATAAAAAAACCGGGAGCATGCTCCCGGTTCTTGTCGCCGATGCCGCTTAGCTTAGGCAGCGGCTGGCTCTTCGACGTCCGAACGGATCAGGTGATCGAAGGCGGACAGCGCCGCTTTCGCGCCCTCGCCGGTGGCGATGATGATCTGCTTGAACGGCACCGTCGTTACGTCGCCGGCGGCGAACACGCCCGGCACCGAAGTCTGGCCGCGCGCATCGACTTCAATCTCGCCGTGGCGCGACAGGTCGAGCGAACCTTTCAGCCATTCCGTGTTCGGCACCAGGCCGATCTGCACGAACACGCCTTCCAGATCCACCTTGTGCGAGGCGCCCGACACGCGGTCCGTGTAGCTCAGGCCATTCACGATCTTGCCGTCGCCGTGGATCTCGGTCGTCTGCGCCGACACGATCACCTTCACGTTCGGCAGGCTGTGCAGCTTGCGCTGGAGGACCGCGTCAGCGCGCAGCTCGGCGCCGAATTCGATCAGGGTCACATGCGCCACCAGGCCGGCCAGGTCGATCGCCGCTTCCACGCCCGAGTTGCCGCCGCCGATCACGGCCACGCGCTTGCCCTTGAACAGGGGACCGTCGCAGTGCGGGCAGTAGGCCACGCCGTGGTTGCGGTACTCCTTCTCGCCCGGCACGTTGATTTCGCGCCAGCGGGCGCCCGTCGCCAGGATCACCGACTTGGCTTTCAGTTTGGCGCCGGTGGCCGTTTCCACTTCCATGATCTTGCCCGGCACCAGCTTGGCGGCGCGCTGGGTGTTCATGATGTCGACGTCGTACTGCTTGACGTGCTGCTCCAGCGCCACGGCGAATTTCGGGCCTTCCGTCTCGGTGACGGAGATGAAGTTCTCGATCGCCAGCGTGTCCAGCACCTGGCCGCCGAAGCGGTCCGACAGCACGCCCGTCTTGATGCCTTTGCGGGCGGCGTAGATGGCCGCTGCCGCGCCGGCGGGGCCGCCGCCGACGATCAGCACGTCGAACACGTCTTTCTTGCTCAGTTCTTCGGCCTGACGGGCGCCGGCGTTGGTGTCCAGCTTGGCCAGGATTTCTTCCACCGAGGTGCGCCCCTGGCCGAAGTGTTCGCCGTTCAGGAACATCATCGGCACGGCCATGATCTGGCGCTCTTCCACTTCTTTCGGGAACACGCCGCCGTCGATGGCGGTGACTTTGATGCGTGGGTTAATCACCGACATGGCGTTCAGCGCCTGCACCACTTCCGGGCAGTTGTGGCAGGTCAGCGAAATGAAGGTCTCGAAATGGAAATCCCCTTCCAGGTTGCGGATCTGCTCGATCACAGCTTCGTCGAACTTGATCGGGTGGCCGCCCACTTGCAGCAGGGCCAGCACGAGCGAAGTGAATTCGTGGCCCATCGGCAGGCCGGCGAAGTTGACGCTGATGTCGGTGCCCTTGCGGGTGATGTCGAAGGATGGCGCGCGCTTGGCGCCTTGGCCCGCGACCACGGTGATCTTGTCGGCGGCAACGCTGCGCACATCTTCGATCAGGGCGGCCATTTCCTGCGCCGTGGTGGAACCGTCGCTGTAGGCGATGATCTCGATCGGGTGCACGACGCGTTCGAGGTAGGCTTTCAACTGGGCTTTGAGATCTGCGTCCAACATGGCTAGCTTCCTTTCAATGGCGGCGGGCCGGCTGCCCGCCCTACGGTGTTTGAGATTTAGCGCGGGGTTGATTCCAACCATACCGCTTCAGTGCCTCAAGGCGGGTCGAAAGCCCGCCGCTCCGCAGGACGGGCCGCCGGCCCGCCTGGTACTACTCTACGTTGTGCTCAGATCTTAGATCTTGCCAACCAGGTCCAGCGAAGGCTTCAGGGTAGCAGCGCCTTCGGTCCACTTGGCTGGGCACACTTCGCCTGGGTGAGCGGCCACGTACTGGGCGGCTTTCACTTTGCGCAGCAGTTCGGAAGCGTCGCGGCCGATGCCGTTGTCGTGCACTTCCATGATCTTGATGAAGCCTTCAGGATTGATCACGAAGGTGCCGCGCAGGGCCAGGCCTTCTTCTTCGATCATCACCTGGAAGTTGCGCGACAGGGCGCCGGTTGGGTCGCCGATCAGCGGGTAGTTGACTTTCTTGATGGCGTCCGAGGTGTCGTGCCATGCCTTGTGAGCGAAGTGGGTGTCGGTCGAGATGCCGTACACGTCCACGCCCATCTTGGCGAATTCAGGCTGCTTGTCGGCCAGGTCTTCCAGTTCGGTCGGGCACACGAAGGTGAAGTCGGCTGGGTAGAACATGAAAACGGACCACTTGCCCTTCAGGGACTCTTCGCTCAGGTCGATGAATTTGCCAGCGTGGTAAGCGGTTGCCTTGAATGGCTTGATTTGGGTATTGATCAGAGACATGGTGGTTTTCCTCTTGGGTTGTGAATCATTGAGACGCCAGTGTACGGGCTTTTAGCTGATTAGAAAAATTGATTGTTCCAATACACTCAATTTGTTTTAGCTATCAGCATTCCACATGGGATAGCTATTATCCCCGTTCTACACGACAAAGGCATGACACTTTGGTATCTCCCGTGCGCCCTATATGGACGCGGCGCCGATGACGCCTGTGGAATATGGTGAGAGGATTTGCCAGCCCAGGGTCTGGTACAGGGCGCGGCCGGCTTCGGTGGCGACCAGCAGCTCGGGCGTGGCGGCGCGGGTCTTGGCGCTGCGCAGGGTGTTCATGACGGCCGTGCCCAGGCCCCGGCGCCGGTGTTCGGGCGCGGTGGCGATGCGGTCGAAGACGAAGGCGTCCGCCGTCTCCGCGCCATAGCCGCTTGCCGCCAGCTCGCCTGCGGCGGTGACGATCTTCACGTAGGTGACGGCGCCGGACCGTTCCACTTCAACCTCGTAGCCGGGCGGACAGGCCGGCACATCGGCGCGGCCGGGGCCTGTCATGACGTAGCCGGACGCCTGGATCTGCCAGCCTGCCCGCGGCAGGGCCGCGCACAATTCGTCCGCCGTGCCGCACAGCTTGATGAAGTAGCCCGGCTGGCTTATGCCGCGCGCCAGCTCGCCCAGGCCTGCGCTCACGCGCGGGAAAACCCAGCGCCTGATCTCCGTATCAGAATTGGTGTCGACGCGGTAGCCGCCATGGTCGGCCACCGGCGCGGGCAGGCCGCGCGCCAGCGAACGCGCCGTCAGCCAGTCCCGCACCAGGGCGGCGTCGACGGCGGCCGCCATCAGCCCGCCTGTCCGCGCAGCAGGGCGTCGAACTCTTCCGCCGGCATGGGGCGGGCGAAGAGGTAGCCCTGGCCGTAGTCGCAGCCGGCGGCGGCCAGCAGGTCGCGCTGCTCGGGCGTCTCCACGCCCTCGGCGATCACCTTCAGGCCCAGCTTGTGCGCCATGACGATGATGGCGTCGGACAAGGCCATGTCGCTCGAATCGGGCGCCAGGTTGCGGGTGAAGCTGCGGTCGATCTTCAGGTAGTCGATGTCGAACTTCTTCAGGTAGGACAGCGAGGAATAGCCGGTGCCGAAGTCGTCCAGCGCCACCTGGATGCCCGCGTCGCGCAGCTGCAGCAGCTTGTTGGTGACGGCCGTGTTGGCGTCCAGCAGCAAGCCTTCCGTGATCTCCACCACCACCGACTGTCCCGGCAGATCAAGCGCGCGCAGATGCTGCAGCCAGCCCTGGTAGCCGCCATCCTCGCGCTGGAACTCCAGCGGCGACTGGTTGACGCTGACCTGGAATTCGGGATGGCACAGCTCGCGCCAGCGCCGCACCCAGCGCGCCGATTCGCGGAACACCCATTCGCCGATCTCGATGATCAAGCCGCTCGCCTCGGCCAGCGGCACGAATTCCAGCGGGCTCACCATGCCGCGCGCGGGATGGTTCCAGCGGATCAGCGCCTCGGCCTTGTGGATCTGCCCCGTGCTCAGATGCACGATGGGCTGGAAGTACAGCGCCAGCTGGTTCCCCTTCAGCGCGCTGCGCAAGTCGTTGGTCAGGCGCATGCGGTTCAGCGCCGCCACCTGCAGGGCGGGCGTGAAATAGCTGAAGCGGTTGCGTCCCGCGTCCTTGGCCGCGTACATGGCCTGGTCGGCGTGCTTGAGCAGGTCGCCGATGTCGAGCGCATCGTCCGGATACAGGGTGATGCCGATGCTGGCCGAGACGAAGGCCTGCTCCTGCCCCAGCGCGAAGGGCTGCAGCAGACTGTCGATGATGTTCTGCGCGATGGCCTCCACCCGCGCCACGTCGTCCAGCTCGGACAGGATGACGGTGAATTCGTCGCCGCCCAGCCGCGCCACCGTATCCGACTTGCGTACACAGTTGCCGATGCGGCGAGCAGCGTCGATCAGCAGCACGTCGCCCTGCTGGTGGCCCAGCGTGTCGTTGACTTCCTTAAAGTGGTCGAGGTCGATGAAGAGGATGGCGATGCGCAGGCCGTCGCGCTGGCTCTTGAGGATGTCGTGCGCCAGGCGGTCGAGGAACATGCGCCGGTTGGGCAGCTGGGTCAGGGTGTCGAAGTTGGCCTGCTGCCAGATCAGCGCCTCCGCTTCCTTCTTCTCCGTCACGTCCTCGATCATGCGCAGGTGCAGGGACTGCGCCGATTCCGTCTCGAAGGCGGCGATGGAGGCGGCGATCCACACCGCCGCGCCGTCCGGCCGGATCAGGCGCTTGGTCAGCTTGTAGCCCTGGCTCATGCCCGCGTTGAGCTGGGCCATCTGCAGCAGCTCGCCTTCCACATCGTCAGGATGGCTGAGGTCCATCCACTTGCTGGCCTTGACCTCGTCCGCCGAGCGGCCGGCGATCTCCAGATAGCGGGGATTCACGTCGCGGAACTGGCCCGTGGTGGAATCGAGCAGGGCGATGCCCATCGGCGCCTTCTCGAACATGGTGCGGAAGCGCAGCTCGCTCTTGCGCATCGCCTCGCCCGCCTGCTTGCGCTCGCGGGCCAGCAGGCTGATGTGGACACCCGCGCCCACCAGCAGCAGCGCGGCCGCCGCGCCCAGCACGCGGTACAGCCAGGCCAGGCTGTTGCGGTTGCCGTCGGCGTTGTACATGAAACCGTCGAAGGCGGCGTTACGGGGCAGCATGCCCAGGTCGGCGTAGACGTCGGCGATATGGCGCCAGCGCTCCGGGTTCATGTAGCCGATTTCCACCAGCACCGGCTGCACCAGGGGCACCATCTGGTGCGCCTCGTACAGCAGGTGGGCGCGATCATTGCGGCGCGAGTATTTGTTGAGAATGAGGTCGACCACTTCCTCCTGGTGTCCCATCGCATACTGCCAGCCGCGCAGGCTGGCGGCGCGGAAGGCGCGCGCGCGGGCCGGGTGGTCGGCCAGCTCGCGCTCGCTGGTGAACAGGTTGTCGCCGTAAAAGTCGATGCCGGCCGCGCGCGGGCTGTAAATGTCGTAGGGGAAGCCGACCCGGTCGAAAATGTCCGGCTCGTTGGTGGTGTAGATGGACATGGCGTCCACCTTGCCGCTGATCAGATCATCGGGATTGAAGCTGTGCTCCACGCGGCGGAAGCTGTTGAGCGGCACGCCTTCTTTTTTCAGAAAGGCCAGCAACTCGTCGGCATTGGTCAGCTCGTCCGTCGGCGAGCCTATCATGGCGCGCTTGCCGATGATGCGGCGGACGTCGGGCTCGGCGCCCACCTGGCGCATGGCCAGCGCATAGGGCGAGTGCTGGAAGATCACGCCCAGCACCACCAGCGGCTTGCCCGCCATGCGCGCCAGCAGCAGGCTGCTGGCGCCCACGCCGTAGGTGGCGCTGCCGCCCAGCACGGCGCGCTCCGGATCGCCGCCGTCCTTGCCCTCCACCAGACGCACATCGAGCCCCGCCTCGCGGTAATAGCCCTGCTCCAGCGCCGCATAATAGCCGGCGAACTGGAACTGGTGGCTGTGCTTGAGCTGCAGGGTGACTTTTTCCAGCTCGGCCGCGCCCGCCGCCAGCGCCGCGCCGGCCAGCAAGCCCAGCAGCGTCAGGCGTTTAAGGAAGGGAAGCAGGCGGCGGCACGAAGCGGATAGTTGCACTATGGTCCTGAGACAAGATGTGGTGGCTTGCGGCACGCAAGTGTGCCCCTTCTCCGGCTGATTGTAGCCCCTTCGGCCCGCCCGCCACAGCGGCGGCTCAACATTTGTGGCCTTCCGTCAACACAAAAAAAACGGCCGGGCTAAGGCCGGCCGTTTTTGCTGCAGCAGTGTCGCCCCGCTTACTGGATATTGACGGGCAGCGGCACGCTGGTATTGGTGTTGTTGCCAATCTGGCCTTCCACATTGCGGCCCCAGCCCCACAGCGTGCCGTCGGTCTGGATGCCGAAGGTGTGCGAGCCGCCGGCCGACACCTTGGTCCAGTTGATGCCGGTGCCGATCTGGCTCGGCAGGCTGGAATCCTGGGCCAGGCCGTCGCCCAGCTGGCCGTCGCTGTCCGAGCCCCAGCCCCACAGCGTGCCGTCGGTGCGCACGGCCATCGTATGCAGATAGCCGGCCGAAACGGCGGCCCAGTTGCTGGCGGAGGTGATCTGCACGGGCGCCGACACGTTCAGCGTACCGTTATTGCCCACCTGGCCATTGCTGTTCGAACCCCAGGCAAACAGGGCGGCGTCGGCACGGATGGCGGCCGAGTGCGCGGCGCCGGCCGTCACCTGGACCCAGGTCGAGGTGCCCACCTGGACCGGCTTGTTCTGGTCGACCAGGCCGCCGTTGCCCAGCTGGCCGTTGCTGTTGCCGCCCCAAGCCCACAGGGTGCCGTCGGTGCGGATCGCCAGGCTGTGGGTGGCGCCGGCCGCCACTTTCAGCCACACGCCGGTGGCCTGCTTGGTCGGCACCAGCTTGTCGACGTTGGTGCCGTCGCCCAGCTGGCCGTTGAAGTTGCGGCCCCAGGCCCACAGCACGCCCGCCTTGTTGACGGCCAGGGTGTGCGCCTTGCCGGCGGCCACGGTCACCCAGTCGGTGGCGCTGCCGATGCGGGTCGGTACGGGACGGTCGGTGGTGGTGCCGTCGCCCAGCTGGCCGTTCTGGTTATAGCCCCAGGCCCACAGCGAGCCGTCGCTGCGGATCGCCATGGTGAACTGGTCGCCCGAGGAAACCTGCTTCCAGGCGGTGGAGCCGCCGGACACCAGGGTCGGCGTGTTGCGGTCGGTGGTGGTGCTGTCGCCCAGCTGGCCCTTCAGGTTGGAGCCCCAGGCGTAGAGATTGCCGTCCGCCTTGCGCGCCACGGTCTGGTTGCCGCCGGCCGAGATATCGGTCCACGGCGCCGTCACGGTGAGGGTGGTCGAGCCGACCACGCTGCCGACGGTGGCGGTCACGGTGTCGTTGCCGACCGCCTTGCCCGTCACGATGCCGCTGGTGAAGACGACGGACACCACCGTGCCCTTGGCCGCCCAGCTCACGCCGCTGGTGATGGCGGCCGTCTTGCCGTCCGAATAGGTGCCCATGGCCGTCAGCTGGGTGCTGGTGCCGATGGCCAGGGTCGGATTGGACGGGGTGATGGCGATCGACTGCAGGGTCGGGTTGCCGCTGCCGCCGCTGCCGGAGGACGAGCTGCCGCCGCCACCGCCGCCGCAGGCGGTCAGCACGGCCAGCAGGGGAACCAGCAGCCAGGACGTGAATTTAAACGTGTTTTTCATGATCTTCCAATTTTCAATGCGCAGCACGGACGACGATGCCGCCAGTGTAGCGCCAAGCAGGCCCATGGCATCGCACAAGCAGCAACGAATTATCCACGCATTTGCCCCGATGGGCAATTTGCAATATTTCTATGGGGAATGGAAAGATAGCATGTCCGGCACAGCATTGCGCTGGCCGGACATGAAGTGGGTACTTACTTGCGACCACGCGCTGGCGCGGCGGTCTTGGCGGGTTTCTTGATTTTGATGGTGTCCAGGATGGACGCACGCGGCTTGCTGTCGATCTCCTGCCGCGCCGTGAGCGAGCCGGTGAGGGCGTTGGCCCGGCCGCGACCGCCGGCGGCCGGCTGCGCCTTGCCGCCCCGCTTGTCGGCGCCCGGCGCCAGCATGGGCATCGCCCGCTTGCCCTGCGAGGGCTTGAAGTTTTCCTCGCCCACCACGTAAGGCGGGATCAGGTGGCGCTCGCCGGTGCCGATCAGGTCGCCCCGTCCCATGCGGCGCAGGGCGTCGCGCAGGATGGGCCAGTTCTTCGGATCGTAATAGCGCAGGAAAGCCTTGTGCGCCTGGCGCTGCTTGAGGCTGCGCGGGGTTTCCACCTCTTCCGAATCGTCGGTGACCTTCTTCAGCGGGTTCTTGCGCGAGTGGTACATGGCGCTGGCCATGGCCATCGGCGTCGGCATGAAGGTTTGCACCTGGTCCAGGCGGAAGTTGTTCTTCTTCAGCCACAGGGCCAGGTTCAGCATGTCCTCGTCCGTCGTGCCCGGGTGGGCGGCGATGAAGTAAGGGATCAGGTACTGCTTCTTGCCCGCTTCCAGCGAATACTTCTCGAACAGGGCCTTGAACTCGTCATAGGCGCCGATGCCCGGCTTCATCATCTTGCTGAGGACGTTGGGCTCGGTGTGCTCGGGCGCGATCTTCAGCAGGCCGCCCACGTGGTGGGTCACCAGCTCTTTCACGTACTCGGGCGAGCGCACGGCCAGGTCGTAGCGCAGGCCGGACTGGATCAGGATCTTCTTCACGCCCGGGATCGAGCGCGCCTTGCGGTACAGCTTGATCAGCGGGTTGTGGTTGGTGCCCAGATTGACGCAAATGGATGGATACACGCACGACAGGCGGCGGCAGGTCGTCTCGATTTCCTTGTCCTTGCAGTTCAGGCGGTACATATTCGCCGTCGGCCCGCCCAGGTCGGAGATGATGCCGGTGAAGCCCTTGGTCTTGTCGCGGATATGCTCGATCTCGCGCAGGATGGACGGCTCGGAGCGGCTCTGGATGACGCGGCCCTCGTGCTCGGTGATCGAGCAGAAGGTGCAGCCGCCGAAGCAGCCACGCATGATGTTGACCGAGAAGCGGATCATTTCCCACGCGGGGATATTGGCGTCGCCATAGCTCGGGTGCGGACCGCGCGCGTATTCGAGGTCGTAGACGTTGTCCATCTCGTCCATCGCCAGCGGCAGCGGCGGCGGGTTCATCCACACGTCGCGGTCGCCGTGGCCCTGCACCAGGGCGCGGGCGTTGCCGGGATTGGACTCCAGGTGGAACACGCGCGAGGCGTGGGCGTACATCACCGGGTCGGCGCTGACGGTTTCAAACGAAGGCAGGCGCACCACGGTCTTGTGGTGCTTTTCCAGCTCCATCGCGCGGCGCTCTTCGCGGCTCATGATACGGATGACCTTGACCTCTTCCGCCTTGGGCTCGACCATGGCCGGATTGGTTTCTTCCGCCGGTTTGCTGTCAGTGGCGCAGCCCGGGGTGTTCGGCTGCACCATCAGGTAAGGATCGGGATGGGCGTCGATCTTGCCCGGCGTGTCCACGCGGGTGCTGTTGTGCACGCCCCATTCCTCGCCCGGCATCCAGCCGGACGGGACGAGGAAGGCGGTGCCGCGCAGGTCGCGGATATTCTTGATGCTCTCGCCCTCGGCCATGCGGCGGGTCAGGTCGACCAGGGCGCGCTCGGCGTTACCGAAGATCAGCATGTCGGCCTTGGACTCGAACAGCACCGAACGGCGCACCTTGTCCGACCAGTAGTCGTAGTGGGCGATGCGGCGCAGCGAGGCCTCGATCGAGCCGATCACCACCGGGATGCCGGGATAGGCTTCGCGGCAGCGCTGGGCGTAGACGGACACGGCGCGGTCGGGGCGCTTGTTCGCCTCGCCGTTCGGCGTGTAGGCGTCGTCGGAGCGGGGCTTGCGGTCGGCCGTGTAGCGGTTGACCATGGAGTCCATATTGCCGGCCGTGACGCCGTAGTACAGGCGTGGCTTGCCCAGCGCGCGGAAGGCCTCGGCCGACTGCCAGTCCGGCTGGCTGATGATGCCGACGCGGTAGCCCTGCGCTTCCAGCAGGCGGCCGACGAGGGCCATGCCGAAGCTGGGATGGTCGATGTAGGCGTCGCCCGTGATCAGGATGACGTCGCACTCGTCCCAGCCCAGCTTGTCCATCTCTTCACGGGACATGGGCAGGAAGGGCGCGGAGGGAGCGCGGGCAGACCGCTTGGGAACGGCCGCGAATAAATTAGTGGGGGAGTTCATCGGCGGCATTGTACCGGAATTGCCTCGTTTTCCCGTGTTTTTTGCCGTTTTTTTAAGCAAGTATTTTAAAAGAATCTTTTATTTTTCAAGCACTTACGGCAAGCCGGACAATATTGCGGGGACACAGGCGATAACAATCTCTCATTGTTATAAGCGATATCTTTGCTATAACTAATTTTATAACCCCCTCACAGGAGACTATCATGCGTCGCCGCCTCTACTTCCTGCTGCCCGATGTTCCCTCCGGCCGTGCCCTCGTCGACGAGCTGCTTGTCGCCCGCGTCGAGATCAGTCACATGCACTTCATGGCCAAGGACGACTGTCTGCAGGAGGGCATGCCCTGCGTGAATTTCCTGCACAAGACGGACCTGATCCACGGCGCCCAGCTAGGCGTGGTGATCGGCGCCATCGTCGGCATCGGCGCAGGCATCTTCCTCACCATGTTCCCGGTGGAAGGCATGACCCTGCGCACGGCGGCGATCCTGCTGGTGGGCCTGGGCGGCGCCCTGTTCGGCGGCTGGGCTTCAGGCATGAATGCGGCGGCCGTGCCGAATACGCGGCTGAAAAAATTCGCCTCCGCCGTCGAGGACGATGGCAAGGTGCTGTTGATTCTGGACGTGCCGTCGGCACGGGTGGAAGAGATTGAAGAGATGATCGCGCAACGTCATCCCGAAATCAGCTTTGGCGGTATCGAACCGCCGATGCTGGCGTTTCCGTAACGCTGGCGGCCCGGGGGTGAAGCCCCGGGCACTTTGTTTGAGATTCCCGCTCGCGGGAATAGGAGTGTATGACGTCTCTCGCGCCTGCGCGCGAAACCCGTCAGATACCCATACTTGCAAGAATATTGCCGAGTTCGCGCAGCGCCGGCTCCAGCGTTGGATGCCGCGCCGCGAAGCGGGCTGACAGTTCCTGCGTCCGCTCGGCCAGGCCGTAGGTGGTGCTTTCGCCGGGCGTACCCACGCCCCGCTCCATCAGTTGCTTGATATCGCCATCGAGCTGTTTCAACAAGTCCAGCAATTCCTCATCCACCTGCCCGGCGTCCGCCAGGCGGGTGTGCAATGACTTCAACGATGCCTTCAGATTGCTGTCCATGTCGTCTCCTCTTTTGAGTGCCGCTCATGGCGATATCTTACATCACTGCCCGGTCAAACCACGGCGTTCCAGCAGGGGCTGGATTTGCGCGTCGCGGCCGCGGAACTCGCGGTACATCTGCATCGCATCCATGGTGCCGCCTTTCGACAGCAGCATCTTGCGGAACCAGTCGCCGTTCTTGCGCAGCATGCCGCCGTTGTCCTTGAACCAGTCGACGGTGTCGGCGTCCAGCTTCTCCGCCCACAGGTAGCCGTAGTAGCCGGCCGAGTAGCCGCCCGAGAACACGTGCGAGAAGTAGGTGGTGCGGTAGCGCGGCGGCACGGGCGCCAAGTCCACGCCGGCATCCTTCAGCGCGCTCGCCTCAAAGCCCAGCACGTCAGACGGGATCTGCGACGCGCCCAGCTGGTGCCACTTCTGGTCCAGGATTGACGCTTCCAGGTATTCCGTCGTGCGGAAGCCTTCGTTGAATTTGCGCGAAGCCATCACCTTGTCCAGCAGCTCCTTGGGCATCGGCTCGCCCGTCTGGTAGTGCTTGGCATAGTTGGCCAGCACGTCCGGCCACACCGACCACATCTCGTTCACCTGCGACGGGAACTCGACGAAGTCGCGCGGCACGCGGGTGCCGGAGAAGCGCGGATACTTCACGTTGGAGAACATGCCGTGCAGCGCATGGCCGAACTCGTGGAAGATGGTGCGCAGCTCGTCGTAGGTCAGCAGGGTGGGTTCGCCCGCGTTCGGCTTGGGAATGTTGAGGTGATTCGCCACCACGGGATGAGTGCCCATCAGCGAAGACTGGGTCACATAGGCATTCATCCAGGCGCCGCCGCGTTTGTTGCTGCGGGCGTAGTAGTCGCCGATGAAGATGGCCAGCTGCTTGCCGTCGGCGTCGAACACATCGAACACGCGCACGTCGGGGTCGTACACCGGCAGGTCGTGGCGCTCCTTGAAGCTCAGGCCATAGACCTTGTTCGCCGCGTAGAAGACGCCGTTGAGCAGCACATTGTTCAGCTCAAAATAGGGACGCAGCTGGTTCTGGTCGAAAGCGAAACGCTGGGCGCGTACCTTGTCCGAATAAAAGGCCCAGTCGGCGGCGTCGGCCTGGAAGCCGCCGTGCTCCTCGTCGATCACCTTCTGGATTTCGGCCGCTTCCTTCTTCGCGTTGGCCACGGCGGGCTTGGCGAATTCGGCCAGCAGCTTGTTGACAGCGGTGGTGTCGTGCGCCGTCTGGTCTTCCAGGATGTAGGCGGCGTGGCTTGGATAGCCCAGCAGCGCCGCGCGGTCGGCGCGCAGCCTGGCGATCTTCAGCACCACCTCGCGGTTGTCGAAATCGCCGCCACGGCTGCCGCGCGCCAGCGATGCGGCCATCAGCTTTTCGCGCTCGTCGCGGCTGGTCAGCGTGGACAGGCTGGCCTGGCCCGTGGTGTTCACCACGGGGATGACGTACTTGCCATCCAGGCCGCGCGTCCTGGCGACGTCGGCGGCCTTGTCGATCGCCTTGTCCGACAGGCCGGCCAGCTCTTCACGCGTATCGGCCACCAGGGCCGAGGCGTTGGCTTCCTTCAGCACGTTCTGGCTGAAGGTGGTGGACAGCTTGGCCAGCTCGGAGTTGTAGGCCTTCAGCTTTTCCTTGTCGGCGGCGGACAGCTTGGCGCCCGCGCGCACGAAGTCGGTGTGATAGCGCTCCAGCAGATACTTCGATTCCGCGTCCAGGTGCAGCTTGTCGCGCTTGTCGTACAGCGACTTGATGCGGGCGTACAGCTTCGTGTTCAGGCGGATCGCGTCGCTGTGCGCGGCCAGCTTGGGCGACAGCTCGCGGTCCAGGGCCTCGAAGGTATCGTTGGTGTTGGCGCCGGACAGGTTGCCGAACACGCTGGAGACGCGGTTCAGCAACTGGCCCGACTTTTCCATCGCCACGATGGTGTTGTCGAAGGTGGCCGGCTTGGGATTGTTGGCGATGGCCTCGATCTCCAGCATCTGCTGGCGCATGCCTTCCTCGAACGCGGGCTTGTAGTCTTCGTTCTTGATCTGGTCAAACGGCGGATAGTTGAACGGCAGCGTGCTGGCCTTGGCAAAGGGATTGCTGGCCGGGAGCAGCGAAGCCGGTTCCGCCGCCGCCACGTTGGCAACGGTGACGATACCGGCAGCCATCAGCATCATATTCATTCGATTCATATGATTTCCTTATTTGGCGTTCAGGCCACGGCGTTCCAGCAGCGGCTCGATGATCGGATCGCGGCCGCGGAAGTCGTGGAACAGCTGCATCGCATCCTGCGTGCCGCCGCGTGACAGCAGCTTGGCGCGGAACCAGTCGCCGTTCTTGCGCAGCAGGCCGCCGTTTTCCTTGAACCATTCCACCGTGTCGGCGTCCAGCTTTTCCGCCCACAGGTAGCCGTAGTAGCCGGCCGAGTAGTCGCCGGAGAAGGTGTGCGAGAAGTAGGTGGTGCGGTAGCGCGGTGGAACAGGCGCGAAGTCGACGCCCATGTCCTTCAGCGAAGCGGCTTCAAAGCCCAATACGTCGGTCGGGATCTGCGCCGGGGCCAGCTGGTGCCAGCGCTGGTCCAGCAGCGAAGCGGCCAGGTATTCGGTGGTGGCGAAGCCCTGGTTGAATTTCTTCGAGGCGGCGACCTTGTCCAGCAGTTCCTTCGGCATCGGCGCGCCCGTCTGGTAATGCTTGGCGTAGTTGGCCAGCACTTCCGGCCACACGGCCCACATCTCGTTCACTTGCGACGGATATTCGACGAAGTCGCGCGGCACATTGGTGCCGGCGAAGCGCGGGTACTTCACGTCGGAGAACATGCCGTGCAGGGCGTGGCCGAATTCGTGGAAGGCGGTCTTCACTTCATCGTAGGTCAGCAGGGTTGGCTGGCCTGCCGGCGGCTTGGGAATGTTCAGGTGGTTCGCCACCACGGGATGGGTGCCCATCAGCGAGGACTGCGACACGTATTCATTCATCCACGCGCCGCCACGCTTGTTGCCGCGTGCGTACATGTCGGCGATGAAGATGGCCAGCTGCTTGCCGTCGCGGTCAAACACGTCGAACACGCGCACGTCCGGGTTGTACACCGGCAGGTCCTTGCGCTCCTTGAACGAGATGCCATACAGCTTGTTGGCGGCGAAGAAGACGCCGTTGACCAGCACATTGTTCAGCTCAAAGTAAGGCTTCAGCTGGTTCTCGTCGAAGGCGAAGCGCTGGGCGCGCACCTTGTCGGTGTAGAAGGCCCAGTCGGAGGCGTCGACCTGGAAGCCGCCCTTGTCCGCATCCACCATGGCCTGCAGGTCGGCCGCTTCCTTCTTCGCGTTGTTCACGGCCGGCTTGGCCAGTTCGCCCAGCAGCTTGTTGACGGCGGTGGTGTCATGCGCCGTCTGGTCTTCCAGCGAATAGGCGGCAAAGTTCGGATAGCCCAGCAGGGCGGCCTTTTCCGCGCGCGCCTTGACGATCTTCAGCACCGTCTCGCGGTTGTCGAATTCACCGCCATGGCTGCCGCGCGCCAGCGACAGCGCCATCAGCTTCTCGCGCACGGCGCGGTTGGTCAGCACGTTCAGCGGCGGCTGGCCGCTGGTGTTCACCAGCGCCACCAGGTATTTGCCGTCCATGCCCTTGGCCTTGGCGGCGGCAGCGGCGGCGTCGATGGCGGCCGGCGTCATGCCGTCCAGCTCTTCGCGGGTGTCGACCACCAGCGGGTTGGCATTGGCTTCCTTCAGCACGTTCTGCACGAAGGCCGATTGCAGGCCCGCGATCTCGCCGTTGATGGACTTCAGCTTCTCCTTGTCGGCGGCGGACAGCTTGGCGCCCGCGCGCAGGAAGTCGGTGTGGTAGCGCTCCAGCAGGTGCAGGGCTTCGGCGTTCAGATGCAGCGTGTCGCGCTTGTCGTACAGCGCCTGCACGCGGGCGAACAGCTTGGCGTTGAGGAAGATGGCGTCGTTGTGCGCGGCCAGCTTGGGCGACATCTCGCTGTCGACGGCATCCAGCACGTCATCGGTATTGGCGCCTTGCAGATTGCCGAAGATGGTCTGCACGCGGGTCAGCAGCTGGCCCGATTTTTCCATCGCCACGATGGTGTTGTCGAAGGTTGGCGCTTTCGGGTTGTTGGCGATGGCGTCGATTTCCTTCAACTGGACGCGCATGCCTTCAATGAAGGCGGGCTTGAAGTGCTCGTCCTTGATCTTGTCGAATGCGGGGTACTGGAAAGGCAGGGTGCTGGCCTTGAACAGCGGGTTGGCCGCGGCGGGCGCCGGGGCGGCCATGGCGAACTGGGACAAGGCGAGGCCGAGGCTGGCCGCAATCACAAGCATTTGAGGACGGGACATACGTGAACTCCTTCTGAGCGTAGAAGCGCACGATGATAGCAGGCAGCTATCAGGGAGTCACTTATCAGTCATGTTGCAGCGCAGCGGGCAGGTAAAGTCCGTTGATTTTCCTTAAGGCTACAGTGCGGGAATGTCCCTATGATTTCTTTGCGGAATATGCCGCGTGCTTTAGCAGAAATCACTAGAGAGGAGCTACTTCATGGGATCTATCCGTTTATTTTTACCGGCGCTGCTACTCTCGGCACTGGCCAGTCCCTTCGCCGGCGCCGTCGATCTGGATGGCCTAACCAAGTCGGCCACGCTGGCGGTCAAGGCGGCCACCCTGAGCGACGCCGATGTCGTTGATCTGTCGAACAAATCCTGCGCCGCGCTCGACCGCTCGAACAAGATCGCCAAGCCGGGCAGCAAATACGCGAAGCGCCTGACTGCTGTGCTGAAGCCGCTGAAGGTCAGCAAGATCAACGGCAAGACGCTCAATGCCAAGGTCTACATCGTCAGCGACGTCAATGCCTTCGCGATGGACAATGGCTGCATTCGCGTGTTCTCTGGCCTGATGGACATCATGACCGACGACGAGGTACGCGCCGTGGTGGGACATGAAATCGGCCACGTGTCGCTGGGCCATTCCAAGAAGTCCATGCAAACGGCCTATACCCTGCAGGCGGCGCGCAGCGCCGTGGGTGCGGTGAGCGCCACCGCCGCCTCGTTCAGCGAATCGGAGCTGGGGGACCTGGGCCAGAAATTCATCGAGGCGCAGTTCTCCCAATCGCAGGAAACGGACGCGGACGACCAGTCCTACAACATGCTGCAAAAAGCCAAGCTGCCACGGACGGCGCTGGTGACGGTGTTCCAGAAGCTGGCGAAACTGGAAGGGCCGGGACACAGCATGTTCAGCTCGCATCCCTCGTCGCCGGACCGCGCCCAGCACATCCAGTCGCGCATTGACAAGGACGGCTGAAACGGCCACGTAACGCTTGCCCTGGCCGAGAGAGGCCAGCGGCAGGCTCACAGCGTGGTCCTTGCGGCGATCGTGCCTTTGCTGCAGCCAGCATTCCTTCCAGCCGCCCAATCACTGTCTCGGCTGACGTGTAGACGCCAGTGCGTTGCGCCTCATCACGCCCCGCCAAGCCTCTGGCAATAAATTCCTTTTGCCGCCGGCGACGTTCAATACTTTCCCGGATTGATTGCTCGACAAAGCTGGAAATGGTTTCGCCTTCCTGCAAGCTCTGTTCGGCAGCTTTTCTAAGCTCGGGATCGACGCGTAAGGACGGGAAAGAGGCCGTTTTCATTGAAAACTCCTTTTTTGCGTTGCAATTACAACGCATTGTGATTCAGCAGCCGTCGTGGTGCAAGCAGTTGTCAATAGTGCGGCGGGCGCTCGTTGATGGGGGCCTGGTTGCCGTTGTCCCGCAGGTCGCGCACGCGCTGGACCAGGGTGGTGCACATCAGCTCCAGCTTGTCGATCTGCTGTTGCTGCTCGTAGATGCGCTGGCTGAGCGATTCCACCAGGTGCTCCTGGTGCGCCAGCTTGGTTTCGATGTCGATGAAGCGGTCTTCGGTACTCACTGCTTACTCCTGCGGTGCGGGTGGTTTGGGGGTAGAAAGCAATTCCTTCATGCGCGCCAGACGTTCTTTGGGCGTCAGGATTTCGGACTCTTTCGGCGCGGCTTCGCCCTGGTCCAGCTCCATCTCGGCGATGAAGCGCGACGGATCGCAGTGCACCTGCTCGCCGGCCCGCTTGCGCTTCTTGCACCAGGTGATCTGCAAGGTGCGCTGGGCGCGGGTGATGCCGACGTACATCAGGCGCCGCTCTTCCTGCACGCGGGCGGCGATGCTCTCGGCCGGCGCGTCGGCGTCGCCCTTGTGCGGCAAGATGCCTTCCTCGCAGCCGACCAGGAACACATGCGGATACTCCAGCCCCTTGGACGCATGCAGGGTCGACATGCGCACCGCATCCGGATCCTCGTCCGCGCCTTCCAGCATGGACATCAGGGCCACCATCTGCGTCAGCTCCAGCACGTTCTTTTCTTCGCCGTCGCGGTCTTTGCCGCCGCGGCCCCGGTCCTTCAGCCAGTTGACGAATTCCAGCACGTTCTGCCACTTGGCCTGGGCCGCGCGCTCGTCGAACATATCGTATAAATAGTTTTCGTAGTTGATCGCTTCCAGCATGTCATCCAGCACCTGGGCCGCGTTGTCGCCGCTGCCGGACGGGCCGGGACGGCTGGCGCGCGACTCCAGGTTGTTGATGAAGTTGCAGAAGTCGCGCAGCGGCGTCAGCTGGCGTTCGGCCAGCAGCGCTTCGATGCCGCCCTTGAACACAGCCTCGAACAGCGAGCAGTTCCACTGGGCGGAGAAGGTGCCCAGGGTCTCCAGCGTCGACTGGCCCACGCCACGGCGCGGCGTGGTCACGGAGCGGATAAAGGCCGGGTCGTCATCGGTATTGGCCAGCAGGCGCAGGTAGCTGATGATGTCCTTGATTTCGGCCTTGTCAAAGAAGCTTTGGCCGCCCGAAATCGTGTAGGGAATGCGCTCCTTGCGCAGGGCCTGCTCGATGATCCGCGCCTGGTGGTTGCCGCGATACAGGATCGCGTAGTCCGACCACTTGTTCTTGCGCTCGAAACGGGCGGCCGAAATCATGATGGCGACCTGCTCCGCCTCCGCCTCGTCGTTGGGCATGGACATGACGTTGATCGGCTCGCCCAAACCGTGTTCCGACCACAGCGATTTCTCGAACAGCTTGGGGTTGTTGCCAATGACCGCGTTGGCCGCCTGCAGGATGCGCGTAGTGGAGCGGTAATTCTGCTCCAGCTTGATCACTTCCAGATCGGGGAAGTCGACCTGCAGCGTCTTCAGGTTTTCCACGGACGCGCCGCGCCAGGCGTAAATGGCCTGGTCGTCATCGCCCACGGCGGTGAACATGGGCTTTTTGCCTATGCCCGTCACCATCAGCTTGACCAGCTCGTACTGGCAGGTGTTGGTGTCCTGGTACTCGTCCATCAGCAGGTAGCGCAGGCGGCGCTGCCACTTGTCGCGGACCTTTTCGTGGTTGCGGAACAGTTCCACCGGCAGGCGGATCAGGTCGTCGAAGTCCACCGCCTGGTAGGCCGACAGGGTCGCCACATAGCTGGAGTAGACGCGCGCCGACTGCGCTTCGTCCTCGTCCTTGGCCTTGTTCAGGGCCGTCACCGGGTCGACCAGGCCGTTCTTCCACAGCGAGATATCGGTCTGGATGCGGCGCACCACCTGCTTGTCGGTGGTGATCGCCATGTCCTGGATCAGCGAGCCGCAGTCGTCGGCGTCCATGATGGAAAAGCGGTCCTTGAGGCCCAGCTCGTTGCACTCCTGGCGCAGGATCCGTACCCCCAGCGAGTGGAAGGTGGACACGGTCAGCTGCTTGGCTTGCTTGGGCTGCTTGAGCAGCTTGGCGATACGCTCCTGCATCTCCAGCGCCGCCTTGTTGGTGAAGGTTAGCGCGGCGATGGTGCGCGGATCGTAGCCGCGCGCCTCGATCAGGTGGGCGATTTTCTGCGTGATCACCCGCGTCTTGCCCGAGCCCGCCCCGGCCAGCACCAGGCAGGGGCCGTCGAGATAGGCCACGGCCTCGCTTTGAGGACGATTCAAACCATAGAGGGGTGCGTTGGACATCAGACAATACAGGGGCAGGGTGATCAGCCTGCCATTGTATCAGCCGCGCGTCTCCGCCACGTCTTAGAACCCGGCCAGCACGATCTTGCCGATTGTGCGTCCGCCGGCCAGCGCCTCATGGGCGCGGGCCACGTTGGCGGCATTGATCTTGCCGTAGTTTTCGCCCAGGGTCGATTTCAGCTTGCCGCCGTCAATCAGGGCGCTCACCTCGTTCAGCAGGCGGTGCTGTTCGATCATGTCTTCCGTGCCGAACATGGAGCGGGTGAACATCATTTCCCAGACAAAGCTCACGCTCTTGGCGAACAGCTTGGCCATCGGCAGCGCGCCCTGGCTGGGTACGATGGCGCAGACCTTGCCCTGGGGCGCGATCACGTCGGCGATGGCGTCGAAATGCTGTTCCGTGTCGTTCAGGCTCAGTACGTAGTCGACGCCGGAGAAGCCCAGCGCCAGCAGTTGCGCCGCCATATCGCCGTTGTGGTCGATCACATGATCGGCGCCCAGGCCGCGCACCCACTGCACCGACTCGGGACGCGAGGCGGTGGCGATCACGGTCAGTCCGGCCAGCTGCTTGGCCAGCTGGACGGCGATCGAGCCCACGCCGCCCGCGCCGCCGATGATCAGCAGGCGCTTGCCCGCGTCGGCGCCGCTGCGGCTGACGCCCAGGCGCTCGAACAGGGCTTCCCAGGCGGTAATCGAGGTCAGCGGCAGGACGGCGGCGTGGGGGAAGCCGAGGCTGGCCGGCTTGCGGCCCACGATGCGCTCGTCCACCAGCTGGAATTCGGCGTAGGCGCCTTCGCGCACGACGCTGCCCGCGTAGTAGACGGGGTCGCCAACCTTGAACAGGGTCACGTCCGGCCCTACGGCCACCACGGTACCGGCCGCATCCCAGCCCAGCACGCGGGCTTCGCCGCCGCCCGGCATCAGCTGGTCGCGCACCAGCAGGTCGACGGGATTGAGGGCGACGGCCTCGACCTTGACCAGCAGGTCGCGGCCCTGGGCGACCGGCTGGGTCAGTTCCACGTCCTGCACGGAGTTCGGATTTTGCTGGGAAACGGCGATGGCTTTCATGCTGGGCTCCTGAAGATTGAAGTGATACGAAAGTGTAGGGCCAGCGATTTTGTTTGATAATTGGCATAATGCAGAAATCATTCTTCGCCAAAACAATAAAATGACTCTGGACCTGACCGACGTGGCGCTGTTCGTGCGCGTCTGCGCCACGCGCAACCTGTCCGCCGCCGGACGCGAATTCGGCCTGTCGCCGGCCGCCTCCAGCGCCCGCATGGCCCAGCTGGAGCGCCAGTTGGGCGCGCGCCTGCTGCACCGGACCACGCGCCAGATTACCCTGTCGCAGGAAGGCGAGGTCTTCCTGGAACGGGCCCAGGCCCTGCTCGATTCGGCCGAGCAGGCGGTGGCCTCGGTCGGCCACGGCAATGCCCAGGCGAGCGGGCTGCTGCGGGTGGCCGCCTCGACCACCTTCGGCCGCGCCTACCTGATGCCGCTGCTGCACGATTTCCTGCGCAGCCATCCGGCCGTGCAGCTGGACCTGCGCCTGTCCGACGGCCTGCACGACCTGGCGGCGGACGCCATCGACGTGGCGATCCGCATCGGCCCGCTGCGCGATTCCGCCCTGGTGGCGCTGCCGCTGGCGCGCAGCCGCATGGTGCTGTGCGCCGCCCCGTCCTACTTGAAGCAGCACGGAGCGCCCCAACATCCGTCCGAGCTGCAGCAGCATCAATGCCTGGTGCTGCAAGCGATCGACCCCTGGCGCCTGCGCGCGCCGGACGGGAGCGAGCTGAACTTCCGCGTCCAGGGCCGCTTCCGCAGCGATAGCGCGCTGGCCATGCTGGACGCGGCGCTGGACGGTATGGGCATTGTCATGATGGCAACGTGGCTGGCGGATAAATATTTGCGCAGCGGCGAGCTGGTACGGGTGCTGCCCGGCTACCAGTCTGACGATTCGATGATTTCGGCCGTCTATTTGAACCGCAAATTCCTGCCGCCCAAGAGCCGCGCCTTCATCGACTTCTTCGCCCGGCGTTTCGCCGCCGATCCCATCTGGGACCAGGCTTGAGACAACTCAGGAAGCGCTTCGGGTATTTGCGTTACTATGCGAAATTGGCGTCTGCAACGCGCGGGCGCGCTGCTTTTACGGTTAGTGCTATGAAATTTGAACATCTTATCGAAATCAACGATCCCCTCAACCCGCTGATGGACACCCTCAGCATTGAGGAACTGTGGCGCGGCCTGGTGCTGCGCGCCGAGTCGCCCAAGCTGTTCGTGCCGCACCTGGACGAATGCGTGATCGAGGAAAAGGGCGAGCACAGCTTCCGCCGCCGCTTGCGCTACGGCAAGCTGGTGATCGAGGACCGCGTGGTGCTGCAGCCCATGCGCGTGGTGACCTACGAAGTGGCGCCGCAGGACGAGATTCCCGCCTCCAGCCTGACCATGACAATCGAATCGCCCAATCCCGGCGCGCTGTGGGTGCGCTTCCGCTACGAGGACAGCAACGACGCGGCCACCGACGAAGCCAACAAGATGTACGACGAATTCCGCCGCTCGGCCTACCAGGAATCGGACATCGACACCATCCACATCATTCGCGAGCTGGCCGCGGAAGGCCGCCTGGGCGCGACGCTGAACTGATCCCGCCCGCACCTACGGGGCCGGAATCGACTCCAGGCAGGATTCGTTAATCCTGGGCTCGTGGGTCAGCTCCTTGGCCAGCTCGCGCAGGGCCGTGCGCAAGCCTTCTTCCACCACGGGATGGTAGAAGGGCATGTCCAGCATTTGCTCCACCGTCATCCCCGCCTGGTGCGCCCAGGCCAGCAGATGGCCGATGTGCTCGGCGCGCGGCCCAATCATTTCCGCGCCCAGGAAGCGGCCCGAACCATATTCGCCATAGACGCGCAGCATGCCCTTGTTCTGCAGCATCACCCGGCTGCGGCCCTGATTCTCGAATGACACCTTGCCCACGGCAAAGCGCCCCACATGGGAAGCGCACAGCTCCTTGTAGCTGGAGCCGGCTGTGGCGATTTGCGGCTCGGTGAAGGCAATGACCAGCGGCGTGCGGCGCAGGCCCGGCTGCACATCGGGATAGTGCGCCGCGTTGCGGCCGGCGATGCGGCCCTGATCGGCCGCTTCCGGCAGCAGGGGGCGCTCGTTGTCCGCGTCGCCCGCGATGAAGATGGAACTGCTGCCGCACTGCATGGTGCGCTTGTCGTAGAGGGGAATGCCGAAGCGGTCCAGCGCCAGCCCCGTGTGCTCCAGGCCCATTCCATGCACATTCGGCGAGCGGCCCGTGGCGGCCAGCAGATAGCTGAAGCGTTCGCTACGCAGCTTGCCCTCGCCGTCGCGGCTGGTGACGATGAGATGGTCGCCCGCCCGCTCCACCTCGTCCACCGAAGTCTGGAAGCGGATATCGAGTTCCTGCGACAGCGCGCGGTCGGCCGCCTCCAGCACGAGGGGATCGCTGATCTGGGCCACGCTGTTACCGCGCGCGAACAGGGTCACGCGCACGCCCAGGCGATGCAGGGCCTGCCCCAGCTCCAGCCCGATCACGCCGGTGCCGACCACGGCCACTGACTCCGGCAAATCATGCCAGTAGAACACGTCGTCGCTGGTAATGACGCGATCTCCCGCCTTCTTCCACTCATCCGGCACCATCGGCGTGGAACCGGTCGCAATCACCACGCTGTTGGCGCGCACCAGCTTGTTCCCGACCTGCAATTCGTTGGGCGAGGTGAAGACGGCGCGCCCCATCAGCTTGTGCTCGGCGGGAAAGCCATCCACATCTTCCACCACGAAGCCGACGAAACGGTCGCGTTCGCTGCGCACGCGCGCCATCACGGCCTGGCCGTCGATGCGCAAGGGCGCGGCATGCACGCCGAAGCCGGACGCTTCCCTTGCCGCATGGGCCGCCTCCGCCGCCGCGATCAGCAGCTTGCTCGGCATGCAGCCGACGCGGGCGCAGGTCGTCCCGTAGACATGGCTTTCTATCAACAGGATTTTCTTGCCTTCGGCACGGGCGGCGCGGTAGGCCGTCATGCCAGCCGTGCCGGCGCCAATGATCGCAACTTCGGTCTGCAAGGTCTCCATTCCCGCTCCTGGTTTGATCCGAGTCAGGAGATACTACTCCGCTTTGAGCAACAGTGTTGTACTTCGGACCAAATTCGCATTAGTATTGCTTATCTTTTCAAATTTGTATAAGTGCAGCTTATGGGATCGTTGGACTATAAAGCTTTGGCCGTGCTGGACGCCGTCGCCAGCCATGGCAGCTTTGAAAAGGCTGCACTGGCGCTGGGCATCAGCCAATCGGCCGTGTCCCAGCGCATCAAGGCGCTGGAAGACGCCAGCGGCCGCCTGCTGATCGTGCGCGGCCAGCCCGCCGTGCCGACGGGCCTGGGCCAGCGCCTGGTATCCCATCACCGCAATGTGCGCCTGATGGAGGCGGCGCTCGACATCGACCTGGGCAACCGGGTCAGCATGCCGGAACTGGCCCTGGCCGTGGATGCGGCCAGCCTCGCCACCTGGTTCCCCATGAGCCTGCAACCGCTGCTGTCGCCGCCGCGCTGCCAACTCGACGTGCAGCTGGCGGCCACTGATATGGCCTTGCACCTGGTCAACGAGGGCGCCGTGTTCGGCAGCGTGGTCGCGGTGCAGGACCAGGCGCCGGTGCAGGCCAACGGCCCCACCATCACGCCGCTGGGCCGCCTGCGCTATGTCTGCGTGGCGACGCCCGCTTTTGTCGCCCACTGGTTCGGTGATGGCTTCTCCGCCGAGGCCGTCAGCCTGGCGCCCGCCGCCGCCACCGACCATACGCTGATGACCCAGTTCCTGTTCGATACCTTCGATTTCCGCGGCCCCTTCCCCCATCACCGCATGCCTGTCGGCCCGGCAGTCAACGAGTGCATTTACGGCAGCCTGGGCTATGGACTGATGCCGGCGATCCAGGTGAACAGCGCCCTCAACAGCGGCAAGCTGCTGGACGTGGCGCCCGGCCAATACATCGACGTGGCCCTCAACTGGCACGCCTGGAACCTGGACACGCCGTTCACGCGCGCGCTGTCGGAACAGATCGTGACGACGGCGCGGCGTTATTTGATTCAGGATTAAATATCGAGCGGATCCACTTCCAGCGACCATTTGACGCGGCTCTTCATGTCGCGCAGCGTGGCCATCCACTCGCGCAGGAAGGCTTGCAGGGCGGGCCTTGAAGGCGACTCCACCAGCAGCTGGGCGCGTTCCACGTTATGCACACGCGTCATCGTCATCGGAATGGGATCGTTGATGGTGATGCCCTCATGTGCCAGGCAGTCGCGCGCCACGGACAGGAACTCCAGCGCCGTCCCCAGCTGCGGCGCCTCCGCCCGCAGCAAAGCCTGGAACAGATAGGGTGGCAAGGCGGCCTGCTGGCGCTCCTCCAGCAGGGCCGAGGCGAAGTGGTCGTAATCGTGATTGACCACGGCGCCATACAGCGGGTGCTGGGGATAGCGGGTCTGGATCAGCACCTCGCTGGGAATGCCCGCCCGTCCGGCCCGGCCCGCCACCTGCATCAACTGGGCAAACAGGCGCTCGCTGGCGCGATAGTCCTGCGAGAACAGGGCCGTGTCCGGATTCATGATGCCGACCAGGGTCAAGCGCTTAAAGTCGTGGCCCTTGGCCACCATCTGCGTGCCGATCAGGATATCCACCTCGCCCCGGTGCACGGTGTCGAAGGCTTCTTGCGCGCTGCCCTTGCGGCGGGTGGAGTCGGCGTCGATGCGCAGCACGCGCGCTTCGGGGAACATCGCCTGCAGGCCTTCTTCCACGCGCTGGGTGCCCCGTCCCAGCGGCTGCAAGTCGACGTTGCCGCAGGTCGGGCAATGGCGCGGGATGCGCATCTCCAGGCTGCAATGGTGGCAGCGCAGGCGATGCTCGGGCTTGTGCAGCACCATGAAGGAGGTGCAGCGCACGCACTCGCTGATCCAGCCGCAGGATTCGCAGCAAATGACGGGCGCGTAGCCGCGCCGGTTCAGGAACAGCAGCGACTGCTCGCCGCGCTCCATGCGCTGTTTGATGGCGGCCACCAGCGACGAGGTAAGGCCATCCTGCGGCTTGTCGCGCTCCATGTCGATCAGTTTGACTTGCGGCAGCACGGCGTTGCGCACGGCCCGTTCGCGCAGCTCCAGCCGGCGGTAGCGGCCCGACTGAGCGTGGTGCCAGCTTTCCAGCGAAGGCGTGGCCGAACCGAGCACGATGGGAATGCCCAGCTGCCAGGCCCGCCATACGGCCAGGTCGCGCGCGGAATAGCGCAAGCCTTCCTGCTGCTTGTAGGACGGGTCGTGTTCCTCGTCAATGACGATCAGCTTCAGCTTCGGCAGCGAGGACAGGATGGCCAGCCGCGTGCCCAGCACGATGCGCGCCTTGCCCTCATGCGCCGCCAGCCAGTGCAGCATGCGCTCGCCTTCGGACAGGCTGCTGTGCAGGGTCGCCAGCATCACGCCGGGGAAGCGGGCGCGGATATTGCCTTCCAGCTGGGGCGTCAGGTTAATTTCCGGCACCAGGATCAGGATCTGGCCTTCCGGCTCGCGCGCCAGCACCTGGGCGCAGGCTTGCAGATAGACCTCGGTCTTGCCGCTGCCCGTCACGCCGTACAGCAGGGCGGGCTTGAAGCCCTGTGCGCCGCCGATGGCGTCCGCCGCTTCCTGCTGCGATGGATTCAACTGCGGCATGCCGACCGGCGTGGCGTCATGCGGCGCTTCGAGCTTGGCCAGCTTCTTCAGCGCCCGGTCCAGCGCCACCGTGGTCAGCACGCGCAGATTCTTGGGCAGGCCGGGCAGCGCCACCTCGCCCAGCGGACGCTGGTAGTAGTCGGCGGCAAAGCCGGCCAGCGCCAGCCACTGCGCCGACAGTGGGGATAACTGGCTGCGCACGGCCAGCACATCTTTCAACTTATCCACCGGCACATCGGTCTGATCAAGCACGGCCACGATCAAACCAACCACCTCGCGCCGGCCGAAGGGAACCAGCGCCAGCTGCCCGACTTGCGGACGCTGATCGGCTTCGCATAGCCAGCGATAATCAAAAACGGCATTCAGCGGCGTATCAAGCGCAATCTGAAGTATGCAATGTGGAAAAATACCCGCCATATTTCTTTTATAAATCCCGTGATTTCAGGGCCTATTTAAAGTATCCACAGTTTTTGTGGATAACTTTGTGGAAAAAGGAATCTTAATATCCAGAAACCAGCAGGATCAAGCTTGCAATCCTCGTAAACCGGCTAAAAAACCAAAAATTTTCTTCTTAAAAATCAATGACTTGAAAAATGCTCCCCAGTGAGCAAGAAATTCGCATTTTTTCCCTCTTGCTGTGCATAAGTGAAGTATCCGGCAAGCCTTTTCACACGATTTTGAGCCACTTTTGATGGCTTATCCACCGATACTGCGCAGCACAAACGCGTCTTGCAACGATGAAATTTTATACATGCTTTATCTACAAGGTTTGCGTGCTCGCAACTGAGTTACCCGAGGCCAAAATCTGCTCAAAAATCGTGCAGCGCAACATAAAGCTCGGCCAAAACAGCAACATTATGGCTAAGTTACGGTTTACTAAGTACTTTTATTTTTTATCCACAGATTCTGTGGACAACTTTGTGAACAATGGAGAAATAAAGGTACGCCCTTCTTGGGATAAGGTTTACGTCTTGCTAAATGTTGCCGCAAAGGTCAAAAAATAAATCTATAAGAATCAGTTAGTTATGGCTAACTTACGATGTGCCAAAAAGACATTGCCTGTTATTTTCGCAGCAAATAAAAATGTGCATAAGTCGATACTGAACAATTGAGAACCAGGTGAAAAAAGGGCACGTTCCTTTCGAAACGTGCCCTTTGTCGTCAAACTACAGCTGCTTACAGCTGAGAAAACTCAAGCGCGCTGGGCGCGGCTGTAACTGTGCACTGCATCGACCATGGCCGCCACGTTTTCCGGCGGCGTGAACTGCGAAATGCCATGGCCCAGGTTGAAGACGTGGCCATTGCCGGCGGCGGGCTTGCCGAAGGCGTCCAGCACCTTGTGCACTTCGCCGCGGATCTGCTCCGGGCTGGCGAACAGGATGGCTGGATCGAGGTTGCCCTGCAGCGCCACCTTGTCGCCGACCAGGGCACGCGCCTGGGTCAGGTTGGCGGTCCAGTCCAGGCCCACGGCGTCGGCGCCGATGGCGGCGATCTGCTCGATCCAGTGGCCGCCGCCCTTGGTGAAGACGATAGCGGGAATCTTCACGCCGTCTTTTTCACGCTGCAGCTGGGACACCACGTCCTGCATGTATTTCAGCGAGAACTGCTGGTAGGCGCCGTCCGCCAGCGCGCCGCCCCAGGAGTCGAAGATCATCACGGCTTGCGCGCCGGCGTCGATCTGCGCGTTCAGGTAGGCCGCCACGGCCTTGGCGTTGACCGTCAGGATGTGGTGCATCAGGTCCGGACGGTTGTACAGCATCTTTTTGATGGTGTGGAACTCGCGCGAGCCTTCGCCTTCCACCATATAGCAGGCCAGGGTCCACGGGCTGCCGGAGAAGCCGATCAGCGGCGCACGGCCGTTCAGGGCCGTGCGGATCTGGGTCACGGCCTTGAACACATAGTCCAGCGATTCCAGCGCGGGCGCGCGCAGGGCCAGCACCTCGGCTTCCGTTTGCAACGGGCGCTCGAATTTCGGACCTTCGCCTTCCACGAAATGCAGGCCCAGGCCCATCGCGTCCGGCACCGTCAGGATGTCGGAGAACAGGATGGCCGCGTCCAGCGGATAGCGGTCCAGCGGCTGCAGCGTCACTTCCGTCGCGTAGTCCGGATTGGTGGCCAGACCCATGAAAGAACCGGCCTTGGCGCGCGTGGCGCGGTATTCCGGCAGGTAGCGCCCCGCCTGGCGCATCAGCCACACTGGGGTGTAGTCCGTCGGCTGGCGCAGCAACGCGCGCAGGAAGGTGTCGTTCTGGAGCGGGGCGAATTGTGGCATGGAAGACAATAAGTGGCGTTTGAAAGACCTTATTATCGCATCCCGCGCCCGTTTGCCCGCTTTACTTTTTGGCCGCATTCTCTATGATCCGTACTCTTGCCCGCCACTTTGGAGCACCGTCATGAGCAACGCCACCCAGACCATCACCGCGCCCTACGGCGCCTGGCCCTCGCCCATCAGCGCCGCGCGCGTGGCGGCGGGCGCCACGCCGCTGACCCAGATCGCCATCGACGGTCACGATATCTGCTGGCTGGCGGGACGCGCGGCGGAGGCGGGACGCAATACCCTGCAGCGCCTGCGCGGACAACGCACGGAAGAATTGACGGCGATGCCCTTCAACGTCCGCACCCGCGTGCACGAATATGGCGGCGGCGCCTACGCGGTGGATGGCGGCACCGTGTGGTTCTCGCACTTTGCCGATAACCTGGTCTACCGCGTGAATGTGGATGCAGATGCGGCGCCTGTCGCGCTGACCAGGCCAGGCAAGCAGCGCCATGCGGACTTCGTGGTGGACCGCGTTCGATCGCGCCTGATCGGAATCCGCGAACTGCATGGCGACGATCCGCATGGCCACCCCGTGAACACGGTCTGCGCCATCAATGCCGACGGCAGCGAGACGGTGCTGGCGGAGGGCGCCGACTTCTACGCCGCGCCGCGCCTGTCGCCGGACGGCCGCTGGCTGGCCTGGCTGTCGTGGGACCATCCCCGCATGCCGTGGCAGGGCACGGAACTGTGGCTGGCCGCCGTGCGCGACGACGGCACGCTGGAAAAGCCCGTTTGCATTGCGGGCAGCGCCGACGAATCGGTCTGCCAGCCGGAATGGTCGCCAACTGGCGTGCTGCATTTCGTCTCCGACCGCAGCGGGTGGTGGAATCTGTACCGCCTCCGTGGCGGCGCGGTGGAAGCCCTGTGCCCGATGGCGGCGGAATTCGCCACGCCGCACTGGACATTTGGCGGCTCCATGTACGGCTTCCTGTCGGCCGATGAAATCATCTGCACCTACATCGAGCAGGGCGTGAGCCGCCTGGCGCGGCTGGAAGTAGGCAGCGCCAAACTGGAGGCCATCGACAATCCGTACGAGGAAATCCGCGAGCTGCGCGTGGGTGCGGGCTTCGTGGCCCTGCTGGGCGGCGCGCCCACCATTCCGCAGGAACTGGCGCGCATCGACCTGTCCAACGGCGAGATCGAAGTGCTGGCGCACTCGATCGCCGATCTGCCGGACGTGGGCTATCTGTCCGTGCCGCAGAATATCAGCTACCCCAGCGCCAATGGACGCACCTCCTACGCCTTCTACTATCCGCCGCACAACCGCGACGTGGCCGCGCCGGACGGCACGCTGCCGCCGGTGATCGTCATCAGCCACGGCGGCCCGACCGGCATGACGGTCAACACGCTGAACCTGAAGACGCAATACTGGACCAGCCGCGGCTTCGGCGTGCTGGACGTGAACTACGGCGGCAGCTCCGGCTTCGGCCGCGCCTACCGCGATGCGCTGAAAGGCCAATGGGGCATCGTCGACGTGGAAGACTGCATCGCCGGCGCCCGCGCGCTGGTGGAGCGCGGGCTGGCCGACGGCAAGCGCCTCATCATCCGTGGCGGCAGCGCGGGCGGACTGACGACCTTGTGCGCGCTGACCTTCCACGATGTGTTCACCATGGGCGCCAGCTACTACGGCGTCTCCGACCTGAAAGGGCTGGACCAGGATTCGCATAAGTTCGAGTCGCACTACAACGCCTACCTGATCGCGCCGCAGCCGCTGGCGGAAGCCATCTACCGCCAGCGCTCCCCTATCCACCACACGGACAAGCTGGCGCGCCCCATGATCTTCTTCCAGGGCCTGGACGACAAGGTGGTGCCGCCGCAGCAGTCGGAAGCGATGGTCAACGCACTCAAGGCGCGCGGCGTGCCGGTGGCCTACGTGGAACTGGAAGGCGAAGGCCACGGCTTCCGCAAGGCAGAGAACATCGTCCGCACGCTGGAAGCGGAACTGTACTTCTACCAGCGCATGTCCGGCCTGCAGCCGACGGCTTCCGCAGCGCCCGTCCACATTGACAACGCATGATGCCAAGCCAGCTGCAACTCGAATTTGACGCGCTTGAATTCGGTGAAAAAATGGTCCTGGCCCTGCTTGCCCTGCTGGGCGAGCCGACGGGACGCGCGTCCATTCTCGAACATCTGAAGCTGGCGAAGATAGAAACGGCGGAAGAAGCCCTGTACACCGTCAACACCATGGATGAAGCGCTGCGCAAGCTGGAAAGGCTGGCCTTCACTTCGCAGATCACGGGACGCGGCTTTATCTGCAACCCCAAGCTGCGCTGGCCGGCCATCCACGCCGCCATCGGCACCCATGCAATGGAAGACATGTGCCAGGCGCATGACGTGGTGGTGCCGCTGCGCCAGACCTATACCGGCGTCGAGCCGCGCAGCTACCGCGCCGGCGTCGCCCGCCTGCGCATGGCGCTGCTGCGCGGGCGCGCACCACAGCAGGTGGTACCGCTGCTGAACTTCTGCCAAAGCAGCTATGAAGCGGCGCAGCTGCATCCGATCATCGACATCTTCGCCCGGCCTTTCGAGCCGGGCATGCTGGCCCTCGTCCATCCACAGCTGCAGGACGAAATCCTGATGCTGTTGCTGCAAAACGCACAGCGCGAGCCGCAGACGGCCGCCATCCTGCGCGAATGCTGCGAACAGCACTTCCAGCGCCGACTGGCCGCCAAGGACGATGTCAGCCCCTCCCTGCGCCTGGCGCTGGCGGAAGACGCCATCCTGGGCGGGCGCATGAGCGACGCTTCGCGCTACCTGGAACACACGGGCGGCGCCCTGAGCCAGTTCCTCGCCAGCGCGGTGGTGCTGCTGCGCGGCGCGAACAGCGCCGCCATCGTCGGCTTCGACAACGCGCTGAAAACGCTGCGGCGCGAAGCGGGCAAGCGCAAGCAGCTGTTCGCCGGCATGGGCGGACACCTGTACGTGCTGTCCATGCTGCGCAGCGGCGATCCCAAATGGGCCAAGGCCGCCGAATCCTATCTGGAAGCGGCGCTGAAGGCGCCGCAGAATCCCGACAGCGCCGCGCATGAGATGCTGGACCTGCTGCGCCAGATCCGCTCCGGCATCGCCCAGCCGGACCTGCTGCTGCGGCGTGGCTGGGAAGCGTCGCTGCAATCGCAAATGATCCAGGCGCTGATGTACTACTGGCACTCGCTGCCGCAGCTGGCCGAGCGCAAGCCACAGCTGCTGGACCTGGTGCAGCAGTCCGAAGCTGCCGGCTACCACTTCATCGCGGCGCAGGCGGCCGCGCTGCTGGGCCATCTGGGCGACGCGGAGCAGGGCGCGCGCGCCGCCGCGCTGCGCTCCAGGGGCGGCTTTGCCGACCTGTCGGGATGGTTCGAGCGGCAGGAAGCCTGGCAGCGCCAGCTCTCCGCCCTCATCAATCTGCAGGCGCCGCAGCCCGCCGAGGCGCCCGGCTCCACGCGGCTGGTGTGGATGCTGACCTTCGACCAGCGCCACGGCCTGGTCGCCGTCGAGCCGCGCGAGCAGAAGCGCGACGCGCGCGGCATCTGGAGCAAGGGCCGCGCCGTGGGCCTGAAGCGGCTGCGCTTCGAGTCCGAGCAGTTCGACTTCCTCACGCCGCAGGATATTCGCGTGTCGGAAGCGATCAGCGTGGCGCACCGCACCTACAATTCCTCCGGCCTGGCCTATGAGATTGATCCCCAGCGTGCCGCCGCCCTGCTGATCGGCCACCCGCTGCTGTTCTGGGAAGATGCGCCAGATATGCGGGTGGAGATGATTGCTGGCGAGCCGGAACTGCTGATTAAGAAATCGGCGGGCAATCTGCATCTGTCGCTGCTGCCCGCCATCCCCGACGACAGCAGCACTGTCATCGTGCGCAAGGAGACGCCGACCCGCCTGCGCGTCATCACCATCCAGGACGAGCACCGTCGCATCGCCGCCATCGTGGGCGACGGATTGGTGGTGCCGGAGCACGCCGAGCAGCAGGTGCTGCAGGCCATCGGATCCATCTCGTCCATGGTGACGGTGCAGTCGGATATCGGCGGCTCCGCCGGCGACATCCAACAGGTGGAAGCGGACACCCGCCTGCACGTGCATCTGCTGCCCTACCAGCGCGGCCTGAAGATGCAGGTGCTGGTGCGTCCGCTGGCCGCCGGCGCCTATTACGCGCCCGGCAGCGGCGCCGACAGCGTGATCGCCGACATGGGCGGCAAGCCGGTCGAAGCGCGCCGCAACCTGATCGGCGAACGCGACTCGGAACGCCATCTGGTCAGCAAATGCGAAATCCTGGCCGAGGCGGAACAGGACCACGGCGAATGGCTGCTCGGCCAGCCCGCCCTCTGCCTGCAGCTGCTGGAGGAATTGCAGGCGCTGGACCCGGACAGCATCGTGCTGGCCTGGCCGGAAGGCGAAAGCATGCGCATCACGCACAAGGCGTCGACACCGCAGCTGCGCCTCGCCATCAAGAGCAACAAGGACTGGTTCGCCGCCAGCGGCCAGCTGCAGATCGCGGAAAATGAAGTGATCGACTTGCGCACCTTGCTCGACATGATGGCCAAGACGCAAAGCCGCTTCGTGGAGCTGGGCGAAAACCGCTTCCTCGCGCTGACGGAAGAACTGCACCGCCGCCTGCGCGACCTGGCCGCCTATGGCGATACGACGGCCGATGGCGTCAAGCTGCATCCCCTGGCTTCCTTCGCGCTGGAAGACCTGGCGCGCGGCGCGGGCACGCTGAAGGCGGACAAGCAGTGGTCCGCCCATCTGGAGCGCATGGCGGCGCAGGCCGACTTCGTGCCGCAAGTGCCCGGCACCCTGCGGGCCGAGTTGCGCGACTACCAGCACGAGGGCTACAACTGGCTGTCGCGCCTCGCCCACTGGGGCGTGGGCGCCTGCCTGGCCGACGATATGGGCCTGGGCAAGACACTACAGGCGCTGGCCCTGATCCTGTCGCGTGCACAGGAAGGACGAGGCCCGACCCTGGTGGTGGCGCCGACCTCCGTCTGCCTGAACTGGATCAGCGAGGCGGCGCGCTTTGCGCCGACGCTGAACGTGCGCATGTTCGGCGCGGGCGACCGGAGCGAGCATCTGGCCAATCTGCAGCCTTACGACGTGGTGGTGGCCAGCTACGGCCTGCTGCAGCTGGAGTCGGCGCTGTTCGCGGGCGTGCAGTGGAATACCATCGTGCTGGACGAGGCGCAGGCCATCAAGAACGCTGCCACCAAGCGCTCGCAGGCCGTGATGGCGCTGAAGGGCGGTTTCCGCATGGTCTGCACTGGCACGCCGCTGGAAAACCATCTGGGCGAGCTGTGGAACCTGTTCCGCTTCATTAATCCGGGCCTGCTGGGCAGCCTGGAACAGTTCACGCTGCGCTTTGCCGCACCCATCGAAAAGCCGCAGGACTTCCGCGCCGAACTGGCCGCGCGCAAGCGCCTGCAACGCCTGGTGCAGCCTTTCATGCTGCGCCGGACCAAGGCGCAGGTGCTGTCCGAGCTGCCGTCGCGCACGGAGATCACGCTGGAAGTGGAACTGTCGAAGGAAGAGACGGCGCTGTACGAATCGCTGCGCCGCGCCGCGCTGGAAAATCTGGAGCAGGTGCAGGGACCGGCGGAGAAAAAGTCGATCCAGATCCTGGCCGAGATCATGCGTCTGCGCCGCGCCTGCTGCAATCCGAACCTGATCGCGCCCGAGCTGAAGCTGGAAAGCAGCAAGCTGGCCGCCTTCGCCCGCCTGCTGGAAGGACTGCTGGAGAACCGCCACAAGGTGCTGGTGTTCAGCCAGTTCGTCGACCATCTGACCCTGATCCGCGCCCATCTCGACCAGGCAGGCGTGTCCTACCAATATCTCGACGGCGCCACCTCCATGCAGGACCGTAAGGCGCGCGTGGACGCTTTCCAGGCGGGCGAGGGCGACGTCTTCCTCATCAGCCTGAAGGCGGGCGGCACCGGCATCAACCTCACCGCCGCCGACTACGTGATCCACATGGATCCGTGGTGGAATCCGGCGGTGGAAGACCAGGCCTCCGACCGCGCCCACCGCCTGGGCCAGCTGCGACCTGTCACCATCTACCGCCTGGTGGCACGGCATACCATCGAGGAAGGCATCGTCGAGCTGCACGCCCGCAAGCGCGAGCTGGCCGACAGCCTGCTCGACGGCAGCGACGTGTCGGCCCGCATGTCGGCCAACGAAATGCTGGCCATGCTGCAGGAGGGGATGTCGCGTTCCGTGTAGTCTCAGGGGGCCGGATGAGTGATACCATTCTCATCTTGCCCCAACCAACAAGAGGCTGCTAAAGATGATCAAGACCCCGATTGCGCTGGCTGTGATGCTGGCGACGCTGGCCGTTACCCCGGCCGGTGCGAGCACTCACCACGCCCACCACAAGACGGCCGCCGGCAGCACGGCCAAGAGCAAATCCACCGCCCACGCCAGCCATGGCAAAAGCGGCAAGCACAGTGAAAAATCCGAAAAGCACGGCAAGGGCGGCAAATCCGCCAAGGGCAAGGCCCATGCCGCCACGGCCACCGCCGCTCCCAAGCTGAAGCCGCTGGCGCCCGAGCGCCGCCAGGACAAGGCCATGGACACCCTGACCGGCCAGTTCCTCAACGCCCTGTGGCGCATCGACCCGGAAGACGCGATCTACGCGGGCAAGTACGACACGGCCGCCACGCTGACGGTGCTGGACCGCGAAACGCAGGCGCGCCAGCTGGCCTTCATCGACGAATGGCTGGACAAATTCGGCAAGGTCGATGCGCGCCAGCTCTCGGCCAACAAGCGCACCGACCTGGGCCTGCTGATCAACAAGCTCAATGACGACCGCTTCAACCTGACCACCCTGCGCGAGTTCGAGTGGAATCCGGCCAGCTACAACGTGGCCGGTCCGCTGGACCTGATCCTGAACACGGAATATGCGGCCCAGCCCCAGCGCCTGCGCACGCTGCTGAAGCGCATCGCGGCCATTCCCGCTTACTACGATGCGGCGCGCGCCAACATCGTCAATCCGACCCGCGAGCACACGCAGCTGGCCATCGCCCAGGCGCCCGGCGTGCAGACCATGCTGACGGAGCTGGACAAGGCGGCCCAGGCATCCATCCTGAACTCGATGGAGAAGCAGCTGTTCAGCCAGCGCGTCAGCGCGGCGCTGACGGCCGTGGATGGCTACGTGGCCTATCTGAAGGAGATGGACAAGCAAATGGATAGCGCAGGCCGCCGTCCCTTCCGTCTCGGCAAAGAGCTGTACGAGCAGAAGTTCGCCTACGAGATCCAGTCCGGCAGCACGGCCGAGCAGACTTACCAGAAGGCTCTGGCCGCGCGCGAAGAGCTGCTGGCGAATATGGAAAAGATCTCCGACGAGCTGTGGGACAAGACCATGGGCGGCGCGCCCAAGCCGGCCGACCGCTTCGCCAAGATCGGCGCGGTGATCAACAAGCTGTCGGAGCGCCATGTGGCGCGCGAGGATTTCGTCAACGAGATCAAGCGCGAAGTGCCGGTGCTGCAGGACTGGGTGGTCAGCCACGATCTGCTGACGCTCGATCCGAAGAAGCCGCTGCAGGTGCGCACGACGCCCGCCTATCAGGCCGGTGTGGCGGGCGCCAGCATCGACCCGCCGGGCCCATACCGTCCGCAGGACCGCACCTACTACAACGTGACGCCGCTCGACGGCGCCTCGCCGGAAGCGGCGGAAAGCAGCCTGCGCGAGTACAACTACTGGATTCTGCAGATCCTGAACATCCACGAAGCGATCCCGGGCCACTATGCGCAGCTGGTGTATGCCAACCGTTCGCCATCCATCGTCAAAGCCTTGTTCGGCAATGGCGCGATGATCGAGGGCTGGGCCGTGTACGGCGAGCGCATGATGCTGGAGTCGGGCTATGGCGACAATGCGCCGGAGATGTGGCTGATGTACTCCAAGTGGAATCTGCGCAGCGTGACCAACACCATCCTCGACTACAGCGTGCATGTGCTGGGCATGACAGAGGAGCAGGCGATGGACCTGCTGGAGCGCCAGGCCTTCCAGACGCATACCGAAGCGGTAGAGAAATGGCACCGGGTGCAGGTGACCTCGGTGCAGCTGACCAGCTACTTCAGCGGCTTCAGCGAGATCATGGAGCTGCGCGAGCAGCGCAAGCAGGCGCTGGGCGGCAAGTTCAATCTGAAGGACTTCCACGAGCAATTCCTCAGCTACGGCAGCGCGCCGGTGCGGGTGATCCGCGAGCTGATGACGCAGTAAGGCTTGAGCCCGCGCAAAGCGGGCCATGTGCGCTCCAATACGATCGTCGATGCTATGATGATTTCAAGGAGCGCACATGACCATGCCCCGATTCGATGTTCTTGAATACATTAAGTACCTGAAGGAATCCGGCCTCACACAAGAACTGGCCGAAGCGCACGCGCACGCTTTGAATGAGGCGCTGCTTGAGGGCACCGCAGCTCCCAGCGAGCTGGTGATGCTGAAGATGGAATTGCTGGCGCGAATGGATGTCCTGAAAGCAGAAATCATTTCAGCAGTGGATGCCAAACTGGATGCCAAATTTGCTCAACTCAAGGCTGAACTGAAGGCTGAGCTAAAAGCCGAATTCGCCGTCATGCATCGTTTGCTGCTTACAATGAGTATTCTCAACACAGCGGGCATCGCTGCGATTCTGCTGATGAAGCTGTATTAAGACTGTTCTTCCGGCGCCTGTGTGATGCGGACAAACATGGGCGCCACCAGCAGGCCCAGCTCGTACAGCAGGCACATAGGCAGCGCCAGCGAGAACATGCTGACGGCGTCCGGCGGCGTGACAATGGCCGCCAGGGTGAAGGCGCCGACGATGGCGTAGGGACGGATTTCCTTCAGCTTGCCCACACTGACCAGGCCCATGCGCACCAGGATCACCACCACCACCGGCACCTCGAAGGCCGCGCCGAACGCCAGGCACATCGACATGACGAAGTCGAGATAGTTTTCGATATCCGGCGTCACCGCGATCGACTGCGGCGAGAATTCGGCGATGAACTTGAACACGCGGCCGAAGACGAGGAAGTAGCAGAAGGCCACGCCGCACATGAACAGCACGGACGAGGAAATCACCAGCGGCGCGATCAGCCGCTTCTCATGCGCATACAGCCCCGGCGCGATGAAGGCCCACAGCTGGTACAGCACCCACGGCAGGGCCAGCACCAGCGCGATCACCAGAGTCACCTTCATCGGCACCAGGAAGGGCGAGGTCACGCCGGTGGCGATCATCTTCGAGCCGACTGGTAGCGAGGCGATCATGGGCGCGGCGATGATGTCGTAGATGCGCGAAGGACCGGGATAGATCAGCAGGCCCACACAGACGATCACCACGCCGATGGTGGCGCGCACCAGGCGGTCGCGCAGCTCGATCAGGTGAGAGATAAAGGTCTCTTCGCCCGGTGCAGGTGTAGTCATTTAGTAAAACGAAGAAGAATTGCCGCGAGGGCGGAACCGGGCCACGCGCGCGGCGCCCGAGGTGACGTGCATCTTGATCCCCGCGCGCTGCTTGTACCAGGCGGGCAGAGCCGAGCTGCGCACCACCTTCTTGCGGCGGAATTCGCGCGCCTTGCGCGACTGGTCTTCCTGCGTGGCGCTGTGCATGACGGGATAGGAAGACCCCGCAGGCGACGGCTCCTTCCACGCGCCTTCCACTTCGGACACGCCCTGGGCGATGGAGTTTTCCACGTCCTGCTTGATGGTCTGCGCCGCTTCCGCCACTTCCTTCTGCAGGTTTCGCAGCTCCTCCATCTCGATCTCGCGCGAGACTTCGGACTTGACCTCGTTCAGATAGCGCTGCGCACGGCCGTACAAGGTCCCGGCCATGCGCGCCACCTTGGGCAGCTTTTCCGGGCCGATGACAACCAGCGCAACAACGCCGATGACGGCGAGCTTCGTAAGACCGAGGTCAATCATAGATGTTCAGGCAGGACAAGCAGGTTTACTGCTTGTTCTTTTCTTTGGCGTCGACGTCGATGGTGGTCTTGTCGGCCACCTGCGCAGGCGGGGCTGGCGGCGCGGCAGGCTTGTCGTCCTCGCCCTTCATGCCGTCCTTGAAGCCCTTCACGGCCTTGCCGATGTCGGAACCCACATTGCCCAGTTTTTTGGTGCCAAAGATCAGAATCACAACCACCAGCAGAATTGCCCAGTGCAGCCAGCTACCAGTACCCATTTCTTTCCCCTTGCAAAGGCGCTTTGCGCCCCTAAAAAAATCAGTTGACTACGACAGTATAAGCGAAGCGACAACTGTCATGTAAATGTCACTCCGTTTCAGCCCATGCGGCGCCATGGGTGAGGGCCGCCGATCACGTGCAGGTGCAGATGGTACACCTCCTGCCCGCCGTTCGGCCCCGTGTTAATCAGCGTCTTGTAGCCGCCGGCGGGCGCGCCGTCCGCATCATACGTGACGGCAACGCCGGATTCCTCGGCCAAACGGGGTGCCAGCGCCAGCATGCGGCCCAGCAGCGGCGCCTGGGAGGCGGTGCAGTCCGACAGGGTGCCGAAGTGCTGCTTGGGAATCACCAGCAGATGCACGGCGGCGGCCGGGTTGATATCCTTGAACGCCAGCAGCTCCTCGTCCTCGTAGACGATGGTCGAGGGGATTTGCTTGGCGGCGATCTTGCAAAACAGGCAGTTGTCCATTTAGTTATCCTTGCGGGAAGCTTTTTCTTCGATGCCAGAAACCCCTTCGCGCCGCGCCAGCTCGTCGAGCACTTGCTGCGGCGTGAGGTCGAACTGGGACAGCATGACCAGCGTATGGAACCACAGATCGGCGCATTCGTACAGCACCTTGCTGTGGTCGCCGCCCACGCGGGCGTCCTTGGCCGCCATCACCGTTTCGGTGGCTTCCTCGCCGATTTTTTTCAGGATGGCGTCATCGCCCTTGGAAAACAGCTTGGCCACGTAGGAAGTGGCCGGGTCGCCGCCCTTGGCCGGTTTGCGCGATTCGATGATCTCGGCCAGGCGGTCCAGAATGGTGCTCATGTCGGTTTGCTCGTTTTCGGTTTCACGGTTTTCGTCGCCGCCGCGCCCGTGCTCTTGTCGGCGTAGATTTCCTGCGGGTCCTTCAGCACGGGATCGGTGGTCTGCCAGTCGCCTTCCAGCGCATCGCCCTCGAATTTCTGGAAGAAGCAGGAATGGCGGCCCGTATGGCAGGCGATGCCGCCCGCCTGTTCGATCTTCAGCAGGACCACGTCCTCGTCGCAGTCGAGGCGGATTTCCAGCACCTTCTGCACATGGCCCGATTCCTCGCCCTTATGCCACAGCTTCTTGCGCGAACGGCTCCAGTAGACGGCCTCGCCCAGCTCCACCGTCCTGGCCAGCGCCTCGCGGTTCATCCAGGCGAACATCAGCACCGCGTTGGTGCCCGCTTCCTGGGCGATCACCGGCACCAGGCCGTGCTCGTCCCACTGGATTTTCTTCAGCCATTTGGCCTTGGCAAGTGCGGGATTTACCGGGGTCGTCATATCGTCCTCTTCGTGTGTCTTCCTGCTTTACGCCAGACGCATGGGAATGCCCTGCTGCGCCATGAAACGCTTGGCTTCCTGCACCGTGTGCTGGCCGTAGTGGAAGATGCTGGCCGCCAGCACGGCGTCGGCCTTGCCCAGCTTGACGCCGTCGGCCAGATCCTGCAGGCCGCCCACGCCGCCGGAGGCGATCACGGGAATGCCGATGGCGTCGGACACGCCGCGCGTCAGGCCCAGGTCGAAGCCGGACTTGGTGCCGTCGCGGTCCATGCTGGTCAGCAGGATCTCGCCCGCGCCCAGCTGTTCCATTTTCTTCGCCCACTCGATGGCGTCCAGGCCTGTCGCCTTGCGGCCGCCGTGGGTGAACACTTCCCATTTGCCGGGAGAGACCTGCTTGGCGTCGATCGCCACCACGATGCACTGCGAGCCGTGCTTCTGCGCGGCGTCGTACACCAGCTGGGGATTGCTCACCGCCGAAGAGTTCATGCTGACCTTGTCCGCGCCCGCGTTCAGCAGACGGCGCACATCGGCCACTTCGCGCACGCCGCCGCCCACCGTCAGCGGAATGAAGACCTGCGAAGCCACGGCTTCGATGATGTCGAGGATCAGGCCGCGGTTGTCGCTGGTGGCTGTGATGTCGAGGAAGGTCAGCTCGTCCGCGCCCTGCTCGTCGTAGCGGCGGGCGATCTCCACCGGGTCGCCCGCGTCGCGCAGCTCGGTGAAGTTGACGCCTTTGACGACGCGGCCATCGGTCACGTCCAGGCAGGGGATGATGCGCTTAGCCAGCATGGTGGTTTATTCTTCGCTCAGTTCGTCGGCGCGCAATTGCGCCTCGCTCAGGTTGAGGGTGCCTTCGTAGATCGAACGGCCGCAGATCACGCCTTCGATGCCTTCGTCCTGCACGGCGCACAGGGCTTCCACGTCGCCGATATTGTGCAGGCCGCCGGAGGCGATGACGGGGATCTTCACCGCCTGCGCCAGCTTGACGGTGGCTTCGATGTTGACGCCGCCCATCATGCCGTCGCGGCCGATGTCGGTGTAGATGATGGATTCCACGCCATAGGCTTCGAACTTCTGCGCCAGGTCGATCACTTCGTGGCCGGACAGCTTGCTCCAGCCGTCGGTGGCCACCTTGCCGTCCTTGGCGTCGAGGCCGACGATGATGTGGCCGGGGAAGGCGCCGCAGGCGTCGTGCAGGAAGCCAGGGCTCTTCACGGCCGCCGTGCCGATGATGACGTAGCTGATGCCCGCATCCAGGTAGCGCTCGATGGTGTCCAGGTCGCGGATACCACCGCCCAGCTGCACGGGAATCTCGTCCAGGTCGTTTTCCTCGGCGTAGTCCTGCACGGTTTGCAAAATAGCCTTGATCGCCGCCTCATTCTTGGGCTTGCCCGCAAACGCGCCGTTCAAATCCACCAGATGCAGTCGGCGCGCGCCCTGCTTCAGCCAATGCAGCGCCATCTCGGCGGGATCTTCGGAAAATACGGTGGCGAGTTCCATATCGCCCTGTTTCAGGCGAACGCAGTGACCGTCCTTGAGGTCGATAGCAGGAATGAGCAGCATGATCAGTAAAAAAGGTTAGGGGTCAGGTGGTTAATCAGGGTTTCCAGTGCACGAAATTCTTGTACAGCTGCAGGCCGGCGGCGGCGCTCTTCTCCGGGTGGAACTGGGTGGCGAAGATATTGTCGCGCGCCACGGCGCAGGTGAAGGCCGCGCCGTAGACTGTTTCGCCCACGCTGTGCGCGGCCTGCTGCGGCTGCGCGTAATAGCTGTGCACGAAATAGAAATAACTGTTGTCGGCAATGCCGTCCCACATCGGATGAGACGCCGTCTGCCGCACTTGGTTCCACCCCATCTGCGGCACCTTGAAGCGGGAGCCGTCTTCCTGGGTCTGGCCGTCCAGCTGGAAGCGCACCACCTTGCCGGGCAGCAGGCCCAGGCCGGCGGCGTCGCCTTCCTCGCTGGAGTCGAACAGCATCTGCTCGCCGATGCACACGCCCATCAGAGGCTTGCTGCGCGAGGCGGCCAGCAGGGCTTCCTGCACGCCCGATTCGCGCAGGCTGCGCATGCAGTCGGGCATGGCGCCCTGGCCGGGCAGCACGATGCGGTCGGCGCTTTCGATATCGGCGACGCTACCGGAAATCAGCACATCGGCTTCCGGCGCCACGGCGCGCAGGGCTTGCGCGACCGAGCGCAGGTTGCCCATGCCGTAATCCACAACTACGATCTTATTCATAAGTCGAAAAGGTTCAGAGGCTGCCCTTGGTCGAAGGAATCGTGCCGGCGGCGCGCTCGTCCAGCTCCGAGGCCATGCGCAGGGCGCGGCCGAAGGCTTTGAACACCGTCTCGCACTGGTGGTGGGCATTGGTGCCGCGCAGATTGTCGATATGCAGGGTGACCAGGGCATGGTTGACGAAGCCGCGGAAAAATTCCAGCGTCAGGTCCACGTCAAAAGTGCCGATCATGGCGCGGGTGAAGGGGATGTGATATTCGATGCCGGGACGGCCGGAGAAATCCAGCACGACGCGCGACAGGGCCTCGTCCAGCGGCACATAGGCGTGGCCGTAGCGGCGGATACCCTTGCGGTCGCCGATGGCCTTGGCCACCGCCATGCCCAGCGTGATGCCGACGTCTTCCACCGTGTGGTGGTTGTCGATATGGATGTCGCCGGTGGCTTCCACTTCCAGGTCGAACAGGCCGTGGCGCGCGATCTGGTCCAGCATGTGGTCCAGGAAGGGCACGCCCGTGTTCAGTTTCTGCTGGCCGGTGCCGTCGAGGTTGAGGGCCACGCGGACTTGCGTCTCGCTCGTGTTGCGGGTGACTTCTGCGGTGCGGTTCATGTAAGGCTCGCGTTGATCTTAGCCGGCCAGCGATGCGGCCATCGCATCGAGGAAGGCGGAATTTTCTTCCGGGGTACTTACCGTGATGCGCAGGCAATTGGCCAGCACATTATGCATTCTACTCACATTTTTGATTAATACCTTGTGAGAAAGGAGTTTCGCGTAGGCATCATCGGCTTTTGGCACACGAATCAGGAGAAAATTCGCTGCCGAAGGGAAGACCTCCACGCCCGGCATGGCCGCCAGCGCGGCCGCCAGGCTGCTGCGGGCGGCGCGCAGGGCGGCCGCCTGTTCGTTGAGCACCTCGATATGATCGAGCGCAAACTCCGCCGCCGCCTGGGTCAGCACATTGATGTTGTATGGAGGCCGCACTTTGTCGAATTGGGCCAGCAGCTCGGGCGCCGCCGACATATAGCCGAGGCGGATACCGGCCAGTCCCAGCTTGGACACGGTGCGCATCACGATCAGGTTGGGGAACTCCGGCAGGCGCGACATGAAGCTCTGCTGGGCGAAAGGCTCGTAGGCCTCGTCCACCACAGCCAGGCCCGTGTCGCCCAGGGCGTGGATGATTTCCACGATGGCGTCTTCGTCGAACAGGTTACCGGTCGGATTGTTTGGATAGGACAGATAAACCAGCGAAGGCTTGTACTGCGCGATGGCGGCCAGCATGGCGTCCTTGTCCAGCGACAGGTCGTCCTTCAGCGGCACGCCCACATAGTCCATGCCCGCGAACTGGGCCGAGCGATGGTACATGACGAAGGATGGCGTGGGCGCCAGCACGACGGCGCGGCGGTCCTGCATGGCGCAGGCCATGTCGAGGATGGAGATCAGCTCGTCGGAACCATTGCCGAGGATGACGTCATAGCCCGCCGGTACGCCCATCTGCGCGCGAATGCGCTGCTTGAGCGTGTCGTAGGAAGCCACCGGATAGCGGTTCAGGGTGACGGCCGTCAGACGCTGCCCCAGTTCCTGCTGCAGATGTTCAGGCAGGTGGTAAGGGTTCTCCATCGCATCCAGTTTGATATAGCCGCTCGCATCGGGCACATGGTAGCCGCCGATGGCGCGCACGTCTGGCCGGATGGTGTTGGCGATGAGGGTGTCGATGGAAGACATCTTGCGTCAGCTCCTGAAGGTGAGGTCTACACGGGGACTTCTGCCGGATCGGTTTTCTTCTTCACGGTCCGGCTTCGCTTGGCTACGGTTTTCTTGACGACGGGCTTGGCTGGCTTCTTGGCCAGCTTGCGCGCGACCGCCTTGGCCAGCGGGACGTCCGGCGTCGCCAGCCTTTGTTCGATGATGGCACAGTATTCGGGATTCAGCTCGAAGCCGACGAAATTGCGGCCGCAGCTGCGCGCCGCGATGGCCGTCGTGCCGCTGCCCATGAACAAGTCCAGAACTATGCCCTCGGGAGGGCATGAGGCCTTGACCATGCGCTCGATAATTTCGAGCGGCTTTTGCGTGGGATGGTCGGCGCGCTCGGGATGCTCGCGGTGCAGGCGCGACACGCTCCACAAATCCTTGGGGTTATAGCCCACTTCCAGCCACTTGGCGCCGATGAAGATCGAGCGCGAGCGGGCCTTCTTGGTTTCGGCGTCGTAGGGGATGCGCACCGAATCCAGGTCGAAGTAGTAGTCCTTGCGCTTGACGAAGAAGCCGACGGTGTCGTGCACGGAGGAGAAGCTGCGCGTGCTGCCGCCCATCGACGGCACGCGGCGGTCCCAGATGATCTCGTTCATCATGGTCATGCGCTTTTTCAGCATGACGAAAATCTCCGGCGAAAAACGCCAGGTGAGGAAGATGTACAGGCTGCCGTTCGGCTTCAGCTTGGGCAGGGCGGCGTCTATCCATTGCTCGGTCCAGGCGAGATAATCGTCCACGCTTTGCTGGTCGGAGCCGTTGCCGTAGTCCTTGCCCAGGTTATAGGGCGGATCGGTCAGGATCAGGTCGATGGAACCGTCCGGGATGCGCGCCAGTCCGGACAGCGCATCCTCGCAGAAGACCTGATTGAGCCAGGATTCAGCCATTATTTCAAACGCAGTTCGGCGCTGCGGGCGTGCGCCTGCAAGCCTTCGCCATAGGCCAGTTCGGCCGCCACCTTGCCCAGGGTTTGCGCGCCCGCTTCGCTCACATGGATGACGGAGGAACGCTTCTGGAAGTCATACACGCCCAGCGGCGAGGAGAAGCGCGCCGTGCGCGAAGTCGGCAGAACGTGGTTCGGGCCGCAGCAGTAGTCGCCCAGCGATTCGGACGAGAAGCGGCCGAGGAACATGGCGCCCGCGTGGCGGATCTGGTCGGCCCACTGCTGCGGATTTTCGGCGGAGATTTCCAGGTGCTCGGCGGCGATGCTGTTGGCGATGGCGCAGGCTTCGGCCATGTCGCGCACTTTTACCAGCGCACCGCGGTCGGTCAGCGAGGTGCGGATTACTTCCTGCCGCGGCATTGTCGGCAGCAGCTTGTTGATGCTCGCTTCCACCCTGGCGATGTAGTCCGCGTCGGGGCAAAGCAGGATGGCTTGCGCCAGCTCGTCGTGCTCGGCCTGCGAGAACAGGTCCATGGCGATCCAGTCGGGATCGGTCGTTCCGTCACAGATGACGAGAATTTCGGATGGTCCGGCGATCATGTCGATGCCGACGACGCCGAACACGCGGCGCTTGGCGGCGGCCACATAGGCATTGCCGGGGCCGACGATCTTGTCCACCGGCTGGATGGTCTGCGTGCCGTAGGCCAGCGCGGCGACAGCCTGCGCGCCGCCGATGGTGATCACGCGCGTCACGCCGGCGATGGCGGCGGCGGCCAGCACCATCTGGTTCTTCACGCCGTCCGGGGTCGGCACCACCATGATGATTTCTTCCACGCCCGCGACGTGGGCAGGAATGGCGTTCATCAGCACGGACGATGGGTAAGCCGCCTTGCCGCCGGGGACGTAGATGCCCACGCGGTCCAGCGGCGTCACGCGCTGGCCCAGCACGGTGCCATCGGCCTCGGTGTAGGTGAAGCCGTTCAGCTCCTGCTTCTGGCGCTCGTGGAAGGCGCGGATACGCTGCGCCGCCACTTGCAGGGCGTCGCGCTGCTTGGCGGGAATCGCGGCCAGTGCGGCCTGCAATTCGGCCTGCGCGATTTCCAGCGCGGCCATGTCCGCCGCAGCGCCGCCAGGTCCATTCTGCAGGCGGTCGAAGCGGTTGGTATATTCCAGCACGGCCGCGTCGCCGCGCGCCTTCACATCGGCCAGGATGCCGCTGACGGCGCGTTCGATGGCTTCGTCGGTGCCCGCTTCAAATGCCAGCAGCGCATCCAGGGATTTTTTGAAATCGGCTTGGGTGGAATCGAGCCTGGTAATCTGAATCGCCATGATGGTGGTCCGTGCTTACTTTTTACGCGAGGCGCGTTCGAACGCCTCGATGATCGGTTGCAGGCGCTCGCGTTTGAGCTTGAGCGCCGCCTGGTTGACGATCAGGCGCGAGGAAATGTCCATGATCGCCTCCACTTCCACCAGGTTGTTGGCGCGCAGGGTGCCGCCCGTGCTGACCACGTCGACGATGGCGTCCGACAGGCCGACCAGCGGCGCCAGCTCCATCGAGCCATACAGCTTGATCAGGTCGACGTGCACGCCCTTGGAAGCGAAGTGCTCGCGCGCCGTCTGCACGAACTTGGTGGCCACGCGCAGGCGCGCGCCCTGGCGCACGGCCTTTTCATAATCAAAACCGGATTTCACAGCGACCGACATGCGGCACACCGCGATGTTCAGGTCCACAGGCTGGTACAAGCCTTCGCCGCCATGCTCCAGCAGCACGTCCTTGCCCGCCACGCCAAAGTCCGCCGCGCCATGCTGCACATAGGTCGGCACGTCGGTGGCGCGCACGATCAGCACGCGCACGCCGGGATCGTTGGTCGGCAGGATCAGCTTGCGCGAGGTCTCGGGATTTTCGGTGACGGTGATGCCCGCCGCTTCCAGCAGCGGCAGGGTGTCTTCGAAAATTCGGCCTTTGGACAGCGCCAGGATCAGTTGCGAACTGTCGCCAGACTGGCTGTTTAATCCGGTCATGATGGTCTCTTTTTATTTAACCCGCTTGATGTCGGCGCCAACCGCCGACAGCTTCACTTCCATCTGGTCGTAGCCGCGGTCCAGGTGGTAGATACGGTCGATCAGCGTTTCGCCGCGCGCGGCCAGCGCCGCGATCACCAGCGAGGCCGATGCGCGCAGGTCGGTCGCCATCACGGGCGCGCCGATCAGGTGGTCCACGCCCTTGATGAAGGCCGTGTTGCCGTCCGTTTCAATCGAAGCGCCCAGGCGGTTCATCTCCTGCACGTGCATGAAGCGGTTCTCGAAGATGGTTTCCGTGACCTTGCTGGCGCCTTCGGCGATGGTGTTCACGGCCATGAACTGGGCCTGCATATCGGTCGGGAAGCCGGGATATTCCGTGGTGCGGAACGATACCGGCGTCGGGCGCTTGTCCATCTGCGCGCGGATCCAGTCCGGGCCGATGGTCATCTGCAGGCCCACTTCGCGCAGCTTGTCCAGCGCGGCGTCCATGATGTCGACGCGGGTGTTACGGATGGTGATGTCGCCGCCCGCTGCCGCCACGACGCAGAGGAAGGTCGCCGCTTCGATGCGGTCGGAGATCACTTCGTGTTTTGCGCCGTACAGCTCGGCGACGCCCTGGATCACCAGGCGGTTGCTGCCGATGCCTTCGATCTTCGCGCCCATGGCCACCAGAAGGTGGGCCAGGTCGGTCACTTCCGGTTCGCAGGCGGCGTTTTCCAGGATGGTTTCGCCTTCGGCCAGGGTGGCGGCCATCAGCAGGTTCTCGGTGCCCGTCACGGTGATCATGTCGGTGACGATGCGGGTGCCCTTCAGCTTCTTGCACTTGGCGTAGATGTAGCCGCCTTCGATATGGATCTCGGCGCCCAGCGCCTGCAGGCCCTTGATGTGCTGGTCCACGGGACGCGAGCCGATGGCGCAGCCGCCCGGCAGCGAGACCTTGGCTTCGCCGAAGCGCGCCAGCAGGGGGCCCAGCACCAGAATCGACGCGCGCATGGTCTTCACCAGCTCATACGGCGCTTCCAGCTTGTCGATGGCGCTGCCGTTGAGGGTGACGCGGTGGTCGTCCTGCACCACTTTCAGGCCCGTCTGGCCCAGCAGCTTGAGCATGGTGGTGACGTCGTGCAGGTGCGGCACGTTGGACAGCTCGACATCGCCCGAGGTCAGCAGGCCGGCGCACAGGATGGGCAGGGCCGCGTTCTTCGCGCCCGAAATGGTGACGTCGCCGTTCAGGCGCTTGCCGCCCTGGATAATCAGTTTGTCCATGCTTAGCCTTGGAATTCTTCCGGAGTGAGGGTTTTCATCGACAGCGCGTGGATCTCTTCGCGCATGCGGTCGCCCAGCGCGGCGTAGACCAGCTGGTGGCGCTGGATCGGGCGCTTGCCGGCAAAGGCCGGCGACACGATGACAGCCTGGAAGTGCTGGCCATCGCCCTCCACTTCGAGGTGGGTGCATTCAAGACCGGCCGAGATATAGCCGTGGATCAGTTCTGGGGTAGTGGTCACGATAAATCCTTAATGACGAAGACGGTAGCCGCTGCTCAGCAGACGGATCGCCACCAGCGACAGGCCGACCAGGAAGGCGGCCACGATGCTGAAGCTGATCAGCGGGTTGACGTCGGACTGGCCGAAGAAGCCGTAACGGAAGCCGTCGATCATGTAGAAGAACGGGTTCAGATGCGAGATCGTCAGCCAGAACGGCGGCAGCGAATGGATGGAATAGAACACGCCGGACAGGAAAGTCAGCGGCATGATGAGGAAATTCTGGAAGGCGGCCAGCTGGTCGAACTTCTCGGCCCAGATGCCGGCGATCAGGCCCATGGTGCCGAGGATGGCCGCGCCCAGCAGGGCAAACACGGCGATCCACAGCGGCGCGAGGAAGGACATGTGGCCAAACCAGGCCGTCACCACGAACACGCCGAAGCCGACCACGATGCCGCGCACCATGGCCGCCAGCACGTAGGCGGAGAAGATTTCCCAGTGCGACAGGGGCGTCAGCAGCACGAACACCAGGTTGCCCGTGATCTTGGACTGGATCAGCGAGGACGAGGAGTTGGCGAAGGCGTTCTGCAGCACGCTCATCATCACCAGGCCGGGAATCAGGAAGGCGGTGTAGCTGACGTCCTGGTAGACCTGCACGCGGCCTTCCAGCACGTGGCCGAAGATCAGCAGGTAGAGCATGGCGGTCAGGATGGGCGCGGCGACGGTCTGGGTGGCCACTTTCCAGAAACGCAGGGTCTCCTTGTAGACCAGGGTGCGGAATCCAACGGAGAGGAAGTTCATACGGTGCCCTTATCCATGATCTGGATGAAGATGTCTTCCAGGTCGGCTTGTTGCAGTTGCATTTCGTCGATCACGGCGCCGCCTTCGCGCAGGCGCGCTAGGATGCCTTCGACCTCGGAATATTCGTTGATGCGCAGGGTGTAGCGGTGGCCGTGCTCGCCCGTCTCGTTGTGGATGACCAGCGGACGCAGTCCCTCCGGGATCACGCCCTGCGGCATGTTGACGATCAGCTGGGAGCCGGAGATGCGGCGGATCAGGGCCGCCATGGTGTCCAGCGCCACCACCTTGCCGCCCTTGAGCATGGCCACGCGCTTGCACATGGCCTGGGCTTCTTCCAGGTAGTGGGTGGTCAGCACCACCGTGTGGCCTTCGCGGTTGAGGCGGGTGATGAACTGCCACAGGGTCTGGCGCAGCTCCACGTCGACGCCGGCGGTCGGCTCGTCGAGCACGATCACGGGCGGCTTGTGCACCAGGGCCTGGGCCACCAGCACGCGGCGCTTCATGCCGCCGGACAGGGCGCGCATATTGGTGTCGGCCTTGTTGGTCAGGTCGAGGTTGTGCATCACCTCGTCGATCCAGGCGTCGTTGTTGTGCAGGCCGAAGTAGCCCGACTGCAGGCGCAGGGTTTCGCGCACGGTGAAGAAGGGGTCGAACACCAGTTCCTGCGGCACCACGCCCAGCTTGCGCCGCGCGGCGCGGAAGTCGCCGGTCACGTCGTGGCCGTGGATGGTGATCTTGCCGTTATCGGGACGGATCAGGCCCGCCACGGTGGAAATCAAGGTCGTCTTGCCGGCGCCGTTGGGGCCCAGCAGGCCGAAAAACTCGCCCTCTTCGATGGTCAGGGAGACGCCGCCCAGTGCCTGGAGCGTGCCATAGCGCTTTTCGACATTGCTAATTTGGATCGCTGTCATCTTGCTTGTCTGTTGGTGCGACGGCGGAGCCGCCACGATGGTGCCTAAAAGGCTGAAGGTGGTGCAGGCGCCGCGGCTCTTAAGAGGCAGCGGCAACGTTCAATTATAGGGGAAATTCAAATCGGCAGAGCCGAAGCCGGTTAGACCGGCACTACTAGAAGCGGCGGGGTGGGGCGGAGGTCAATGGTGATGGTGTGCTTCGGCTTCGGCGCCGGGCAGGTTGACCTTGGCGGGACGGTCGTAGCCGCCCTGCACGGGGGAGAATTCGGCGTGGGCCGGGTTGTCCGGCGTGGCCTGGCTTGGCTCCAGCTTTTCCGAGGTGGGGAACAGCAGGGAGCACACGCCATACAGCTTGGTCAGGCTTTGCAGGGCCGGCGGCAGGTTTTTCAGTTCCAGCTCGCGGCCCGCGTCGCGGGCCGCTTTTTGCCAGGCAAGCATCACGGACACCGCCACCGAATCCACGGTCAACACATGGCGCAGGTCGAACTGGGTTTGGCCGGCATGAATGGCGGCCAGACCACGTTCCAGCGCCGCCGATGCATTGAGCACGGTCAGCGAAGTCAGCGACTGCATGTTTTCCAGGGGTTCGGTAATGGCGTTCATGATAGTGGGATTATTTAGCAGCGGACTTCAGCGGCTTGTTGGCCAGCTTCTTGTTGCGCTCGGTCAGGGACTTGATCAGGCCGTCGATGCCGCCCTTGCTGATTTCGGAGGCAAAGGTGCCTTTGTAGGTCTCGACCAGCCATGCGCCCAGCACGCTGATGTCATAGATCTTCCAGCCGCTGGCCGTCTTGGCCACGCGGTAGTTCAGCAGGATGGGCTCGCCACGGGTCATATTGACCTGGGAGCGGACTTCCACTTCCGTGTCGTCCGGCGAAGCGCGCAGCGGCTTGAATTCCACCGTTTCGTTCTTGATCTGCGACAGGGCACCCGAGTAGGTGAAGATCAGCAACTGGCGGAACTGGTCCTGCAACTGCTGCTGCTGGTCCGGGGTGGCTTCGCGCCAGAAGCGGCCGGCGGCCAGGGCGGTCATGCGCTGGAAGTCGACGTAGGGCAGGATCTTGCTTTCAACCAAATCCAGCACCTTCTTCTGGTCGCCCGCCTGGATGCCCTTGTCGGACTTGACGGTGTCAATCACTTCCTGGCTGATGCGCTTGACCAGCACGTCCGGCGCCTCGGCGCTGGACGGCGCGGCAGCGGCTGCGGCGGCCATCACGGCAGGCGCGGCCTGGGCCGGCAGGGCGCCGGCGGCCAGGGCGGCCACGGCGGCGATAGCGATGAGATGTTTGCTTAATTTCATGTTTTTCTATGCCTATGTGAGTTCTCGACGGATCACTGGCTGACGGTATTTGCAGCCGGTGTGCCGGAGTTTAACTCTTTTGGCAGGGATTCGGATGACACGGACGCAGAACTTTGTGGCTTAGCCTCTGGTTTGGCGCCGTCGTCGTCATCATTTTTCTTCGGAGCGGGGCCGGAATCGTCGTCGTTGCCGTCGTGGATCAGGCTTTCGCGGCGCTGCAGGAATCCGTCACGAATGAATTCATAGCGGTCCAGCGCGGCGTCTTCCAGCAGGCTAGACGCGTCGAGCAGGTTGGCGCGCTGGTCCACGGCACGGATGCCGATACCGATATTACGCAGGTAGACCGGGTCCTTGTAGCTCCAGATATCGCCCTTCCAGTCGACCGGCAGCGCCACCGTATCCCGCACGGTGGACGGTCCCAGCAGCGGCAGCACGACGTAAGGACCGGAACCGACGCCCCAGGTGCCCAGGGTCTGACCGAAGTCTTCCTTATGCTTTTGAATGCCCGCTTCCGAGGCCACGTCGAACAGGCCGAGGATACCGACGGTCGAGTTCAAGGCAAAGCGCGACAGGTCGGACAAGCCTTGCTTGCCCTTGCCTTGCAGGAAGTCGTTGACCGAGCTCCAGGCGTCGCCCAGGTTGCCGAAGAAGTTGTTCACGCCCGTCTGCGCGAACGAGGGCAGCACGTTGCGGTAAGCAGTGGCGACCGGCTTCAGCGCATATTCGTCCACGGTATCGTTGAACTTGAACATGGCGCGGTTATAACCTTCGTACGGGTCGCGCGGATTGGGGCCGGCGCAGCCCGCCAGCAGCGCGGTCACGCCCAATGCCAGGGCCAACTTGGAAGTGCGGTAGCTCATTATTTGCTGTCCTTTCCGTCTGCGGCCTTGCTGTAGATAAACTGGTTGATCAAGTCTTCCAGTACGGCGGCCGACTGGGTGCGGGCGATCTTGTCGCCGCCGACCAGGTTGGCCGTGTCGCCGCCGGCTTCGATGCCGACATATTGTTCTCCCAGCAGGCCGGCGGTAAGGATCTTGGCCGAGCTGTCTTTGGGGAACTTGTAGCCCTCTTCCATATTCAAGGTTACCAGCGCCTGATAGCTCTTGTCATCAAACTTGATATCCCCCACACGGCCGACCACCACGCCGGCCGCCTTCACCGGCGCCTGCGGACGCAGGCTGCCGATGTTGTCGAACTTGGCGGTGATCGGGTAAGTCTTGGCAAAGGACAGCTTGCTCGTGTCGCCGGCTTTGAGGGCCAGGAACATCAGTGCGGCCACGCCGATCACGATGAACAGACCGACCCAAACATCCAGAGATTTACGTTGCATATTTTTTCCTGTTTATATATTTGATTATTTGCTGAACATCAACGCGGTGAGGATAAAGTCCAGCCACCAGATCATCAGCGAGGAAATCACCACCGTGCGGGTGGTGGCGCGCGCCACGTCTTCCGGCGTCGGACGCGCTTCATATCCTTGATACAGAGCAATAAAGGTGATGGCGATGCCGAACACCACGCTCTTGGCGAAACCGTTGAACACATCCTTGTAGACGTCCACGCCACCCTGCATCTGCGACCAGAAGGCGCCTTCGTCCACGCCGATCAGCTTGACGCCCACCAGGTAGCCGCCAAAGATGCCCACGGCGCTGAAAATCGAGGCCAGCAGAGGCACGGACACGACGCCGGCCCAGAAACGGGGCGCCAGCACGCGCTGGATGGGGTTGACCGCCATCATTTCCATGGCCGACAGCTGCTCGCCGGCCTTCATCAGGCCGATTTCCGCCGTCAGCGAGGTGCCCGCGCGGCCGGCAAACAGCAGGGCCGTGATCACGGGACCCAGTTCCCGCGTCAGGCCCAGGGCCACCAGCAGGCCCAGCGACTGTTCCGCGCCGTACTTGTTCAGCGTGTAATAGCCCTGCAGGCCCAGCACCATGCCGACGAAGAGGCCGGACAGGGTGATGATTAGCATCGAATAGTTGCCGATGAAGTGGAGCTGCTCTACCACCAGGCGCGGACGGCGGATCAGTCCCGGCGACAGGCCCAGCATGGTGACGAAGGTGCGGAAGCCATAACCGATGCTTTCCACATAGTCGCGGACCGTGCCGCCCAGGCGCTCAATCAGGGAAGCGATCATGCGCGCGCTCCCAGGCCCAGGTCGTCGGCCAGGGACTTGCCTGGATAGTGGAACGGCACCGGGCCGTCCGCTTCTGCGTTGACGAATTGTTTCACGTAAGGATCGGTAGAAACCATCATTTCAGCCGGCGTGCCGTGGGCAACGATCTTGCCCTTCGACAGGAAATACACATAGTCGGAGATGGCGAAGCACTCCTTGACGTCGTGCGAGACCAGCACGGTGGTCGAGCCCAGCGCCGTGTTCAGGTTGCGGATCAGGTTGGCGGTCACGCCCATGGAGATGGGATCGAGGCCGGCGAAGGGCTCATCGTACATGATCAGCTCGGGATCGAGCGCAATGGAGCGCGCCAGCGCCACGCGGCGCGCCATGCCGCCGGAAATTTCCGTCGGCTTCAGCTTGGCGGCGTTGCGCAGGCCCACGGCGTGCAGCTTCATCAGCACCAGGTTGCGGATCAGCTCTTCCGGCAGATCGGTATGTTCGCGCAGGGGGAAGGCGACGTTTTCGTAGACGGACAGGTCGGTGAACAGGGCGCCATGCTGGAACAGCATGCCCATTTTGCGCCGCAGCAGGTACAAGGAGGCGGTATTCAGCTTGTGCACGATCTGGCCGTGCACTTTGACATGGCCTTTTTGCGGGCGCAGCTGGCCGCCAATCAGGCGCAATACCGTCGTCTTGCCGCTACCGGAACCGCCCATGACGGCCACCACTTTTCCCTTGGGGAAGTCCATCTGGAGGCCCGATAAAATGGGGCGCTTTCCATAGGAGAAGTGTAAATCACGGATTTCGACGATATTTGGCACGACAGAACTCATTTTTTTAATGCCGTATTGTAGTGCAGAAAGGTCAAACTCTGCTGGAGGCCCCTCTTTTGGCCGAACGGCAGGAGGGCCAAGTGGCAGATCATACAACACTACTGAACATCCAGTCAGCAATTTACAAGCGTCAAGATTTGTTACATTGCTGCGGCGCACAAGCGACAGACGCAAAAAAACCGGCAGCGCGGAAGGTCCGCTGCTGCCGGCCGGGAAAGGCTTGCCGATTAACGGGGCAGGTCGGACGAACCCATCAGGAATTCATCAACGGCGCGGGCGCACTGGCGGCCTTCGCGGATAGCCCAGACTACCAGCGACTGGCCGCGGCGCATATCGCCTGCCGCAAACACCTTGTTGACGGAGGTCTGGTAGCAGCCCTCGCCGTCGGTGGTGGCCTTGGCGTTGCCGCGCGCATCCCGGGCGACGCCGAAGGCGTCCAGCACTTGTTGCACCGGCGAGACGAAGCCCATGGCCAGCAGCACCAGGTCGGCCTTCATCTCGAATTCCGAGTTCGGCACCTCGGCCATCTTGCCGTCTTTCCATTCGACGCGGCAGGCGATCAGCTTTTCCACCTTGCCGTTCTTGCCTTCCAGGCGCTTGGTAGCGACGGCCCAGTCGCGCTCGCAGCCTTCCTCGTGCGAGGAGGAGGTGCGCAGCTTGGTCGGCCAGTATGGCCAGACCAGGGGCTTGTTTTCCTGCTCAGGCGGCATGGGCATCAGCTCGAACTGGGTAACGGAGGTGGCGCCATGGCGGTTTGAGGTGCCCACGCAGTCGGAACCGGTGTCACCACCGCCGATCACCACCACATGCTTGCCGCCGGCCTTGATCTGGTCCTTGACCTTGTCGCCCGCGTTGACCTTGTTCTGCTGCGGCAGGAAGTCCATGGCGAAGTGGACGCCCTTCAGCTCGCGGCCCGGCACAGGCAGGTCGCGCGGCTGCTCGGCGCCGCCGGCCAGCACCACAGCGTCGAAATCCTTGTTCAAGTCTTCGGGGAAGATGGTTTCCTTGGCCGAGTTGCTGACGGTGGCGGGGAAATCCTTGCCGATCAGCACGCTGGTGCGGAAGACAACGCCTTCTGCCTCCATCTGCTGGATACGGCGGTCAATATGCGACTTTTCCATCTTGAAGTCGGGGATACCATAGCGCAGCAGGCCACCGATGCGGTCGCTCTTCTCGAATACCGTCACCGCGTGGCCGGCGCGGGCCAGCTGCTGGGCGGCGGCCAGGCCGGCGGGGCCGGAGCCGATCACGGCCACCTTCTTGCCGCTCAGCTTGGCTGGCGGCTGAGGCAGGACCCAGCCATGCTCCCAGCCTTCGTCGATGATCTTGTGCTCGATGGACTTGATGCCGACCGGATCGTCGTTGATGCCCAGGGTACAGGCGGATTCACAGGGCGCGGGACAGATGCGGCCCGTGAACTCGGGGAAGTTGTTGGTCGAGTGCAGGATATCCAGCGCCTCGCGGTAGTTGCCGCGATAAACCAGGTCATTCCAGTCCGGGATGATGTTGTTGACCGGACAGCCGTTATTGCAGAAAGGGATGCCGCAATCCATGCAGCGCGCGCCCTGCAGCTTGGCCTTCTCATTGCTCAGGGTGATGACGAATTCCTTGTAGTCCTTCAGGCGCGCGGCTGGGGCCAGGTATTCCTCGTCCTGGCGCTTGAATTCCATGAAACCGGTGATTTTACCCACGATATTTCCTCTTTAATTCTGTGCGTATTAAGCGGCGATCGGTTGTGCGGCGGCGGCTTCGTTCGCCAGATCCTCGGCCATTTCGGCCAGGGCGCGCTTGTATTCGTTCGGGAAGACTTTCACGAACTTGCTGCGCGCATCGGCCCAGTTATCGAGCAGCAAGCGGGCACGGGTGGAACCCGTGTGCTTGAAGTGACGCTCGATCAGGCGCTTGAGGATGGTTTCGTCCGCTTCAGGTTCGCCGTCGCGGTGCTGGGTGTGCCAGGTGGCCTGGTCGATATGCTGCTCGGTCGCCGACAGCACCGCCTCCAGGCTGACCATCGAGGTATTGCAGCGCGATTCGAAGTCGCCGTCCGGGTCGTACACATAGGCGATGCCGCCCGACATGCCGGCCGCGAAGTTGCGGCCCGTATTGCCCAGCACGACCACCGTGCCGCCCGTCATGTATTCGCAGCCGTGGTCGCCCGTGCCTTCCACGACGGCCGTGGCGCCCGAGTTACGCACGGCGAAGCGCTCGCCCGCCACGCCGTTGAAGAAGGCTTCGCCGCTGATGGCGCCATACATCACGGTATTGCCGATGATGATGTTGTTCACCGCCCAGCCACGGAATTCGGTGTTCGGACGCACGATGATGCGGCCGCCCGACAGGCCCTTGCCCACGTAGTCATTGCCTTCGCCCACCAGGTCCAGGGTGATGCCGTGTGCGAGGAAGGCGGCGGCCGACTGGCCCGCCGTGCCTTGCAGCTGGATGTGGATGGTGTCGTCCGGCAGTCCAGCGTGGCCATAGCGCTTGGCCACTTCGCCCGACAGCATGGTGCCGACGGTGCGATTCAGGTTCTTCACCGGCGAGATGAAGGAGACGCGCTCGCCTTTTTCCAGCGCCGCCTTGGCTTGCGCGATCAGCTTGTGGTCGAGAGCCTTATCGAGGCCGTGATCCTGCTCTTCGGTGTGGTAGACCTTGCTGCCCTGCGCGTCCGGCTGGTAGAAGATATTGCTGAAGTCCAGGCCGCGCGCCTTCCAGTGGGCGATGGCTTTCGACTTGTCCAGCAGGTCGGAACGGCCGATCAGCTCGTCAAAGCTACGGATACCCAGCTGGGCCATCAGCTGACGAGCCTCTTCGGCAACGAAGAAGAAGTAGTTGACCACGTATTCCGGCTTGCCGGAGAACTTGGCGCGCAGCACGGGATCCTGCGTCGCCACGCCCACCGGGCAGGTGTTCAGGTGGCATTTGCGCATCATGATGCAGCCTTCCACCACCAGCGGCGCCGTGGCGAAGCCGATCTCGTCGGCGCCCAGCAGTGCGGCGATGACGACATCGCGGCCGGTACGCATCTGGCCGTCGGCCTGGACGCGGATACGGCTGCGCAGGCCGTTCAGCACCAGGGTCTGCTGCGTTTCCGCCAGACCCAGCTCCCACGGCGTGCCCGCGTGCTTGATCGAGGACAGGGGCGAGGCGCCCGTGCCGCCGTCGTGGCCGGCAACGACGACGTGGTCGGCCTTGGCCTTGGTCACGCCCGCCGCCACGGTGCCGATACCCACTTCCGACACCAGCTTGACCGAAATCGAAGCGCACGGATTGGCGTTCTTCAGGTCGTGGATCAGCTGGGCCAGGTCTTCAATCGAGTAAATGTCATGGTGTGGCGGCGGCGAAATCAGCCCCACGCCCGGCACGGAGAAACGCAGCTGGGCGATGTATTCGGAAACCTTATGCCCCGGCAACTGGCCGCCTTCACCCGGCTTGGCGCCCTGCGCCATCTTGATCTGGATCTGGTCGGCCGAGTTCAGGTAGGCCGCCGTCACGCCGAAGCGGCCCGAGGCCACCTGCTTGATGCGCGAACGCATGGAATCGCCTTCCTGCAGCGGGATGTCGACTTCCACCTGTTCCTTGCCGACCACGCTGGCCATGGTGTCGCCCTGCTTGATCTTGATGCCCTTCAACTCCATCGTGTAGCGCTTGGGATCCTCGCCGCCTTCACCCGTGTTGGACTTGCCGCCAATGCGGTTCATGGCGACGGCCAGCGTGGCGTGGGCCTCGGTCGAGATCGAGCCCAGCGACATGGCGCCCGTGGCAAAGCGCTTGACGATTTCCTTGGCCGGCTCCACTTCGTCCAGCGGGATGGCCTTGCTCGGGTCGATCTTGAATTCGAACAGGCCGCGCAGGGTCAGGTGGCGCTTGCTCTGGTCGTTGATGATCTGCGCGTATTCCTTGTACGTGGAATAGCTGTTGCTGCGAGTCGAATGCTGCAGTTTGGCAATGGCGTCCGGTGTCCACAGATGGTCTTCGCCGCGCACGCGGAAGGCGTATTCGCCGCCCGCGTCGAGGTTGTCGGCCAGCACAGGATCGTTGCCGAAGGCCAGGTTGTGCAGACGCAGAGCCTCTTCCGCCACTTCGAACACGCCGATGCCTTCCACGTTGGAGGCCGTGCCACGGAAATATTTGTCCACCAGCGACTTGTTGAGGCCGATGGCTTCAAAGATCTGCGCGCCGCAGTAGGACATATAAGTCGAAATGCCCATCTTCGACATCACCTTCATCAAGCCCTTGCCGATGGCCTTGGTGTAGTTGTAGATGGCTTTTTCGCCCGTCATATCGCCCGGCATGCTGTGGGCGATCTCGATCAGGGTTTCCATCGCGAGGTAGGGATGGACGGCTTCCGCGCCATAGCCCGCCAGCAGGGCGAAGTGATGGGTTTCGCGGGCCGAGCCCGTTTCCACGACAAGGCCGGTCGAGGCGCGCAAGCCCTTGCTGACCAGGTGCTGGTGCACGGTCGAGGTCGCCAGCAGGGCGGGAATCGCCACGCGATCGGGGCCAATGGAGCGGTCGGAAACGATCAGGATGTTGTGGCCGGATTTGACGGCGTCCACCGCTTCAGCGCACAGCGAAGCCAGGCAGGCCTCCACGCCTTCCTTGCCCCATGCAAGGGGATAGCAGATGTTCAGCTCATATGACTTGAATTTGCCGCCAGTATGCTGGGAGATCGCGCGCAAACGGGCCATATCGTCGAAGCCCAGCACAGGCTGCGACACTTCCAGGCGCATGGGCGGGTTGACGTTATTGGTGTCCAGCAGGTTCGGCTTGGGACCGATGAAGGACACCAGCGACATCACCATCGCTTCGCGGATCGGATCGATCGGCGGGTTGGTCACCTGGGCGAACAGCTGCTTGAAGTAGTTGTACAGCGGCTTGAGCTTGTTCGACGTCACCGCCAGCGGCGAATCGTTGCCCATGGAGCCGGTCGCCTCTTCGCCGGCGGCGGCCATCGGCGTCAGCACGAATTTCAGGTCTTCCTGGGTGTAGCCGAAGGCTTGCTGGCGATCCAGCAGCGAAGGCACGGCCTTTTCGCCCTGCGCGGCGCCGTCGCCATACTTGGCGCGGTTGTGGGCCTGCTGGCTTTCGGCCAGTTTCAGCTCGTTCAGCTTGATGCGGACAGCGTTGATCCAGGCCTTGTAGGGCTTGGCGTTTGCGTAGGTGTCCTTCAGCTCCTTGTCGTCGATGATGCGGCCCGCTTCCAGGTCGATCAGGAACATCTTGCCCGGCTGCAGGCGCCATTTTTGGATGATCTTAGATTCCGGAATCGGCAACACACCGGATTCGGAGGCCATCACCACCAGATCGTCATCGGTGACGATGTAACGCGCAGGGCGCAGGCCATTGCGGTCCAGGGTGCCGCCGATGTAGCGGCCATCGGTGAAGGCCATGGCGGCGGGACCGTCCCACGGCTCCATCATCGCGGCGTGATATTCGTAGAACGCGCGGCGATTGTCGTCCATCGTGCTGTGATTTTCCCAAGCTTCGGGGATCATCATCATCATCGCCTGGGCGATCGGATAGCCCGCCATCAACAGCAGTTCCAGCGCGTTGTCGAAGCAGGCCGTGTCGGACTGGCCCTCGTAGATCAGCGGGAACAGCTTGTGCAGGTCGTCGCCCAGCACGGCCGACTTCATCACGCCTTCGCGGGCGCGCATCCAGTTGAAGTTGCCCTTCACCGTGTTGATCTCGCCGTTGTGGGCGATCAGGCGGTAAGGGTGGGCCAGCGGCCACTCGGGGAAGGTGTTGGTCGAGAAACGCTGGTGCACCAGCGCCAGCGCGGAGACGCAGCGCGCATCCTGCAGATCCTTGTAGTAGACGCCCACCTGGTCCGCCAGCAGCAGGCCCTTGTAGACGATGGTGCGGGCCGACATCGAGGCCACGAAGAATTCTTTGCCGTGGATCAGCTTCAGCGCCTGGATGGCGTGGCCAGACGATTTGCGGATCACGTACAGCTTACGCTCCAGTGCGTCCGTCACCATGATGTCCGGGCCGCGGCCGATGAAGATCTGGCGGATCACGGGTTCCTTGGTGCGCACGGTGGGCGACATGGGCATCTCGCAGTCCACCGGCACATTGCGCCAGCCCAGCACGACCTGGCCTTCCGCCCGCACGGCGCGTTCGATTTCCTGTTCGCAAGCGATGCGCGAGGCGTTTTCCTTCGGAAGGAAGACCATGCCCACGCCGTATTCGCCGGGCGGCGGCAGTTCCACACCCTGTTTGGCCATCTCGTCGCGGTAGTACTGGTCCGGAATCTGGATCAGGATGCCGGCGCCGTCGCCCATCAGCGCATCGGCGCCGACGGCGCCCCGGTGGTCGAGGTTTTTCAGGATCTGCAGACCCTGCTCCACGATGGCGTGGCTCTTGTTGCCCTTGATGTGGGCGACGAAACCGACGCCGCAGGCGTCATGTTCATTGGACGGATCGTACAGACCTTGGGCTTTCATGGATTCTCCGCTGCATTTTTGGATATCGAAAAACTAGAGTAGCGCAATGCAATCGAATCATCAATAAGAACAATTGGGGTCGGAGTCGAATTAATTCATCTCGCGTCTCTCAAAATTTTAATTAGGGACAGAGTGAAGCCTAACTTGCGTCAGGCTTGGTTTTAAACGGTCTCCCCCGTTTGGCGGGCAGTACCTGGCGCTTCATTTTGTGCTGCAAAGCCGTCTTGAACTGGTCTGATCCCAGGGGCCAGCCCTTGAGCAGCACCTTGTTGATGTTTTCCACCTGCTCTGGCGGCAGAGCCTGCTCGGCCAGCGCCAGATAGGCCGCCTCGCGCTGGAATGGTGTGTTGCCTAGCGCCCAGTATTGCGCATGATCCGTCACCAGCCCGTCAGGGCGCAGGCCCGCGTGGTGGGCGTAGCTGGACCAGGGATAGTCGTCCGGCCGTCCCGCCAGTCCGTTGCGCACGGGATTGAACTCGATATATCGGCAGCACAATAAAAAATAGTGCTCGGCATCTATAAGTGAAGTTTTGTAGCGTCCTTTCCACAAAGTGCCGCTGCGGCCGTATTTTTGGTTGAAATAGGGCACGTAATAGCGGCCTATCCACTGCATCATCAGCGCCAGGCCGTCCTCGTCGGAAGGCGAAGCGAGCAAATGCAGGTGATTCGGCATCAAAACATAGGCGTGGATGGCGACTTTGTAGGTTTTGGCGGCCGAACGCAGCCATTCCAGGAAGCGCTGGTAGTCTTCCTGGTCCAAAAACACGTCTTGATTGTTGTATCCCGTCTGAATGACGTGATGGGGCTGGTTGGGAACGACGAGGCGGGGCAATCGGGCCATGGCGAAGCGGCGGAAAGTGGTCGGAAAACCCGATTCTACCGTCGTCGCACGACCCTGTCCCCAATTAATTTGGAAGGCCAGAAAACCGGCCTGACTCTGTCCCTATTAAGACAGATTGAAGCTGGCGGACAGGCTGTAGCCCTCGCCATAAGCGCTGCGCAGGGGCAGATCCTGGCCCAGACCCGTGCGCGCCTTCTTGCGCAGGCGATAGACCAGCATGTCCACGCGGCGTCCCGCATCCGGATCGTCGCCGCCGATGCCGGCCACGATGACCTGGCGCGGCACGGGACGGGTATTAATCGTCAGCAAGTGCAGGAAATTGCACTCTTTTTCCGTCAGGGTGATGGCCATACCCTGCAGTTCCAGCTGGCGCGCGCTGACCTTCAGCGTCCACTTGCTGGGCACGGGCAGCGGGTCTTGCGGACCGACGCGGCGGTCGAGCGCTTCAATGTGCGCCGCAAGTTCCGGGAATTTGATAGGCTTGGTCAAATAATGGTCGGCGCCCAGGCGCAGGCCAAGAATGCGGTTGTCGAACGCAACGCGGCCCGTCAGCACGAGAAGGCCGATTTGTGGATATAGCTGACGCATGCGGGGAATGACGTTAAATCCATCCTCGTCCGGCAGACCGAGGTCGAGCACCACCACGCCGACGTTGCCCTGGCTTAGCGCCGTCCACATATCGCTGGCGTTGTTAGTGATGTGCACTTCGTGTTCAAGCTCAGTCAGGAACTCCGCCATTTCCTCGGCGTATTCCAGATTGTCTTCCACGATTAGTATTTGCGTCATTGATGCGCCACTTCGTTCGATTGATAAGCAACCCTGCTCAATCTTGCCTTTTGGCAGGGTCCAAGGAATTATCACTGCTGGTACTTCCCGGCGCAAGGCTTTTCCCAGAAGGGGTTGCTACAGGCAACCAAATCCGAAATTCCATGCCGCTTTCAGAAACATTTTTTGCACTCAAGGTACCGCCATGGACATCCACCATGGCGCGCGCCATATACAAGCCCAGTCCCGACCCCGGCACGCCGTGGGAATTACTGCCCCGGTAGGATTTTTCGAACAAATGTTCGAGTTCTTCGCCGGGAACGCCGCTGCCACTATCGGTAACAAAAAACTCGACGCCACCCTCTGTTGCATTTTTACCTATCAATTCTATCGCGGTATTGGGCTTTGTGTACTTAATAGCATTATCAAGCAATATTTCCAGCGTTAAACGCATACCGGCCGGGTCGCAACGCATCCAATGCGGCAGGCCTTGCGTATGCACGGCGATCTGCGCCCGTCGCGCCCGGCCCTGCTCGGCGACCGAAGCCAGCAAGGCGGCCGGCGAGACTTCGTTCGGCTGCCGCTGGCGTCCTATGCTGGCCATGCGCTCGGGCGACAGATACTCGTCCATCATGCCCAGCAGGCGGTCGACCGCTGCCTGGATCTTGGTATAACGCTTGCGGGTTGCCTCGTCGTGGTTCTTGCCCGTCATCTCCAGACGCTGGATGGCGCCGTCTATTGTCGATAATGGCGTCCGAAACTCATGATTGAGCATTGAGGCGAATTTCTTTTGATCCTGATCAAACTGCACGCGATGACTCATGTCCCGGATGAAACCCAGCAGGCGCTGCGGCGTGCCGTTTTCATCGGTGACAAGGGTGGATTCGATCTCGACCGGCACCAGGTGGCCGTCACGGTGGGGGATTTCCGCCGAGCGCAAAACGCGGCGGCGGCTCTGGTCGCCAGCCGCCAGGCGCGCCAGGCGGGCGGGCAGATCCGCCAGCATGGTGGCCGCCAGCGTATGAGTTTCCTGCATGTCCAGCAGATAGCCGAACTGCGGCGCGGCGGCGGGGCTGAGATAGTTCAGGCGCAGGGTAGCGCAGTCCACCTCCCAGGCGACAATGCCGCTATGTTCGAGCAGCAGGCGGTAGCGCCCTTCGGCGGCCCGCGCCTGCTCCAGGGCGGCTTGTAATTCTTCGACGGTTTGCACGTGGGCCATTAATTATATTAATGAAGAAACACTGTGCAGTATATCCCGCCTATTCCACCAATGGGGCGAAGATCTGCTGCAAATCTTCCTGCGTCAGGGCCATTTTTTGCGATTCGCCCTCGGCCAGGATGGATTGGGCCAGGTCGGACTTCTTCTGCTGCAAGACCTGGATCTTTTCCTCCAGCGTGCCCTTGGCGATCAGCTTGTAGACAAACACGGGCTTGTCCTGGCCGATACGCCAGGCGCGGTCGGTCGCCTGGTTTTCCGCCGCCGGATTCCACCACGGGTCGTAGTGGATCACGGTGTCGGCCGCCGTCAGGTTGAGGCCCACGCCGCCGGCCTTGAGCGAGATCAGGAAAATCGGCACCGCGCCCTGCTGGAAGGCGGCCACCTGGGCGCTGCGGTCCTTGGTTTCGCCCGTCAGCAAAGCGTAGGGAATGTCGCGCGCTTCCAGTTCCTGCTCGATCAGCTCCAGCATGCTGGTGAACTGGGAGAAGACGAGGATCTTGCGGTCCTCTTCCAGCAGATCCTCCACCATCTGCATCAGATCCTGCAGCTTGGCCGAGCCGGCCGCCTGCTTCTTCGACGGCAGGGACTTGACCAGGCGCGGATCGCAGCAGACCTGGCGCAGCTTGAGCAGCGCTTCCAGAATCACGATCTGGCTGCGCGCCACGCCCTTGCGGTCGATTTCCTCGCGCACCTTCTGATCCATGGCCAGGCGCACCGTTTCGTACAGGTCGCGCTGGGCGCCCGTCAGCTCCACGCGGCGCACCATTTCCGTCTTCGGAGGCAGCTCCTTGGCCACGCTGTCCTTGGTCCGGCGCAGCAGGAAGGGCTTGATGCGGCGGTTCAGCAGGGCGCGGCGCATGGGGTCGTCCTGGCGCTCGATCGGGTGGCGGAACTGGGTGTTGAAGCCCTTCTCGTCGCCCAGCAGGCCGGGCAGCAGGAAGTGGAATTGCGACCACAGCTCGCCCAAGTGGTTTTCCAGCGGCGTGCCGGACAGGCACAGGCGGTGCCGCGCCTTCAGCAGGCTGGCGCTCTGGGCCGCCTTGGAGCGGGTGTTCTTGATGTAGTGCGACTCGTCCAGGATGACCAGGTGGAAATCGTGCTCGCGCAGCTTTTCCTCGTCGCGCGGCAGCAGGGCGTAGGTGGTCAGCACCAGGTCCGACTTGGGAATCTCGTCGAACAGCTCGGCGCGGTCCTTGCCTTGCAGCAGCAGCACCTTCAGCTCGGGCGCGAAGTGGGCCGCCTCGTCCTGCCAGTTGCCCATCAGGCTGGTCGGCGCGATGACAAGGGCGGGCGCCGTCAGGCGGCCTGCCTCTTTTTCCACCAGGATATGGGCCAGGGTCTGCACCGTCTTGCCCAGGCCCATGTCGTCGGCCAGGATGCCGGCGAAGCCGTACTCGCGCAGGAATTGCATCCACGCCAGGCCTTCCGACTGATAATCGCGCAGAGTGGCGCGCAGGCCGGCCGGGGTCGCCACTTTTTTCACCGCACCGAACTGGTTCAGGCGGGCGCCCATTTCGCGCAGCTCGTCGCCGCCCGTCCACTGCATCTCCACATTGCGCGACAGCTCGTCGAGACGGGCCGCGTCCAGCGAGGACATGCGCAGCGAATTCTTGATTTTGTCGCTGAAATACAACTCGCCCAGGGTGTCGAGGATGGGACGGACCCGGCCCCAAGGCAGGGCGACGCGCGTGCCGTCCGGCAAAGTGGCCAGCATCTGGTCCTCGCCCGCGTGGGCGGCGATGGTTTTCGGATTGAAATCGGCGGGCGCGTTGCGGATCAGCTGCACCAGCACGGGCAGCAGGGGCACGCGCTCCTGGTTGACCATGATGCCCAGTTCCAGGTCGAACCAGGCATGGCCGCCGTCGGCGCTGTCTTCCTCCACCTCGGCATACCAGTCGCCCACGGCCACCGTGTCGTAGCGGTACTTGGCCGACTTGTCGATACGCCAGCCCAGCTCGCGCAGGGTGTCGATGCCCTCGCCGGCAAAGCGTATCCACTCGGCCTGGCTGGCCAGCAGCTGCGCGCCCTTGACGCTGCTCAAAGGCAGCATGTTCGGCTTGAAGAAGCCTTTTTCCGTCAGCAGGCCGAGCGCGGCCGCTTCCGCCTCCACGTCGCGTTCGATGATTTCCGTCACCTCGCCGCGCTGGCGCACGACGCGCTGGGACGGGTCGAAGGACACACGCTCGCCGTCGTAATCGAAGGACAGCACGGCAAAATCGTTCCAGCGCTGCAGGCTGCCGTCGACCAGCAGGGCGGCGTCCAGCAGCAGCAGAGGACGCGGCTTGACGTCGTTGCGCAGGCGCTGGGGCAGGGGCTGAGGCAGCGGCAGCAGGTGCTGCAAGCCGTAAGCCAGCAGCAGCTGCGAGACGCGCATCTTGTCGTTGGTGGTCAGCAGGGGCGCCTGGGCCACCAGGGCTTGCAGGTCGGCCAGGGGGATTTCCGAGCCGCCCTGATTCAGCTGCAGCACGCCGCAGGACAGGTTGTCGATATACCACGGCGGATCGGTGGGCAGCATATAGTCGATCTGATCGGCGCCATGGTGGCGCGCCCCTTCGGACGGCTGCACCTGCCAGCCCAGGCGCAAGCCCTTGCCTTCCTCGCGCCAGGCGAGATTGGCTTCGCGCAGCCTGCCCGCCTTCAGCGGATAGACGAGGCCGTTGCCCACGTCGGCCCAGGAGTTCGCCCACAGCAATTTATCCTGCTCGGACAGCATCTGCAGCAGGGCCGCGCCGATCTTGCCGCGCGGCTCGGTCGCGCTGCCGGCTTGGGAATTGGCGCCGCTGCGCATTGCCACAAAGAAGCGGATCAGATCCTCGTCGCCCGGCGCCAGGAAGCTGGGCGGGGCCGACAGTAGGGAAAACACTTCGCTCACGGGGCTGGCCGCCGCCACGTCGCCATTGCCGCGCAGGCGGGCCTTGTACAGGCACAGCGCCACATGGCGGCCGCCGCTGGTGGGCGCCAGCACATAGATCAGGCGATATTGGGTTTGCTTGGCCGCCTCCGGATCGAGGGGCGCCGCGTTCAGCTTGGCCTTGGGGTGGGCAGCCGCGTCGAGCCGTTGCAGCCAGGTTGCCACGGCGTAAGACAATTGATTCGCAGGCGGCGCCGGGCGGACCGGTACAGCAGGAGTTTCAGTAGCGTCGTCGCGGGTAAAATCCATGGGTCGCATTGTTGTTTAAATCTGGTTCAAAAACGGCAACAGGCAATATTATCCGCCATTGGCGCAATCATGGCTGCCTATTCTTTTCAGCAATATTCTAGCCGCCCGGGCTGGCACAGCACTATTGGCCTGTCAAGACTGGCGCAATCGCACCGATTGCGTATCATTCCGGGCTTCACTGCAAGGAACACCCCACATGTTGCCATCAATCGAACAACGTCTCGCCATCGAACTGAGCGCCAAGCCAGCCCAGGTTGCCGCCGCCATCGCCCTCCTGGACGAAGGCGCTACTGTGCCTTTCATCGCCCGTTACCGCAAGGAGGTCACCGGCGGCCTGGACGACATCCAGCTGCGCCTGCTCGAAGAACGCCTGCGCTACCTGCGCGAGCTGGAGGAGCGCCGCGCCGCGATCATCGCCTCGATCACCGAGCAAAACAAGATGACTCCAGAGTTGTTAGATGCTGTCACTCATGCAGAAGACAAGACCCGTCTGGAAGACTTGTACCTGCCTTATAAGCAAAAACGCCGCACCAAGGCCCAGATCGCCATCGAGGCGGGCCTGGCGCCCCTGGCCGACAGCCTGCTGGACAACCCGGAACTGGCTCCCGAAACGGAAGCCGCCAAGTATCTGCGCGAAGCCTTCACCACCGCCGACGGCAACAATCCCGGCGTGGCCGACGCCAAGGCCGCCCTCGACGGCGCGCGCCAGATCCTGATGGAGCGCTTTGCCGAAGACGCCACCCTGCTGCAGTCTTTGCGCGAGTACGTCCAGGATCATGGCGTGGTGGAATCGAAAGTCGTTGAGGGAAAACAAGAAGAAGGCGAAAAATTCGCCGATTACTTTGCCTATTCCGAAACTTTGAGCACGGTGCCCTCGCACCGCGCCCTGGCCCTGATGCGCGGCCGCCGCGAAGGCATCCTCGACGTCACCCTGCGCCTGGACACGGAAGAAGAGAAACCGAAGTGGGACGCGCCGCACAATCCCTGCGAAAGCCGCATCGCCGCCCGCTTTGGCATCAAGAACGCGGGCCGCCCGGCCGACAAGTGGCTGGCCGACACGGCGCGCTGGACCTGGCGCGTGAAAAGCTTCATGCACTTGGAGACGGAACTGATGGGCGCCCTGCGCGAAAAGTCGGAGACGGAGGCCATCAATGTCTTCGCCACCAATCTGAAGGCGCTGCTGCTGGCGGCCCCGGCCGGCCAGCGCGCCACCATGGGCCTGGACCCCGGCCTGCGCACGGGCGTGAAAGTGGCCGTGGTGGACGCCACCGGCAAGGTGATGGACACAGCCACCATCTACCCGCACCAGCCGCGCAACGACTGGGACGGTGCGCTGCACACGCTGAGCATGCTGGCGGCCAAGCACAATGTGTCGCTGATTTCCATCGGCAACGGCACCGCCTCGCGCGAGACGGACAAGCTGGCGCAGGACTTGATCAAGCGCCATCCGGAAGCGAAGCTGACCAAGATCGTCGTCTCGGAAGCAGGCGCATCCGTGTACTCGGCCTCCGAATTCGCCTCGCGCGAGCTGCCGGACATGGACGTGTCGCTGCGCGGCGCCGTCTCCATCGCCCGCCGCCTGCAGGATCCGCTGGCCGAGCTGGTGAAGATCGACCCGAAATCCATCGGCGTCGGCCAGTACCAGCATGACGTGTCGCAAACCCAGCTGGCGCGCACCCTGGACGCCGTGGTCGAGGATTGCGTGAACGCCGTGGGCGTGGACGTGAACACGGCCTCGGCGCCGCTGCTGGCGCGCGTGTCGGGCCTCTCGGCCTCGGTGGCGCAATCCATCGTCACCTACCGCGACATGAAGGGCGCCTTCACCTCGCGCGACGGACTGAAAGCCGTGCCGCGCCTGGGCGACAAGACTTTCGAGCAGGCGGCCGGCTTCCTGCGCGTGATGGGCGGCGACAATCCGCTGGACGCCTCGGCCGTCCACCCGGAATCCTACCCGCTGGTGGAAAAGATTCTGGGCGATATCAAGAAGGACATCAAGGCCGTGATCGGCGAGGCTTCCCTGATCAAGACCCTGAGCCCGGCCAAGTACGCCGACGAGCGCTTTGGCGTGCCCACCGTGACCGACATCCTGAAGGAACTGGAAAAGCCGGGTCGCGACCCGCGTCCGGAATTCACCACCGCCACCTTCAAGGAAGGCGTGGAGGATCTCGGCGACCTGCGTCCGGACATGATCCTGGAAGGCGTCGTCACCAACGTGGCCGCCTTTGGCGCCTTCGTCGACATCGGCGTGCACCAGGACGGCCTGGTGCACATCTCGGCCCTGTCCAACACCTTCGTCAAGGATCCGCACACGGTGGTCAAGGCGGGCCAGGTGGTGAAGGTGAAAGTGCTGGAAGTGGACGTCAAGCGCAAGCGCATCGCCCTCACCATGCGCCTGTCCGACAGCGCGCCGCAGGCCGGCGCCAATCCGCAGCAGCGGGCCGACCGCAACGACCGCCGCAGCATGGGCCAGCACCAGAAGCAGGCCGCCCGCGAGCAGCCGATGGGCGGCAGCATGGCGGCCGCCTTCGCCAAGCTGCGCGGCTAAAATCGGCCCGTCCCGACGATGGTCGGCATTTTCTTATAAAATGTCGGCATCTATTTACTTCTTTCCACCGAGGCAGCTATGAGCGACGTACAAACCTGGATCAAAGAAACCGTGACCAACACCCCCGTGGTGCTGTTCATGAAGGGCACCGCCCAATTCCCGCAATGCGGTTTTTCCGGCCGCGCCATCCAGATCCTGAAGGCTTGCGGCGTCGAGAACATCGCCACCGTCAACGTGCTGGAAGATCCGGAAGTGCGCCAGGGCATCAAGGAATATTCGAACTGGCCAACCATTCCCCAGCTTTACATCAAGGGTGAATTCATCGGCGGTTCGGACATCATGAACGAAATGTTCGAGTCCGGCGAACTGAAGGCCCTGCTGGATGCCTGATCGCCCGCAACGGCTGATTATCGCCATCACGGGCGCCACGGGCGCCGTGTATGGCGTGCGGCTGCTGCAGCAATTGCAACAAACTGAAGGCACGGAGACGCATCTGGTCGTCTCCGACGCCGCCGCCCTCACCCTGCACCAGGAAACCGGCCTGCAGCGGCGCGAAGTGGAAGCCCTGGCCGACGTGGTCTACAAGCCGCGCGACATCGGCGCCGCCATCGCCAGCGGCTCCTTCCTCTCCGACGGCATGATCGTCGCTCCCTGCTCGATGAAAACCCTGGCGTCGGTGGCCCATGGCCTGTCCGACAATCTGATCGCGCGCGCGGCGGACGTGGTGCTCAAGGAGCGCCGGCGGCTGGTGCTGATGGTGCGCGAGACGCCGTTCAACCTGGCGCATCTGCGCAACATGACGACGGTCACGGAAATGGGCGGCATCATCTTCCCGCCGCTACCCAGCTTTTATCACAACCCGCAAAGCATCGCTGAAATGGTGGACCACACGGTCGGCCGCGTGCTCGACCTGTATGGCGTGGCGCATGAGCTCGCACCGCGCTGGGCCGGCATGAAATCCGCCAGCGACGCCTCCTGACAACAATCCCGCTAGATCCGGCTCAGCGCTTGTCGAACTGGCTCGCGCTGGCCTGCTTCCGTTCGCGCGCATCTTCCACCATGCGGCGCTGGGCGATGCGCTTGCGCATCACTTCCGCGTGCTGAGCGGCCGTCATCGGGGGAGCGGTCATCAGGTCTTTCAGCTGTGCTGCATTGCTGTAGTTGCTTTTAATTAAACGGCTCAAAGGCGTGCTCCGTTGGGTGATGTCTCAATGTACCCCAAAAACGTGTCGAAACAATGACAATTCGCAAAGCAAAAAAAAGCGAACACAGTTTGCAACTGCGCTCGCTTGCAGAATTTGGAAGGAAACCGGGCTGGAAGCCGCTATTCTTCAGGCTTTGGCTGCCTGAACGCAATACTGCATCCAAGCAATCTGAACCGAACAAAAGCCGGGTTTTCGCCGCCTGGTGGCAAGCGCCGCAAGGCCAAAAGGCATACCAGGAAGTCCAATCCGGCGCCCGAAAACGGGGCTTTTTTTGTTACTTCTGGTAGTTTACACGCACCAGCATGCGAATAAATTCGCGTGCAATTTGGCGGTGATGCTCGTCCAGACGTTGCAAATCGGCGATCAGCTTGACGTCGGCCGACTCGAAACGGGACAGGCCGTTCGTGCCTTCGCCGGCCGGCGCGCCCGCTTCCGGGCCGCCGAAGCGCAGCCACTCGGCAGGCACGCCGAGCCACTGCGCGATCATGCGCAATTTTTCCTGAGTGGGAATCGCCTCTCCTACCAGCCACTTACGGGCGGCGTGCACCGTAATGGGGCGTCCATCGAAGCGGATATTGAATTCCCGCGCCAAACGAGTCGGACTGTCGGGTGAGTAGTGAGCGTTTTTGAGAGCCTGTTGCAGGCGCTGACTAAAGCTTTCGCGTTCATTAGAAGAATTCATAATGTCACTATTTCACGTTGCGTCATGAAAGTCAGTCTCTTGCGTGCAAACACTGATTGTGACAGTTCTTGAGCTGAAATTTAACATTGCGCGCCCGGCTGCCCAGCTTTCCACCCCGCGCAAAGTCCGAATTTAATTCGGCTGCTGAGACGGAAAGCCATGCCAATACAATAACACCGTAATGCCCGCAGGGCCAGTATTCAGCACATACGAAAACGTATGATGCCGTCCGCCCCTGTTTCACGGCGCACGATACCGTCCTTCCACAGCTTGTGCAGATGGGCCAGCGCCTCGCCCAGGGCAAAGCTGAGCTGGTGCGCGTCCAGGGCGCGCTTGAACATCAGCGGGACGATGTCGGCCGCCGATTGCCAGTCATTTTTGCAAGCTTGCACCACTTCGGCCAGGCGCTCGACATGGTGCTGGCGCAGCTGGGCGATGCGGGTGTGCAAGCCGCGGAAAGGCTTGCCGTGGGAAGGCAGCACCAGCACATCGTCCGGCAGGTGGGCGAACTTGCCCAGGGAGTCGAGATACAGGGAAAGGGAATTGGCTTCCGGCTCGACGGCAAAGACGGACACATTGGTGGAGATGCGCGGCAACACCATGTCCCCGGAGATCAACACATTGAGCTTTTCGCAATACAAGGAAGCATGCTCGGGGGAATGTCCGAAGCCCGTAATCACCTGCCATTCGCAGTCACCAACGGCCACCAACTCTTTATCCTGAATCCGGGTATAACTTTCGGGTACCGACGGCACCAGGGAAGGGTAGTAATTCTTGCGGCTCTGCATCTTTTCCACCATTTCCGGATCAGTCAGGCCGTGGCGCTGGAAATGGGGTACGGCGGAGGGGCCGTCCACGCCCGGCAGGGCGGCCGACATCATGCGAGCGAAGCCGTATTCCCCGGCCGTCGTCCACAGCGGCGCCTGCCAGCGCTGGCCCAGCCAGTCCGCCAGACCGATGTGGTCTGGGTGGCAGTGAGTGGTCACTATGCGTTGCAGCGGCTTGCCGCCGAAGCCGGCATCGAAGACCTGCTCCCAGGCCGCGCGGGTGGCGTCCGTGCCGGCGCCGCAATCGACCACCGTCCAGCCCTCGCCGTCCGCCAGCAGCCACAGGTTGATGTGGTCGAGGGCGAAGGGCAGCGGCATGCGCAGCCAGTGCACGCCGGGCGCGATTTCGTGCACGGCGCCCGTGGCGGGAATGGTGTCGCCCAGCGGATACGTAAGTTGGGATTCGAGCGAATTCATATTTGGTCTACAATGTGGTTGACGTTGACGTAAACGGAAGCTGTCTTGATTGTAAGCCCAATCGGCAGTGGACGTTGTAAATAGACCCATATGCCAGTATCCGCCATGCCGACCTACACTATCACCGAACTGGCGCGCGAATTCGACGTGACCGCGCGCGCGATCCGCTTCTACGAGGACCAGGGCCTGCTGAGCCCGTCCCGCGAAGGCGCAGGCGGCCGCAACCGCGTCTACACCCCGCGCGACCGCACCCGCCTCAAGCTGACCCTGCGCGGCAAGCGCCTGGGCCTGTCGCTGGCCGAGATCAAGAGCCTGGTCGACATGTACGAGACGCCCAAGGACACCAGCGCCCAGCTGCACCGTTTCCTGGCCGTGCTGTCGCAGCACCGCGAAACGCTGGAGCAGCAGCGCGAAGACATCGAAATGTCGCTGGCCGAAGTGACTTCCCACGAGGAAGAATGCAAGCGCCTGCTGACCACGATGAACGGTTGAGCCTTACGTTTACGTAAACGTCACAGCCGCGTATGATGAACGCTTCGAACACCCAACCTTAGAAGAATGAGGATGACATGCTCCATCTCCCAGGCCTGACCTTTGACCATGGCGAAGACATCGCCGCCCTGCGTGAAGCCGTCCAGCAGTTCGCCGCCGCGGAAATCGCGCCGCGCGCCGCCGAAATCGACCGCACCGACCAATTCCCCATGGACCTGTGGCGCAAGATGGGCGAACTGGGCCTGCTGGGCATCACCGTGCCGGAAGAATACGGCGGCTCGAACATGGGCTACCTGGCCCACATCGTGGCGATGGAAGAAATCTCGCGCGCCTCGGCTTCCGTCGGCCTGTCCTACGGCGCCCACTCGAATCTGTGCGTGAACCAGATCAAGCGCAACGGCACCGAAGAACAAAAACGCAAATACCTGCCCAAGCTGATCTCGGGCGAACACGTTGGCGCCCTGGCCATGTCCGAGCCGAACGCCGGTTCCGACGTGGTGAGCATGAAGCTGCGCGCCGACTGGAAGGGCGACCGCTGGGTGCTCAACGGCACCAAGATGTGGATCACCAACGGCCCTGACGCCGATACCCTTGTGGTCTACGCCAAGAACGACCTGGAAGCGGGCCCGCGCGGCATGACCGCCTTCCTCATCGAAAAAGGCTTCAAGGGCTTCTCCATCGCGCAAAAGCTGGACAAGCTGGGCATGCGCGGCTCGCACACGGGCGAGCTGGTATTCGACAACTGCGAAGTGCCGGCCGAAAACGTGCTGGGCGGCCTGGGCAAGGGCGTCAACGTGCTGATGTCGGGCCTGGACTTCGAGCGCACCGTGCTGTCCGGCGGCCCGCTGGGCATCATGCAGGCTTGCATGGACGTGGTGGTGCCTTACATCCACGACCGCAAGCAGTTCGGCCAGCCTATCGGCGAATTCCAGCTGATGCAGGGTAAGATCGCCGATATGTACTCGACCATGATGGCCTGCAAGGCCTACGTCTACGCCGTGGGCCAGGCCTGCGACCGCGCCACCTCGCCGGAGCAGGTGCGCCAGCTGCGCAAGGACGCCGCCGGCGCCATCCTGTACTCGGCCGAAAAAGCCACCTGGATGGCCGGCGAGGCGATCCAGACCCTGGGCGGCAACGGCTACATCAACGAGTATCCTGTCGGCCGTCTGTGGCGCGACGCCAAGCTGTATGAAATCGGCGCCGGCACCAGCGAGATCCGCCGCATGCTGATCGGCCGCGAACTGTTCGCGGAAACCAAGTAAGCCCACAGGGAATCCTCGGGCCTCCCCATGACCCAGGCCGCGTTCCCCAAGCTGCTGCGCTCGCAGATTGCTTTCGACATCGCGCGTACCATTCGCGATGGCTTCGACAAGCATTACCGTTTGTTCCGGCAGACGAGCCAGCAGGCCAAGCAGCATTTTGAACGCGGCAACTGGGCGATGGCGCAGCAGGCCGCACGCGAGCGGATCGACTTCTACGACCGCCGCGTGCAGGAATGCGTACACATCCTCGAAGACGAATACGATCCCTCGGAGCTGAACGATGAGGTGTGGCGCGAACTCAAGCTGCACTACATCGGCATGCTGTCCGGCCACAAGCAGCCGGAGCTGGCGGAAACCTTCTTCAACTCCGTCTGCTGCAGCATGCTTCACCGCAGCTACTTCCACAACGAGTTCATCTTCGTGCGCCCCGTGGTCTCGACCGAATACATCGAGACGGAAGAGCTGTCCCCCGTCTACCGCGTGTACTACCCGGCGACGGACGGCCTGCATTTCACGCTCAAGCGCATCATCACCAACTTCCAGCTGGACGCCCGCTTCGCCAACCTGACGCGCGACGTGGTGCAGGTGGAAGAGCGCCTGAAGCAGATCTTCGGCCATGCCAAACTGGAGCCGAACCACCAGATCCACGTATTGTCGAGCCTGTTCTTCCGCAACAAGGGCGCCTACATCGTCGGCAAGGGCATCAACGGCAACAAGGAATTCCCCTTCGTCGTGCCCATCCTGCACAACCGCCGGGGCGAGCTGACGCTGGATACAGTGCTGCTCGATCCGGAACAGATCGCCATCCTGTTCTCGTTCACGCGCGCCTACTTCCTGGTCGACATGGAAGTGCCCTCGGCCTACGTGCAGTTTTTGCGCAGCCTGCTGCCGCGCAAGCCGCGCAGCGAGATCTACACCATCCTCGGCCTGCAAAAGCAGGGCAAGACGGCGTTTTACCGCGACTATCTGCAACACCTCAAGCACTCTTCCGACCTGTTCGAGATCGCGCCCGGTATCCGCGGCCTGGTGATGCTGGTGTTCGCGCTGCCGTCCTTCCCCTATGTGTTCAAGGTCATCAAGGACTTCTATCCGGCGCCGAAGGAAACTTCGCGCAGCCTGATCAAAGAAAAATACCTGCTGGTGAAGCACCACGACCGCGTGGGACGCATGGCCGACACGCTGGAATATTCCAACGTCGCCTTCCCCCGCCACCGCTTCTCGGAAGCGCTGATCGACGAGCTGAAGCATTTCGCGCCCTCGCTGATCGAGGAAGACCGCGACCAGATCTTCATCAAGCACCTGTATATCGAGCGCCGCATGATGCCGCTGAATATCTGGCTCAGCAACGCGGAGCAGGAAGGCCAGGACGCTCAGATCGAGCACGGCGTGCTGGAGTACGGCAACGCCATCAAGGAGCTGGTGGCGGCCAATATCTTCCCCGGCGACATGCTGTACAAGAACTTCGGCGTGACCCGCCACCAGCGCGTGGTGTTCTACGATTACGATGAAATCGAATACATCACCGACTGCAATTTCCGCGTGATCCCCCAGGCGCGCACGGAAGAGGACGAAATGTCTTCCGAGCCCTGGTATCCCATCGCGAAGAATGACGTCTTCCCCGAACAGTTTGATAAATTCCTGTTGGGGAATTCCAAAATCCGCCAATACTTCCTCAAGCACCACGCCGACCTGTTGACGGCGGAGTATTGGCAACAACGCAAGCAACGCATACTCGACGGCTACGTGGAAGACGTTTTCCCGTATCCTCAGCATATCCGGTTCTGCAATCAGCACCTCGACCCATCCCCGGCGGTGATTCCGCCTCCCTTCATGGAGACTATTGAAAATGAATGATCCTATCGTAATCGTTGGCGCAGCCCGTACCCCGATGGGCGCCTTCCAGGGCGATTTTTCCGCCAAGTCCGCATCCGATCTGGGCGCCGTGGCGATCCAGGCCGCCGTTGAGCGCGCCGGTGTCGATCCGAAATCCGTGGAACACGTCTACTTCGGCAACTGCCTGATGGCCGGCCAGGGCCAAGCCCCAGCCCGCCAGGCTTTGCTGAAGGCCGGTCTGCCGACCTCCACCGGCGCCGTCACCCTGTCGAAAATGTGCGGTTCGGCCATGCAGGCCGCCATCTTCGCCCACGACCAGCTGGTCGCCGGCAGCGCCGACATCGTGGTGGCAGGCGGCATGGAATCCATGACCAACGCGCCATACCTGATTCCGAAGGCGCGCGGCGGCTACCGCATCGGCCACGGCATGATGTTCGACCACATGATGTACGACGGCCTGGAAGACGCCTACTCGCGCAACGAGAAGACCGGCGAAGGCCGCGCCATGGGCACCTTCGGCGAAGAATGCGTCGCCAAGTACCAGCTCACCCGCGAAGACCAGGACCACTTCGCCATCGAATCCGTGAAGCGCGCGCAAGTGGCGACCTCGGAAGGCTTCTTCAAGTGGGAAATGGCGCCTGTCACCGTGAGCACCCGCGCCGGCGACGTGGTGGTCGACAAGGACGAAGGTCCGCAAAAGGCCAAGCTGGACAAGATCCCTTCGCTGCGTCCAGCCTTCAAGAAAGACGGCACCATCACCGCCGCATCGTCGTCCTCCATCAACGACGGCGCCGCCGCGCTGGTGATGATGCGCGAATCGACCGCCAAAAAAATGGGCCTGAGCGTGATCGCCAAGATCCACGGCCACGCCACCTTCTCGCAAGAGCCGGAATGGTTCACCACCGCCCCTATCGGCGCCATGCAGAAGCTGTTCGCCAAGACCGGCTGGAGCGCCAAGGACGTCGACCTGTTCGAGATCAACGAAGCCTTCGCCGCCGTGCCAATGGCTGCCATGCGCGACCTGGACATCCCGCACAGCAAAGTCAACGTGCACGGCGGCGCCTGCGCCCTGGGCCACCCGATCGGCGCATCCGGCGCGCGCATCATCGTCACCCTGATCGGCGCGCTGAAGCGCACCGGCGGCAAGAAGGGCGTGGCTTCCCTGTGCATCGGCGGCGGCGAAGCGACCGCCATGGCCATCGAGCTGGTGTAAGCGTCATGGCGACGGCACTCATCATCGGCGCTTCGCGCGGCATCGGCCACGAACTGGCGCGCCAGTATGTGGCCGACGGCTGGCGCGTGATCGCCACCGCCCGCAAGGCGGAAGATTGCGCGGCGCTGGTGGCCATGGGTGCCGAGGCGCATGAACTCGACGTCACCAACGTCGAATCATGCGCCGCCCTGGGCTGGAAGCTGGACGGCGAAGAGCTGGAGGTGGCCTTCCTCAACGCGGGCGCCTACGGCCCGCGCCATAACGGCTTCCCCATGCAGGCGGAGTTCGACCAGGTCATGCACACCAATGTGCTGGCGGCGATGCGCCTGCTGCCCATCATCGCGCCCATGGTGGCGGCAAAGCGCGGCAAGCTGGCCGTGATGTCGTCGCGTATGGGATCGCTGGGCGAGCGCAGCAACCCTAACGGCTCGCTGTACCGCGCCAGCAAGGCGGCGCTGAATTCTGTTTTGATCGACGCGGCCATGGTCTACGGCCCGCAGGGCGTGACCTGCGTCGCCTTCCACCCCGGCTGGGTACGCACCGATATGGGCGGCGCCGAGGCCGATCTGTCGGTGGAAGAAAGCGCGAGCGGCTTGCGCGCCACCCTGGCGAAACTGCCGCATTCCGAGCAGGCGGTCTACCGCAATTACGACGGCACACCGATTGCCTGGTAAAGATAACGATAAATTCGAGACACACCAATGATACTGAGCGAAGAACACGAAATGATCCGCGACGCCCTGCGCACTTTTTCGCAGGAGCGTTTGAAGCCTAATGCCGCGCGCTGGGACAAGGAACACCACTTTCCCAAAGAGGAATTGAAGGAGCTGGCCGCGCTGGGCGCGTTCGGCGTGGCGGTGCCGGAAGCCTTGGGCGGCGCGGGCCTGGATTACGTGTCGCTGTCGCTGGTGCTGGAGGAGATCGCGGCGGGTGATGGCGGCACGTCGACCATCATCTCGGTCAACAACTGCCCCGTGTGCAGCATCGGCATGATGTATGCGAACGAAAAGCAGAAGCAGCAGTGGCTGCGTCCACTGGCGCAGGGTGAAATGCTGGGCGCCTTCTGCCTCACCGAACCGCACACGGGCAGCGACGCGGCGGCCCTGCGCACGACGGCCACGCGCGATGGCGATTCGTATGTGCTGAACGGCGTGAAGCAATTCATCACCAGCGGCAAATACGCGGACGTGGCGATCGTCATGGCCGTAACCGACAAGGAAGCGGGCAAGAAGGGCATCAGCGCCTTCTGGGTGCCGACTTCGACGCCGGGCTATATCGTAGCAGGCCTGGAGCAGAAGATGGGCCAGCATTCGTCCGATACGGCGCAGATCCTATTCGAGAACTGCCGCATCCCGGCCGAGAACCTGATCGGCGAAGAAGGCATGGGCTACAAGATCGCCCTGTCCGGACTGGAAGGCGGCCGTATCGGCATCGCCTCGCAATCGGTCGGCATGGCGCGCGCGGCGTATGAGGCGGCGCTGTCGTACGCGCGCGACCGCGAGTCGTTCGGCAAGCCGATCTTCGAGCACCAGTCGGTGCAATTCCGCTTATCCGACATGGCGACGCAGATCGAGGCGGCGCGCCAGCTGATCCATCATGCGGCATCGCTGAAAGACGCGGGCCGCCCCTGCCTGAAAGAGGCGGCGATGGCCAAGCTGTTTGCCTCCGAGATGGCGGAGCGCGTGTGCTCCGATGCGATCCAGGTCCATGGCGGCTACGGCTATGTGTCCGACTTCCCCGTCGAGCGCATCTACCGCGACGCGCGCGTGTGCCAGATCTACGAAGGCACCAGCGACATCCAGAAGCTGCTGATCGCCCGCTCGCTGTAAGGGTCAGCCGACCTTGAAATGCTCGCCGATGGCATAGAAGGTGCCGCCGGCGATGTAGTGCAGGCTGCGCCACTGGGGACCGGCGCTTTCGAATTCCCAGTGGCCGTTGCGGAACACGCGGTCGTCGGCCCATGCCGACACCACCTCGCCGATGAACAAGTCATAGGTTTGCTGGTTGTGCGGCTCGGGGATCACGCGGCAAATCAGCCATCCCGAGCATCCCGCCACCAGCGGCATCTGATAGCCGTCCACACGGAATAATTCGATGCCGGCTTTTTCAAGCTTGTCCGGCGTATCGGCAAGGCTCATGCTGCCGACCGCGTGGGTCAACTCGATCTGCGCCACGTTCGGGACCTGCAGCACGAAATAGCCGCTCTGCTCCACCAGCTCGCGCGTCTTCGCGGTCTTATCCAGCACCACAGTGACTTTGGGCGGCTTGAAATCGAGCGCGCAAGCCCATGCCGCCGCCATCACGTTGTCGACGCCACCGTGCGTGGCCGATACCAGAACCGTCGGCCCATGATTCAGCAGCCGGTAGGCCTTTTCCATTTCAACGGGAAGAATGTGCTTATCCACCTCGGTGCCCTCCAAAATTCCATCGCATGATTATGCCTCAGCGCGGCGCAACGCTATACTTTGCAAATCGCCCAACTCACGAGAAAAATACCGCGATATGTCGCTCAACTACATCTGGCCCGGCTTCTTCCTGGTAGGCTTTGCCGCCGCCCTGGCGCAGTTCCTGATTTTGGGCGACACCGAAATCTTCAAACGCATCATCGAAGGCACTTTTGAATCGGCCCGTTCCGGCGTCATGGATATCGCCCTGCCGCTGGCCGGCGTGATGACACTCTGGCTGGGCATCATGAACATCGGCGAAAAGGCCGGCATCGTGGATCTGCTGGCGCGCGTGATCGCGCCTTTCTTCTCGCGCATCTTCCCCGAGGTGCCGAAGAACCATCCCGCCACCGGCCACATGGTGATGAACTTCTCCGCCAATCTGCTGGGACTCGACAACGCCGCCACACCCTTCGGCCTGAAGGCGATGGAAAGCCTGCAAACCCTCAATCCCAACAAGGACGAGGCCAGCAACGCGCAGATCATGTTCCTCGTCCTGCATACCTCGGGACTGACCCTGATCCCCGTCGCCATCATGGCCCAGCGCGCGATTCTGGGCGCGCTCGATCCATCCGACATTTTCATCCCCTGCATGATCGCCACCTATGTGGCCACCATGACGGGCATTATCGTGGTCGCCATCCGTCAGCGCATCAATCTGTTCAACGCGACGGTGCTGGGTTGGCTGGGCGGCATCACGGCCTTTATCGGCGCCGTGATCTGGTACTTCACGAAGGCGCTGGACAGGACGGAAATCGAGCTGGTTTCCAAGGTCGTCAGCAACCTTGTGCTGATGATCGTGATCGCCGCCTTCATCATCGGCGCGCTGCGCAAGAAGGTGCCCGTGTTCGAAGCCTTTGTCGAAGGCGCGAAAGGCGGCATCCAGACTTCGCTGACCGTGATTCCCTATCTGGTCGGCATGCTGGTGGCGATCAGCGTGGTGCGCAACGCGGGAGTGCTCAACTTTGTGGTGGATATTTTCCGCTGGGTCTTCAGCCACCTTGGCATCAACACCGACTTCGTTCCCGCGCTGCCCACGGCGCTGATGAAGCCATTGAGCAGCAGCGGCTCCAAGGCACTGATGATCGACACCATGCGCACCTACGGCGTGGATTCCTTCCTCGGACGCCTGTCCTGCGTCTTCCAGGGTTCGGCCGACACCACGTTCTATATCGTGGCCCTGTATTTCGGCTCGGTTGGTATCCGCAAGACGCGCTATGCCATTTCCTGCGGCCTGATTGCCGATCTGGCGGGCGTCATCGCCGCCATTGCCGTTTCCTACGTTTTCTTCCATTGACCATGTTTCGACGCCTGATTCTCGCCACCTTGTTTGCCGCCGGCGCCGCCCACGCGGAGCTGCCGGAACCTGTCGCCGCGCTGCTGCAGACAAAGCACATTCCCCAGGACGCCATCGGCGTGGTGGTGATGCAGGGCGATGCCGCCATCGTCTCGCACAACGCGAACCTGAGCATGCAGCCTGCATCGACCATGAAGCTGTTCACTACCATGACAGGGCTGGAGCAGCTGGGCCCCATCTTCCGGGGCCGTACGGAGCTGCGCAGCAGCGCCAGTGTGGTCAAAGGCGTTCTGCAGGGCGACTTGTATCTGCGCGGCGGCGCCGATGTGGACTTCAACGAGGATGTGCTGGCCCATATGCTGCAGGAGCTGCGTAATCAGGGCATCGACACCATCCAGGGCGACATTGTGCTGGACCGCGAACTGTTTCAGCCCGCGCGTCCCGATTCCAATGCGCCGCCGTTCGACGAATATCCCTGGGCCTACTATAACGTCATTCCCGATGCGCTGCTGATCAACACCAATCTGCTGAAGATCGAGCTGCGCTCCGCCGACGGCAAGCTGGCGCTGGCCATGATGCCCGCCATGGACGATGTCGCCATCGCCAGCGATATGAAGCTGACCGACGCCGCCTGCGCCAGCTGGCAGAACACCTGGCGCGCGCCGGACGTGTTGAGCCAGGACGGCAAACTCACCGTGCAGCTGCATGGCAGCTTCCCCAGGAACTGCACGGCGGCGATCAGCGTCAATGCGCTGGACCGGCATGACTATCTGGCCCGGCTGATGCTGGCGACATGGAAGCGGCTTGGCGGCAAATTGAATGGCGTTGTGCGCGAGGCCGGCGCAATTCCGGCTGCGGTGGCGACTGCGACGACGATCGCAACGACGACTGCGGCAACCGCAGCGGCGACGCCGCCAAATGCGCGCCTGCTGGCCGATCACGTCTCCCGCGCGCTGCCGGAAGTCCTGCGCGACATTAACAAGCAATCGGACAACGTTCTTGCCCGCACCCTGTTCCTCAGCCTTGGCAGCCTGGAAGCCGATCCCCTGCTCGGCAGCCACCCCATCACGCTCTCCAGCGGCGAGACGACGGCCAGCCACGCCGATCTGGTGATCCGCGCCTGGCTGCTGCGCCATAACATCAACGATCAGGGACTGGTGCTGGAAAACGGCTCCGGCCTGTCGCGCCTTGAGCGCGCCACGGCATCGCAAATGGCCGGCGTGCTGCAGGCAGGCCTGCACAGCCAGTGGATGCCCGAATTCCTGTCCAGCCTACCCATCGCCGCCACCGACGGCACCATGCGCCGCCGTTTGAAAGACAGCCCCGCCGCCGCCCACGCCCGTCTGAAAACGGGGAGCCTGAAAGGCGTGATCGCCGTCGCCGGCTATGTGCCTGACGCGAATGGACAGCTATGCGTCGTCGTCGCCATGATCAACCACGAGCAGGTGGCCAACGGTGCGGGCAGCGCGGTTCTGGATTCGCTGATAGACTGGGTTTCTCGTTACAGAATTCCATAAGGAGCCGTGATGAAACAGCGCAAATTGGGCAGCCAGGGATTGATCGTTTCCGCACAAGGTCTGGGCTGCATGGGCATGAGTAACACCTACGGCCCCGCCGATCAGAACGAGGCTGTCGCGACCCTGCACCGCGCGCTGGAACTGGGCATCAATTTCTTCGACACGGCCGAAGTGTACGGCCCTTACGACAATGAAGAACTGCTGGGCCGCGCCCTCAAGGGCCGTCGCAGTGAAATCATCCTCGCCACCAAGTTCGGCTTCGATATCCGCGATGGCAAGATGGTTGGCGTGACCAGTGATCCCGCCCACATCCGTGAAAAAGTCGAAGGCTCGCTGCGCCGCCTGAATACCGATTACATCGACCTGCTGTACCAGCACCGCATTGACCCGCAAGTACCGATTGAAGAGGTGGTTGGCGTGATGGCTGATCTGGTCCGCGAGGGCAAGGTACGTTACCTAGGCTTGTCCGAAGCAGGCGTCGCCAATATCCGCCGCGCCCACGCCGTGCACCCGATCACGGCGCTGCAAAGCGAATTCTCGCTGTGGGAGCGCAATCTGGAGACCGACGTGCTGCCCGCGCTGCGCGAACTGGGCATCGGCCTGGTGCCCTTCAGCCCCTTGGGACGCGGCTTCCTCGCCGGCAGCGCCAAGCGCGCGGAAGACTATCCGCCCGGCGACTTCCGCCACCTCGACCCGCGCATGCAAGGCGAAAACTTCGACCTCAATATGCGTGCCGCCGCAGTAGTGCGCGACATGGCTGCCGCCCGTGGCCTGGCGCCGGGCCAGATCGCCCTGGCCTGGGTGCTGCATCAGGGCGAAGACATCGTCCCCATCCCCGGCACGCGCCGCCGAACCTATCTCGAGCAAAACGCGGCCGCCGACAACGTTGAACTCAGCGCGGAAGAACTGCGCACACTGAACACTGCCTTGTCCCACGTCGCCGGTCCTCGCTACAGTAAGGAACGCATGGCGATGGTGGACCGTTAAGGATTGGTCAAGACATCGAGGAGGGCGGCGGTTTCGGCGTCTGGCATGCCGTCATATCGTGTGGGACGGAATTTAGCCTGGAAGATGCCGAGGATGACCTTCGTGGTCTGATCCAGTTCGCCCGTTTGCGGAACGCCGCCGTAGCCGTGCTGCGACAGCTTCTTCTGAAACCAGGCCACTTCCGGCAGCTGCGCCTGGAATGCGGGCAGACGCGCGGCGACTTTGGCGGGATCGGGCCATTGGATCAGGCCTGCATCGGCCAGGCGCTTCCATGGGAACAACGGGCCTGGATCCAACTTGCGCAGCGGCGCTATCTCCGCGTGGCCCAGGATATTTTCCGGCTTGATGCCATGGCGGGCGACGATTTGCTTCAGCAGCAGAATCAGCTCGTCGATCTGCGCAGGCTCGAAGGGATACCAGACGCGCCCCTGCGGCGTGTCCTTGAAACCCGGATTGACGATCTCGATCCCGATCGAAGCGGCATTGAGCTGGTTGTAGATCTTCCAGTCGCTGTAGCCCGCATGGTTGGCCTGGCGCGATTCATCCACCAGCGCATAAATCCTGGGTTGCTCGCCATCGGTCACCAGATAGTGCGCGCTGACTTCGTCGTGCGTCAGCGTCTTCAGCGCGCGCAGCGTGTCGCTGGTGGTGTAGTGCAGGACGATGTATTTCACGCGGTCGCTCTGGCCGCGCGCGGAGTAGGTGGTGTCGATGTGCGGACCTGTCGGCACGGTGGCGCATCCGGCCAGCAGGGCGCCGCACAGCAGCAGTGGAAGCAGTTTCATGGCTGAGAGTTTAGCGCAAGGCGGGCCGCGGCGTGATGGGCCTGGAGAGCCTTCCGCTCTACCACCAACGGCGACAAGGCATCGCGCATGGTGGAGAAAATCAGGGGATGCAACGAAGCCGCCCGTCCCGCCAGCACGACGGGACGGGCGCCAAAGCGCGACACCAGGGCTTGCGCAATGCGCGCCAGCTCATGCCCTGCGCTCTCCAGGATCCGCTTTGCGGCAGGGTCGCTCTCCACCGTGGCGGCGACGGCCAGCGCCAGCTGTCCGATGGCGCCGCGATCCTGTCCATTCATGAACTGGCGCGAGAAAGACCAGTCGCTGCCTCCCACATGTCCGAACACGGCGCGCGCCATGGGCGATTGCTGCCATGCGCCGGGCGTTTCATCTTCGCGCCGCCAGATGTGGCGCAGGGCTTCGCGGGCGATCCAGTAACCACCGCCACCATCGTCCAGAGTGACGCCACGCCCGCCAGCGCGATGGAAGACGCGATCGCCGTCTATCCACGCGGCGATGGAGCCGGTGCCCGCATATACCAGATAGCCCTCTCCGGGCGCAAAGCTGTCCAGATAGGCGATCTCGATATCGCTGCGCAGCTTGACCTCTGTCGGCGCGACAGACAGCGCGACGGCCAGCCACTGCGCAATGACATCGCCATCGCCGCCAAAGCCGGTCAGGCCCGCGCAGATACGATCCGGCTGCCCGTGACAGAGCACGGCCGCGCCCAACTGTGCAAACGTGGCTTGCATCGCTTTGCGTCCCGCTTCGCTGGCCATTTGCAGCGCCGATAATCCGGCAAGCGCGCCTTCCGCCACGAGGGCGCCACTCTTGCCGACAGCAGCAACAGTGACGTCGGCGCTGACATCGGCGGCAAAGAGCGCCCACCGCGTCTGCGTTCCTCCGGCGTCGATGCCAAGGGCGAGAGGGCATGCGGCGGTCATCAGCGTCTCGCCTTAGCTACGCATCACGGATACGCGCTCGCTCTCGTTGCCGAGCCGGTCGACCGCGCTCACCACGACCGCGTTGGCCGCGCCACTGACGGCATCATCCGGCAGCACCAGCGAGGAGCGCGAGCCCGGCGCAACGGCAAAGCGCCATTCGCCGCCATAACGCGACCAGATGGCATATTGCGCCACCGGCTTTCCAGCGCCAGCCGACAGCTTCAGCGCCAACCCGTTGCCATCGCGGCGAGCGGCGACGGCCGGCGCAGCCGGCGGCTCCGCGCCCAGCCAAGGCGTGGCAGGAACCAGCGCCGCATTCTGATAGCACTGCGTGCGCAGCAGGTCGCAAATGCCCTTGCGGTTCTCCATCAGCGCGGCGATGGAGAAGTGCAGCTGGCCGTCCGCGCCACTGCGGCTGCGCGTCACGCCGATCTGCTTGACGATTTCGTCGGGCGCAAACGCCTTCGCGCTGTTGTCGATGCGGCTCGTGTACAAGCCGGGCCAGATGTGGCGCGCATGCGTGTTCTGCGCCAGCCAGTAGTCGAGCAGCACATCGAAGGCCTGCGGCGCCTGCGCCACGGGCCAGTACAGCTGCGGCGCCAGATAATCAAGCCAGCCGTTGGCCAGCCACAGTTCAGCGTCCGCATACAGCTTGTCGTACTGGCTGAAGCCGACGATGCCTTGCGGGCGCCGGTCAGGCCGTCCAATGCCGAACGGGCTGATGCCGAAACGCACCCAGCTCTTTTCCTTGTGGATGCCGATGTACAGCGCCTCGATCAGCGAATTGACGTTCTGCCGCCGCCATGCAGCGCGGTCCAGTGTGCCGCCGTTGAGCAGATAGCGCTGCCACGAAGCCTGATCGGGGAATTCCAGCTCCGGCTTCTGCCCCACGCCGCCGTCCAGCGCCACGCCTTCCGGGCCGCTGGCGTTGGGCGCGTCGATGGGATAGGGGTAGAAGTAGTCGTCGATATGCACGCCGTCGATATCGTAGCGGCGCACCACGTCCAGCACCACATCCAGCGTGTGCTGCGAGGCGGCGGCTTCGCCCGGGTCCATCCACAGATAGCGGCCGTACTGCTTGACCGTCTCCGGATGCGTATTGGCGATGTGGTTCGGCGCCAGCGGCGACTTGCCCGTCGCGTGGCGCGCGCGGTAGGGATTGAACCAGGCATGCAGTTCCAGTCCGCGCGCGTGCGCCTGCTCGATCCAGAACTGCAGCGGATCGTAGGGCGTCTTCGGTGGACGGCCCTGGGCGCCGGTCAGGAATTCCGACCATGGCTCGAGCGCGGAAGGATAAATTGCATCGGCGCTGGGACGCACCTGCAGCACGATGGCGTTCAGGTTCAGCGAGCGGGCGCGGTCGAGAATGGCGATGGCTTCGGCCTGCTGCTTTTCGGAGCTGAGGTTGTTCCGGCTTGGCCAGTCGATGTTGGCCACCGTCGACACCCAGGCGGCGCGGAATTCGCGCGGGGCGGGCGGCGGCACTTGCGGATTGGTCGATGGCTTGTCGGCCGCCGGCTGCGGCGTGCCCGGCGCGGGCTGGCCGTTGGAGCTCGCCATAGGCGGTATCGGCGTGCTGGCGCAACCTTCCAACAAGGCCACCAGTCCTCCGGCCACCGCGGCGGCCAGCGTGCGCCTCTTCTTCGCATTAAAAACCAAATCCATTCCCCGAATCAGTTAAAGCAAACGTATTGTAATGCGGCGGCGGCCTATTTCCTGCCAAAAGAGGGGTCGATTTTTACCAGCGCCGCCATGCCGAAGGCGGGCAGGGTCGATGCGCAGGCCCAGAGGAAGAAATTCTGATAGCCCAGATGCTGCTGAATCCAGCCGCTGGCCATCCCCGGCAGCATCATCCCCAGCGCCATGAAGCCGGTGCAGATGGCGTAGTGTGCGGTTTTGTGCTCGCCATCGGCCACCATGATCATGTACAGCAGATAGGCGGCAAAGCCGAAGCCGTAGCCGAACTGCTCCAGCGCCAGGCAGGCCGATACCAGGTACAGATTCGAGGGCAGCGCCGTCGCCAGGTAGACGAAGACCAGGTCCGGCACGTGCACGGCAAACACCATCAGCCACAGGCAGCGCTTGAGGCCAAAGCGCGCAACCGCCATCCCGCCCAGCAGGCCTCCCGCGATCAGGGTGCTGAGGCCAACCGTGCCATACACCACGCCTACCTGTGCGGTCGACAGGCCCAGGCCGCCCTTGTCGGCCGGATCGAGCAGGAAGGGGACGGCCATCTTCAGCAGCTGCGCTTCGCCCAGCCGGAACAGCAGGAGGAAACCAAGGATGACGAAAATATCCTTTTTCTGGAAAAAGCTGCGGAAGGTCGCCAGAAAATCGCGCCACAGCGCGCCGCCGGATTCATGGCTTCGGTCGGCTACAGGACGCGGCAGCACGAAGTGGTGATAGCAGCACAGCGCCAGGAACACGGCAGCCAGCACAACAAACACCACCGACCACGCCATGCCCGGATCGCCGCTCGCCTCGGTCAGCTTTCCCGCCAGGTAGACCATCCCGCCTTGTCCTGCGACTGTCGCCAGCTTATAGAAGGTGGAACGCACGCCCACGAACGCCGCCTGCTGATGCTGTGGCAAGCCCAGCATGTAAAACCCGTCCGCCGCGATATCGTGCGTTGCCGAGCTGAAGGCCATCAGCCACAGAAGCGCCAGGCTGAGCTGGAAGAACCGCGGCAAATGCATCGTCAGCGCCACCATGGCCAGCGCCGCGCCGATCAGCAATTGCAGTCCCACGATCCACAAGCGCTTGGTCCGCACCAGATCCACCAGAGGCGACCACAGCGGCTTGATCACCCAGGGCAGATACAGCCATCCCGTGTACAGCGCCATATCGGCATTCGAGACGCCCATGTTCTTGTACATCACGGTCGACAGCACCATCACCACCACATAGGGAATAGCCTGCCCAAAATACAGGCTGGGCACCCAGGCCCAGGGATTTCGTTGCTTGATCACTTGCTCAGCGCGGCGCGCACGCTGCCGTTGGATTGGTCGAGGAGATGCTGGGCTTCCGCCACCGGCTGCTGCTTGAGCAGGGCGACGATGGCGACTTTGACCTGGAATTGGCATTGCTCCAGCACGGCGCGGCAGGATGCTTCGTCGGCGCCGGTGGCATGCATCGTCAGATTGATGGCGCGCTGGATCAGCTTGACGTTGGTGGCCTGCAGATCCACCATCAGGTTGCCGTAGACTTTGTGCAACCTCACCATCAACGCACTGGACAGGGTGTTCAGAACAATTTTCTGCGCCGTTCCCGCCTTCAGCCGCGTGCTGCCGGAGATGATTTCTTCGCCCGTGTCGGTCACGATGCCATGGTCGGTATCGCGCACCAGCGGCACATTGGCGTTACTGGCGATGCCTACCGTCAGCGCGCCCACCACATGCGCCACCTGCAGGGCGCCCAGCACATATGGCGTGGTGCCCGACGCCGACACCAGCAGCACCACATCGTTAAAGCCGGGATACAGCAGCCGCAGATCGGAAGCGCCGCGCGTGCGGTCGTCCTCCGCGCCTTCCACCGATTCGAACATGGCGCCCATGCCGCCCGCCAGCAGCGCCCGCGCCCGTTCGCGCGGCCAGGAGAAAGTGGGGAACAGCTCCACGCTGTCGAGCACGCCCAGCCGTCCCGACGTTCCCGCGCCGACGTAGATCAGGCGTCCGCCGGCCGCAATGCGCGGCGCCATGGCTTCCACGGCGGCAGCGATGGCGGGCGCGGCCGCCTTCACAGCCAGGATGGCCTGCGCCTGGTCGTCCACCAGCGCATCAACGAGTGCTCCGACCGAATACTGGTCCAGCAGCGCGTGCTCTGGATGCGGGTTTTCGGTCTTGAGCATGGGAGGTCAGACCGCGCGGCGCATCTCGGCCACGAAATCGTAGTGCTCGCTGTGGCAGTAGGAATGCGTCAGCTCCATCGCTTCGCCCGACTCCAGATAGGCAATACGGGTGATGTACAGCACGGCCTGGCCTTCCGGCACGCCGAGCTTGCGCGCCAGCTCGGCCGAAGCGTTCATGGCGCGGATATGCTGCAAGGCGCGCGCCGGCGCTTTGCCTATGCTTTCCAGATACTGGTAGAGGGAATTGCCGATCAGGCCGGGATCGGCCAGGATGGTCTGCGGCAGCACGCTGACCTCGTAAGCCATCACCACATCGTCCGCCAGACGCAGACGTTCCAGCCGCGCCACCTTGGAATGGGGCGACAGGCCCAGGCTCAGCTGCTCTTCCGGCGTCGGCGTGACGATGGAGCGCTGCAGCCAGCGCGAGCCGGGCACGTGTCCCCGCTGCTGCAGCTGTTCGGAAAAGCTGGTCAGGTTCGACAGCGGCTGCTCGATGCGCGGCGCGATATAGTTGCCGGAACCGCGGCGGCGCACCACCAGTCCCTGTTCCACCAGCTGGTCGATGGCCTTGCGGGCCGTCACCCGCGATACATTCAATAGCTCAGACAAGGTACGCTCGGACGGCAGCGCCTGATCAACCTGATAACGTCCGTTGTGGACATCATCGCTCAATTTGCGGGCAATCTGCATGTACAGCGGCGAATTGTCGTTGGCGTCTGCCTGGAATTCAAAACTGGTCTGGCTCATTCAATTCTCCTATCGCCTCTAGTGTAATAGCGATAGCGGAAAATTGGCGGATAATGCTGGATTGTTTCGCAGCCCGTACCGTCGCCATGTCTAAAAAATCCCCCGCGCCGACCGCCTGCCCCTGTGGCGGTGGCCCATCGCTTGCCGCCTGTTGCGGCCCGTATATTGCCGGCGACGCAATCGCGCCCACGGCGGAAGCGCTGATGCGTTCGCGCTATACCGCCTACAGCCTGCGCAACGAACCCTATCTGCTGGCCACCTGGCACGCCAGCACCCGCCCCACCGAGCCGATCATGAGCGAGGAGGAAAGATTGCAGTGGCGGGGACTTGAGGTAAAATCTGCTTTACGTTTACGTCAACGTAAAGCAGAGGCGGAAGACCCGAACCGCGATACGGTCGAGTTCGTGGCCCGCTTCAAGGTCAATGGCCGCGCCCAGCGCCTGCACGAAATCAGCAATTTCGTGCGCGAAGAGGCAGATGGCGGCCTGCGCTGGTTCTACGTTGATGGAAGTTTTCCAGAATAACAAAGGGACAACAATGCCGCACATCGAAAGCAAACTCAATCCGCGCAGCGAAGATTTCAAGGCCAATGTGGCCGCCATGCAAGCCCTGGTCGACGACCTGCGCGACAAGGTCGCCAAAATCGCGGCCGGCGGCGGCGAAGCGGCCAGCGCCAAGCACGTCGCCCGCGGCAAGCTGCTGCCGCGCGACCGCGTGCAGATGCTGCTCGATCCCGGCACGCCTTTCCTTGAACTGTCGCAGATGGCGGCGTATGGCATGTATAACGACGATGCGCCCGCCGCCGGCATCATCACCGGCATTGGCCGCATCTCCGGCCAGGAATGCGTAATCGTCTGTAACGACGCCACCGTCAAGGGCGGCACCTACTATCCGATGACGGTGAAGAAGCACCTGCGCGCGCAGGAGATCGCGGACGAGAACAACCTGCCTTGCGTTTATCTCGTTGACTCGGGCGGCGCCAACCTGCCGAACCAGGACGATGTGTTCCCCGACCGCGACCACTTCGGCCGCATCTTCTTCAACCAGGCCAATATGTCGGCCAAGGGCATCCCGCAGATCGCGGTGGTGATGGGTTCCTGCACGGCGGGCGGCGCTTACGTGCCGGCCATGAGCGACGAGTCGATCATCGTGAAAGAGCAGGGCACCATCTTCCTCGGCGGCCCTCCGCTGGTGAAGGCGGCAACCGGCGAAGTGGTGTCGGCGGAAGACCTGGGCGGCGGCGACGTGCATACGCGCCTGTCCGGCGTGGCCGACCATCTGGCGCAGAACGATATGCACGCGCTGTCGCTGGCCCGCACTATCGTCTCGAACCTGAACCGCACCAAGCCTGTGCAGGGCGCGCTGCGCGAGTCCGTCGAGCCAAAGCACGCGCCGGAAGAGCTGTATGGTGTGATTCCGGTCGATACCCGCAAGCCTTTCGATGTGCGCGAAGTGATCGCCCGTATCGTCGACGGCAGCGAATTCGATGAATTCAAGGCTCGCTACGGCACCACGCTGGTATGCGGCTTTGCCCATATTTTCGGCATGAAGGTGGGCATCGTCGCCAACAACGGCATCCTGTTCAGCGAATCCGCATTGAAAGGCGCGCACTTCATCGAACTGTGCGCACAGCGCAAGATCCCGCTGGTGTTCCTGCAAAATATCACCGGCTTCATGGTCGGCCGCAAATACGAAAACGAAGGCATCGCCCGTAACGGCGCCAAGATGGTGACGGCTGTCGCCACCGCCGCTGTGCCCAAGTTCACCGTCATCATCGGCGGCAGCTTCGGCGCGGGTAACTACGGCATGTGCGGCCGCGCTTATTCGCCGCGCTTCATGTGGATGTGGCCTAACGCGCGCATCTCCGTCATGGGCGGCGAGCAGGCGGCCAGCGTGCTGTCCACCATCAAGCGCGACGGCATCGAAGCCAAGGGCGGCCAGTGGTCGGCCGAGGAGGAGGCGGCCTTCAAGCAGCCGATCAAGGACCAGTACGAGCATCAGGGCCACCCTTACTACGCCACCGCGCGCCTGTGGGACGATGGCGTGATCGACCCGGCCGATACGCGCATGGTGCTGGGCCTGGGCCTGTCCGCCGCGCTGAACGCCGAAATCAAGGACACCAAGTTCGGCGTCTTCCGCATGTAATCAGGGAGATAACAGACATGACTTACGAAACCCTGGCTATCTCGATTGATAACAAAGTCGCCACGATCACCCTCAACCGCCCGGAAGTGCGCAACGCCTTCAACGAGCAGTCAATTGGGGAAATCACGCTGGCCTTCAAGACGCTGAGCGGCGATGATGCGGTGCGCGCCATCGTGCTGGCCGCGAACGGCCCGGCCTTCTGCGCCGGCGGTGATTTGAACTGGATGAAAAAAATGGCGGGCTACACGCACGCCGAAAACCATGCCGACGCGCTGCAGCTGGCAGAGATGCTGCGCGCGATCTACCTCTGCCCCAAGCCTGTCGTGGCCAAAGTCCATGGTGATTGCTATGCGGGCGGCATGGGACTGGCGGCTGCCTGCGACATCATCGTGGCGGCCGAAGCAGCCAATTTCTGCCTGAGCGAAGTGAAACTGGGCCTGATCCCCGCCACCATTTCGCCTTATGTAATCAAGGCCATGGGCGAAAACGCCGCGCGCCGCTACTTCCTCACGGCGGAGCGTTTCTCCGCGCAGGAAGCGCTGCGCATCGGCTTTGCGCACGAGGTGACCATCGCCGAGGCTTTGGACGCCAAGGTGGCGGAAATCGTCAAAGCCCTGGTCACGAACAGCCCGAACGCCGTGCAGCAAGCCAAAGTGCTGGTGCGCGATGTGGCCGGGCGACCTGTCGATGATGCGCTGCTGGCCGATACCGCCGAGCGCATCGCCCAAATCCGCGCCTCCGAGCAGGGCCGCGAAGGTGTGCAGTCCTTCCTGGAGAAGCGCAAGCCAAGTTGGCTGAACTAATCTGGAGTTTGTTTGGAATCGAATAATCAAAGCGAATGGGTGACGCGAAGCCTGCGTAGCGTATGGCATCCGTGCACCCAGATGCAGCACCACGAAACCGTGCCTCTGATCCCGGTCAAGCGCGGCAGTGGTGCGTGGCTGTACGACCATGAGGGACGCCGCTATCTGGACGCGATCAGCTCCTGGTGGGTCAATCTGTTCGGCCATGCCAACCCGCGCATCAACGCGGCGCTGAAGGACCAGCTGGACACGCTGGAACATGCGATGCTGGCCGGCTTTACCCACGAGCCGGTAATCGAGCTGTCGGAAAAGCTGTCGGCGCTGACCGGCCATGTGCTGGGCCACAGCTTCTACGCCAGCGACGGCGCCTCGGCGGTGGAAATCGCTTTGAAAATGAGTTTCCACTATTGGCGCAACAGCGGCAAGAGCGAGAAGCAGGAATTCGTCTGCCTAAAGGGCAGCTACCACGGCGAAACCATCGGCGCGCTGGCCGTGACCGATGTCGCCCTGTTCAAGGATGCCTACGGCCCGCTGCTGCGCGCTTCGCAGACGGTGATGTCGCCCGATGCGCGCGCGGCCGCTGAAGGCGAGACGGCGGAAGACATGGCCCGCCGCGCCGCCGCCGATGTGGAGCGCCTGTTCATTGAACGCGGCGACCACATCGCCGCCATCATCATCGAGCCGCTGGTGCAATGCGCCACCGGCATGGCGATGCACGATCCGCTCTACCTCAAACTGGTGCGCGAGCTGTGCGACCGCCATCAAGTCCACCTGATCCTCGACGAAATCGCCGTCGGCTGCGGCCGCACGGGCACTTTCTTCGCTTCCGAGCAGGCGGGCGTGTGGCCGGACTTCCTCTGCCTGTCCAAGGGCATCAGTGGCGGCTACCTGCCCTTGTCGCTGGTGATGACGCGTGATCAGATTTACCAGGCGTTTTACAGCAACGACGTGACGCGCGGCTTCCTGCACTCGCATTCCTATACCGGCAACCCGCTGGCCTGCCGCGCAGCGCTGGCGACCCTGCAGATTTTCGAGGAAGACGATGTCCTGAAAGCCAACCGCGTGCGCTCCAAGCGCCTGACCGATGCGCTGGCGCCGCTGGCGAACCATCACCAGGTGCGCAACTTCCGCAACCGCGGCATGATCTGGGCTTTCGACGCCATCGACGCCGCGCCTGGCTTCTCGCGCCGCTTCTTCGCCACCGCGACGGAGCATGAGCTGCTGATGCGCCCCATCGGCTCCACCGTCTACCTGATGCCGCCGTATATCCTCAGCGACGAGGAAATCGACGGCCTGGCCGCCAACACGCTGACCGTGTTTAACAAAGTGATGGCGGAATGACCATGGAACTGCTCGACAAACTCAAAACCCAGCTACAGGCGCTGGAGGACCGCAGCCTGATTCGCAAACGCAAAGTGGTGGAATCGCCCTGCGGCCCGCGTGTGATCGTGGGTGGCCGCGAACTGCTGGCCTTCTGCAGCAACGACTATCTGGGACTGGCCGGCCATCCGGCGCTGACGGCCGCGCTGCAGGAGGGCGCGGCCAAGTACGGCGTCGGCAGCGGCGCATCGCACCTGATCTCGGGCCACAGCCGCGCCCACGCCGATCTGGAAGAACGTCTGACCCAATTCGTCGGCGCGCATCTGGAATCGCCGCAGGCGCTGTACTTCTGCACCGGCTATATGGCGAATCTGGCCGTGGTCACCGGCCTGGTGGCGGGCGAAAAGGACTCGGAAATTTTCTCCGAATCGCTGAACCACGCTTCGCTGATCGACGGCGCGCGCCTGTCGCGCACCAGCGTCAAGGTTTATCCGCACGCCGACCTGCAAGCGCTGGCTGGCATGCTGGAAGCCAGCACCGCTGCCAACAAGGTGGTGGTAACGGACAGCGTCTTCAGCATGGACGGCGACCTGGCGCCGCTGCCCCAGCTGCTGGCCCTGTGCGAACAGCACAAGGCCTGGCTAGTGGTGGACGACGCCCACGGTTTCGGCATCCTGGGCGAGAACGGCCACGGCGCACTGGAGCATTTCAATCTGCGCTCGCCGTATCTGGTGTATATGGGCACGCTGGGCAAGGCTGCCGGTGTGGGCGGCGCTTTCGTCGCCGCGCACGAAGTCGTGATCGAAACCCTGATCCAGAAAGCGCGTCCCTACATTTTCACCACCGCCGCCGCGCCGGCGCAGGCGCACGCCCTGCTGACCAGCCTCGATATCATCGAAGGCGAAGAAGGCAAGGCCCGCCGCGCACATCTGCGCGCATTGGTGGCACAATTGGACGCCGGCCTGCATCTGCAACGCTGGCAGCGCCTGCCCTCGTTCACCGCGATCCAGCCCATCCTCATCGGCGACAACGCCGAGACGATGCGCGTGGGCGCCGCGCTGTACGAGCAGGGCCTGTGGGTTGGCGCGATCCGCCCGCCCACGGTGGCGCCGGGCACCTCGCGCCTGCGCGTGACCCTGTCCGCAGGCCATAGCAATACCGAAGTCGCACAACTGGTCGCCGCACTGAACGCTTTGGAAAGGACTTGATATGAGTCTCGACGATCCCGTGGTAAGCCCTCAAGTGGAACCATCGCCGGCGGCGGCAGGCAGGATGCCTCGCTTTGCCGTCTTCGTCACCGGCACCGATACCGAAATCGGTAAAACCCTCACCTCGTCCGCCATGCTGCACGCGCTGGTGCAAACGGGTGTGCGCGCCTGTGGCATGAAGCCCGTGGCGGCAGGCGCGGAACTGCGCAACGGCCGCTGGCACAACGATGACTGCGACCGCCTGGCGGCCGCCGGCAATGTCAAGCTGCCGCAGTCGATCACCACGCCCTTCCTGCTGAAGGAACCGGCCGCGCCGCATATCGCCGCCGAGCTGGAAGAGCAGTACATCTCGCCGGTGCCCATCCTGACCGCCTACATCGAAATCAACGCCGTGTCGGACGCGGTGGTGGTGGAGGGTGTGGGCGGCTTCAAGGTGCCGCTGAACGAAGAATTCGACACGGCCGATCTGGCCGAGCAGCTGGATCTGCCCGTGGTGCTGGTGGTCGGCATGCGCCTGGGCTGTATCAGCCACGCACTGCTGACGGTGGAAGCCATCGCCAACCGCAACCTGACGCTGGCCGGCTGGGTCGCCAACGACCTGTCAGACGACATGCCTTTCGCGGAAGAGAATATCGCCACGCTGCAGGAGCGTATCCGCGCGCCGCTGCTGGGCCGCATTCCACGCCTGGCCGATGCGACCGCCGCCGCCGCCGCCGCGCACCTCGACTTTACGCAGCTGCCCAACTGGCCAGCCAACAAGAACACCTGAACACGAAGGAATCAAGATGTCCCTCACGAACACCCTGCAAGAACCGAAGACCGTTTCCCTGCACCGTCCCGGCGCGCCAATCAAACAGGCGGAAGACGCCACCTGGCCGCGCGAGGAAGTGCTGGCCCTGTTCGAGCTGCCTTTCAATGACCTGATCCTCAAGGCCCAGCAGACCCACCGCACCCACTTCCCGGACGGCGACGTGGAACTGGCGACCCTGCTGTCGATCAAAACGGGCGGCTGCGAGGAAGATTGCGGCTACTGCCCGCAGGCCGCGCGCTACGACACCGGCGTGGAAGCGAAGAAGATCCTCGATCTGGATACGGTTCTGGAAGCCGCGCAGCAGGCCAAGGACAACGGCGCCACCCGCTTCTGCATGGGCGCTGCATGGCGCAGCCCGAAGGACCGGGACATGGACAAGGTCGAGGAGATGGTGCGTTCGGTGAAGGCCCTGGGCCTGGAAACCTGCGCCACCCTGGGCATGCTGGAAGAGCAGCAGGCGCAGCGCCTGAAAGATGCGGGCCTGGACTACTACAACCACAATCTGGACACCGCGCCCGAGTTCTACGACAACGTGATCTCGACCCGCGAATACCAGGACCGTCTGGATACCCTGGGCCACGTGCGCGAAGCGGGCCTGAAGGTCTGCTGCGGCGGCATCGTGGGCATGGGTGAAACGCGCAACCAGCGCGCAGGCCTGATCGCCCAGCTGGCGAATCTGAATCCGTATCCTGAGTCGGTGCCGATCAACCACCTGGTGCAGGTGGAAGGCACGCCGCTGCACGGCCTGCCGCCGCTCGATCCGCTGGAATTCGTGCGCACCATCGCCGTGGCCCGCATCACCATGCCGAAGGCGCGCGTGCGCCTGTCGGCCGGCCGCCGCGAGCTGGGTGAAGCGGTGCAGGCGATGTGCTTCATGGCCGGCGCCAATTCGATCTTCTACGGCGACAAGCTGCTGACCACCGATAACCCGGAAGCCAACGACGACCGCGCCCTGCTGGAAAAGCTGGGCCTGAAGACGCGCGGCGCCGTGCTGGAATCTGTACAAAAAGAGAAGTGCGGCTGCTGATAAAAAACGAAGCGAAGAATAGAGAGAGACTAATGTTCAAAAAAATCCTGATCGCCAATCGCGGTGAAATCGCTTGCCGTGTGGCCGCTACCGCGCGCCGCATGGGCATCAAGACTGTCGCCGTGTATTCCGAAGCAGACGCCAACGCCAAGCATGTCGCCGTGTGCGACGAGGCGGTGCTGATCGGCCCCGCCGCCGCCAGCGAAAGCTATCTGCGTGGCGACAAGATCATCGCCGTGGCCAAGGCCACCGGCGCGGAAGCGATCCACCCCGGCTACGGCTTCCTGTCGGAGAACGCTGAATTCGCCGACGCCTGCGCCGAAGCGGGCCTGGTCTTCATCGGCCCGCCCGCATCGGCCATGCGCGCCATGGGTTCCAAATCGGCGGCCAAGCAGCTGATGGAAAAGGCCAATGTGCCGCTGGTGCCCGGCTATCACGGCGACCAGCAGGATGCGGACTTCCTGCAGACGCAGGCCGACAAGATCGGCTATCCCGTGCTGCTGAAGGCATCGGCGGGCGGCGGCGGCAAGGGCATGCGCGTGGTTGAGAATTCGGCCGATTTCAAGGCCGCGCTGGCGTCCTGCAAGCGCGAGGCGATCAGCTCCTTCGGCGACGACAAGGTGCTGGCCGAGAAGTACCTGCAGCGTCCGCGCCACATCGAGATCCAGGTATTTGCCGACACGCTGGGCAATTGCATTTACCTGTTCGAGCGCGATTGCTCGGTGCAGCGCCGTCACCAGAAAGTGCTGGAAGAGGCGCCAGCGCCGAACATGCCTGCCGACCGCCGTTCGGCCATGGGCGAAGCTGCCGTCGCAGCCGCGCGCGCCGTCGGCTACGTGGGCGCGGGCACGGTGGAGTTCATCGCCAACCAGGACGGCACCTTCTACTTCATGGAGATGAACACCCGCCTGCAGGTGGAACACCCCGTCACCGAAATGATCACCGGGACCGACCTGGTGGAATGGCAGATCCGCGTCGCCGCCGGCGAAGCGCTGCCGAAGAAGCAGAACGAACTGGCCATCCACGGCCACGCCATCGAGGCGCGTATCTATGCGGAGAATCCGGAGAAGGGCTTCTTGCCTTCGATCGGCACGCTGCGCCATATGGCGACGCCTGACTCCGTTGCGTTCGAATTGGGCGGCACGCCGGGCATGCCTGCTGGCGTGCGTATCGACTCCGGTGTGCGCGAAGGTGACGCCATCTCGCCGTTCTACGACCCGATGATCGCCAAGCTGATCGTCTGGGGCGCGGACCGCAAGCAGGCGCTGGCCCGCATGTCGCAGGCGCTGGCGCAGTACCAGATCGTAGGCCTGGCCACCAACGTCGCCTTCCTCAAGCGCCTGGTGGAAGGCGAGCCTTTCGCCACCGCCGACCTGGATACGGGCCTGATCGCGCGCCATCACGACGCACTGTTCCCGGCCGCGCAGCCGGTGCCGGAAGCGGCGATGGCGCTGGCCGCCGTGTCGCTGATCGAATCGGAAAAAGACGCCTCGGCCGCGCAGTCTGGCGCCAACAGCGCCGATCCGTGGGGCCAGGCGCTGGGCTGGCGCATGAACCGTCCTTACGTGCGTAAGCTGTCGTTCAGCGATGAGTACTCGGCCGCGCTGCCTGCCAAAGGCTACGGCGTGCAGATCACCTACCGCGCGCACGACTGGCTGTTCGACCTGCCGGCCTGCCCGGACAACAGCCCTTGCGCGCTGAGCCTGATGTCGCAAGACGGCAAGGACTTCAGCATCAAGCTGGGCGAACAGGCCGTGCACGGCACGGTGCGCCGCGATGGCGACGTATTCCACGTCTTCACCAATGGCGGCCACTATCCATTGGCCTACAATGATCCGATGGCCCACGCCGGCGAAACGGAAGCCGAAGGCGGCCGCCTCACCGCGCCGATGCCTGGCAAGGTGGTAGCCGTGCTGGCGTCCAAGGGACAAGAAGTGAAAAAGGGCGATGCCCTGGTAATCATGGAAGCGATGAAGATGGAGCACACCATCGCCGCGCCGCACGACGGCCTGGTGGAAGAAGTGCTGTACAGCGTCGGCGACCAGGTGGCCGACGGCGCTCCTCTGCTGGCATTCAAGGCAGCGTAAAGGAGGCATCATGCGTATTCTGTTGCACCGGCCGGACGGTAAGACCGAGCCGTGGATCAAGGATTTCGCTAAGTTCCTGCCCGGCGCCGAGGTCGAAATCTGGCACGCGGGCGAAAAGTGCACGACCTGCGACTACGCCGTCGTCTGGGCGCCGCCGGAAGCCATGCTGCCGGAGCTGGGCCACGTCAAAGCCATCTTCGTCACCGGCGCCGGCGTGGACGCGCTGCTCAAGTATGGCGACGCGCTGCCGCGCCATGTGCCGCTGATCCGCCTGGACGACGCGGGCATGGCCATCCAGATGGCGGAATATGTGACGCACTCCGTGCTGCGCTACTTCCGCCGCTTCGACGAATACGAGACGCAGGCCCGCGCGGGCACCTGGTCGACGCTGCCGCAGTATCACAAGGAAGACTTTTCCGTCGGCGTGCTGGGCATGGGCGTGCTGGGTTCGCGCGTGCTGGAGGCGCTGGCGCCGTTCGGCTTCCCCCTGCGTGGCTGGAGCCGCACGGAGAAGTCGCTGCCGGGCGTGCAGTGCTTCCATGGCCCAGATGGACTGGACACCTTCCTGCGCGGTACGCGCGTGCTGGTCTGCATGCTGCCGTTGACGCCGGACACCAGCAACCTGGTCGACCGCACGAACATGTCCAAGCTGCCGAAAGGCGCTTATCTCATCAATGTGGCGCGCGGCGCGCATTTGGCGGAACCGGATCTGCTCACGCTGATCAAGTCCGGCCATATCGCCGCCGCCACGCTGGACGTGTTCCGCAACGAGCCGCTGCCCATGCAGCATCCGTTCTGGCAGGAGCCGCGCATCACGATCACGCCGCATATCTCGGCGCTGACCTTGCGCCGCGAGAGCGTGCAGCAAATCGCCGAGAAGATCCGCAAGATCGAGGACGGCCAACTGGTCGACGGCATTGTCGACCGCAACCTGGGATATTGAAATGAACGCATTGCCCAAGAAAGTCAAAATCGTCGAAGTCGGCCCGCGCGACGGCCTGCAGAACGAGAAGGAAAATGTGCCGGCCGATGTGAAGATCGAGCTGGTGAACCGCTTGTCCAGCGCCGGCTTTGCCAATGTGGAGGCGGCGTCCTTCGTCTCGCCCAAGTGGGTGCCGCAGATGGCGACCAGCAAGGAGGTGATGGACGCCATCACGCGCCGTCCGGGCACGATTTATTCCGCGCTGACGCCGAATATGCAGGGCTTTGAAGCGGCGCTGGCGGCCAAGGCGGACGAGGTGGTGATCTTCGGTTCGGCTTCGGAAGCTTTCTCGCAAAAGAACATCAACTGCTCGATCGCCGAATCCATCGCCCGCTTTGAAGGCGTGGCGAAGGCGGCCAAGGAGCACGGCCTGCGCCTGCGCGGCAGCATCAGCTGCTCCTTCGGCTGCCCTTACCAGGGCGAGGTGCCGCTGGACGCCGTGGCCGATGTGGTGGGCCGCATGCGCGACCTGGGCTGCGACGAGATCGACATCGCCGACACCATCGGCGTCGCCACGCCGCGCCATACGCAGGCGGTGATGCAACGGGCGATTGATGCCTTCCGCATCGGCGGCCTGTCCGGCCACTTCCACGATACCTACGGCCAAGCGCTGGCGAATATCTACGCCGCCATGGAAGTGGGGATTTCGATCTTCCACTCGTCGGTGTCGGGACTGGGCGGCTGCCCGTATGCGAAGGGCGCCACCGGCAATGTGGCGACCGAGGATGTGCTGTACATGATGAACGGCCTGGGCATCGAAACGGGCGTCGACCTCGACATCGTGGTAGATGCTGGCCAGTTCATTTCGCAATTCCTGGGCCGCAAGGGCGCCAGCCGCGCGGGCAACGCCATCGCGGCCAAGCGCAGCGCTTGATTCACCTATGGCGCGCTGTGATCAGCGCGCCAGCCTTTCCGACAAGCCCTCAAGCAGCCGGGCGCTGCCGCTGAGGTTCACGTGGTTATTGTCATAGAAATAGACGTGATGCGCGTCTTTTGAGGCGCAAGAGGCGCCGCTGCAAAATGCCGGCAGCGTGTCATAGATGAGCAAAGAGGGCAGTTGCGCCGAAATCTGCGCCGCCAGCTCGCGGTATTGCTGCTGACGCTGGTCGACGACTGAGCGGTCGAGGATACAGCTGGGCAGGCTCTGGTTGCGAAACGCCACAGGGCGGTTGGCGATGCACTTCTCCGGATTGATGCCAAATTCAGGCACGTCAATAACGAACACGACCTTTTTCCCCAGCGCGATGAACTGGCTGGCCACCTCGACATATCCCTTCACAAAAGCTTGCTGGTTCGTCAGCGACGATCCCGCCGCCTGCGCCGCTGCGGGCAAGGCTTCGATACTCCAGCCGCTGAAACGCGGATCCGATTCCTCCATCCCGAATCCCTTGCCGGAGAAATAGAGCGGCCCGCGGCTGACCAGTACCACTGTGTCGATCGAAGCGAGCTGCTGCGCCATGGCCAGCCCTTCGCGCGTGACCGTGAAGCATTTTTTGGCTGCCCGGTTGTCTTCCGGACCGTAATTCTGATAGCTCAGGAAAGGCAGGCAACCGTGACCGGCCAGCAGTACCGTACTCAGCGGCGACTGGCCCATATAGGCTGCGGAATTAAAGGCCATCGCATGGCTGTCGCCAATGATGAGCATCTCAGGATGCGCGCTGCGGGTCAGGCAGACTGTGCCCGGCACGGCCGCGCGCCCCAGCAGGCGCTGGCAGGAATCATTCGGCAGGCGCGTCTCGACCGGGCTCAAGATGTCGGCAAACAGCGCCACCTTGGCGTTCGCCTCGCGCCAGCGCAGACCATCGCGCCAGTCGATGGCAAGGCCGCTGAGCGCCATAACGAGCATCGACAGGCATAGCGCGGTCACGCTGGCGCGCGCGCGCGGCCCGAAGCGCAGCGGCTTTTCGATCCAGCGCCAAGTAAGCCAGGCCAACACGATGCTCAGCACGACAGCGGCGGCACGGGTAGGCCAGGGCGGCGTGCCGTTGTACTGGGCCAGGCGGGCAAAGACCAGCACGGGCCAATGCCACAGGTAAAGCGGGTAGCTGATCAGGCCAAGCCACACCAGAACGGGATGGGCCAGCACTGCGCGATTGAACCAGGCTGCGGGACCGGCCGCCAGGATGAACCCGGCGCCCGCGACCGGCATCAACGCCCACCAGCCGGGAAATGCTTGCTCCCGGGTAATCAGCAAGACGCCCGTGCCCAGCAGCGCAACGCCAAACACCGCACACACATTGCGCCAGAGCGCGGCCGCCGCGTCGCGGATACTTGCCGTGGAAAGACAGGCCAGCACGCTACCGGCCAACAGCTCCCAGCAGCGCGTCGCCGGCGAGTAAAACGTGGCCACCGGATCGGTATGCACCGAGGCGATGTTCAGCGCAAACGAGAGCAGCACCAGCGCCACGCACAGGGACAGGCGATGCAGGCGGCAGCGGTGCGCCAGCCACAGCAGGGCCGGCCACAGCAGGTAGAACTGCTCCTCGATGGCGAGCGACCAGAGATGAAGCAGGGGTTTGGTGTCGGCCGCATTGTCGAAATAGCCGCTCTCCCGCCAGAAAGCGAAATTCGAGACGAAGCCTGCGCCAGCGGCCATGTGCTTGCCCAGCTGCGCATATTCGTCCGCCAGCAGTGCGAACCAGCCAAAGACCAGGCAACTGGCCATGACCAGCAGCAGCGCAGGAAAGATGCGGCGGATCCGCCGCGCGTAGAACTGGGCGAAGCTGAAACTGTCCGTGTCGAGATGTTCGCTGATAATGCCGGAAATCAGAAAGCCGGAAATGACGAAAAACAGGTCCACCCCGATAAAGCCGCCCTTGACGATGGTGGGGAAGGCGTGAAAGCTGACCACCAACATCACAGCAATGGCGCGCAAGCCGTCGATATCGGCCCGATAAGCACGCTGCTGCGGGTGGCGCGCAGGCATTGCCGCAGACACGCTGTGCTGTCCTCCCGTTTCCAAGGAAGTTTTCAATAACATGATGTAATGCGCGGCGGCACGATTTTGTGGAAGCGAGACTATACCGCATCGCCTGCGAGCCCGGCTTGCGGGTGATTCTCTTGCGGCGGACGAAAAAAAAAGACCCGAGAGCCGAAACTCTCAGGTCTTTTTCCTGAATCTTGGTCGGAGTACAAGGATTCGAACCTTGGACCCTCTGGTCCCAAACCAGATGCGCTACCGGGCTGCGCTACACTCCGAAGAAGCAAGATAATACCTACTACCAAGCCAACCGTCAAGTGCATCCTGAAATTCTTTGCGCGCGATAGGCAATATGCGATGATGGCGCTAGCCGAAATCTTGATATCTTTGCCATGAATCAAGCCTCGCCCGTTCCAGACTCCTATGAGATGCCGCCAGTGCGGCGTCCGGGCATCGCCGTGGGCATTGCGCTTTCGCTGCTGCTGCACGGCCTGTTGATTTTTGGCTATCGCATACGCGTGCCCGCCGGGCCGCCGCTGGGAACGCCCGCGCAGCCGATGACGGTCTGGCTGCGTCCCGTGCTGCCGGCCAAGCCCATCGCGCCGCCGCAGCCGCCGTCGCCGCCCACCCAGGCCAGGGTTGAGCCGCCGCCCAAGCCTCTGCCAAAGACGCATGTACGGAAGAAGCCGGAAGACGAGCTGCGCGCCGCCCAGTCCACGCCACCAGCGCCAGCGAACTCGTCTGCGGTGGCTCCCCGCGCGCCGCAGAGCATCACCGTGCCGTCGCAGGCCAGCCAGCAGCCCGACCCGTTCCACCCGGAGCAGGGGCCAAAGAAATTCGATATGGAAGCGGCGCTGAAGACGGCGCGCAAAGTCGCCAATGAGCCGGACCCGGCGCGCGCCAATCTGCCCGTGGCTCAGCTGGACAAGAAGCCGCTGTATCCGGAGTCGCACGAAACCCAGCTGTCGCGCGACATCCAGGACGCCAAACGGCCCGATTGCAAGAACACGGGCGCCGGCCTTCTCTCGCCGCTGATCTGGCTGATGGACAAGAAGGACAGCGGCTGCAAGTGGTAGGACTTATTCTTCCTTGAACTGCAGGGCGCGCTCGTACAGGGCGTTCTTCTTGCGGCCCGTGATCTGCGCCGCCAGGTTCGCCGCCTGCTTGACGGAGCATTCGGACAGCAGGATTTTCAGGATGCGCTCGGCTTCGGCGTCCTGGCCTTCGTCCGCCGCAGGCGCGCCTTCCAGCAGAACGACGAACTCGCCCTTTTCGCGATGCGCATCAGCCTTGATCCACGCTTCCGCCTCGGACAGCGGGCAGCGGTGGATTTCCTCGAACATCTTGGTCAGCTCGCGCGCAAAGACGATCTGGCGCGTGGGCTCGAACGCGGCCGCCAGGGCGCTGGCGCAATCGAGGATGCGGTGCGGCGCCTCGTAAAACACCATGGTCGCCGTCACGCTCGCCAGCGACTGCAGCGCCGTCTCGCGCTGCTTGGCCTTGGCGGGCAGGAAGCCGACGAAGTAGAACTGGTCATTCACCAGGCCGCTGGCCGACAGGGCCGTCACCGCCGCCGACGCGCCCGGCAGCGGCAGCACGCGCAGGCCCGCCGCGCGCACGGCGTCGACGATGCGCGCGCCTGGATCGGACACGGCCGGCGTGCCCGCGTCCGACACCAGCGCGATGCGCTCGCCCGCCTGCAGGCGCGCGACCAGGGTCTCCGCCGCTTCGCGCTCGTTGTGCTGGTGGGCGGCGATCAGCGGCTTGTGCAGGCCGAAGCGTGTCATCAGGGTCGCCGTGTTGCGAGTGTCTTCACAAGCGATAGCATCAACAATACTGAGCACGTGCAAAGCGCGAAGGCTAATATCCGTTACATTGCCAATCGGGGTCGCCACGATGTACAAGGTTGCGCTAGGATAGGTCTGGTGCGCCGTTTCGCCCAGGACGGGCAGTGTGGCGAGAGAGCTGGAGTCTTGTACTGTCATGGAGGTAGGATGCTGGCCAAAAGTGCTAATCGAGTGAGCTTGCAGATGCTGTGCGTCGCCGCGCTGGCGGCCGGATGCAGCAGCACGCCGCTGCCGCCGGATTGCGGCGCGCCGGGTGGATTGTGCGCGTCTATCCCGGCAAAGACAAGCGCTGCGCCGAACCCGGCCCCGCTGCCGCCGCCGCCACCCGAACCGGCGCCGCCGCCCGCCGAAACCTTTGCCGTGGCGCTGCCCGGCACCAGCGCGATCGCCGACGCGCCCGCCGCAGCATCGGCGTCGGCGCCAGACCAGCCTGCGGCCAAGGACGAGCAGAACGCCACGCCATCCGGCCAGTCCGTCCGCATCGGCCTGCTGCTGCCGCTGCGCTCGGAAGCTCTGGGGCCGGCCGCCGAATCCGTCCGCGCCGGCTTCATGGCCGCCTGGGATCGCGACCGCGACAACATCGCCGTCAGCGTGATCGAGACGGGCGAAGTGGCGCAGGATGTGCTTTCCGCTTACGCCTCCGCGCTGGAACAGGAGGATGTGATCGTCGGCCCGCTGTCGCGCGCGGCCGTGGGCGCGGTGGCCGCCAGTCCCTTGCTGAGCAAGCCCACCATCGTGCTGAATCTGCCCGAGGGCGGCGGCCCGCTGCCGCCGCTGATGCTGGCCATGGGCCTGTCGATCGAGGAAGAGGCGCGCCAGGCCGCGCAATGGGCGGGCGCCGAGCATCCCCACAACAGCGCCCTGATCCTGACCACCAGCATGCCATGGCAGCGTCGCGTGGCCTCCGCCTTCGAGGCCCAGTGGCAGCGCTTCGGCCAGCCGGTGAAAACCATCGAGCTCGGCACGCCAAACGGTTCCCTCAGCTATCAGGAGCTGAGCACGCTGCGCTCCCGCGTGCAGGCCGAGGCGCCCGGCGTCCTGCTCTCGGCCCTGGACACGGACCAGACCCGCCAGGTGCGCGCCGCCCTGCTCGATCCTTACGCGCCGGGCGGCGGCATCGCCGCCAGCGCCCTGGCCAGCAATGGACAGGCCAAGACCAGCGATCTGCCCATCTATGGCACCTCCGCCCTGAATCCGGGCAATAACTTCGGCGCGCCGGAACTGGACGGCGTGCATCTGCTCGATCTCCCCTGGCAGTTGCAGCCCGACCATCCGGCCGTCATGACTTATCCCCATCCCGTGGCGCCGGCCGAGCGCAGGGCCGGCGCGGCCGACATGGCCCGGCTGTATGCCCTGGGTATCGATGCCTACCGCGTGGCGAGGGAAATTGCGCACCATCCCGCCGGCCGCTTCCACCTGGACGGCGTTACGGGCCGCCTGACGGTCGACTTCGGCAGCGGACCGGCCAGCTTCGAGCGCGCCGAGCAGGTCGCCGTCTACAAGAACGGCCAGCCCCAGCCCGTAACGCAGCAGTGAGGCCGCCGTGGCCACCGAGCAGCAGCGGCTGGGCAAGCTGGGCGAGGACCGTGCGCTGGCCCACCTGTCCGGCCACGGCCTGACCCTGGTCGAGCGCAATTTCCTGTGCAAGGCGGGGGAGATCGACCTCATCATGCACGATGGCGCCCACCTGGTGTTCGTCGAGGTGCGGCGCCGGGCCAGCCGCAGCTTTGGCGGCGCGGCGGCCAGCATCACGCCGGCCAAGCAGCAGCGCCTGATCCGCGCCGCCCAGTTTTATCTGCTGCGCCTGCCCAAGCCGCCGCCCTGCCGCTTCGATGTGGTCGCCATCGACGGCGAACAGTTATCATGGCTGCAAAATGTGCTTGAAATGTAAGCATATTTAACAGAACTTGTCCGGGCCGGCTGACGACTGCACTATAATCTGCACACTATGACTACTAATCAACGCATCCTTGCGCACTTCCACGAAAGTGCCGAACTCAAAATCCAGGCCGCCACCGTGCTTGAACCGCATATTGCACAGGCGATCGACATGATGTTTTCCGCCTTGTCTAACGGCAATAAGATCCTGGCCTGCGGTAATGGCGGCTCGGCCGCCGACGCCCAGCATTTTGCGGCGGAACTGGTGGGCCGCTTCGAGCGCGAGCGCTTCCCGCTGCCCGCCATCTCGCTGGCGACGGACACCTCGATCCTGACCGCCGTGGCCAACGATTACAGCTACCGCGAGATTTTCTCTAAGCAGGTGCAAGCGTTCGGCCAGGCCGGCGACGTCCTGCTGGCGATTTCCACCTCGGGCAACTCGGCCAACGTGATGGCCGCCATCGAGGCCGCGTTGGAGCGCGAAATGCGCGTGGTGGCCCTGACCGGCAAGACCGGCGGCGCCATCGGCAAAATGCTGACCGACGCCGACGTGCATATCTGCGTGCCGCATGAGCGCACCGCGCGCATTCAGGAAGTCCATCTGGTAACCATCCACTGTATTTGCGACGGCATCGACGTCGCCCTGTTCGGAGGAGAAGTGAATGAGTAAAGGCCGTGACCTTGTCTGGAAAAAACTGCAACGCCCGCTGGCCCTGAGCCTGCTGTGCGGTGCGCTGGCGGGCAGCCTGTCGGGCTGCTTCGCGGTGGTGGCGGGCGGCGCCGTGGGCGGCACGCTGGCCGCGGCCGACCGCCGCACCCTGGGCGCGCAGACGGAAGACAAGGCCATCGAGGTCAAGAGCGACGTGCGCGTGCCGAATGTGGTGGGCGACGCCGGCCACGTCAGCGTCAACGCCTTCAACCGCCGCGCCCTGATCACGGGCGAGGTGCGCGACGAGGCGATGAAGCAGGCGGTGGAAAACGAGGTGCGCGGCATCGAAGGCGTGCTTTCCGTCAGCAATGAGCTGGAAATCGCCGGCCCGTCCAGCTTCACTTCCCGCTCCAACGACGTGCTGATCAGCACCAAGGTGCGCGCCAGCCTGGTCGACACCAAGGATATTTCCGCCAACTCCTTCAAAGTCACCACCGAGCGCGGCACGGTCTACCTGATGGGCCGCGTGACCCAGCGCGAAGGCCAGGTGGCGGCCGAAGTGGCGCGCGGCGTGAGCGGCGTGAACAAGGTGGTCAAAGTCTTCGAATACATCAGCGAAGACGAATGGCGCTCCTACCAGCCCAAGCCGGCCAGCACCACGACGGCAGCCAATTGACAGGCGCGGGCAGCTTCCTGCGGAGCGGTCTATAATGGATTTCTCTTTTGAACTGCCTCGCCTGACATTATCATGACTGCAACAGCCTCTTCCAAAGCCTGGGTCAAACCCGTACTGGCCGCCGTTGTCATTGCGGCACTGGGCGCGGGTGCTTACGTCTCCCTCAATCAAAAGCAAAGCGCGCCGGCGGTGACTTTCGTCAGCATCCAGGGCGAGAAGATCACGCCCGAGAGCCTGCGCGGCAAGGTGGTGATGGTCAATTTCTGGGCCACTTCCTGCACCACCTGCGTGGGCGAGATGCCCAAGATGGTCGAGACCTACAACAAGTTCAAGTCGCAGGGACTGGAGTTCGTGGCCGTGGCCATGAGCTATGACGCGCCCAACTACGTCGTCAACTATGCGCAGACGCGCCAGCTGCCATTCAAGGTGGCGCTGGACGTGAGCGGCGACGCGGCCAAGGCTTACGGCAATGTGAACATGACGCCGACCACTTTTCTGATCGGCAAAGATGGCAAGATCCTCAAGCGCTACCTGGGCGAGCCGGATTTCCCGGCCCTCCACAAGCTGCTGGAAAAGACCCTGCAGGGCTGATCCCCGCCCTTAGAACCCGGCCTGCAGCGACAGGTACCAGCCGTGCTGCTTGGTCGGGTTGAAAATCGTAATATCCCCCAGCTCCGCGTAGGCCGCCGTGACCGAGAAATTCTTGGTCGGGAACCAGGCCACAAACGCGTCGTAGTAATCCTTCTCGTGATCCACGCCCAGATTATGTGGCTTGCGGCGGTATTCCACGCCGGCCGCGATCTTGCGCGTGATCAGATAGGCGGCGGAAGCTTCCGGCATCAGGCGCATGCTGTCGCCCTGGTCGCCGCCGAAGCCGAGGATGCCCATCTGGTTGGCGCGGGTGACGCGCAGCGTGCCGTTCAATAGCAGGCTTTGCTCGAACAGGATCTTGGTGGCGGCGACGTAATAGTCATAGCCCGTGTCATCCTTGGCGCCCAGCTGCTTGACGTTGGTGATGCCCAGCGCGCCCAGTCCGCTGATGCCCTGGTTGCGCTTGTACATGATGCCGATGGCGATCTGCGGCAAATAGCTGTCCTGCTCGTAGACGGCCTCGCCCGCCACCTTGAGCTTGAGGCCGACAATGTTCTGCTTGATGCGCAGCTGGTCCAGCGGCGCCAGATGGCCTTTGAAATCCTGCTGGGCGAAGGACAGCTCCAGCCGGTCGTAGAGGCCGACCGCCACGCCATAGGTGCCCAGCGAATAGTCCTGCGTGTCGACATAGGTGTAGTGGGCATTGGCGCCCCAGCTGTCGCGCGTGCCGTAGCCGGTGATCAGCGCCCACGGCGTGATGCCGCCGCCGCCCGCGCCTTCCAGCTCGCCTACGCCGCCGGTGGCGAGGAACTTGCCCATCTCCGGAAAAGTCGGCGACAGCGCGCGCGTGGTGACGATGTCGCGCTGCATGGGCGCCAGCTTGGCGATCAGCTTGTCGGAATACCAGGTGGGAACGTTGTTGCGCTCCATCGCGATCTGCAAGTCCTCGGTCAGCGCATTGAACATGGCGTTGGTGATCTTCAGATCCTGGTGCACGGACTTCATGTCACGCACGGGACCGACGCCCTCCATCGCCTTGTCGTGGTACTTGCCCGTGTACTTGCAGGGGCCGCCCGCGAATTCGCAGAACTGCTCCTGCAGACGCAGGTTCAGCTGGTCCATGTCGAAGTCGGCGAAGGTTTCCTTGATACGGGGATCGGCCAGGAGCATGGGGACGAAGGTATCGACGATTTTCTTGATACCTTCCTTGCCGCCCAGACCCCGGTAGGTGGAGTCGTCCGTGTACGGCGTCTGTGCGCAAGCCAGTGAGGAGACGAGGCAGAGGCCTGCCAATGCCAGCTTCGATCGAGTCATATTGAGCTCCCGCAAAATAAGGCAGAGCTCAATTTAACACGAGAGGCCGGTTTTTATTTCGGATACAGAACCATCTGCGTGCAACGGAACAACGCTATAGTTTTGCCAGTCGCCTTGTTGGAAACGGTGGCGTCCCACACCTGCGTGTTGCGGCCCGCGTGCACCAGCTTGGCGGTGGCGCTGACGACGCCTTCGCGCGCCGTGCCGAGGTGGTTGGATTTCAGTTCGATGGTGGTGAAACCGTTCGCGCCTTCCGGCAAATGCGAGCGGCAGCCGTAGCCGCTGACGGTGTCAGCCAGCGTCACCACCGTGCCCGCGTGCAGATAGCCGTTCGGCGCCAGGTGGTGCGGCTTGATCTCGATTTCACCCGTCAGTTCGCCTTCCTGGGCGGCGGTGATGCGAATGCCGATCAGGTCGGGAAGCGTGCCCTTGCTGAAGGTGTTGAAAAAATCGAGGGTGAATTTGCTGCTGTCCATGGCCACTCCGGCTTGTGATTTACAAGCCTGTCATTATGCCCAATGTATGGGAGTCTTGCTTTGGGACAGCAAGTAGTCGTTGGCGCGGGAAAATGGCTTGCTGCCGAAGAAGCCTTTGTGGGCCGAGAACGGCGAGGGGTGGGGCGAGGTGATCACCAGGTGCTTGCGGGCGTCGATGAAGGCACGCTTGGAGATGGCATAGCTGCCCCAGAGGATGAAGACGAGGCCTTCGCGTTGTTCCGACAGTTGACGGATGGCGCTGTCGGTGAAGGTTTCCCAGCCCTGCTGCGCATGCGAGCCGGCCTCGCGGGCGCGGACGGTGAGCACGCTGTTCAGCAGGAACACACCTTGCTCGGCCCAGTCCGACAGATCGGTCTGCGAGCGCGTCAGGCCGAGGTCGTTGTGCAGTTCCTGGAAGATGTTCTGCAAACTGGGCTGGGGACGGTTCCCTTCCGGTACGGAGAAGCAGAAGCCCATGGCGGCGCCGGGCGTGTGATACGGGTCCTGTCCCAGGATGACCACTTTCACCGCATCGAAGGGCGTCAGGTCGAAAGCGCGGAAGATGAATTTGCCCGGCGGGCAGCATTGTCCCGCCGCATATTCCGCCCGCACGAAAGAAGTCAGTTTTTCCCAATACGGCTGCTCGAATTCCCCTTGCAACCGCAGCTTCCACGACTCCTCGATGCGAACGCTCATATCACCTCAACCTGTTTAGAATATCCCGCCAGTTGGCGATCGGCAGTCAGCAATTTTAACGGTTCGCAGATAGCTTGAGCGATTAGTATTCGATCAAAGGGGTCATGGTGAATCATCGGAAGCTGCAATACATGAGCAGCATGCCAGTTTGAAATTGGCAATTCCAAAAAGCCGTCACGCAATATACCAGCCTGGTGCATTAACGCCCCTCAAACGCGCGCTGTATTTCGTCTGGTAAAGGCGCATCAAAATCATCTGCCATCCAGATTTTTCCCTTCATTCCCCCCGGCTTACGTTTCACCGGGACAGGTGCAGACGCAGGGTTGACGGGTATCAGGCGAGCTACCGGCTTTCCATCCACTGTGATGATCACCTCTTCGCCCTGCGCAGCCGTTTCGATCAACTCGAAAAGCTGCGTCTTTGCTTCATGGATATTGATTATGGCCATTTCAGCCTCCAGAATCAGACCAGCTTAAGTCTAGTCTAATCAGGGAAAAACAGGAGGCAAGCGGCGCCTAGTTTGAATTTGCCTCAACATCCACCCGCCACGTCGTTTCCAGCTCCATGCCGATCGAGCGGGCCAGGCCGTCCAGGTCGGGGAAGAGAGTGGCGTTAGTGATGTTCATGCGGTAGAGGGCTTTCATCACTTCGTCGCGCATGGAGAAGGGCAGGACGATCTTCTTGAGCAGGCGGTTGCTGTCGCCGTATTCCTGCAGAATACTGTCCAGCGGCTTGCCCAGAATGCCGGGCACCACCAGCGTGCCCGATTGCGCGACCAAGCGTCGGTCCATCTCGGTCGGCTCGCCCGTCCACAGGATGGCGTTCGTATTGGGCAGGAAGTGGCGCTCGAAATTGCCCTGCACGCGAGGGTCGATGTGATCGCGGTTCATTTCCATCTGCCCGCGTGGCGCGGCGGCCCACAGGCGCGGCGTGTTCAAGGCATAGACGGCGGCGTCGCGCGTCGCCGCGCTCAGGGCAAAGAACACCGCCACAAAAGGTGATTTGGTGAAGTCCAGCAAGCGCGTGGGCGCGCCGTGGTGCTGCATCAGCGCCAGGCAGCGCAGGTCATTCTCCAGCGCGGCGGGATTCTCCAGGAAGTTATGCGCCTTGCGGCGGAAGATGCGAATGGCGCGCTCTTCGCGCAGGCGCCAGCTGCTGCGGTCGGGCAGATAGGCGCTGAGGTAGCGCTCAAGAGAAGTCAGCAGCGGCCAGCGCGCATCCTGCTGTCCGCGAAAAGCCCAGCCGTCCAGCGTGGCGGACAAAGCCATGAACTCCGTCCAGCTCGATACGCTGATCTGTTCCATTGCCCCTTCTCCCATGCAAAAAAATTATCTATTTGAAGATAAATCATCTCATAATGGCGAGACACCTTTGTGACAAGAGAGAGCCAACGATGGGTAAATCCATGCGGGACCTGAATGCATCCGATGCCGTTAGCCTGCTGGAAGCGCTGCGGCTGGGCGAACTGAGTTCGGAACAACTGGTCCGGCAGCATCTGGAACGTCTCTCGCAAACGCAGCCGCTGATCAACGGCGCGACCCGCGTCTACCAGGAGCAGGCGCTGGCGGAAGCGCGCCGGCTTGATGCCACGGGCGATAAGAACTTGCCCTTGTTCGGCCTGCCCTGCAGTGTGAAGGAAACCTTCGGTCTGGCGGGTGAAGAGGTGACGGCCGGCTCGCTGCGCATGCAGCCGGAGCCGCATCACAACGATGCCGTCATCGTGCAGCGGCTGAAGGATGCCGGCGCCATCGTCATCGCGCGCAGCAATGTGCCGGAGTTTGCGATGACGGCCGAATCCAGCAACCCGCGATTCGGCCGCACCAACAATCCCCTGGACTTCAGCCGCGTAGCAGGCGGCTCCACCGGCGGCGAAGGCGCGCTGATCGGCTCGGGCGCTTCCGTGTTCGGCGTGGGCTCCGATATTCTCGGTTCGATCCGCATTCCCGCCGCGTTCTGCGGCATCGTCGGCTTCAAGCCGCATTCCGGCGGCGTGGACAACACGGGCACCTGGCCTGCCGTCACCGGCAACACCAGGGCCTGGCACGCCCTGGGGCCGCTGGCGCGCAGCGTGCGCGATGCCCAGCTGATCTATAACGTCATTGCCAAAGAACCTGTGCGCGAAGCGCAGGTCGGCAGCGGGCGCCTGGTGATTCCGGCCCGTTTCCCGTTGAAGATGCAAAGCCCCTGCATCGCGGAAGCGCTGGCCGGCGCCAGAACGGTACTGCTGCAGAGCGGCTACCGGCAGGAGGAACACGATTTCTCCAACATCGGCTCGCTCTACCTGCAGATTCCAAAACTGATCCTGGATGATTTTTACGACGACTGGGTAAGGCTGCTTTCGTCGCCGGACGTGGGCCGCTTTTCGCCGCTGAGGGAGTTGTTTGCGCAATTGCGCGGCAAGCCGACCATCGACAACGGCCTGCTGCGATGGATGCTGATCGCCTCAGTCATGAAGCCTCGCAGCGAGAAAAAGGTGCAGGCAATCGCGGAGCGCTTCGCCAGCGCGCGCGCCCACTACCGGGCGGTGCTGGGCGCCGATGGCGTCCTGGTGATGCCGACGCTGGGACTCCTGGCGCCAAAGCACGGCAAGATGAACAGCCAGTCCCTGAAGCCGGGCATCAACGGCATGTTCACCGCACACACCATGGGCAACTATCTGGACTTGCCGGCCATCGCCGTGCCGGCGTGGAAATTCCGCGATGCGGAGACGGGACTGCCGCCCAGCATTTCAGTGCTGTGCGCACCGGGCAGAGAGGCGCAGCTGTTCGCTGCCGCCAAACAGATCGAGGCCGCGCTGAACTAACGTAGTCTAGCCAGATCAATCTAGTGGAGCTAAAGGAAACGCGCGACTTGCAGGACGCTGTTGTTCGAGCGTATTTCATTAGAAGTTCGCGCAACGACAGAGCGACGCCGCACTATGAAACTCGCGAGTTGACTACCCGCATACCGACAAACTCGTCTAGTTGCAGCATAGTATGCGAGAAGTCTTCATAAACCGATCCAAACTGTATGTCTCGACACGCGGCCTTCAGCTTTTTGTTCTTTTCAACAACTAAAAGTTGCGCTAGGATTGATAAGACAAGTTAAAACATTCATTATGCGAAAGTCGAGAAATAACAACGATGTTGTAATCGCTCGTGTAAGAGCCCGAGATGAACAATTATTTCTGCGAAGCAATCAGATGCGGAATTCAGATCGACGGCTTGATGGCGTATTCGAACGACTCTATTTTCATGAGATTGATGGCCGAGATAAAGTGCTTCAACGCCTTCAGTTACCTTTGGTTGCTTTTTTGGCACTTGTCGGACTACTCGGTCATATCGCTCAAACTGCCCAGCGTTCAAACTTAGGTGCTGGATTATGGATGTGGCTGTCTTTTTCCGTCGCTGCCCTGTGTTTGGCTGGCGCATTCATTTTTTTATTTTTTCAGTAATTGGCCACACTTATAGCTTTTTACCGGTACCTGGGGAATGGCAAAAATATCGCGAGCGATGCGTGGAACTATATAAGGATGAAAAGGACGCTGATAAATTAATTGACGCGGCTATACAAAAGGGGCTTGTAAACCGCTTTGCCGAATGTGCAACAGAAAATGGTCACATCAACGCAAAAAAAGCATATTTTATCTTCATGATCTTACGACTCTTAGTCGCAGGTGCCTTTTTTGCCATGATTGCATATGCAGTTTATTTCGTTGAAGGCCTCAGTTCGAAGGCTGTTTATCAAGTGGAAATCGTCAATCCAGTTACTTTGAAAGGAACAACAAATGTCCAGCCACAAACCACCACCACCACCACCACCACCACCGTCCCGGCAAGTTCGCGACGACCGACGCCCTAGCCCTCCCCCCCCAGTATCTAAACCAAACTAAGGGGCGGGCATTGGCAGAGAAAAAGGCTGCTCCTCCGCCGGAGCCACCGAAAACGCGCGGAATATTAGGAGTGCAGAAAACTGCTGCAAAACGGAGCAGAGTTGGTAGCCATCATCCAGCGAAAGCAGCCGTAAAGCCTGCCGCCAAGAAAGTAAAATCTAAGTAAAAAGACTCAATTACAGTTGAGTGTGGCAAGTCCCCAAACTTGCCACATTCACTGAATAAGTTTATTGCGCTAGATTTTAGCCATTCACAACAGCTTCCAGAACGCCGTGGGCCTGCTGGTCGGCGTGGTAGGACGAACGCACCATGGCGCCAACGGCGGCGTGCTTGAAGCCCATCTTGTAGGCTTCTTCTTCAAACATCTTGAACACGTCAGGGTGCACGTAGCGGCGCACCGGCAGGTGGCTGTTGGACGGCGCCAGGTACTGGCCGATGGTCAGCATGTCGATGTCGTGCTCGCGCATGTCGCGCATCACCTGCAGGATTTCCTCGTCCGTTTCGCCCAGACCGACCATGATGCCGGACTTGGTCTTGACGTTCGGGTACATGGCCTTGAAGTCTTTCAGCAGCTTCAGCGAGTGCATGTAGTCCGAACCGGGACGCGCTTCCTTGTACAGGCGCGGCACGGTTTCCAGGTTGTGGTTCATCACGTCCGGCAGGCCGTCGGCGAAGATGTCCAGCGCCTTTTGCAGGCGGCCGCGGAAGTCGGGTACCAGCACTTCGATGGTGGTCACCGGCGACAGTTCGCGGGTCTTCTGGATGCACTCGACGAAGTGGCCGGCGCCGCCGTCGCGCAGGTCGTCGCGGTCGACGGAAGTGACCACCACATAGTTCAGGCGCAGCTTGGCGATGGTGTTGGCCAGGTTCAGCGGCTCATCCTTGTCCAGCGGATCGGGACGGCCGTGGCCCACGTCGCAGAAGGGGCAGCGGCGGGTGCACTTGTCGCCCATGATCATGAAGGTGGCCGTGCCCTTGCCGAAGCATTCGCCGATGTTGGGGCAGCTGGCTTCTTCGCACACGGTCACCAGCTTGTTCTCGCGCAGGATGTCCTTGATTTCGTAGAAGCGGCTCGAGGCCGAGGCGCCTTTGACGCGAATCCACTCCGGCTTTTTCAGACGCTCCACCTGCTCGACCGGCACGATCTTGATCGGGATGCGCGACGTCTTGCTGGCGCCTTTTTGCTTTTCGCTTGGGTTGTAAGCTGGGCTGGAAGTGGTTTCAGAAGTCATGGCTGCGTGCCCCTCGCGAGAGGAGCTGGTTGGTTGATTCGGTTACTGCGCTGGCACCGCCAGCAATTGCGTGAGTTCCCCGGCCAGCGCCTGCTGCACGTCGGCCAGCGGCGCTTCGACGCCCACGCTGCGCATGTCGACCGTTTCCAGGCCGGCATAGCCGCAGGGATTGATCCAGGTGAACGGCGCCAGGTCCATCGCCACATTCAGCGACAGCCCATGGTAGGTGCATCCGTTGCCGCGCACTTTCAAGCCGAGGGCGGCAATCTTGGCGCCTTTTTTCGGTCCGCCCGCCATGTAGATGCCGGGCGCGCCTTCGATACGTTCGCCAACGAGATTATACGATGCCAACACATTGATGATGGCTTGCTCGATTTTATGCACGAACTGGCGGGCATACAGCTTGCCGCCCGGCTTGTTGCGGCGCAGGTCCATCAGCATGTAGATCACGACCTGTCCGGGCCCGTGATAGGTCACTTCGCCGCCGCGGTCGGTCTGCACCACGGGAATGGCGCTGGCGCCGGACAGCAGGTGGCCGCGGTCGGCGCCCAGGCCCAGGGTGTAGACGGGAGGATGCTCAACGATCCAGAGTTCGTCGCGCGTGTCGGCCGTGCGCGCGTCGGTGAAGGCGCGCATGGCGGCGAACGTAGGCTCGTAATCAACTTTACCGAGGTGGCGGATCAGCGCCGTTTCGGTGGGGGTATCGGACATGGTCAGTCAAAGGTGGCTGGTTTCTTCATGAAACCGGGACCTCGACATTATAAAGCAGGCCGCGAATCAAGGCAGAATGCGGCCCGCCGGTGGCTCAAGACGGTTGATGAAAGGCCAGCCATTGCTGCACAGATTCGCGCTGCCACTGGGCGGCGGCGTAGTCTGCCACTTTTTTTGGCACTTCCACGCCGGTCAGGACGAGGCGGTTCAGCATCATGGCCAGGTCGAGGTCGGCGATGCTCCACTTGTCGAACAGATATTGCCCCTGGATCAGGCGCTCGGCGGCAGCCAGCAGCTTGTCCTTGCTGGGCAGGGCGGCCTCGGTCAGCGGGCCGTAGGCCTGCTGGAAAAACACCGTTTCCGTGGGACGCTCGACGCGCAGCGGCATCATATCGCTGCGGATCCAGGCTTGCAGCTGGCGCGCGCGGGCCCGGTCGTGGGAATTTTTGGGGTACAGGACCGTGTATTCGTTGGCCGGGAAGACTTCGTCCAGATATTCCGTAATCGCCGTCGATTCCGTCAGGATAAAGTCGCCGTGCACCAGCGCGGGCACGCGCGAAGTCATGGTCAGATCGCGGAAGGCAGGCAGGCGGGCGTGGCCGGCTTCCAGATCCACCGTCTTGAGCGCGAAGTCGAGCTGCTTTTCCTTCAGCGCGACAAAGACGGACATGGCCCAGGGGCTGGCGAACATACTATCGACGTAGAGGGTGAGATTCATGCGGCGGCTCCGGCGTGGTGTTGTTGAGATTTATTCACATAGTAACGCTGGCTAATCTGCTGTCAAAACGATATATTTTCGCTGTTATTGATAATTTTATTCACAAGAACAGCCATGTCCGACAGCCGCCGCCTGCCCAATTTTTCCGCATTGCGCGCTTTTGAGGCGGCGGCGCGGCACCAGAACTTCTCGCGCGCGGCGGAAGAGTTGCACCTGACCCATGGCGCGATCAGCCATCAGGTACGGGCACTGGAGGAGGATCTGGGCCGCGCCTTGTTCCAGCGCAATGGCCGCCACGTCGCCATCACGGCGGACGGGCTCAAATTTGCCCATTTTTTAGGCAAGACTTTTGCCGATATCGCCGCCGCAGCCGATGCCCTGCGCAGCACGGGGCCGAATGCGTCGCGCCTGACGATCTCGTCCTTGCCCTCGTTCGCGGCGCGCTGGCTGGCGCCGCGGCTGGGGCATTTCATCGAGCGCCATCCCGATATCGAGGTGGCGCTGCAATCGAGCGGCCAGTTGCAGGACTTGGCGCGCGACGGGGTGGATGTGGGCATCCGTTTCGGGCGCGGCAACTATCCGGGGCTGATGGTGCAGCGGCTGATGGGCGATGTCTACTATCCGGTAGCAAGTCCTCACTATCGCGGCGGGCAGCTGCCTGTCACGCCGCAGGATTTGCAGCATCACACGCTGCTGCGCTCAGACGAGCCGTGGACGCCCTGGTTCCAGGCGGCCGGCGTATCCATGCCGGAGCCGTCGGGAGGGGTGATGTTCGAGGATTTATCCCTGCTGATCCGTTCCGCCGTGGACGGCAACGGGGTGGCGCTGGTGCGCCATGTGGTGGCGACGCAGGAAATCGCGGCTGGCCAGCTGGTGCGCCTGTTCGATGTCGCCATCCCCTGCCCGAACGAATATTTCTTCGTCACGCCGCCCGTCTCGGCCGGCAAGCCGCAGGTGCTGGCCTTCCGCGACTGGCTGCTGGCGGAAGTCGCGGACTTCCAGCGCCAGCAGCAATGATTTACATCACGATCTTGACCATCGGATGGTCGGTCAGCTCGGCGTACAGCGCGTCGAGCTGCTCGCGGCTGATGGCGCGCACGATAACGGTCAGGCCGGTGTAGTTGCCCTTGGCCGATGGACGGGCCTCCAGCTTGCCTTCGTGAAACTCCGGGTCATGCTTCTGCACCACGGCCACGATGGTGGCGGCGAAGTCCACATGCGTGGGGCCCATCACCTTGATCGGAAAATCGCTCGGATACTCGATCAGGGATTTATCGGGTGGGATCGGTGGGAGCGATGCCATATTGATTCCTATCCAAAAAAAGAAAAACCGGCGGCGCCAAAACAGCGTCGCCGGCCTCTATTGTAACGGGTTAGGATTGGGTCAGCGCGGGGACGGGTGTCTGGCCGGACAGGCGCTGCAGGCGGGCCAGGGCCGATTCATTGCCCAGCGCGGGCTGGCTGACCGACTTGCGGATCGCGTCGATCTCGGCCGCCTGATCCAGCGGCTTCTGGCCGATATCGTTCACGATGCGCAGGCCGGCCGCCTCGTTGCTGATGGCCTGGGCGCGGCGCGTGAGCGCATTCAGGGCGCTGGAATTGCCACGCAGGCTGGACAGGCCGGCCAGCTGTTCCTGGCGCTCGGCCCGCAGCGACTGCAGATCCTTCTGCGCCTTGGCCGTGGCCAGCGCCTGCATGGCCTTGCGGGCGGCGGCGTCGAATTCGGACAGCTGCTTCGACATCGCGTCAACGATGGTTTGCAGTTCTTCCATGTACTGGCGGGCGTCGGCTTCCTCCTGTATTTCCTGCGGCAGGCGGGCCTTGTTCGCTTCCAGCTCGTCGCAGAACAGGGTGATGGTGGATTCCGCGATCTTGCCGTCGGCCAGGCGCTGGGCCAGCGTGCCGGCGGCCTGTTCGTCGGTGGCGATCAGCTGGCGCAGCTTGACCACGTCGCCCTGTTCCTTGTCGAAGGAGGAACGGGCGGCGGCCAGCTTTTGCGCGGCGCTGCGCAGATTGTCGGCCAAACGGTCGCGGTCGGCTTCCGTGGCGGTCTCCGGATCAAAGCTGGCGATCGCTTCGGATACGCGGTCGCCCAGCGCGCCAAAATGCTTGGAGATCAGGCGCGCGGTCAAGCCCCAGCCATTCGAGTTGCTCATTTTCGTCTTCCTTTCGTCAAAGTGAGGATCGTTTATTGGATTGCGATCCGTTCCAGTTCCAGCGGGATGCCGATCACGAAATCGACATGGATGCCGCGTTTTGATGCATCGCCGTTCACGCTGCGGACAATCTCAGTCGTGATCAGCAGATATTCGGTGCCGCCGCCGCGCAGCGTGCGCGCATAGGGCATGAAGTACAGTTCCTGGCGCAGGCCGTGCTGGCCGCTGGCGTCGTCGAGGCGCACTTCGCTGCCCTGGAAGGGAGCGATAAATTCGGCTGCGGGGTCGCCCGCGTCGCGCCAGTAGTCGATACCGTGGTCATGGCCGAAGACCAGATCCAGATCGGACTCGTCCAGCAAGCCGCCCATCTGCGAGCGCCACAAGGTGTAGCTGCGATCGCCAAGGCCGTAGCCTTTGCTGCCCATGTAGGCGTCCTGGTCTTCCGCTGTTTCCGGAATTACGCGGGTGAGCTGGGTGCAGTACAGGATCTCGCTCACTTCGCCTTGCGGGTTCTGGTAGACCTGCAGGAATTTCTCGTCATCCGTGTCCAGGTAGTAGCGGTACAGGCCGCCCGACTGGCGCAACTTCAGCTGCGACACGGCCACGATGCGTGTGTCGCCCGCTGACGGCGGCGCAATCAGCGAGCCGTCTGCGGCGGCGCGCAGCAGGGGAGACTGCTGCATCGTCACCAGGCTGCCGATGCGGGCGCCCAGCGGCAGCCCGACATCGGCGCGCTGCGGCTCCCTGGACATGCCGGCTCGCACGTATTGGATGGCTTCGTTCCAGCTCATGTTCAATTCCTTTCAAACGAATAATGGGCGGCGTTTGCGGCGCGGATACGGCGCAGCTTCCACACCACATAGAGCACCAGCCAGACCAGGCCGCTCACCAGCGCCAGCCAGAAGAATGCGCGCAGGACTGTGGCGGCGAACGAGTGCTGCACAGGTGCGGGCAGGGGCGTCATGACGGCCGCCGCAACGGGCGCGGTCACGCCGTCAACGGTGGCGACGGCGCCGGGAGTACCGGTGGCTGTACCGGGGCTACCGGCACCGCCCGCGCCCACGCCCGGGCCATACGGCGGATACGAAACCTGCGTCTGCTGGCTCATCGCGCGACCCAGCATGTAGCCGATCATGCCGTGCATCAGCCAATTGCTTTGCTGCTGAGGCTGTACGATGATTGGTTGCGGCAACTGCTGTGGATAAGCGGGCTGGTTGTACACAGGCACTGGCGGCGACAGAGGCTGCGAGGTGGCCGCGCGGCGCGCATCAAGTGTCTTCAGGGCGTTGGCCTGGGCCACGTTCTGTTCCATGTCGCGCGAAGAAGCCGATGCGCTTCTCGGATCGGCTGCGGGCGGCGTCGCGCCAGCCTTGCCAAAGGCGCCGGGGCCTTTTTGCGGGGCGCCGGACGCGGGCACGCTACGGGTCGGAATGCTTTTCTGCGATGAGAATCCGCTCCGCATGGACGAGGGTGTGCCAAAATGGCTCGCAGGACGCGCCTGCACCGGCCCATTGCCGCCGATTGTCAGCGCCACCACGAGAAACCACGCTAAACAGGTAGATTTCATGATGTAAATCCGATATGAGTTGAGTGAAAATCAGCATAGCGTTCCTGAAAGACAACTTCATCGGTAATAAAAGGCCAGCTTCACCATGACTCGTAAATATCTGGACATGAATCAGCACGACGCGCTGTACAAGGTGGCGCGCAGTTATCCCGGCGGCATTGAGACGCTGGCGCAGGAGATGGAAATTTCGGTCAATGTGCTGCGCAATAAGCTGGCGCCGTCCATTGCCTCGCACTATCCGTCATTCGAGGAGGTTTCCGCGATCGTCGATCTGTGCCACAAGGCGGGCGTGCCCGATGCGCATCTGCCCCTGCATGCGCTGCTCACGCGGCACGGCATGGCGGCTTTTGTCGTTCCCGTGCCGAAGCAGATTGGCGATGACGATTTATCGCAAACCGTCTGCAAGGTGATGAGCCAAGTCGGTGCGGTGGCGGAGGCGGTTTCCAGCGCGCTGTTGGATGGCAAAGTGACGGCCGCCGAAGCGGATCTGATCGAGCGTGAATTCCAGGGGGCGCTGTCGGCGCTTGGGGAGTGGCGCGAACGCCTGCGCATCAAGGCGGCGGAAGGAAAATAAAAAGGCCAGCCGGGGAGGCTGGCCTGAATGTATCCGCAATGCCGGACGTTGATGCGCCGGCATTGCGCTACGTTGTAATCAACGCGTGTCCTGCTGCTGTTTTTTCTCGCGCTCTTCCTTGCGCTTGTCGCCGTTTTCGTGGTGCTGCTGATCGGGGTGGGGCTGGTTGGCTTGCTGCTGCTGCGCCTGTTGCTGCGCTTGCTGCGCCTGGAATTGACGCTGCTGATCCCGTTGTTGATCCCGCTGCTGCTGTTCGCGCTCGCGGCGTTCGCGCTCGGCCTGCTGCTGTTGCTGGAGCGCTTGCTGCTGCGCCTGCTGTTGCGCGCGCTGCTGCGATTGCATCTCCGCCTGCTGTTGCTGCTCGCGCTGGGTGCGTTCGCGGCGCTCGCGTTCAAACTGCTGCTGCTGCTGCGCCTGCTGCTGGGACTGTTGCTGCTGTTGCGTTTGCAGCTGCTGATCCCGCTGTGCGCGTTCGCGGCGCTCACGCTCCAACTGCTGTTGCTGCGCTTGCTGTTGCTGGCCTTGTTGCTGGGCCTGTTGCTGCTGTTGTGTTTGCAGCTGCTGTTCCCGCTGCGCGCGTTCGCGGCGCTCGCGCTCGAACTGCTGCTGTTGCGCTTGCTGCTGCGGATTCAGTTGCTGTGGCTGCTGAGCGTAATTGGGCGACTGCGGCGCCGTAATCACACGTCCGGGCTGCTGGTTATTCTGACGCTGCGCGCGGTCATCCCACTCGCGGCGGCCGATCTCGCGCACACGGTTGGCGGCGCCAGGAGGTGCGGCGGGCGGCGCCACCACCGCCGCATTCGCCGCCTGCGCCGGCGCCAGGTTCGCATGAGGCGCCTGCGTCACCGCTACCACGTGGTGTCCCTCAAACTGCGTGCGCGGAACGACGGTCACGCCGTCGTGGTGGTCTCGGTAATCGCGGACATCGCGATGCTCGGGCACGCGGCCGTTATGCGTCCACACCAGCCGGCGCTCCTGTTCGACCGACACGCGATAGGCCGGCACATAGGTGTCGCGCGGCGCCAGCGGGAACCAGCCCGTCGCCGGCGCACGTCCGCGGCTGCCAAAGGTGACAGTCAGGCTGTCGCCGCCGACCCAGCCCACCAGGGCCGGCGACCAGACGGGACGTCCCACCACGCGGCCCGGCGCCCAGCACCAGCGGCGGTCCACCAGCACCCAGCGGCCATAGTGCGAAGGCGCATAGCCCCAGGGCGCGTTGTCGACCCAGGTCCAGCCCCAGGGATTGACCCAGATCCAGCGGCCGTCGCGATAGGGCGCCCAGTCGGCGGAAACCACGCGAGGCGTCCACACGGGGCCATAGTCCGCCGTATCGCGCCAGGTGCCGTTCTGGTCCAGTTCTTCGTAGCCCGTGATCTCGGTCGGAATGTAGCGGGTGGAGATGGCACTGTCGGACTGGCGGTCACGCGCCTGCGCCCAGTCGTCGAAGCCATCATGCGCGGAGAAGCCAGTGCGCACGTCTTCCACGCCCACGTCGGCGCGGCGACCCGTATTCAGCACCAGGCTGGAACCGGCGCCGTCCACGCGGCTACTGCCGGACAGGACGCTGACCGAAGTCGTGTCGGCGATACGCTCGGAATCGACGCGGACCTCGCCCGGGTCGATCATGGTGACGCGTCCCTGCGGCGTGCTCAGCTCGAAATTGCGCAGGAGCTCGGGATCCTTGATGCGCACGATGGCGCTGCCGTAATTGAGGCGCATGCGCAGGACGTCGTCATCGAGATCAATCACTTCCAGATCGGAATCGCCATCGACCCGCACCGCCGTCGAGCCGATACGGAACTCCGTGCGCGCGCCGCGCATGGTGGTGACGTGGTTGTCGCTGGTGACGGGCCAGTTAAGGATAGCGGCGGCGGGTTCTTCCCCGCCCAGCACGGTGACTTGTCCCTGTACGCTGGAAATCCGGCCCACGGCTGCGGGCGGGTCGTCCGCCAGCGCTGCCAAGCTCAGGCTGCTCAGCGCTGCCAGGACGAATGATTGCAATAGTTTGCGGCTCATGGCTGCACTCCTCCGATTATTATTGTGCCGCCGCACCCCGAACGGCGTCAGTTCATTTAACGCCGCAGCCTGAATCCCGGCTACGCCCGTTACAAATAATTGCATTTTCTTATGTTCACGCCGCCGCACCGCCACGCTTGACGAAGAACAGCGCAGTGCCCACGGCCATCAGCAGGCCGCCGAAGACGCGGTTCTGCTTCTTCACGGCGCTTGCATCGCGGAAGAAACGCTGCATCGACGACGCCAGCAGGGCATAGCTGTGCATGACGATGACGTCGATCGTGCACATGGTCACGGCCAGGATCGCCAGTTGCGGCAGAATGGGCGAACCTTGCGTGATGAACTGGGGCAGCACCGCAACCATGAAGATGATGCCCTTGGGATTGGTGGCATTGGTCAAAAAGCCCGTCAGCACGCGCTTGCGCAGCGACGGCAACTGTACGGAGACGGCCTGCTCCTGGCTGATGCTGACCTTGGCGCGCCACTGGCTGAAGCCCAGGTAGATCAGGTACAGCGCACCCACCGTCTTCACCACGCTGAACGCCAGTTCCGACGCCAGCAGCAGCGAACCGACGCCCGCGCCGGCGATGACCAGCACCATCAGCAAGCCCACCTGCAGCCCCAGGATGGTGGCGCTGGTCTTGCGCACGCCATATGACAGCCCGTGCGACATCGACAGCACGGCGCCCGATCCCGGCGAAATGGCGATGAGGGCGGCGGCGATGACGAAGGTGATCCAGGTGGCGAAGCTCATGACGATGTCCAATGTGTAAGTAACGGCTTCAGCCATTGTATCCGCCCGGTGCGCTTTGCGCCCCTTGCGGTAAGATTGTCGCTCTGACATTTTTAACAAGGAGTCGGCACGATGGCCGGTACCAGCCTGTTGGCACTGATCGACGACATCGCCGGCATCCTCGACGACGTGGCCCTGATGAGCAAGACTGCCGCGCAGAAGACAGCCGGCGTGCTGGGCGACGATCTGGCCCTGAATGCGCAGCAGGTGGCCGGCGTGCGCGCCGAGCGCGAGCTGCCCGTGGTGTGGGCCGTGGCGAAGGGATCGCTGAAAAACAAGGCCATCCTGGCCCCTGCCGCGCTGGCCATCAGCGCCTTCGCGCCATGGGGCGTCACGCCGCTGCTGATGGCGGGCGGCGCCTACCTGTGCTTTGAGGGATTTGAAAAGCTCGCCCATGGCTTGCTGCATGGCGGGGAGGAAGAACGGCACGCCAACGTTTCCGGCATGGACCCGGCGGCGCTGGAAAAGGAAAAAATCCAGGGCGCGATCCGCACCGACTTCATTCTGTCGGCCGAAATCATCGTGATCGCGCTGGGCACGGTGGCCGAAGCGCCTTTCGTACAGCAGCTGATCGTGGTGGCGGGCGTGGCCGTGCTGATGACCATTGGCGTGTACGGCATCGTCGCCGCCATCGTGAAGATGGACGATGCCGGCCTCTACCTGAGCCGTCGCGGCAGCGTTCTGCGCGTGATAGGCGGCCTGCTGGTGGCGGCCGCGCCCAGGCTGATGAAATTGCTGTCCGTGGCCGGCACGGTGGCCATGTTCATGGTCGGCGGCGGCATCCTGATGCACGGCTTGCACGGCGCCCGCGACATCATCCACCACGCCGCCGAAGCGGCCGACGGCATCCCGCTGCTACCCGCCATTGTCCCCGCCGCCCTCAATGCGCTGGCGGGCGTCATTGCCGGTGCGCTGGCGCTGGCGATTGTCAGCCTCGCTGCCAAGCTCTGGCGCAAGCTGAAGCCTGCCGCTTAGCCGATCAGGTATTCGCGCGCCATGGCGCGGGCGCGGTGCAGGCGGCTTTTGATGGCGGCGGTGGTCTGGCCCAGCTGCTCGGCGATTTCGCCTATGCTCATTTCGGCAAAGTCGCGCAGCAGCACCACTTGCAGATAGTCGGCCGGCAGCGATTCCAGCGCGTGGATGACTTCATGGCGCAAGCCGGCCGTGTCCTGGCTGGCCAGCCATTCATCGGCTCGCGCATCATCCCAGGGATCGTAATTCAGCGTCATGCGCGCCAGCCGGTGGCACTCGCGCTTGACGATCTGGAACAGCCAGCCGGAAAACGCCGCCAGCACGCGCACCGACGACAATCTGCGCGACAGGACCAGCAAGGCTTCCTGCACGGCGTCGTCGACGTCGCCGATCAGGCAATTGCGCTGGGCATAGCGGCGCACGTCCGGCTGGCACAGCCGCAGCAGCTGCGCCAGCGCGTCGGGATCGCCGCGATGGGCGGCGTCCAGTACCGGCAAGTGTTGTTCCGCAAGACTCATGCGTGTTATTTATTTGCTAGCTTGTTTGGCCGCCTTGTCCAGGCGACGGCCCACCATGGCGCACATCGGGCAGAAGCCGAACAAGCCGGAGCCAACGATACCGGCGGCCGAAGCGGCCAGCAGCAAGCCCCAGGTTCCGCCCACCAGTTGAATGCCGGCCACAACGGCGATCAGGCCCACGATAATGCGTACGATGCGTTCCCAGGTGGGTACATTTTTAACATAAAACATTTTTCTCTCCTATTTCGGGTTAGAGGACATTCCTCACAACTCCTAAGAGGCGAGCGCCAGCCGTTTGGATTCGCGGCCGCAAAAATATTTTTGCCTGGCCGCGATTTAGCCGCTACGCTAACGCCATTCCTTAATTTCATCGCAAGCCATGGCAGCACACCCGCTCCTGCTGGATCAGCATCTTTGTTTCAAGCTGTACAGCACCTCCCTGAAAATGACGCAGCTGTACAAGCCGCTGCTGTCCAGTCTGAACCTGACTTATCCACAGTACCTGGTGATGGTGGTGCTGTGGGAGCAGGAGGGGCTGGGCATCAAGGACGTGGCCCAACGCCTGCAGCAGGATTCCGGCTCCATCACGCCCCTGGTCAAGCGGCTGGAGGCGGAGGGCTACCTGGTGCGCAGCCGCGATCCCCACGACGAGCGCAACCGCGTGCTGACCCTGACCCAGGCCGGCAGGGACTTGCGCGCCGACGGCGAGCGCGTCAACGCCGCCATTGCCCATGCCTGCTCGCTCACCCACGAAGATGTGGCACAAATGGCAACCCAGCTCGACCGCCTTAACAAAACCCTCAGCGACTGAGGGCCGCCGCCGCACTTTGGCGGTTGAAAATAAACATTGCACACTAATTATTTGTGCGCTATATTCCATTCCGTGCGGCGCAACCCATTCTGGCGCCGCTTTTTTGACTCATTAAATTAATACGCTAATTAATCGTAACCGCCAAAGGATTTTGATTATGAAACTCAAGAACGCCCTGCTGCTCTCCGCCCTGATGTCCGGCGCCGCCATCCTGCCCGCCCACGCCGCCGACAACGCCCAGACCACCGTGGTGCTGGTGCACGGCGCCTTCGCCGACGGTTCCAGCTGGGACCGCGTGATCCCCCTGCTGCAAGCCAAGGGCCTGAAAGTGGTCGCCGTGCAGAATCCGCTGACCTCGCTGGCCGACGACGTCGCCGCCACCAAGCGCGTGATCGACGCCCAGACGGGCAAAGTGGTGCTGGTCGGCCATTCCTGGGGCGGCACCGTGATCACCGAGGCGGGCAATGACGACAAGGTCAAGGCCTTGGTCTACGTGGCCGCCTTCGCCCCGAATGAAGGCGAAGACACCGCCTCGCAAGGCAAGGACTACCCGACGCCGCCCGGCATCGCCACCCTGCAGCCCGACGCCGCCGGCTTCCTCTACCTGCCGGCCGACTCCGTCGCCGCCAATTTCGCGCAGGACGTGCCCGCCGCGACGGCCAAGCTGATCGCCGCCACCCAGGGTCCGATCCAGGGCAAGGCCTTCGGCGAAACCACCACCGTGGCCGCCTGGAAGAACAAGGCCAACTACTACATCGTGTCTGCCAACGACCGCATGATCGCGCCTGACCTGGAACGCGCCTACGCCGCCAAGCTGCACGCCGTCACCATCACGCTGCCGACCAGCCACGTGCCGATGGTGTCGCAGCCGAAGAAGGTCGCCGAAGCGATTCTCGCCGCGGCAGCGCGCTAACATCACTAGCAAACGGATAGTGTGGGCTGGCCACCGCCGCCCGCGCCCTGTCCGTTTTCTTCCTTGCCAAGGCCGGGCATTGATAGGAGAATTCCCAGCAATACTCCGCCGCTTGCCTCGCCTGCCAACAAGGAAGACATGAAGCCACTCGGCATCAAAGCCAAGGTTGCTCTTGCCACCAGCGTGACTTCGGTCCTGATGATCGCGCTGGTGACGGTCGTACAGATGCAGCGCATGCGCGACGACTTCACCAAGGTCCTGTTCACGCAGCAGACGGCGCTCATCACCCGCACGGCGGAAGAGCTGGACGACAAGCTGCTGATGCTGCTCGATATCATCAAGGTATCCGCGCGCAACCAGCCCGCCGCGATCGCCTCTTCCCCCACCCAGCTGCGCGACTACTACCGCGACCGCGCCGTGCTGGCCCTGTTCGACGATGTGCTGATGCTTAATCCGCAGGGCAGGGTCATCGCCGACCTGCCGGAACAGGCCGGGCGCACCGGCATCGACGTCTCCGACCGCGCCTACTTCAAGCAAGTGATGCAAACGCGCCAGGCGATGATCACGGAACCGCTGATCGGCCGCGCCAACAAGCAGCCCGTAGTGCAGATGGCGGCGCCCGTGCTGGACGAACACGGCAACGTGGTGTGCATCCTGATCGGCGTGCTGCGCCTGTACAAGGACAATCTGCTGGGCCACCTGCGCACGGCCAAGGTCGGCCGCACCGGCTACTACTTCGCGCTGACGCGCAGCGAAGTGCCGCTGTACGTGCTGTATCCCGACGTCAGCCGCCTGCTCAAGCCGCGCGTCACAAACGGCAATCCGGCCGTCTCGCGCGCCATCAGCGAAGGCTTCGAGGGCACCGTCATCAGCACCAACAGCACGGGCCTACGCGCGCTGAACAGCTTCAAGACGCTGAAGTCGGTGGACTGGGTGCTGGCCGCCTCGCTGCCGGTGGAAGAAGCCTTCGAGCCTTTCGAGGGCGTGCTGTACCGCCTGCTGCTGTGGAGCGTGCTGGCCTCCATCCTGGCCGCCGCGCTGATCGGCTGGCTCACCCTGCGCCTGATGGCGCCGCTGATGCGCCTGCGCGACGCCATCGTCTCCCTGCGCCACGACGCCAGCCATTTCACGCCGCTGCCCGTGCCCACGGAAGACGAAGTGGGCCAGCTGACCCAGGCCTTCAACGAGCTGATGCATGAGCGACTGGCGGCCGACGCCCGCCTGCAAAGCCTGATCGGCGAGGCGGAGGCGCGTGCCGACGAGCTGGAGCGCGAACGCGACCGCGCCCAGGCCGCCAACCGCGCCAAGAGCGAGTTCGTGGCCAATATGAGCCACGAGATCCGCACGCCGATGAACGCCGTGCTGGGCATGGTCTACCTGCTGGCCAACACCCAGCTCACGCAGCAGCAGCGCAAGTATCTGAACATGGTGCGCGTGTCGGGCCAGTCGCTGCTGGGCATCCTCAACGACGTGCTGGACTTTTCCAAGATCGAGGCGCGGCGCATGGAATTGTCGCCCGTCGATTTCGACCTCGACGACATCCTGAATTCCCTGGCAACCACCATGACCATGAACGCGGGCGAAAAGGAACTGGAACTGGCCATCGCCGCCGATCCCGCCATTCCCCGCCTGCTGCACGGCGACGCCATGCGCCTGCAGCAAATCCTCGTCAACCTGGCCGGCAACGCCATCAAGTTCACGGAGCAGGGCGAGGTGGTGGTGAACATCGCGCTGGCGCGCCATGACGGCGACAGCGCCCTGCTGCGCTTTGACGTGCGCGACACGGGCATCGGCATCACCGAGCAGCAGCAGGCGCAGCTGTTCAGCGCCTTTTCCCAGGGCGACCAGAGCATCACCCGGCGCTTCGGCGGCACCGGCCTGGGCCTGGCCATCACCAAGCGCCTGATCGAGCTGATGGGCGGCCAGATCGCCGTGGAAAGCAAACAGGGGCAGGGCACGCGCTTCTGGTTCAGCCTGCCGTTCGGCGTGCTGCCCGAACAGCCGGCGCAACAGCACCATCCCGACCTGGGCCATCTGCGCCTGCTGGTGGCGGACGACAACCAGAGCAGCCGCGAAGCCATCGCGCGCCTGATTCGCGCCTGGGGCTGGCATGCGGACGAGGCCGATTCCGGCGAGGCGGCGCTGGAGCGCTTCGGCGCCAGCCAGCGGGCGGGACAAGCCTACGATGTGGTGCTGGCCGACTGGCATATGCCGGGCATGGACGGCGTGGCTGTGGCCAGGGGTGTGCGCGCCGCGGCGGCTGGGCAGAAGCAGCCTATCGTGGTCATGGTCAACGCCTTCGCCCGCGACAAGCTGGAAGAAATCTCCAGCGCGCCGGAGGCGGACGTGGTGCTGGTTAAGCCCATCACTAGTTCCAACCTGTTCGACGCCCTGCATCAGGCGCTGGTGGTGCAGGCCGACGGCGCCCAGCCCGACCTGCCGGCGGCCCATGTGGCGGGACGGCTGGCGGGCCTGCATTTCCTGCTGGTCGAGGACAATCTGTTGAACCAGACGGTGGCGCGCGGCATCCTGGAACACGCGGGCGCCACGCTGGACGTGGTGGGCGACGGCCAGCAAGCCGTCGACTGCCTGCGCGCCAGCGCCAGCGACTACGACATCGTGCTGATGGACATGCAGATGCCCGTGATGGACGGCTTTACCGCCACTCGCATCCTGCGCACCGAGCTGCATCTGGAATTGCCCATCATCGCCATGACAGCGGGCGTGCTGGGCTCGGAACGCAGCCGCGCGCTGGAAGCGGGCATCACCGATTTCATTCCCAAGCCGATCGAAGTGGAGCAAATGATGGCGGTCATCCTGCGCCACCGTCCCGCCACTTCCGCCGTCCCGGCCGCCGCGAAGGAGGCAGCGCCCGCAACGGTGCACGCAACCGCTTCTGCAACGGCTGCAGCAGCGGCGCCTGCGGCGGTTCCTGCAGCAGCCTCGGTGGCGGCGCCCACGCCCGCTCCGGCCGCCATGCCCACGGGCGAGGCCAGCATCTTCAATATGGACAGCCTGATGCGCGTCATGGGCCAGGATCCCAGGGGCCGCGCCGTGATGGTCAAGATGGTCAAGGGCGCGCTGGACACGGGCATGGCGCCCGTCGACCAGGCCGGCGTCGCCCTGCAGGAAGGCCGCCTGCGCGATGCGGCCGGGCTCTTCCACAGCCTGCGCGGCGCCGTCGGCGTGCTGGGCGCCAAGCGCCTGATCCAGGCCACCATCGACGCGGAAAACGCCATCAACGAGCAGCGCGGCCACGAACTGGAGCAGCGCTACCAGACGGTCAAGGCCGAACTGGAACAAACCCTGGCCCAGGCGCGCGCCTGGCTGGAACGCGAACAATCCTGATAAATCAATGGTTTAGGAGGCCTGCTATCTCTTTAGAATGATATTGAGAATAATTCGCATTTACATATTGTATCAATTTGTTTACAATCTCCGGCAAAGCTCACCCTTAATTTGGCACAGCCGGTCGTAAACCCCCGTGTTTTGCGCAGCCAGCCAACAACTTTTAGAAAAAAGAACTGGCCATGATTAAAAGTCGCAAACACGCACACACCCGTTTTAACCAGCACATGAGCGCCGCCCTGGCCGCCATGCTGCTGCCCGTCGTCGCCGCCCACGCCGCGCCCGATGGCGACGCCGTCGTCGTCACCGAAGGCAGCGGCGCCGCCGTGCAGGAAGTCAAGGTCGAAGGCAGCCGCGTCAGCGATTTCAAGGCTGACCACGCCTCCTCCGCCAAGTACACGGAAAAGCTGGTCGACACCGCCCAGACCATCACCGTCATCAAGAAGGAGCTGATCGACCAGCAGGGCGCCGTCACCCTGACCGAGGCGCTGCGCAACACGCCCGGCGTGGGCGCCTTCTTCCTCGGCGAGAACGGCAGCACCAACACGGGCGACGCCATCTACATGCGCGGCTTCGACGCCTCCGGCAGCATCTACGTGGACGGCGTGCGCGACGTGGGCACGATCTCGCGTGACACCTTCAACATCGAACAGATCGACGTGCTGAAAGGCCCGGCCGGCACCGACAACGGCCGCAGCTCGCCCACCGGCTCGATCAACCTGGTGACCAAGCAGCCGCTGATGGACCACCTGTACTCGGCATCCGTCACCGGCGGCAGCGGCCAGCAGAAGCGCGCCACGGCCGACATCAACACCGTCATCGACCAGGCCAGCGGCACCGCCTTCCGCATCAACCTGCTCGACCAGGACAGCGGCAATCCGGCGCGCGACCGCATCAAGAACAAGCGCTGGGCCGTGGCGCCCACCATTGCCTTCGGCCTGGGCAGCCCGACCCGCGTCTACGTCGACCTGCTGCACGTCAAGCAGGACAATATCCCCGACGGCGGCGTGCTGACCATCGGCCTGCCCGGCTACACTTCGCCGGACCCGACCCGTCCCTTCATCGGCAAGGCCGCACCGGTCGATCCGAAGAATTTCTACGGCTCCAGCGCCGACCACGACAACGCCAAGGCCGACATGGTCACAGTGCGCGTCGAGCATGACTTCGCCAACGGCGCCAAGCTGCAGAACACCAGCCGCTACGGCAAGACGACGGAAAACTATCTGCTGACTTCGTTCACGGCCACGGCCGCCAACCTGCTGACGCCGAACCCGAACGATCCGTCCACCTGGCAGCTGAAGCGCACCAACCTGAATTTCAAGGACCAGTCCAACGAGATCATCGCCAACCAGACCACCATCACCGCCGACATCGACGGCGGCGCCATCAAGCACACGGTGGTGGGCGGCCTGGAATTCACCAGCGAAAAGCAGATCAACTACACCTGGGCGGCCACCAACAACAGCAGCCTGCCGAACGACAATGTCTACCACCCGGACCCGGACCAGCCGCTCAAGCTGAGCATCGGCCGCAACGGCGGCAACGGCAACGGCACCACCAACACGGAAAGCGTCTACCTGTTCGACACGGCCAAGATCGGCGACAAGTGGATCATCAACGCCGGCGTGCGCGTCGACCACTACAACACCGACTTCAGCGGTGTCACCGTGCAGGCCGCCACCACGCCGCAGACCATCCCTGTCGGCACCCTGATCCCTGCTTCGCTGGGCAGCGGCGACAATCTGCTCAACGGCAAGCTGTCGGTGGCCTACAAGCCGACGAAGGACAGCAGCGTCTACGCCCTGGCGGCCAGCTCGAAATCGCCGCCGGGCGGCACCACCTTCACCCTCAGCACGGCAGCCAACAGCGCGGCCAACCCGAACTACGATCCGCAGCTGACCACCAACTATGAGGTGGGCACCAAGTGGGACCTGCTGAAGCAGAAGCTGTCGCTGACGGCCGCCGCCTTCCGCACCGACGTCAAGAACGAAATCGAAGTCGATCCTACCGATTCGAGCAAGTACTACCAGAACGGCAAGAAGCGCGTGCAGGGCATCGAGCTGGGCGTGACGGGCGAGATCCTGCCCAAGTGGCTGGTCAGCGCCGGCTACACCCACCTGCAGACCAGCGTGGTGGCGGGCAAGGTGCAGACCCAGGCCGGTGAGAACGAGCTGAGCTACACGCCCAAGCAAGCCTTCACCGCCTGGACGTCCTACATCCTGCCGTTCGGCCTGCAGATCGGCGGCGGCGCCCGCTTCAGCGACAAGCTGCTGCGCGGCACCGACGGCGCCATCGGCACCCCGGCCTACGCCGATTCCTACTGGGTATTCGACGCCATGGCGGACTATCCGATCAACAAGAATGTGGACATCCGTCTCAACGTCTACAATCTGACCGATAAGGAATATGTGGCGGCGATCAACAAGTCGGGCTACCGCTACACGCCCGGCACGCCGCGCTCGGCCAGCCTGACGGCCAACTTCAAGTTCTAAACGGAGCCACCACCATGATGCTGCACATTCCATCCATTCTCAGCCGCGAACAGGTGGCCGCCATGCGCCGCCGCATGGAAGCGGGCGAGTGGGTGGATGGGCGCGCCACGGTGGGCGAGCAGGGCGCCCAGGTCAAGCAGAACCGGCAGCTGGCGGCGGACTCGCCGCTGGCGCTGGAACTGGGCCGCGAAATTCTCGCGGCGCTGGAGCGCCAGCCAATGTTCTTCGCGGCGGCCCTGCCGCTGCGCACGATTCCGCCCCTGTTCAACCGCTATTCCGGCGGCGAGCATTACGGCGACCACATCGACGGCGCCCTGCGCCGCCTGCCGTCCGGTGCGTGGCTGCGCACGGACATTTCCAGCACCCTGTTCCTCAGCGATCCCGAGGAATACGAGGGCGGCGAACTGGTGGTGGCCGACGCCTACGGCACGCACGAAGTCAAGCTGCCCGCCGGCGACCTGATCCTCTATCCATCCACCAGCGTGCACCACGTGGAACCCGTCACGCGCGGCGAGCGCATCTGTTCCTTCTTCTGGACCCAGAGCATGGTGCGCGACGATGCCCAGCGCGGCATGCTGCTGGAGCTGGACCAGACCATCCAGCGCCTGCGCGCCCGCGTGGGCGATTGCGAAGAAACGGTCAGCCTGACGGGCCACTACCACAACCTGCTGCGCCAGTGGAGCACGGTCTGAGCCGTCCTCCGTTCACGTTCCGCCGTTCTTGAGCACGGCGTAAGCCACCGATAGCAGCCGCGAACTGAGCTTGATATTGCTGCGCTCGGCCGCATCGAGCGAGATCTCGAAACGGATGCGGTCATCCACCAGCTTGAAATTGATCACGCTGCCCGCCTGCAACCCATTCCCCGATTCCGTCACAGTCAGCACGCCCGCCTGCTGAGCCGCGCGCAGCAGGGGCGCCGCGCGCGCCGTCTCGCCCGCCGCCACGAACAGCAGATGCAGGCCGTTGGCGCCGTCGCCCTCGTGCATGACCCGCACGGCCACGGGATGGCCGTTGACGTTGCGTCCCGTCGTCACCCGGCCCAGTTCAGCGGCGATATCGTCCGCGCCCAGCACGCCCACCACCAGCGGCGCGCCCGCCTCCAGCGGCATATTGGGCGCGAATTCCACGTAGCCGAGAAACTTGTAGAGGAAGGCCGCCTTCACACTGCGCTCCATGCTCAGCGTACCCGCCTCGCCGGCGCCGGCGCGCCCATCCCACGCCAGGCACAGCGCGAGCAGCAGCAGGGCCTGGCAGAAAAGGGATGGGCGGCGGGAAGGCATGGCGGTCAGAAACGCTTGCTCAGCTTGAGCGCGGCCGTGCGCTCGAATTCGCTGCGTCCCGTGCCGCCGAATTCCACATGGCGCGGGTGCAGCAGGTTCTGCCCGATCAAGGCCACTTCGATATCGGGACGCGGCTTCCACAGCAGCTGCATGTCCAGCTCGGAATAGCCGGGCACGGAGGGATTGGGCAGGCTGCTCGTGTGGCGCAGCGTGGCGTCGAACTGCAGGCGCTCGCTCAGGTCGAGCGAAGAGCGCAGCAGCCAGTGGCGGCCCGGATCGTCAGTGGCGAGGCCGCTGCTGCCGCTGCTGTCATGGCTGCCGGGCAGCAGATTGGTCTCTATGCGCTGCACCACCAGGCCGCCGTTCAGGCGCCAGATGGCGGCCGGCTGCCACTGGCCCCACAGCTCGACGCCCCGTCCGCTGCCTTCGCCCAGGTTGCTGAACAGGGAAGCGCCGCCGGGATGGGGCTCCAGCGTGCGCAGGCGGTCATAGTCGCTGTAGTAGACGGTGACCGAATACGACAGCGTGGGCACGGGCTGGGCGCGGTAGCCCACTTCCGCCACCTTGGCCACCTCGGACTCAAAATCGGGCCCGCCGCCGATCACGAAGAAGGGCTTGCCCGCGATGATGATGGGCTGGCTGGGCGCGAACAGGTCGCGGTCGATGCGCGAGGGCGCGCGCACGCTGCGGCTGATGCTGGTCCACAGCAGGCGGCTGGGATCGGGCGCCCAGGCCAGGCGCAGATTGGGCAGATACTCGACGCCCGTGTAGTTGTTGCGCTCGGCCTTGAGGCCGGCGGTCAGCTTCAGCTGCGGCAGCAGGGTGATTTCGTCCTGGGCAAACACATTGCCCCAGCTCAGGTCCGCGTCGCCCGGCAGGAAGCCGAACGAGGGTCCGTTCGTCACTTTGTCCCAGGCATAACGATAGCCGCCGCCCCAGATCACATTGTGGCGCTGGCCCAGATGGAAGCCGTGCTGCAGCTCCAGGCTCAGCGTATCCAGATGCTCGTCGTAGGCGTTGGGCTGGTTGCGCTCCGTATGGTCGAGGATCAGCTGCAGGCGCAGATCGTCGCCGTTGTCCAGCTTCTGCGTCAGATTGCCCTGGACATTTGCGCCCGCGATGCGGATCTGCGGCGTGCTGAACTGGCCCAGATAGCCGTTGTAGCCATCGCCCGACACGGTGGCCGAACCGCGCGCCAGATTCCAGTCGGCGCGGAAGCCAGCCTGCTCGCGGTGCCATCCCGTGACGGTGTTGAGGCCCTGTTCGGTATGCGTATCGTCCGCGCCCGCGTACTTGCCGTAGACGCGGAAATGGCCGCCGCCCGGCAAGGCGCCGCCATAGCGCAGGACGCCGTTGCTATCGTGCTCGCTGCCGTCCGCGCTGAGCAAGCCGCCCTGGGTTTCCGCCGCCGGCCTGGTGATCACGTTGATGACGCCGTTGACGGCGTTGGCGCCCCAGATGGTGGCGCCGGGGCCGCTGATCACCTCGATGCGCTCGATATCCTCCATCACCACGTCCTGCGCATCCCAGAACACGCCGGAAAACAGGGGACTGTAAATGCTGCGGCCGTCGATCAGCACCAGCAGCTTGTTCTCGAACGGACTGTTGAAGCCACGCGCCGTGATGGCGTAGTTGCGTGCGTCGACCCGCGCCACCTGCAGATTGGGCGCCAGCCTCAGGGCTTCGGGAATGGAGCGGGCGCCGCTGCGGTGGATATCGGCGGCGCTGATGATGTAGATGGCGGCCGGCACGTCGCTGAGCCGCTCCTCCTGGCGCGAGACGGAGGTGACGATCACATTGCTCAGCTGCTCCAGCGACAAATCGGCCAGTTCACCCTCAAAGGGCAGCTCGGCCCAGGCGGTTCCCATCCCGCCCGCAGCCAGCAGGCACGCCAGACCCATCGCTTTCCCCCACATAGCCCACCTCCGCTCAGCCCACCGTGGAAACTTGCGCCATATCGTCGAGAAATTATACGTGCCTGCAGCAGCGCAGCCTGCACGATTGATTCCGCCAGTCAATGTTGTGACTGCTTTGCATCAACGCAGAGGGAAAGTCCGTTCACATGGCCAGCCATTTGCGGCGGAAAACCACTTGCGCGTTAAAACGCACGAGCAAGCGGCAGCCGGCGGACGCCATGTTTGTACTGCTTTGTATCAGTCGCCAGTGACGATACAAATACCCCTCCTCCGGCAGAGCTGGCGACATACGGCAGATACGCTGGCGGGTTCCAATGACACCATCGAATTCAAGGGAGCCCAAGATGCACAACCTGATTGAAGCACCGCTGGCCCTGTTTGCTGGCATCGCCACCATCGCCTCGCCCTGCGTGCTGCCGATTCTGCCGATTTTGCTGGGTTCGGCCGTGGCGCAGTCCAGCCGCGTCCGTCCGCTGTTCATCGTGGCCGGCTTCATCCTGACGTTTGCCGCCTTCGGCATGCTGCTGGGCGTGGTGTCCAGCCGCATCGAGCTGGCGCAGGACGTGCTGCGCACGGTGGCCACCGTGATGCTGGGCCTGGCCGGACTGATGCAGCTGTGGCCCCGTCCCTACAAGTGGCTGATGTCCAAGCTGGACGGCCCGCTGCAGCGTATCGGCGCCAGCGGCAATAACGCCGGCTCCGGCAACCTGGGCGGGCTGGTGATGGGCATGTCGCTGGGCGCCGTGTGGACGCCCTGCGCCGGTCCCGTGCTGGCTTCCATCCTGTCGCTGGTGGCCAAGGCGCAGGACCCGGCCTGGTCGGCTTCCCTGCTGCTGCTGTACGCGGCCGGCGCCGGCGTGCCGATGCTGACCATCGCCTACGGCGGCCAGTTCATGCGTGGCCGGGTGCGCCAGCTGGCGCGCTATACGGAACGCCTGCAACAAGTTTTCGGCCTGCTGGTGGTGCTGACCGCCGTGGCCATTTATCTGCAATACGACGTGCTGGCCTATGCCTGGCTGACCAATCTCTCTCTGACCCCGAAAGGATTCTGATATGAAAACCGCATTGAAATCCCTGGCTATCGCCGGCGCCCTGGTTTCGGCCGTGGCCTTTACCGCAGCGGCCGGCCAATCCGGCCCAACCGCCGTCAAGCCGACTCCGGCGCCGAACTTTGCCGGCATCGAAAAATGGCTCAACTCCGACCCGCTGACCATCCAGCAGCTGCAAGGCAAGGTGGTGCTGGTGGACTTCTGGACCTACACCTGCATCAACTGCATCCACACCCTGCCTTACGTGACCAGCTGGTACGACAAGTACAAGGACCAGGGCCTGGTGGTGGTGGGCGTGCATACGCCGGAATATCCATTCGAGCGCTCGACCGCCAACGTGAAAGACGCCATCAAGCGCTTCAACATCCACTACCCGGTGGCGCAGGACAACCGCTACGCCACCTGGGAAGCCTATAACAACCAGTACTGGCCGGCCTACTACCTGATCGACAAGAGCGGCAAGATCGTCTACACCCACTTCGGCGAAGGCGACTACGCCGAAACGGAAGCGACCATCAAGCGCCTGTTGGCCCAACCGGGTTAATCCGCCCGGCCCAGTTCCCCGTCAGGCCAGCGCCTGACGGGTCCCGACGCCGCGATCCTGCCAGGCCGCGAGGGCGGTGAGCAGAAGGGCGGCGACCGCCACCGCCGCCGCCACCAGCGGCAGACGATCCAGGCCGTAGCCATGGGTCAGGGCCAGGCCGCCCAGCCAGGCGCCGCCCGCATTGCCCAGGTTGAAGGCGCCGATGTTCAGGGTCGAGGCCAGGTTAGGCGCTTCGCGCGCCTGCTCCACCACCCGCGTCTGCAGCGGCGGCACGGTGGCGAAGGCGGCGATACCCCAGACGAAGATGGTGATCACGGCCGCCAGCGCATGGTGGCTGGTGAACGAGAACACCAGCATCACCACCGCCAGCAGGGCCAGGATGCCCATCAGCGAAGGCAGCAGGGCGCGGTCGGCCAGCTTGCCGCCGATGGTGTTACCCACCGTCAGACCGACGCCGAACAGCACCAGCACCAGGGTCACGGCGCGCGGCGAGAAGCCCGTCACCTGCTCCAGAATCGGCGCGATATAGGTGAACACGACGAACACGCCGCCAAAGCCCACCACGGTCATCATCAGCGCCAGCCAGGTCGCGGGCTGGGTCAGCACGCGGAATTCCTGCATCAGGCCGGACGGCGCCGCTTCTTCGCTGCGCGGCAGCAGAACCGACAGGCCAGCCAGCGAGACGAGGCCCAGAACGGAAACGATCCAGAAAGTGGCGCGCCAGCCGAATTCCTGGCCGATGAAAGTACCGAAAGGCACGCCCAGCACATTGGCCAGGGTCAGGCCGGTGAACATCAGGGCAATGGCGCTGGCGCGCTTGTCCGCCGCCACCAGCGAAGCCGCCACCACGGCGCCGATGCCGAAGAAGGAGCCGTGGGCGAAAGAGGTCAGCACGCGCGCCGCCATCAGAACGTTATAGCCGGGCGCCACGGCGCACAGGACATTGCCGGCGATGAAAATCAGCATCAGCAGCTGCAAGGCCAGCTTGCGCGGCATCTTGCTGGTGACGACGGCCAGCACTGGCGCGCCGACAGCCACGCCCAGCGCGTATCCGCTGACCAGCATGCCTGCCGACGGCAGGCTGACAGACAGGTCGCGGGCCACCTCGGGCAGAATGCCCATGATGACAAATTCGGTTGTGCCAATGGCAAACGCACTGATTGCCAGGACAAGTAGGGTGATAGGCATCTTGCATCCTTCAAAGAAAGTAACAGTCCTCGCATTTTGATACCTGTGAGTAATTTTGATAATTGGCGTAGAATTTGAACGACTATCAAATCTGGATTGAAAATGAGCACGGACCGGCTTGGCGATATGCGGCTTTTTACGGAGGCGGCCGACACGGGCAGCCTGTCGGCGGCGGGGCGCAAACTGGGGCTGTCCCCGGCGGCGGCCAGCGCGCGCTTGCAGAAGCTGGAAAAGGCCCTGTCCACCCGTCTGTTCGAGCGCACCACGCGCCAGCTGCGGCTGACGGAGGAGGGCCAGCTCTATCTGGACCACTGCCGCATCGCGCTGCAGGCCATCGAGGACGGCGAGGCCGCCCTGCACGCCAGCAAGCGGCGGGTGCGGGGGAAGGTCAGAATCACGGCCACCTCCGACTTCGGCCGCAATCTGCTCAACCGCTGGCTGCAGGAATTCACCGAGCAGTATCCCGAGGTGACGTTCGCGCTGACCTTGTCGGACGCCATGTTCAACCTGCTGCAGGACGAGATCGACCTCGCCATCCGATTCTCCCCGCCGCAGGACAGTTCGCTGGCCGCGCGCCATCTGGCCGACGACCGGCGCGTGCTGTGCGCCTCGCCCGCCTATCTGGCGCGGCATGGCGAACCGGCCACCCCGGCCGATCTGACCCGGCACCGCTTCGTGCTGTGGTCGACGGCGATGGGGACGCAGAACGAGTTTGAATTCTCGCGCGGCGCGGAAAAATACGAATACACGGTGCCGCTGGAGCAGGCCTGGGAATCGAACGACGGCGCCATGGTGCGCGACTGGGCGCTGGCCGGCCACGGCATCGCTTACAAATCCATGTGGGATATCTTCGAATACGTGCGCGAAGGCCGCATGCGCATCGTGCTGCCGGAATGGCAAATGCGCCGCACCACCATCCACGCCCTGTTCCACCGCAACCGCTACATGGCGCCGCGCGTGCGCGCCTTGCTCGATTTTCTGGTGGAACGCTTCGCGGCGGCGAAGCTGGAGATGTAGGCTCTGTCAGCTCCGTCATCGCCGAGTCATTTTTTTGTAATCGGCGAGTCATGCTGGCGTCACCGGCACTTTTCTACACTGGTCTCCATCGAAGCAATTTTGCGACGATCAATGCAAGTCAACATCGCCCAGGAGCCCAAAATGAAAACGCTGAATATCGCCTTTACCGCCATCCTCATGACCGCCGGCCTGTCGAGTGCCGCCTTCGCGCATCCGGCCCACTTCGGCAGTGTCGCCGCCCCGGCCGGCACCGACCGCGAGATCGTGCTCACGCCGGGCGCGCACTACGCCAACGTGAACAACGGCGAGACCGTGACCTTCGTCGCCGATGGCAAGCGTTTCACCTGGCACTTCGATACCCTGCCCACCAGCACCTCGCTCGACCTGTCGGCAATCGCACCGCAAGACTTCGCTTCGGGCGGCGTGCGCGTGTACGTGGCTTCGAACCCGCTGTACCGCGGCTGATCCCCGCCATGCAGCGACCGTGCAGGCCCCGACCCGAACCGTGCCGGGGGCCTGAACGGCCTATGCTATGATGAATGCGATCATGAATGGTTGACTCGGCAGCCGTTCCGCCTGACGCCGCCATACTCCCAACAGCGGGACGGAAACGTATGCCGCAGCGCTCGAGTTATATCACCAGCAAGCAGGAATGCCCGCTGGTGGCGATCGGCGGATCCGCCGGCAGCCTGGATGCGCTCCTTCAATTCTTCCAGGTTTTGCCGAAAGATTGCGGGATGGCCTTCATCATCGTCGTGCATCTCGCCCCAAAGGTGGAAAGCCTTCTACCGGAATTGCTGCGCCGCCGCTGCGCCCTGAAGGTGACGCACGCGCGAAATAATCAGCGCATCGCCGCCAACCGCGTATATGTGATTCCTCCCGGCAGTATCCTGACCCGGCGCGCGAACCGGCTGCAGCTGAAGCCGCTCGATCCAGCAACGGGCAGGGTCGCCGTGATCGACGTATTGTTCGATTCCATCGCCGCACCGGACCACGGCCCCATTGCCGGCATTCTGCTATCGGGCGCCGATTCCGACGGCGCGGCCGGATTGCAGCAGATTAAGCGCGCCGGCGGCCTAGTGCTGGCACAGGATCCGGCCGAGGCGGCCCAGGAAACCATGCCCCGCGCCGCCATCGACAGCGGCTGCGCCGACGCCGTCCTGCGCGCGGCGGACATGCCCGCGCGGCTGCTGTCCCACTTCGGCATTGCCGCGGTCCTGCGCCAGCCTCCGCCTTTGCAACTCATCGAGGCGAAGCAGGCCATAAAAATGACGGCGCGCGAATCAGACCTCGTGCAGAAGGCGGTCCAGTGCCTGCGCCTGAGGACGGGCCGCGATTTCTCCGGCTTCCGCCAGACCATGGTTCTACGGCATATCCATCGACGGATGGAGCTTATGGGCAAGGCAAAACTGCCTGAGTATTTGAGATTCGTGGATACGGATCCCGTCGAGCCGGAAGCACTAATCCGGGAACTACAGGTGCCGGTGACGGGATTTTTCCGCGATCCGGAAGCGTTCAACGCCCTGGCCCGCTACCTGCCCGGACTGTTTGAAGGCAAAGGAGAGGCGGATTTTGTGCGGGCCTGGGTTCCGGCCTGCGCCACCGGCGAGGAAGTCTATTCCATCGCCATGCTGCTGCTGGAGCATGCGCGCACCCTCGAACATCCACCCGGCATCCAGGTCTTTGGCTGTGACATGGCTTCCGCCGCCATCGAAAAAGCCCGCGCCGGACTCTACCGGGCCGAGGTGGCCGAGCCTCTGGGGAGCGAGCGCCTGGAGCAATTCTTCCACGCTGAGGCGGACGGCTACCGGGTGCGGCGGGCGCTGCGCCAGGCCGTGCTGTTCGCCGAGCATGATGTGGTGCGGGATCCCGCCTTCAGCCGCATGGATCTGGTCAGCTGCCGCAACTTGCTCATTTATCTCAATCCCGACGGGCAAAAACGGATGATCGAGGTCTTCGACTTTGCCCTCGCGCCGCAAGGACTGCTGTTCCTTGGATTGGCGGAAGGCCTGTTTGAGCTCAGCACGGCGTTTGATCCGCTGGACGCCAGATATTGCATCTACCGCCGGTGCGCCGGGCAAAAGGACAGGCTGCCCGTTTCCGCCGAGGGCGATCCCCTGCTGCGCTCGATGAACGCCGAGCTTTCCGCCGTCAATTCACTGTTGAACACGAAGTTGAGCGAGCTGGAGCGCACTAACAGCGACCTCAACAATCTCATGAACGGGGCCGCGATCCCGATGGTGTTCCTCAACCGCGAGCTGCGCATCATGAGCTATACGCCAGGAGCGCAGGACCTGTTCCGGCTCATTCCCTCGGACGTCGGACGCCCGCTGAGCGACCTGCACAATAGCCTCGAATATCCGGAACTGACGGCCGATGCCGGCTTCATCCTGAACGGCGGAGATCCGGTCGAGCGCGACGTGCGCGAGCAATCCGGCAAGTGGTTTTTCGCCCGCATGCTGCCCTATCACACGCCGCAAAGCCATATTGCCGGTGTGGTGCTCACCTTCGTCGACATCACGGAAAGAAAACGCGCCGAAGAGGCCCTGCACGAGTCGGAAGAAAAATACCGCACGCTGTTCGGCTCGCTCGATGCCGTCCAGCGCGCTTGCGCCGAGACGGCTTTGAAAGAAATATTCTAAGTAAATAAAGTCGCAAACTCCACCAGAAGCTACATGGAAAAAAAAGACGCGGCATTACGCATCTAAAGTCGAAAACAAGCCACCATCGTAGCGCTTAGCACATCCCTTTTCTAGCAATTAAAGTCGAATATGTGCATGCAGCAAAATCCGCGTTAGTTGCCCTCGAACGCGGCTTTAATGTTGTCTGGTAATGGATGTCAAAGTTGTCGGCAACGCTGATTTTTCCCTTCATGGAACCTGGCTGACGCACCGTTTTTTTGCCTGCAAGGGTACCATCATAGCCACAGGCTTCCCCGCCCTTGCGATCGTGATTTCATCACCATGCTCGACCGCTTCGACCAGTTTAGAAAACTGGGTCTTGGCTTCACAGATATTGACGGTTTGCATAAAGCCTCGCTTTTTACCTTGGTCTAGTCTCGTCCATATCTGGGTAAAGTGCAAATATGCCCATCATGGGCTTGCCAGCTTGTAAGATAACTATGTAAAGCCTAACGAGGCCAACACTGAACAGGGCGCACGCCAAGCGCAATATGGCGCTGCTCGACTGTTCATTCGGCCTCGGCCTATGCGAAGGAAATGGCCGCGCTGAAGATCAAGCATGTGCTCGGCGTCGATGGCAATCTTCTCGAAGAAGTTAACCTATCCAGCGCAATGACCAAGGGCAACAAGCAATGGCATGTCTACTTGACCAATCCCAAAGTAGCCTCAGCAATTCATGACATCATCGCAGAACGGCAGAAACGCGAAGGTACGTTGTTCAACCTAGAGGCGCCACTGTTCAAATCACAGAAGGGCACCTCATTTTCTCCGAACAGCTTGCAGCAGCTCTTTCACCGCATGTACCAGGCAAATTACAAGGTGCATCCGGTCACAGCGGTCGGCGCACATTCGCCACCACATTCATTGAAAAAGGGTGTGGACATCAAGGGCGTGTCAACTTTGATGAGCCACGCATCCATCGCCATGACGGCGCGGTACGTCGAGAACAATCCTGCGCGGCTCAGGCAAATCTGTGCCGATCTCTTTTAATTACCAAACGAATTTCGTAGTGTCATTCCAATGTTGCAAGTTCACAACATCCGTGACAATTCGATAGTTTTCTCTCGACACAAACAGCGGAGACTTGTTATGCCGTATTCAATACTATTTAAACCGTGATTTTGGGGAGCTGATTCAGAATCAATAAAAGGAGATCGACATGAACGTAAAATCACCAGGCGCCCCAGTTCAAATAGAGGGGGCTAGCGTCACATTTAAATGTATAGACAACGGTGGCGCTGTCGACACTGTCGACATTGAGATTGATGGTAAACCTTCGTTTACACTCACCCCGGCCCACGACGTTGTAAGCACCTTGTCCAAAGGAGACAACGATATCTTCATAAATATCCAAGTTTTCGGAAATCCTGCAGGCAATCTAAATCGGCATTACGACATAAAAATCACTGCAAACGACCAAGAGATCGCTTCAACGGTGGGGGACCTTGCACCAAAGCAAAAAGGTGATATCGGTTATGCGGAAGTCACAATTGTGATCGTATAGGGAGAAAATAATGAAAAAAATTATCTTACTTCTCTTTTTTTTTATTTCTAGCAAAATTGGTTTTGCAGCAGATACTTCCAATAATAAAAGCACGCAAGACAATATTTCGAATTATCTCGTGGATGTTACTGGCGGGGCAATCAGTGCTGGAGGTTTGGCCGGGGTATCAAGTAGCGCGATAACCGAAATTCAGACGTCGCAAGATATCATCGTTGCCCTTAAACCACTTACATCATCTTCATCAAGTAAGGATGGGTTCGGATTCGCTATAACCCCCTTTAGAACAACTATTACGCCTATGAGTAAATCAACTTATAGTCAGAATATTTTTACGAGATCTTTAGGCTCAACAACACTTAGCTACGCCGAAAATTCTGCAACAGTAGCTGATGTGAAGTTTGCAAAAACAGCCGCCTCCATCGATTTTTCGGCTTATTTTTTCGATACTGATGATCCACTTATTATTTCGCAGGACGCAGTGACCAATGAAAAATTTTGTCCTGATAGAAGGAAATTACAGGATTTTGCCTCTCTTAAGTACCGAGAAAATAGGCGAGCAACGGCAGCACTGGCAACAGCTTTGGAGCAGAGCTCAGAGACTTTAGTAAAAATGAAAAAAGATTATGTTGACGCCGCAAAAAAGGCCGGGAAAACTGATGCAGCGTCAATTGCCGCTGAGGAAGTAAGAGCTACAAGCGATCACGATGCGCAACTTGATGCACTAAGAATCGCATCGAGCAAGGCGGAGGACGAGCAAAAAAAAGCCGAAGATGCCTCACTAAATTACGGGAATACGTGCATTGACAACGCAATAGCTTCCATTCCTTGGAATGCTTCGCGTTGGTCACTTTCTGCTGGCACCGTTTGGGCGAAACTTGAAGACGGTACTGGCCCACGACTAAAGGCAGGTCACTATCTAACTCTCAATGTTCTTATGAAAGCAAGCAAACAAGGAGCTATCTATGCTTTATATCGAAAGAGTAGAGATGAAATAGATTTAAAAACATTTAGCAATAAAAATCCGTCTCGATCAAATGCTTCACTATCCGCACTTAGATATACATATGGCAGCAAGGATGACAACGGAAATTTAAAAGGAATTATCGAAATTTCGAATGCAAAGGGAAGCTCGGCCACGGTATCTAATACCGTGTATAAGCATGCCATTGGTGTTGATAAGAAAATTGCAGCAGGGTTGTGGCTTGAGCTTCGTGTTGGACGTAATGAAACATTTGATGGAAAGTCGCTGCAAACGACGGGGCTGTGTAATTTGAGTATTGCACCGACAGCAGTGAGTACACTCTTTGGGAAGTGACATCAGGTTAAGCAATAAGTCTTTCTCCAAGAGCTTCTTCAGGAAAGGTCGGCCTTTGAAGTGCCAGCCGTATCTGGTAGATGCCATAGGGAAAGAGCTATCTTATTTCCCTGAGATCGCACTGATGCAATTGTCCGAATAAGGAAGTGTTCAAGCCTCTGGCGGCCGAAACCGACGACGCGCGTGCGCCGGCGGCGAAGCACACAGGCGACTGTGAGTTTGATGCAACTGACGTAATGCGATACCTGCCGCGATCGTAGATTGCGGCAGGAGTTCACATCGAGCAAGAAAAACATACTTCTGAAGGGATCATGCCATGAACCGTTACACACTATTTCCCGCTCTGTTGAAGTCCGCACTTTTGGCTGCGTACCTCGCAGTATTTATGGCGTCTGCCGCAGGTGCTCAAGGAGATAAACCAGCCTCCGGCGGAGCTGCTGCTTCCGCTGAGGCTTCCGCAGCTGCCAGTGGCTCATCCGCAGCACCAGCAGCAGCTGGCGCTGGTGCATCGGCACCAGATCCGCAGGCAGACCAGGGAAAGGTGGTCACTCCACCAGCCAAAGACGCCACGGCCGGGCAAGCCGGCGCCAAGGGAAAAGGTGAACAGGCTCACACCTGCGAGGGACAATGCGAGCTTGGGCCGACAGGGGTAGCGGCTATTCTCGGCACGGGGGTTCTGTTCCTGGGAGGCATAGCTGCCTCAGTGAAGCACCTGAAAGACAAGGACAATCCATGGAAGCTGTCAGAGGCCCTGTCTGAAAAGTCGGGGGTACTCGCACCAGCCGGCTCCGACTCGGGTAAGAACGACGGGAAACTCGTAGCGAGCAGTAGTCGATTAATCGCGTTCGTTGGATCCATAGCACTGCTTGCCGTGTTCTTTGGCTTTGGTATCTACATTTTGTGGGCGGCATTCACAGGCAATACCTCGCAGCTCGGCGCAGATGTGAAGGCGGTTGGTACGTATTTCCTGTATGGCTCCGCACTGTTCACACCCTACGCCTTTAACCAGGTAAAAGACGCGTTTAAGTAACCGTTCAAGGCGGCCCGCAACGCTGTCCCTACTACCAGTTCTCCCTAACGCGACCATCAGCGTCGCAGCCCGATGATGCACTAGTGGACGGCTGTGCTGTACCCGCCATCGAAAACGAGATCACTTTTAAGCAAAGAATCTCATTCTGCCCATGAAGGAGCATATATGCAACTGACTATACCCGGTACCGTAATATCGATCGGCAACCTCAGCCCAGACAAGTACCCTGGAGGTACTGATGATACGAGCTTCGTAAAGCGCATTCTCTGTGAAGGCGACTCCTGGTTCTCACTTGGAGCCATCCCTTCCTCTAACCTTCTTTTCGGGTTGATGTTCGCCCAAGAGACACTTGTTTACAATCTCGCTACGCCTGGCGACACGATTCGAAATATGGCCGATATCAGCTCTAATCCCGAGCTCGAAAAACTTATCGTCAATCCACAGTTCAATACGCAGTGGGACGCAATCTTTATCAGCGGTGGCGGCAACGATCTTATCGATCAACTCCAGCGAATTATCTGCTCCTCATCTCCTGGTGCCGGCAATAATTTCCTAGACTACATCAGTCGCATCGAAATGGCAAAGTTGAAAGCGACAATCCAGCAAGGGTATCGCACTATTGCAAATCTCAGGGATCAAAGTGAGAAAAATGCCAACACACCCATCGTGACACACATCTATGATTATCCCACCCCACGAAATGCACCCGCCAAATTCGTCGGCGTCGGATTCAAAGGTCCGTGGCTGTATCCCGCGCTTAAAAGCGCCAGTGTAGACGAAAAATTTTGGATTTCAATATCGGATTATTTGTTCGAATGGATGGGCGAGGTCTTAATTGAGCTGGTGCAGACAATTCCGAATTTTCACGTGATTAGTAATACTGCATCTACGTTGATTCGTGCAGAACTGGATACCAGCGGAGAAAGCGGGGACTGGCTCAATGAGATTCACCCAACCCGTAATGGTTACCAAAAGTTATCTGACGTCATTTCGCCGGAGCTGCATTTATTAATTCAGTAATTTCCGTCATAGGACGCCAGGATGCCGTATCGCTCAACTGACGTAGGGTTGACCTGATCGGCAAATTTGTTGCCACCAGCATGTTTAGGCTTCGACTAAGCCGCCCGCATTTGGCGCCGCTGCCGACCAACTGAGGCCGGGGTGCGGTTGCCAAGAGCTGAATGCGGTCGCTCATTGTTATAGAAATGCCGCCATTTCTCAACGACCAGTTTGGCTTCCTGCCGACTGCCAAACCATTCCCTGTTCAGGCACTCGTCGCGCAGCTTGCCGTTGAAGCTTTCAACGAAGCCATTCTGCCACGGGCTGCCTGGCTTGGTGTAGGCCGGGTCCTACGTTTTGATCGCGCAACCACTTCTTGACGGCCGTTGCGGTGAATTCAGCACCGTTGTCGGAACGGATGAAGGCGGGCTTCCCGTAGACACGCATCAGCCGCGACAGCGTCAAGATGGCCGAGGTCGACTTATGCAGCAACGCCATGCGCTGTGGAGGCATTGACGTTACGCATTTCGGGCGAGGTATGCCCATCGCTATCGAGCCTCTCCGCAATCGTTTCAATCCCAACATCTTCGATTATCTTGAGTAATGAATCAAGACAGTTCGAATAGCGCTTCGTTTCGTCGACCCGTTCCCATCCTATACGATCGATCTTCCGATTCAAATTCTCTCTTTTTCAAGTAGGGTGGAAACCTCTTTTACCTTTTTAGAAAACTCGGGCACTCTATCCGCCAACATGCCAAAGTCGAGATAACTCACAGGATTCAGTTTCCAGGGGCAATGGAAGCCAAATTCGGCCGGTTGCATGTCTGCACGCCGGGAAATATGGGTGGAAATAGAAGCAATTCTCGCTGAAGTAAACCTTCGCATACGGCCGCGTCAGCACCACCGAGCAGAGTGCCACCAATCAGAAGTTGGAAATCGAAGCCGCTGGCCATGTGGTCGATTACTGGTTTGCCGATACCATCAGCGGCAAGACGAGTGCCGCCCAGCGCCCTCAATTTGCCGCGCTGCTCGGCCAGATCCGCGACGGCGAAACGCCGGTGGTCTCCAAGCTGGCCCGCCTGGGCCGCGATGCGCAAGACGTCGGCGCCACCGTCAAGCTGCTGGCCAGCCGCAAAATTTCAGTTATCGTGCTCCAGCTAGGCAAACTGGATCTGATCTCTCCGGCGGGGAAAATGATGCTGACCATGCTGGCCGCCGTCGCCGAGATGGAGCGTGATCTGCTGGTGGAGCGCACGCAAGCCGGCGTGGCTCGTGCAAAGAACGAAGGCAAGAAGCTGGGTCGCCTTCCAAAACCACGGCCCGCGCAGCGCGCCGAAATCGTCGCCAAGCATTCTGCTGGTGAGAGTGTCAGCGCTATCGCCCGCCAGCACAATATTTCGCGGGCCAGCGTCTTGGCCGTAGTGAATCAAGCGTAAAACAAGGAAAGTCGTACAACTACACGCCCAGCCCAGCGCTGGGCTTTTTTGTTAGCAGAAGTTCGTTTCCGACGGGTGTGTGCGCCTTGGCGGGTGGGTGTCAGCATGACAATATTTATCTGGGGTGTTGTATTTCAAACAAATGGATAAATGAACCCTATCATGTGTTGACTATGAGAACTATATTGTAGGTAGATCTCCTCTGTTTAAGATGTTCATTGGGCCCAGTAAAGGACGCCACATGTCGAGAGATTTACCCCAAGCTTTGCCGAACATGCAGCAACAAATTGATGTTGCAATATATGCATCAATCGCACCCAGCAAAACGCCGGACACGTCAACGCCCGCGCGACAGGCGGCCGTAAATTTTGAAAACTCGATCCGGGCAAACCCGGTCGAAACAGGGGCCTTTTTCAATGCCAATGGAATCGTGATTACCCAAAAATCAGGGACCATAGATCGCATCGAGTTCGATCCTTATGAACTCGTTGGCACCACGAGAAGCTTATTCACACATAACCATCCCAGCGGAAAGTCTTTTTCAGTGCAGGATTTCGAGATGGCTATTGATGGCGACTTGATCGAAATGCGCGTCGTGACTACCTATTGCCGCTATATAGTTAAGCCAAAGGGTGCGTGGCCCACGTTTTCAAAAATTGAGCAGGCCGTTCAGCAACATGCGCCGGCCGTTCTCCAACAGGTAAGCGCACTGGTTCAATCTTGTCAGCTTGCGAATGGCGACTTGGACAAGGAACTTCAACATCGCACGTGGATCTTGGTCTCGAATGATCTGAATTTCCATTACGAACGGGAGCCCTCTTAAAATGGATACTCAGAACAAAGTGCCAACTCTAGAAGACTTCCTAGCCAGAATGTTGCCTCCGCCAGGCTACGAAGGGTGCGTCGTGGTCGCGGTGCAAGGCCATCTAGTATGGATGAAGCGGGCAGATTTAAAGCCTGGTTACTCTATCTGCCTTTTCGATGGGGATTGCCGCACAGTGCTTAAGCCAGATGACCCACGCGTTCGCAACTTCCTCCGCTAGTTGCATACCGACCGATGTTCAACTCAAGTGGGCTGCGTATTGGATAAGCAGTACTAGCAACAGGACAGAAACAGAAAAGCCCGGCGCGCGGCCAGGCTGATCGGTAAGGGAGGGACGCGCCAACCTATTTGGAGCTGCTGTTTCGACTTTGAATTTCCTCGTCACAGATCTGAATAATGATGTCGCACTTCCGCAGCAAATTCGATATTGCTGACTCTACATCTGGGCCTGCAGGGTGTTCAAAAGGCCCTTCCTCTTCACTTTGGGCATATAAAACCTTCATGGCAGCCCCCAAGCGTTCAATGGCTCGGGGCGTACCCAGCACTTCGACAATAACCTTCGAGCTAGGAATCTCAAACAATGGCAGACTTTGAATACATGCCATGCGATCCTCCAAATGAAGCCAGGGATTAGGACCAACGGCAAACATAGTTGACTGGTTCATACCATCCTGGATCAAAGACGCCATTCGCGATATCTGGCTAAAAATCGCCTTAATTGTTTCTAGGCGCCTAACGTCATCTCGACTTTTCTTTTCCGATTCCAATCTTCGGTTCGCCTCTTGCTGAAGATGCGCAACCAAGAAACCAGCCCCGACCGCCACAAAAGTCCCGATCGCTGCCATCCACCCAGCGACACCACTTGAAGCAATAGGCTCCTTTGATCCAGAGAGAGCTTCCAATAGCCCTACGCCCATGAGCGAAACAGTTGAAAGAAGAACTACAGCCAGAATTAAGAGAGCAATAGAACGTTTCATATAGATTTGACAATTTCCAATATCATATCAGCAACAGAAAGGCTTCGGGATCTCCGACTACAACCGCATTGACCAACCGTAAGTCCCTTTCCCGATCGCGGCGCCATTCCCGTATAGATCCTGAGGCACGAGCAGCGCAAAATTCTTGAGCTGATCCCTCGGTACGATGCGCCAGAAGGTGAGGATATAAAATGCCTATTGATCCCTATTCACTTCGTCAATTCGTCGGCCGTTGGTGTGATAAAAGCCTTCATGCTGCTGATGGGGAGGATGCTCCATATGTGGACGAATTTGTTTTCGCCTATATCGCCTTTAATGCCGCTTTTACCGCCGCTGCGTATGTTGAGGATGGGCCCGTTGCGGACTTCCCACGTTGGTCTTACCGAAGAGGAGGTCCGCCTGTCCGGAAATTCCCGAACTACGGCGCGGAGAAAATTCGGGCAAGCAAGCTCGTGGTGCTGGTCGCGGGACTCGGACCTCTGCAAGCGCTTATGCGAGACTTTCAGCCTTCGCTAGAGGAGATGTGTGCATTGTTTACAAGTGGCACGCTGTACCTTTACGAAACCAAGGTAGGGGCGCCGGATCACCGTGATCTATCTGATCGAATAACCGTAAACTCAAACGATCTTCTTTATCAAGAAATGGTAGGCAGCGACGATATCTACATCCAACTCCCTTTCCATCCCCTTAATGGTAAATTGCTCCACCTTACCAATTATTTTACCCGCGCCAAGGCTTGAACCATCCCTCACCACGCCGTCCTTAATATTCAACAACGTCCTCCCCGCTCCTCTTGAAGAGCCATCGCGAACTATTCCATCCTTACCATTGCCCAGTGCACGTCCAGCCCCTTTCGATGAACCGTCGCGGACAATCCCATCTTTAACATTGCCGAAAGCCTTCCCTGCCCCCAACGATGTCCCATCGCGAATAACTCCATCCTTGAAATTCGACACCGATATCTCCCTTTAAACTATCTACAAAACAACAATTCATAGCGCCCTGGCGGCAGGCGCGACGCAGACATCAGCCCACTAGACTACCGTGGAAATTTGCTTTCTGGAATTTTATTCTATTGAGCATTCCAATTGATTACAAGACACCTCTAACTTCAACCTCAGGGACAATTTCTGCCAATGTTGCGGCGCATAACGCACCTTGCTTGCGTCGGCGGCTTCCTGGCCCGCAAAGGCGACGGCGAACCGGGTGTCAAAACAATCTGGCTTGGGCTGATGGATGTGCATGTCGCGATAAAAACGATGAGCTGTTACGCCAGCGTGGGCAACTGACGACTTGTGTATAACGAGTCCGGTCTGAACAATTCAAATTTTCGGCGCTTTAGCGCGCCACAGCTACCGTTGCCAGGCCAGCGCGAGCTGAGGCTGCAATAGCCCAGTCGCAAGCAGAGCCAAAAGAAGCCGCAGCTT